>Ga0209542_10002093_pt1 | contig 45556 bp, 46 predicted proteins | sample RifCSPhighO2_01_FD_184028 | JGI IMG/M metagenome (GOLD analysis project Ga0209542, IMG submission 184028) | Soil microbial communities from Rifle, Colorado - Rifle CSP2_plank highO2_0.1 (SPAdes) (version 2) | ecosystem: Environmental > Terrestrial > Deep subsurface > Rock core/Sediment ...
CTCGTGAACTGTTCTGCAGACAGCCGTTCTCCGATGTCGTTCAGCACCGACAGGGCCTCGCGCATCAGAGCGAGCTTCGATTCTATCTTCGTTCTCGAAAGCGGTACCTTATACATATTTAGGCCGGTGCGAATGCGGCAAATGTCGCTTCTTCATAGACATTCCGCAGATACCGATACTCATCATACCGTTTGATAACAGCTTCCTCGTATGCCAAACGGAACTTCATATCCGCCTCGAACAAAACGATGCCATCAATGGCGTTCATCTCCAGAGCGGCATTCGCGAATTGCAAGAGTGACAGGTCTGGATGCGTACCGCCAAGCCGATCCGGCAGATACTCTGACACTATGGCATACAGCATTTGGTAGGTTTCCAACTGATGGTCGGCGATGGTCTTCGGGTCTCTGAAAACAACCCCGACATCATAGTCAGATGCATCTTGCGCCACCACTAGCGCACGCGAGCCGAAAAAGTACACAATCTCGACTCCGAGTGCGCGTAAGGCGTTCTGATGTTCTCTCGAAAAAGAAATCATGCGCGGATTATACCATAAATATTTGCGCTATACTTTGGTCATGCGTAAGCGAACAAAAAAGAAACTACATTCATGCGCGCTCTGCAAACCACACAAGATGTGTGGCGAATGCCGATGGACTAATCGTGACTTGGCAGGTCTCAAAGAATTTGAACGCACCCGTAAATCTCTACTCGGTTGATGGACACGGCGTGTCGGTCAAATTATTTGCGAGATGCAATGATGTCGTCCGCAATGTTTTTGGGGACCGTATCGTAATGGTCAAATTCCATCGTCATGCTTCCACGGCCCTCGGTCATTGAGCGGAGAGTGGTGGTGTATCCAAACATCTCAGAGAGCGGGACTTTCGCTTTAACTACTTTATTTAATCCGCGCTCGTCCATGCCGTCTATCTGTCCGCGTTTCCCCGAGAGATTGCCGGTAATGTCGCCCATGAACTGTTCCGGCACGATAACTTCTATGCGCATAATCGGTTCCAGAATAACTGCTTTTGCTTTTCCAGCGGCCTCTTGGAAGGCCATTGATGCCGCAATCTTGAAGGCGATTTCTGAAGAGTCCACATCGTGGTACGAGCCGTCGTAGAGGTCTACCGAAATGTCCACCATCGGGAATCCGGCGAGGAATCCTCTCGCCATCGCCTCGCGCACGCCCTTCTCCACCGCCGGAATGTATTCCTGTGGGACAACGCCGCCCTTGATGTTATTGATGAATTCAAAATGGTCTTCGCGCGTGAGGTTCTTCGGCACTTTCTTGCCCTCTTCAAGCGGTTCCATCTTCTTCATGCGAATCTTCACATGGCCGTACTGACCGCGGCCGCCTGTCTGCTTAATGTACTTCCCCTCTGCTTCGGCAGAACCAAGGATAGTCTCCCGATATGCGACTTGCGGCTTCCCTACATCCGCTACCACATTGAATTCGCGCTTCATTCTGTCCACCAAGATTTCTAGATGCAGTTCGCCCATGCCGGAAATAATAGTCTCGCCGGTTTCTTCGTCTGTTTTAATTCTGAATGTTGGGTCCTCGTCCGAGAGTTTGCGGAGCGCGACACCCATCTTCTCCTGGTCGGCCTTAGTCTTAGGTTCAATACGAAGCGACACGACTGGTTCAGGAAATTTAATTTCTTCAAGCACGATTGGGTTCTCCTCGTCACATAGCGTGTGTGAGGTCTTCGTATCTTTCAAGCCGACTGCCGCCGCGATTTCGCCTGTAAACACCTTTTCAACTTCTTCTCGTTTGTTCGCTTGGAGACGAACGATGCGACCGACGCGCTCTTTGGAGCCAGTCGTTGAGTTGTATACATATGAGCCGGATGAGAGCGTACCCGAATATACTCTAAAAAATGTGAGTGCCCCAACAAAAGGATCAGTCTGGAGCTTGAACGCGAGCGCGCAGAACGGCTCGTCGTCGGAGGCGTGTCTCTCTATCGGCTCACCGGTCTTCGGGTTTGTCCCAGTTGCTGGAGGCAAGTCTAGAGGAGACGGGAGATAGTCAACGACGGCGTCCAAGACGAGTTGTACGCCTTTGTTCTTGAGCGCGCTTCCGCAATAGACAGGGAAAATCTCGTTGTGAATAACTGCCTTACGCAAAATCTTTTTCAATTCCTCAACACTTGGCTCCTTACCTTCTAGATATGCTCCCATCGCTGTGTCGTCCTGTTCTACGATGCGTTCAATGAGCGCGGCGCGATATTTCTTCGCGTCTTCAAGAAGATTTGCCGGGACCTCTCCCTCAATCACCTCCTCGCCCATATTCCCAGAAAATGTGTGGGCCTTCATTGTGAGTAGGTCCACCATTCCTTCGTGCGCCGACTCCAGACCGATAGGAATTTGCATTCGAATCGCCTTCGGAGAAAGTCTATCTAAAATACTCGCGTATGAATCTTCAAATGACGCGCCGGTGCGGTCCAATTTATTTATGAAACAGACGCGCGGTACTTTGGCTTCATCGGCGTAGCGCCAATTAGTTTCTGACTGCGGTTCTACGCCTGCGACGCCGTCAAATACAACAATCGCGCCGTCCAAGACGCGCATAGAGCGCTTCACTTCAGCAGTGAAGTCTATGTGTCCGGGAGTATCAATAACATTGAATCTGTATTTTTTAGATGTGTCTTTTTTATCTGGCTCATCTGTCTTAGTCCAGAAACAGGTGATAGCGGCGGCGGTGATGGTGATACCGCGCTCGCGCTCCTGCTCCATCCAGTCGGTGGTGGTGTCACCCTCGTGCACCTCGCCGATTTTATGTTGGCTACCCGTATAGAAAAGGACGCGCTCGCTGGTCGTCGTCTTCCCCGCATCAATGTGCGCGATGATGCCGAAATTGCGGACCTTCTCCAGTGGATAATCTCTGTTCATGTGTGTAAAAAATAAAACGCCGTGGCGTTATCTCTACAATAACCGAAAGTTGAGAAAAAGCAACAGAATTGTTAGAGTACATGTGGTTCACAAATAAAAGGAGTTCCTTATGGGCAACCGTTCAAGCAGTCGTTATGTTGATGTGCTTGATGAGCTCGGATTCTGCATTTCGGACAACGGCCCACTACCTCAAGCAATGAGAAAAGCTTTGCCGATGATTCCAGATAAGCCAGTTTTTCTCCTCATCGTTGATGAAGAAGAAGATGAGTGCACAGCAATTGTGATGGACGAAACTGGAGTCTGTTGGGTCGGCAACGGAGATGTTTCTCTTGGAGCACAGGGTTTCATAAACTTCCGCGATGCACGAGAAAAAGCTTCAAATTGAAAAACGGCGGCTCGTGGCCGCCGTTTTTTATTTCCAGTTCTTTTTCGTTCGTGTACCTTAATTTACGCTATAGCGTGAAATATGGTATATACCGAATTACCACGCGAAGTGGGCGACGACCTCGTTATCTATGCGATGTCGTATACTTAAATGCGTGACAAATACGATTACAAAAAGGCGAAATATACTATGCTCGGTGTGCGGAGGATCTATGCATGTCGTCTTTTATAAAAACCGTAGGTATCGAGGCGGACATTACTTCGGGAAAGTTCCTCTGTATTCTAAATCAGAATTGGCGAAAATGAACAGAAGCGGTACTCACACATCAAGAATTACATCGACATGGATGATAGATGTCTGCAATTATGATCCGAAACCGTATGCACATTTTGAATATTGGGAATGTCCGGACTGCTACTGGCATCCGAAATTAAAATCCAGTCAGATACAGCCATCCACAATTAAGGCAACTCTCAAGAAAAAGTAAATTCAAATCTGAAAAAGCTCAAGATTGGTTATGTTCTTGAAATCTTTTACATTGCGGGTGGCGAGTGGAGTGCGCGTGATGAGCGCACTTGCCGCGATAATCGCATCAGGTAAACGAATATGTGACGAGGCGCGCAGGTGAGATGCTATACGAGCGATTACCCGGTCACACGGAATGGAGACGAAGTTCTCTTCAAGAAATCTTTCGGTTACCGCGCGTTCTTCTGCAGACCATTTTGAGAACGAAAGCATCTCAGCCTCAACGATAGTCGGGAGAAGTAGTGCTCCTCCTTGATTCTTAAAAAGCGTAAGTGCATCAACGATAGCCGACTCTCCAGCAAGATACGCAATAATGATGTTGGTATCGAGTGTCATGCGCGCCGACTCCAGTCGGCACGAACGCGCCTAGCATGAGTAACGAGCGATTTTTTATGAAGACGCAGGAGACCTGCCGCACGCTTCCAGCTAGCAGAAAGAGCGCGCCGCTGAGCGATTTTTTCAGGAGATACTTTATAAAGTGTCTTGGTCATGCAAATACTATAGCATAAAATCCCTCGACTTAGCTCGGGATAATTCGCTTCGCTAAAACTACCAAGCGAAATGGGCGAAGGCCTTGTTTGCTTCGGCCATGCGGTGCATCTCGTCTTTCTTTTTAATCGCATCACCTTCATTTTTAGATGCAAGCAATAATTCTGCCGCAAGTTTTTCTGCCATCGGCTTGCCCTTCTTAGCGCGAGCGGCGTTGATAAGCCAGCGGAAGGATAGCGCGAGACGGCGAGTCTGTGGAACTTCGCGCGGAACCTGATAATTAGCTCCGCCGACGCGTCGTGAGCGCACCTCCATAAGTGGCGAGACATTCCGGAGTGCCGCTTCAAAAGTTTCCAACGGATTCGCGCCTCCCTTCTCTATCTCGGCTAGGGCGTCATACACAACTGCACGAGCGGTGTCCTTCTTACCGCTCCACATCACAGTATTTATAAAACGAGTGAGCGTCTCCGAGCCGTACTTGAGGTCGGCTCGCCACACTCGTTTCTTCTTCAGAGGTCGCCTCATGTTACTTCGGGCGTTTCGCGCCGTAACGCGAGCGGCTGGTGCGGCGCTTTTCTAATCCAGCAGTGTCCAGCTTCCCGCGAATGATAGTGTACTGAACGCCGATGTCCTTCACTCGTCCACCGCGGAGCATCACCACCGAGTGCTCTTGGAGATTATGTCCCTCGCCTGGAATGTATGCCGTAACCTCCATGCCGTTGGTGAGCCGCACGCGGGCGATTTTACGAATAGCGGAGTTCGGCTTTCTAGGAGTCTTAGTAGTCACCTTCGTGCAGACACCGCGCTTAAAGGGCGACGGATAAAATGTTGGTCGATTCTTGAGTGCATTAAAACCTCGCGCCAAAGCGGGCTTACTCGTCTTAGACGATTTAGTTTTCCGACCTCTCTTAGAGAGTTGATTGATTGTGGACATTTAGAAAAAGAAGACCCGCGAGGGTCAATGACAATATAGACGAATAACGCGGAAAATGCAAACAGCCACTTCTACTTCTCATCTACTGGCTCACGATAGGGGTCAGACGAATATTTAGTAATCGGTACGGCGAGTTTAGGTTTCGGTGGTAGTGGCTGAGGCGGTGGAACGATGGGAGGTTTTGGAGCGGCTAAACCGTTCTGCTCCGTAGAACGGTCGCCCGACAATCCGCTTTGCGGATTGTTTAGGGGAGGATGATGTATAGCACCCGGCAGATTCGCTGGTGGTGGCGCAGTTTTATGAAACTCTATATGGGGCTCCTCATGGTCTTCAAGCAATTTCTTGTCAGGGAGTTTGTTCTGTAGTAAATGCGGGAACTTCGGAAGAGGTGCGTACTTCGGCGCTACCGGTAATGTTTGCGGTGGGCGCGGCGGCGCGGACGCCGCCGCGCTTTTCGCCAGCTGTGGCACCACGACCGGACCTCTTCGCATTTCTTCTCGCAACGGCACAAAAATTTGCGCATTCACATCCTGCACGATACCGTTTATCGTCCGTTGGTCCAGCTTCGCATCTTCAGCAAGAGATTTTGTGAATTCATCAGGATTTTCAATACCCATGAGAAGTAGCATGATTTCTCTTTCCGCGATCGCCGCTTGGTCAATGTGCAGGCGGTATTTTACCATCAGTCCTTTAGCGACCGCAGTATATTTCCCTTGTGCCAGATAATTCCGAATTGGCGGCGGCAGAGTCTGCATCACTTCTTTGATGCTCTCATCCAAACTTAGTTCTTGGCGTGGAGGTTCCATATCCATCATCATGGACCAGGGCCACCAGTAGTGCCACCTCCTGTCGTACCTCCTCCAGTAGTGCCACCTCCTGTCGTACCTCCGCCGCCCCCCTTACTAAAGGCTTTTTTGAACTCGTCAAAATTCCTATCATTCGAAGATTTTTTAGCTTCTGCACGAATCTTCTTAGCCGCTTCGGTGTTGGCTGCGAAATTGAAGTACTTGTTGAAGGTTGATTTTTCATCCATCCCGAGATCGAGAGCTTTCGCATATTTACGCTGTGCACCCTTATCAGTTACGCTCTCAATATCATCTATAGCATCTTGTGCTGTTTTGATAGCATCTTGTGCTGTTTTTGCATCGTTTACAGTCCTTGCTTTCGCTAGATTCTTTTGCTGCCTCTTTATTTCGTTTTGTAGTAAGGATCTTTCAGCCTTCTTGTCAGCATCGAGCTCCTTCCCTTTTAGTTCACTTGCGTACTTCGTTCTAGATTCAATTCCGGCTTTGAGGTCCGCTTTATAGCCGCCTTTCTGTGCCTCTCCCGCATCAATACCTATGCCGCCTTTCAGACCGCCGAGAGTCTTGATACCACGCACATCAAAACTTGACGAGGCGATTTTATCCAACCCCCTTACGAGACCTGTGCCCGCAAGCGGTACTCTACCAATCCATGTTTTGCGAGCAAGATTAGCGCCTTTGCTAGCCAAAAATCCACCCGTCGTTCGTCCAGCCCACGCTGTTGTGCTGAACGAAAGTTTGCCCGCTGTCTTCGCCGCCCAGTCCGCGCCGAAGGCGGAGAGTTGTTTAGATGCGGTGACGACATAGAGGAGCATCCCTATCGCGACGAGGAAGGAGAGTATTACACTCGCGAAGCCAGGGAGGTCGCCATTGGCGATAAATCCTACCCAGAAATCAGAAGAATCTTTCCCACCGCCACCGAGGCCGGTCAGAAATTGTGCATCAGTGATGACCGCGAGAGCTATGTAGAGAAGAAGGAACAAGACTGGAGCAGAGATGGTCTGGTCAAAGAGGTCTTTCCACCATTTATTCGCCATAGTCTTCAGCTTGGGTACGGCTAGCCCGGCGAAGCCGACGGGCGCTAGGATGATTAGATAGAGGAGCCTGACGAAACGCGAGATTAGCAGGAAGGCGAGTGCGAACAATGTAAACGCCGTAGCGAGGAAGAGAATGATGCCCATAAAGCCAATGAGGAGAGAATTACCATATGTAAATACACTCGGATTCACCTTGCCGGCATTATATATGGTCTGAAGACCCAGCTGTCCCATTATCTTATCTGATATGCCCTCGTTTCTAACCCGAATGGAAAATCCTGGGTCAAAACTTTTCGCGCCCGCCGGGTCACCGCCGTTAATCTGTGTATAAAATTGCGTCGCGACAAGGTTGCCCGAATCTATCACCGCTTCGGCGAAAAAGAGCGAGAAGTTTAAGAAGACTGCGGAGATGAGTAGCATCGGGAGCATCTTGGTCCCCCCGCCGTACCAACCGACATTCATAATTGTGGTAATGCCTATGGCCAAGAAGCCGAAAATGATTATTATGTTGCCGATGTCGCGTAGAATCCGCCATGCGACGCCAACAGCGGCGAGATTATGCACATAGGTTCCCATGTTCACGACGGTGTAGTACACAGCCGTGTCTAGTGTAATCGCCGCGACGCCGACCAGCCACGCGAAGAGCTTCATAATCTCCTGCATTACTGGAGCGAAGAAACCGGCGGTGGTGGTATCTCCATTGTAGGGCTTCTGTGTATTGGCGGCGGCTTTGTACTCTGGGGTTGTCTCATACGCCGTTTCGTAGCTCTGGGCGGGGCCATAATCGTCATCGTTACTAAATTGTGACTGTTGATCAATAATTGCTTGTTCCTCTGCAGTTGGCGTTCCGCTCGGTTGGGCACGCGCGGCGGGCGCTGCGCCCGCCGCGCCTATAATTAGCGCGACAGCGACGAACGAGATTAAAAAGAATCGTTTCATATTAATCGCTACCTCCGCTTTGTTGTTGAGAACAGACCGACTTGGCCGCGATCGCGTTTTCTCTAAGAAGGTTCATTCTGTCAACAATAGACCCACCAGAGACAGTTAGGCCGTTTGGACCGCTCGCAGAAGCATTGCCGAGAGACATAGTCTCTTGTTGCGCGTTCACTACATCATTAACCGTTGGTGTCATGCTCTGTAGCGAAAGGAGGTCGTCGCCATATGAGCTCCCTGCTTCCTCTGTGTTTGAGTTCAAATTGCTCTGTATCTTCTGCACTGTCGCGCGCGCAGTCGCGATGTTCCCGAAAGCGGCAGTCGTTTGGGACAGCACTAGGTCAACTTGAGCGGTGAGAGCCGACTGGGCGGCATCAGCCAATTCCTTGTTTCTCGGTTGATTATTTACCTCAGATGTACAAAAGTTCCTTAGGTCTATGAGACTCGCCGCGGCGGCGTTCGCCGCCGCGCGAATAGTGCTCCACGACCTCTCATAATCCGCTACGCGGCTTAACATGTCAGAGCCAGATACAGGAAGCGTGGCGGCGTTCTGATATACCTGTCCTTGTGTAACGCCGAGGAATCCCGGCGAGGACTGATACTGCAAGAGGCGGGAAGTAGAGTTGATACCAGAAGTTTGGCTGATACTGAAGAGGCCTCCTTGTCCGGAGCCGCCGAGGAGCTGTGTAGCGAAGTTCACTGTGCCCATCACCGTCGCGACATTACCGAGAATTTGAGTTACTTCTTTTGACAAACTACCCATACCGACCAGCTTCTGTCGGACGCTGTCGCTCGCGTTATCAAACGCCGCCTTGATGCTCGCGCCCGGCGTCTTGATAGTGCCCAAATTCCCATCTTTGTCGTAGCAAGAATCTCCCGGGTTTATTCCACCGGCCACTGGGAATTCTTCTTCGCTAACAGGTGCAGATGCATCATTCGGGCCGCACCACGACAAGAATCCTTGTCCCCAATCGAGTTCCGCCTTACGCGCCGCTTGAGCACCTCCCACAACAGCCGCGAGATGTCTCTCGGAGGCCTGAGCGAATGTGTACGGATTATTTTGGTCTTGGGTCGTGAGCGCGAACCACGCGCCGACGCCGCCCTGCGACCAGTTACCGGCCATAAACGCGTTCGGATTTGGCGAGTATCTCGCCATAGTGTTTTGATTGGCGGCGAAGAACCCTGCCGAGCTAGTGTTCTGGAGATAATTATTATTTAGCGACGAGGTTATGGAGCCGGCGAACGGCGAATTAGAATTCCTGCCGAATTGAAGGAAGAATGCCGACGCCTTGCTGTCTCCAACCCCTTGTAGATTCCCCTGCAGATTCTGCACGAACTGCGGCGCGCCTGTGCCGTTAGTTTTACCGACAATGAAAGCTATGACGCTCGCTGTAATAAGTTTCAATAAATTGCCCGACATAATGAAGGCGAGCGGCTGGAGTACAAGTTCATTAATCTCCATGGCTACATTCGCTGCGGCACTCGTGACGGTTGAAACTGATGTAATGGTATCCTTAGCAAGATCTAGAAGACTGGTCAACGAAAAGTCAGCCGCAACTTCAACGGGAATTGCGTGAACAGGTTGTGGTGCAATAAGAAACGCCGATGGCGCAACGAGAGTGATTGTAAGAAGTACTGCGAGCGCTGTAACGAAAGAGTTTTTTCTCATAACTTTTTAGCGGCCGCCTGTTCGTTCGCGACATCTATGATGAGATTTACGAAAGATGCCCCCGGTGCTCCAGCTGGGAGAGATATGCCGGCAGCTCCATATATCTTGCCGATGTTTATGAACGCCGTCCCGAGAGCGAGAACAGTTTGCGGATACTGCTTAAGCGCGAGCATCGTCGCCAAGGGATCATCGTTTACCCGCGTGAAGTCGGTCGCTATCTCGCTTATTCTCGCCATCGCATTTATTAGAGCCATGTCCTCTGCGACGAGTTCGGCTGGCACGGGGAGAACAGATAGGCCAACGGCTGAATCTCTATATGCTTTCGCTATTGAAGCAATGTGTCCCAATGCATTCGTATCGTTATTTTCTACAGCATCCTTTAGATAAAAGATTTCGTTCTTTGACGCATTAGCTTTATTCTTTAATAAAATCGTCTCGGCTTTCACTGCAAATTCTTTAAGCGCGTCCGCGCCGGAACCGGAAACTGTCAAATCTTTTGCAGATTTGAAATCTGGCGCAATAGTGACGGCCGAGGATAGTGCGTTTAGAGATTCATTCGCTATATTAGCCATGTCTTCTTCCGAGAGGTCTGCGCCTCCATTCGCTTGCTTTGCCGAAAGATAGGCAGTGAAGAAGTGTTTTGAGAATGCTGCCGTCAGCGTTGAGTCAGACGGCGCTGGTGGGAGCGAGCCGTCTGTTGGAAGAGGCGCGGACGAAGGTGTTGCAGAAATGTCGGCAATCGCTTTTGGTACGATAAGCCCCTTCGCGACCGCCTCGCCGTCTGTCATTCCGAGTTTGAATGTGTCTGTAATGCTCGGACTCGTTCCGTAGAGTGCCTCTTCCCAGTCCGAGAGGCCATCGCCATCGGTGTCCTTCGCCGCGATGGCTTGTAAAAGCGCAGACTCGGTTGACGCCTGTACGGCGCGAGGCGATTCAACACTTCGTGCCAGTAGATACGCGCCGGCGATAAGCGCAATGGCAAATAGCGCTGAGAGAGGAATGCGCCAAATTTCTAGAATTCTCCCCATAGTAGCTACTTCAGTATATCAGCTACCTTCGTGAGAAAAGCTGTTATCTACACGGAATGGTGTATTAATGCAAGCCAGTCAGAAAGTGATAAGTCCTCGGCGCGAGCCTTCTCTGGAATATCCACCTGTGGAAGCCCGACTTCCGCAAGATTGTTCCGAACGAACTTGCGCTTGTGGGCGAAGCCGGCGCGAATGAGTGTAAAAAATCGCTGTTCTTCTGCGCGAGTTTTAAAATTCTTGCGCGATATGTTGCGAACAGTGAGTACGGCCGAATCAACTTTCGGCGTGGGCTTAAACGCACCGCGCGGCACAAGAAATTCTCGTTTCGGTTTTCCGTACGCTTTTACAGAAAGCGATAAAATACTCTCCTTGCCCTTCGTAGCCTTGGCGGAGTAGGGCTTGCCGTCGCGGGCTACGATACGGTCTGCTACTTCTTTCTGCACCAGAAGCGTCATAGAGCTCGGCTGATGCTCCGCTTCTAGAAACATTCTGAATATCTCGCCGGTCAGATAATACGGAATGTTCGCCACCACTTGATAATCGCGTGCACCTTCTTTTACGCTATAGCGTGAATTAAGGTGCATTTCAAAATCCCAGTTGCGAATGTCGCCGTGTATGAGTTTAAGATGTCCATTTGAAATTTCACTTGCAAAATCTAATTCCAGTTTTTTATAAAGTTCATAGTCAGCTTCAATCGCGATAACTCTGCCAGCGCGTTTTAGCAGCGCGCGGGTGAGCATGCCAGTCCCTGGACCGATTTCTAATACTGCCGAATTTTTGTCTACGCCGGACACCATCACAATCCTCTCCGCGATGCGCGCGTGCATCAAAAAATTCTGCCCTAAACTTTTTCTTGCGCGTGTCATGCTTCAATTATTATCTCACCGTCTGTTTCGTCATAAAGCATCAGAGAGCTGTCTATGTCAGCGAGGAACGAAGAAGGGGCTGTGACGGAATCACTGCCGTATATCTTGCGAATGCGTGCGAGAGTGAGAAAGAGACGGTCCTTGGCGCGAGTCATCGCGACATAGAAGAGCCTTCTCTCTTCTTCTTCATCGCGGTCTTTTTCATTCATATTTGCATGCGGAAACAGCCCTTCCTCCATCCCGCTCACAAAAACCGTGTTGAATTCCAGCCCTTTTGCCGCATGTACTGTCATTAGTGTAACACCGACTTTCTCACCAACATCCATCTCGTCTTGGTCGCTAGCGAGAGCGGCTTCGGCGAGAAAGAGAGAAATGCTTTCCTTGCCAGGCGCTGTGTCATGTCTCGCGGCGACCGAGGCGAGTTCTTCTATGTTTTCAAATCGTTCGCGGTCTTCTTCACTGCCTTCGTCAAAAAGCGCTTTCTTCATTCCGCTTTTTTCAATAACAAGCTTCACGAATTGCGACGGGGTGAGCGAGCTCGCGGCTGCCGCGAGCTCGCCGATAACGCGCTCAAATACCTCGACTTTCACGAGTTCGCCGGCGCGAAGTTGTGAACGCTGACCGGCAACGAGCTTACCGAGTGTTACTTTCCCGAGTCCGCGCGCGGGCGTTGCCGCCGCGCGCATCTTGTCCGCTTCGCGCGAAGGGTCCATCGCGAGCCGCATCCACGCGAGCGCGTCCTTCACCTCCTTCCTCGCGAAGAACCGCGTGCCGAGAACTTTATACGGCACGCCCGTACGAAGCATTCCTTCTTCTAGCGCCCGCGACTGAAAATTTGTGCGAAATAAAACCGCAATTTCTTCCGGCCTTTGTCCTTCCGACATCAGTCGCTTTATCCGAAGTGCAATCCACCTCGCCTCGTCTTCTGCGTTTACAGCCATGTGAACCACAATCGGCCCGCCGACTTCTTTTTCAGTTGTTGAATATTTTTCCTTGCGATTTTTGTTCTTTTCAATCACGGCATTCGCCGCGTCTACCAGATTTTTCGTTGACCGATAGTTGCGCTTCAGTATAATCGTCTGCGCTTCGGGATATCTTTTTTCAAAATTCAAAATATTTTCCATCTTCGCGCCTCGCCACCCGTAAATTGCTTGGTCACCATCGCCGACTACGAAAAGGTTTTTGTGTTTTTCTGAAAGAATGCCTGCCAACCTTTCTTGCAGTTCATTTGTATCCTGATATTCATCTATATGAATGTGACTCCAACGATTTTGTGCTAGCTCGCGTATATCATTATGCTCTTCCAACATCCGCACAGGCAGAGCGATTAGGTCGTCAAAGTCCAAAGCCTTTTCTGACGCGAGCGTCTTCTCATATCTCTGCCACGCAAGGGCGACAATTCTATTGCCGAAGCTGGAACGACCGTGCTTTTCGTAAAACTCCTGCGCGCGCATCCCTTCCCCTTTCGCACGCGAAATTCTGCCGAGGACTGTGCGCGGAGAGAGCTCTTTCGCGTCCACATCAAGAGCTTTGAGCGCTGCACCTATCGCCTTTTCTGAATCGTCTCGGTCGTAGATGCTGAAAAATCTGGGAACACCGATTTCTTTACCATAACTTTCTAGGAGCTCGCGACCGAGACCGTGAAATGTGGATATGAAAGGAGATGCTGACGGTGACTCTTCTCCCAGCATTGCACGAACGCGCCCTCGCATCTCTCTGGCAGCTTTGTTGGTAAATGTGACGGCGAGAATTTGGTCGGCTCGAACACCTTCGCAAATAAGGTGATAAATGCGCGTCGTGAGCACGCGCGTCTTCCCGCTCCCAGCGCCCGCGAGAACCGAGATTGGGCCGTCTACAGCGAGCACCGCGCGCTTTTGTGCTTCATTTAGTCCTACAAGATATTTCACTCATGGACTATAACCCAAAAACCGCTCTCCACAGGCATCCGCGAAGACGGTTGACTACCAACATGAGTCAGATATACTAGCTGTATTAGCTGATACGGAAGTATTCAAGGAATGGCTTATATACGAGAGTATGTAAGCCATTCTTGTATTCGCGGACACGCCGATTCACCTTTCTACCTATAAAACTCAACCAACAATCTCTCATATTAGGATTCGCCGGTTTAGCGTTCGCTCTGGCTATCCTTCCCGATTACGCTAACGCGTTCTGGCCATTTACTAACGCCGGTGCGGCGGCAAATTCGTTCACTCCGAATTCAGGAGTGCAAGTTTTAAGCGCGGCCACGAACCACGATCCGAATCCGAATAAGGGCCTCGGCGATAACATACAGACGAGCGGCGGCAAAGCGCTTCTCGCCTATTCAGGTCCGTCTGGCACAATCGCTGATGTCGCAGATGCTCTACCCCCTGACCGAATTTCGGTATATGTGGTGCGCAAGGGGGACACTCTGTCTGATATCGCAAAGATGTTTAATGTTTCTGTGAACACTATTATATGGGCGAATAATCTAAAGGGGGTAAAAGATGTTCACCCAAACGACACGCTGATTATCCTTCCGGTCTCTGGCGTTGAGAGAACTATTGTAAAGGGCGACACTCTAAAATCTCTCGCGAAGAAATACGGAGCTGATGCAGACGAAATCGCCCAATATAACGGGTTAGACCCGTTGGACCCGCTTGAAATCGGCTCAACCGTAATCATCCCGGGCGGTGAAATTGTTGCCCCGTCGCCTTCCATGGCCAAGCGACCAGCGACCAGCCCAATTCGCGGAGCTGGGGGAGCTTTCCTGGCTGGGTATTTTAGCAATCCGTTACCGGGTAACGTACTCACACAGGGACTACATGGTTGGAATGGAGTTGATATAGGCGCCGCGCGCGGAACGCCAATTCATTCTTCAGCGGATGGAACAGTTATCATCGCGCGCAGTAACGGAGCGTGGAACGGCGGCTATGGTAATTATGTAGTCATCACGCACGGGAACGGTACACAGACTCTCTACTCACACATGAGGTCCGCGATAGTCTCCCCCGGACAATCAGTATCAAACGGCCAAGTCATCGGCTATGTCGGCGCGACCGGCCGAGCGACTGGTCCGCACCTCCACTTTGAAGTCCGCGGTGCGCAGAATCCATTTAGTAATTGCCGCACCGGTAGCATTTGCTCCCCTCAATAGTTTTTATTCAAATCCAAACAACCCGCGGGGGCGGTACTGGAGCGCTTCGTGCACGAAGGCGGGCGTGACGGAGTCGGCGGCGGCGAGGTCCGCGATGGTTCGTGCGACGCGCATGGTGCGATGAAAACTTCTCGGCGAGAGGTTGAGCCGCGCGGCGGCACTCATTAACGCCTCTTTCGCAGCAGTGCTGAAGCCGCTCTTTTCATCTAATTGGCGGCTAGTGAGTGCGGCGTTTGTTGCTCCCTTTTTCCCTGTGCGCTTCTCTACGCGCGAGCGCGCAATGATGACGCGCTCGCGGACTCGCGCGCTCGCTTCGCCAGTAGAAAGCTTCGCAAGCGTGTCGTGCGGGACGAGCGGCACCTCTATCCATAGGTCAAGACGGTCCACGATCGGTCGCGAGATTCTCCGTGCCTGCTTCGCAGCCGCTCTCTGCGACTCGCGCGCGTTCATAGATAGAGTATCGGCTGGATTCATAGCGGCGACGATCATACAGTCGGCCGGGAAGGTAATAGTTGCGCGCGCTCGCGAGACAGTAACTATTCTGTCTTCAAGCGGTTGTCGTAATGCCTCTAGCGCTCGCGATTCAAACTCGGGAAATTCGTCCAGAAAGAGTACGCCTTTATGCGCGAGCGTTACTTCGCCCGCCTTTGGGAACGCGCCGCCTCCGACCATCGCCACATGAGAGAGCGAGTGGTGCGGCGCGCGAAACGGCGGCCAATAGACCGCTTCTCCGCTGCCGAGTAGTCCAGCTGTTGAATGTATTGCCGTCACTTCTAGCATGTCGTCATCAGTCAGTGGCGGGAGAATGCCCGCGAGCGCTCTGGCGAGCATCGTCTTACCAGTGCCGGGTGGTCCATAAAAGACTATGTTGTGCCTGCCGGCGGCAGCTATCTCTAGGGCGCGTTTCGCACTCTCCTGCCCCTTTATATCGGCGAGGTCTAGCGCGGGCGGCGGCGGTGCTATCCGCCTATCGCGTACGAGACACGGGAGCGGTTTTTCACTTTTTAAGTGTTGCAAAAGTTCCGCGAGCGAGTTCGGCGCGTACACAGCAACGCCTTCGGCGAGCAGGGCTTCTTTAGCGTTTCCAGGCGGGACAAAAATTGTTTTAATGCCGTGCCGCTTGGCGACGAGCACTTGTGGGAGCACTCCCTTTACCGCGCGAAGCGTCCCGTCCAGCGCGAGTTCACCGATTAAAAGCACCTTCTCGGCGAGTGGTGCTACATCGCCGGCGGCGATAAGGTACGCGAGAGCGAGCGCGAGGTCGTAATGCGAGCCTTCTTTTTTTAAATCCGCGGGTGAGAGCGATATAACGATGCGTTTGTTTTGTTGCTTCGGCGATTTGTAACCCGAGTGGCGTATCGCCGCGCTGATTCTATCGCGCGCCTCGTCAACTGCTTTATCAGCAAGTCCAACTACAGAAAAATTATGAAGTCCGCGAGTTAGGTCGGCCTCAACGCTCACCAGCTCCGCGCCGGAACCAACCGGTTGCGCGGCGAGCGTCTTGGCGTAGCCATGTTTATGAATAGCTACTGCGGATTTAGATTTTACTGGCGACATTATTATAGGTGCTTGATGCAGGTCGTGGCGGCTGGGTCGGCTTCAAGGCGCGCTTCTACTATCTCTTCACCACAGACTTCACACTTCCCATATTTCCCCTTTTCAATTCTTCCCAGCGCGGCGAGAATCGTGTCGTACCGCGCTTCCAAGTCGGCGAGAATGGCCGTGTTACTCTCGCGGCTCATCACGACATCTGCTTGGTCGGCTAGGTCCGATTCCATACCAGTCTCTGACGGTACTGGTTCCCAATCTCCTGGAACGCTGGGATTCCTGCGGCCTATGCCCCCCATTCCTGATTCAAGCTTCACCTTTTCGGCCTCCAGCTTTTGTTTGAAGTGTTTAATTTTCATTGCGAGAATGATAGCAGAAAATTGCTATTGGGCACGCGCTGTCGCGAGTCTGTCTAATATCTCCGTGAAGGCCGCCGGATCGCGCGTGATGACGAGCGTTGTTTGGTTCCAATATCCATAGAGGAGAACACTCCTGCCCTTATCGTCGCGGTATATTCGCACATCATGGTTGTTCACAACTTCGTCACGGAAGGCGGAAACTGGAGTCCCCGTGACTGGTGTCTGGGCTATCACTGTTATGATTTTCGGCGTTGTTGTAGAAGACACTCCAGAAATTGACTGCGACGGATGCGGGGGAAACAGAACCTCTAAATTCTGTGGCATCTTTGGTTCCCAAGCGAGCATACCGGCAAATGTGTCGCTATACGAAGCGACAGAAAGTATGAAAAATGGACTCTTCTGACTGTCTCCTTTAGTACTTGATGGGCCGGTATTCACGATGCCGACCATGCTGTTATCGCCATTCACATTGCGAATCAAGGCGCCCGGGGCGTTCAAGAGTAGCGCAGAGAAAATGCTGTTGTTGGTCGTTGCCGCAGAGTCTACATACAGAAGACGGACCGTGTTTATGGCGAGCTCTCGTGTGACCGATTGCCCAATTTCTTTTAGTATCGCATCGGGTGTCGTACCCAAAATTATTTCTCGTCCATCAACGAATATCGGCGAAAAAATGACCGGCGCTCCAATTATCGGTTGCATCTTAATCAGATACCGCGTATATGCGATATACGCGCCGACGATACCGATAATAAGAAGAGCGAATCCGGCGATGATGTAGAGAGTATTCGCCCGGGAAGGCTTCTCCGGAACATCTTGATAGACCCGTGGTGCCGCGTCTTGTTCGGTCGCGAGTATGCTTACAGTTGACGCGTCAGTCTCTTTCACCCGGTCAGAAAAATCACCGGAATAAGTTCTAAGCGCCTCCATGTCGCCCGCGAAGGTACGGATATATTTCTTCGGAGTATCCATTACTCCATATAGTAGCGTATTAACTGCGAGAAGTAATGGTGAACTTGTGCGGGTCGTCGCACATGTCGGTGAAGGCGTGCGCCGCTTCTTTCAATTTACTTGAAGACGACTTACCGAAGGAGATGACCTCCACTTGGCATCCTTCGTTCATATCTAGATATTGAATGAGCGGAACGAAGTCGCCGTCTCCCGTAACGAGGACTACCGTGTCCAGCTTCGGAGCGAGCTTTACTGCGTCTATAGCCATGCCGACATCCCAGTCGGCCTTCTTCGCACCGTCGGCGAAGACTTGGAGGTCTTTCACCTTGGTTTCTATGCCCATCTTGGTAAGCGCCTCAAAGAAATTCTTTTCGTCGCCTGCCTCTGTCTTAATAACATAGGCAACGGCGCGCACGAGGAAGCGCCCGCCAACTGCCTCTTCTAGGATGGCGCTGAAGTTGACGCGCGCTTTGTAGAGATGCTTGGCGCTGTGATAGAGATTTTGCGTGTCAATAAATACGCCTACGCGCTGTGCTGGATGTTTGATAACTGCCATAGTAAATAGTTAGTTAGTAGGTTATAGGGAGTAGGTTGTAGTAAAAAATCAACTCCCAAATTCTATTAAAATTCTGCGGACTAGGCCGCTTCTTTATACTATCAGCTATACCCTATTCCCTACAACCTATTTTTTGAGTCCGAGCTTCTTGATAAGCGCGTTATAGCGGCGCTTGTTAGAAGTTTCCAAATAACGAAGATGCGAACGGCGGTCGGCGACCATCTGGAGAAGCCCTCGGCGAGAATGGAAATCCTTCGGGTTTTTCTTCAAGTGCTTCGCGAGCTCGTCAATCTGTTTAGAGAGAAGCGCGACCTGAACATCCGGCGAGCCGGTGTCTGTGTCGTGCCTGGCGGTGCTTTTCATCACCGTCGCCTTTTTCTTAGTGGTAAGCATTGGTATTTTTACCCTACCACGCCTCTTCTCTATTTGCAACTGTGTCGCACAATCGCATTTTACAACACGCTTCAGAAGGCGCGTCGCAAAATGTGGCAATATTGTACAACACATAAACCATCTGTGTCGCACAATGTTGCCTATGCTATACTGTTTGTATGAACGCAGAGGCGGCAAAGAGACAATTTCTTGAGTACATAGAGATAGAGCGCGGGCGCGCGGTAAAGACCGTTGAGAATTACGACCACTACCTCACGCGATACTTCGCACAGATGAAGATACAGGATGTTGGCGACATTACTGAACAGAATATCCGCGACTTCCGTATGTGGTTGAATCGCCAGACAGGTACTGATGGCGAATCTATGAAACGCCGTACGCAGAATTACTACATGATTGCTCTTCGCGCGTTTCTTAAATTTCTTCGCAAGAGAGAAATAGAATGCGTCTCACCAGAACGCATAGAGCTCGCGAAGCTCCCCGAGCGCGAGCTAGATCTCATCACCCCCGCCGAGCTCGCGCGCCTTATGGAGGCGGCGCGAGGGAGTGAAGAAAAAAATATACGCGACACGGCGATACTTGAACTCCTTTTCTCTACTGGATTACGCGTCTCCGAGCTCTGTTCGCTGGACAGCGATATTGACATGACGCAGGATTCACTCTCTGTGCGAGGGAAAGGCGACAAAGTTCGCGTCGTCTTCATCTCCCCTACTGCTAAGAGCGCCGTGGTGGCGTATCTGAAAGCGAGGAAGGATATGGGAGACGCGTTATTCGTGAATGTCCCTGTTGGTAAAACCATTACATCTCGTCTCTCCCCTCGTTCTGTAGAGAGAATTATAAAACAGCACGCAATTAAAGCCGGCATCACGAAGAAAGTCACCCCGCATGTGCTCCGTCATGTCTTCGCCACCGACCTTTTAAGTAACGGCGCCGATATCCGCTCGGTCCAACAGCTACTCGGCCACGCTTCCATCAACACGACGCAAATTTATACTCATATCACCGACTCGCACCTCCGCGACATCCACAAAAAATTTCACGGCACGAATCGTAACTAAATTTGCAGTCTGTCCCCTGTTGGTTTAGCATTGTAGTCAGATAAACAAGGAGTGCCTTATGTTTAAAAAAACCGATAAAGAAATACAAGCCGTATGTCCCGCCTCCAATACCGGATGTGTCCGAAGAAGAGGCGTCTGCACTAAGAAAAAACACAATACACGAAGAATAAAATCATTTCCATTCTTCTACCACCGAATCCAAAACGCAAGAAAAAACTTTAAAGTCCGGAGACCGTTCCGGGCTTCGCTTTATAAAAAAGGGCGATCGGAATCGCCCTTTTCAGACACTCCTTAGTGGTGAAGCATTGACCTGGATCTGGCACCACCGGATAACCTTCGGCGGACATGTAGATACATCGTGTAAGAATCGCAGGAATGCATCTTGCGTTTCCAGCGTATCACCGAGAACCTCTACGAAGATCTGGTGGTCGCGGAATCGTGGCTTTCCTTCCTTGATGAACCTCGCGATTATCTCATCAAGCAACCGACGAATTTCTTCATGCTTAGAATAATCAGTTATCGACCTGGCTGATAGTGTGTCCATAATCATCGCCTCTCGCGTAAAGAATCCACTAATAATAACTACTCAAAATCATGTTTTGTTGCAACATCTCGCGAATGATACTCTCTATATATGAAACTCGTGTCGTGGAATGTTAATGGGTTACGGTCGCTTGCGAAAGATAATTATTGGGAAATATTCCTGAAGACAGCGAAGCCGGATATCTTCTGCTTGCAGGAGACGAAGGCGAATCCCGACCAGCTCTCTGAAGAATTTTTGAACCCGGCCGGATACTCCGCATTTTTTTCTTCATGCCAGATTAAAAAAGGCTACAGCGGTGTCGCATTGTATTCAAAAGTTGAGCCGCTCAAGGTTATTTACGGCATGGGGATAAAAGAATTTGACCAAGAAGGTAGATTCATCGGCGCCGAATATGACGACTTCTGGCTATTGAACGCCTACTTCCCTAACGGCGGCAAGGGCCCCGAGAGAATTGATTATAAACTTCGCTTCTATGATGCGTTCCTCTCATTTACTGAGAAATTGCGCGAGAAAAAACCTGTTATTTTTTGTGGTGATGTGAACACAGCCCACGAAGAGATAGACCTTGCGAGACCGAAAGAGAACGAGAATAATACCGGATTCTTGCCAGAAGAACGAGCGTGGATAGACGAAGTAATAAGCGCCGGTTATACAGACTCCTTCAGGCATTTTCATCCAAACACCAGAGACGCGTATTCATATTGGGACCAAATCACTCGCTCGCGAGACCGTAATGTCGGCTGGCGCATAGATTATTTCTTCGTCGCGCAGGAATTTATGAAGAGAATTAAGGGCGCCTCCATTCTCCCCGACATCTACGGCTCCGACCATTGTCCGGTTTCTATTACTATCGGAATGTGAGGTGTATAATTTAGAAAATCATGGCAACAAAAAGAAAAGTTTTGCCGCGCTTTGATGGCTGGTGTTTTGCTATCGTGAATAACAAGCTTGCCGAGATTTACTTTGCAAACGACCACAAGAAAAAGAAGACGACTGTTTGGGGACACTGTTATGTGAAGAGGAGTGAGTTCACAACCAAGAAAGAGCAACATGAAATTGATCAAGACACTAAGAGAAATCGGTTCGCCTACCGAAACAAAAAATACATCCGAAAAGAAATTTAAGCGCACAAATATCCTTATAATTGCCGACCGTCAAAGATAGGGAGATTGCCTCATTATCCACAATAGGTGCCTACAGGCACCAACTTTGGATAGTGCGTTGCCGAGCGGAAACAAAAAAAGAGCGACCGTAGTCGCTCTTGGAAATCAGTTTCCCCCATATCAACTGGGAAATTTAACCGTTGTTCCTACCTTGTCTGCTTCGAGCCTACTCCTTATCTCTGCGAGCTCCTCCTTCATTGCCTGCACCGGTGACTTTCCGTTCTCTACTTCCTGCAGAATTACCTCGAAGCATCATTCCAGACATGTTAGAAACCCTTTGATTGCTTTGTCGTTGTAGCCCTTTGGCATAGTTTTCTCCGTTATCGTTGACATCAACATTGCCTGCTGCGAGAATCGCGTCAGTTACAATGCCAATATGTATACTCTTAGGGCGTGTACCATTTTTGTCAAACATTATAGTGTATCCATTCTTATAAATAAAGGCTTTTATTGAATTGTTGTCATTATTGTTGACAATTTTAACTGTTGGAATATACTGAAAAAATGCCCGATTCAGGACTTGTAAAACTTTTGAGTGATTCCGGCCTGCCTGGGAAAGAGGCTCTTGTTTATGTGTCTCTGCTTGAAAATGGTAGCGCTACAGCCACCAAAATTTCTAAGCAAACCGGGCTTAAAAGACCGACGACATACCTAGTTCTTGAATCTTTATCAAAAAAAGGATACGCGAGCACCATACCGGACAAGAAAGTGAGTACATATGTGCCAGGAGATCCGGCTATTTTGGGAGCGAAGTTAAACACGACAGCTAAGTATTTCCTAGAAATGCTTCCGTACCTTCAGACACTACAAAACAAATCTGGTAATAGGCCAAAAATAAGCTATTACGATTCCGAAGAGGCCATATGGAGTGTCTTTAGAGAGACAAGTCAGTATCCAGATGTGCGGCTTATTACATCTTATGAACGATTATCCAAACATTACCCGCGCGAGACGGAAGAGTGGTTAAAAAATTGTGAGAGAAAGGTATACCGTCTCAAAAATTGGAGACATCTTATATCAAAAACTTCAGGAGTTTCTAACATAGAAAAACGCTTGATTGCGTCTGGTCAGAATGTGCACATATTGCCTAGCATTGATATGCACGACATCGATTTGGCCATCTACCAAGATAAGATTTCAATAACATTCATTGCGGATAGGCCTTTTATGGTCGTTATTGAGTCGAATGAGGTCACGCACTCCATGGCGAACTTGTTTGATTTTGTATGGAACGCTAGTAAATCGGCGTGAAGCCGTAAAGGACATCCGCCCTGCCAGCGAGGCAGGTTATCCACAGGGTGTCCTTTACAATGTCCTTTAGTGAACTAGAATCAAAGACAGAGCGGTGGCATCGCAGACGAGCTGTGAAGCCAGCGTGATGGGAAGCTCTTTCATAGCTCTTTACATCGGCGCCAGAGCGCGATCATGTAGTGTTCCTGCCTACATTTGGGGTGATCCCCATTACAAGCCATAGCGCACGGACTCTCTACCTGAGAAGCGCCAGAAGTTGCAAAACAAAAGCTGCTCTCAACCTAGGCCGCGTACACCATTTACGCCCTTTGCTCCTTATTTAGTATGCCGCCACGAGAGCGGCTTTGTTGTTTCATGTGGAACACTAGTCCCTCGGCTTACTCGGGATTTCGAGCCGTTCGGAAACGGCTCTCAACACACATGATGCTTGTCCATTATCTGCTTTATCTCCTCATCTTCTGCGGCTTCCCTACGCGACTTCCCTGCTTCGCCTAGCTTCTTTAGGGCCTCTTCTGGCAATTTTAATAGCTCTTCTGTGCGTTTATCTAGATATGCTTCAGTATTCAAAGCCGAGTCATCAAGTACCTCTTCTAGGAGCGCGTGGAGCGTATACCCTATCTTCGGACCCGGTTTCATGTGGAACAGCTCCATGATGCGGGCGCCGTCGGTCTTAAGCATCGCTACTGATATCGGGTCGCGGAGCGCCTGGTCAACCATCGCTTTATACTTACGAAAGCGGAACGGTTGTTCCTTAGGCCTGCCAGTGCCTATACGGTCACATATGCGCAGGTTGAGCAGGTCCTGTATGTTTTCCTCGCCGACATTCACTATCATTCGTCGTACAGCTGAGAGAGTAATCTGCTCCGGGTCAGAGAAGAACATGTGCCAGCGCACCAGCTTGACCACCTTATCAATTGTTTCTCGTGAAAAGTGTAGGTCCTCTAGCGTTTTTCTTGTTACATGTGAACCAACTACATCATGGCCATGGAAGGTCCAATCGTTCTTCTCGTCAGACCTGCGCCTAGTCTCTGGCTTAGAGATGTCGTGGTAGAGCCCGGCGAGGCGGATATCAAAACCCCACCCCTTATCAGCAGCGTGCTGCATAGTACGAAGATTGTGCTCAAAGACATCATACGAATGCGCCTGATTCTGCTCTACTCCGATACCGCGGATGAGGTCTGGCACTATGAATTCCAGAATCCCAAGTTGTTGGGCGAGAACGAGTGCATTCATTGGCTGGTCTGAATTCAGTATTCGTACGAGCTCATCACGAACTCTTTCACGCGAAACATTTTTTAAATGTTTACTATTTTCGCTTATTGCTTTCGCCGTATCGCCGTCTATTCCGAATCCTAACTCGGCAACGAAACGGACGGCGCGAAGCATCCGTAGGGCGTCTTCGTTGAATCGTTCCGAGGCGTCACCAACAGCTCGTACCAATTTGTCCTTTATGTCCTTTCGGCCATCGTATGGGTCAATTATGTGTCCTTTATCGTCATCAAGCGCGATGGCGTTGATGGTGAAGTCGCGTCGAGCGAGATCTCCGAGCAGGGAAGTGCCGAACTCTACTTTATCCGGTCGGCGTTTGTCGGAATATCCAGATTCTGTTCTGTATGGAGTTACTTCAATTATCGCAAGCCGTGCATCTTCAGAATCGGTCTTGACCCCGACAGTGCCATAGTCATTTTCGTAAAAAGAGTCTGGAAATAACGCCTGTATCTGTTCGGGAGTTGCATTCGTGGTGATGTCCCAATCCTTTGGTTCTAGGCCGATAATCAGGTCTCGGACGCATCCGCCGACTAGGTAGGACTCAAATCCATTATTCCGTAACTTCTTCCCAATCACGGAAATTTCGTCTCTGATGCGATACTGCATTTCCAAATCGTAACATAAGTGTGCTGGTTTTTTATCATTAGTGCCGTACTATGCGTATACGCCCCGATGGTGAAACGGATATCACAACAGTCTTCGGAACTGTAGGTCCAAGTTCGATTCTTGGTCGGGGCACTAGTTGAATAAACGACCACAACATGCGAATATAATTCAGTGCTTGATTCTGTGCATGATCAAGCACTTGACGCGGGCATGGTTCAGTGGTAGAATGCGTCCTTGCCAAGGACGAGACGGGAGTCCGATTCTCCCTGCCCGCACCAGTAGATAATCTAGGCTATTTTTGCATGTCTTTTGGTTCTGTGTTGAAAGGGGATAAAGGTGTGTACACTGGGGATAAAGGACATGGGACTTTTTAGCGAGTCCGTGAAATAGTGAGGGAATGAGCCGTTATTCTAAAAGGCATGGATATCTCGTCTTTAACCACTAAAGAGGTCGGCGCTCTTGGTGAAAATGTAGCCTGCGAGTACCTACGCAGGCACGGATTCACTATTCGTGACCGCAATTATGTAAAGAAAACAGGCGAGTTGGACATCGTCGCGCAGAGAGAGAATACGCTGCATTTTGTTGAAGTTAAAACGATACTCGCACATAATTTTCTTTCTGAAAAAAGTTCTAGTGACGACTACGATCCGTCGCTAAACTTGCATGAAGCGAAGATAAGGAAGGTCGCAAGAACTGGGGAGTGGTATGTCCTTGAGAAAAAGTGGGAAGGGGAGTGGCAGGTGGACGGCATTCTCGTGTGGCTCCGCCGCCGAGACGGAATGGCGCGCGTTAGTTATCTCCCACAGATTAGTGTAAAGTAAAAAAGCGAAGTGAAAGCGGGCTATGCCCGCCGTAGCTTTAGCGGAGGCGGGCCGGAGTATGCCGGTAGTACACCTGCTTTGGGAGCAGGCAGACCGAGTCCGATTCTCGGCGGCCCGATGATTATGGCAAGTGCGCGGTGAGAATTGATTCAAGTACAGGAATTTGCGGCTTGAAGTCGGCGATGGAGGTCGAAATGGGTCTGGCGAGGAGGATGTCCAGTGCCTCTCCAGTCTCGCTCGCATATGCAGAGCGGATGTAGGAAGCTGTGATGGCATCTAGCTTGCGGGTGTCGGTGGTGCCCTTGGTCGTGCTTGTTGTAATAGTGCCTACAAGTTCTCCCTTACCGTCTGCAACACCGCCTCCGGAGGAACCCTCTTGCGCCGCTACCGAGCCGCCGAGCGCAAGCACGTCTATAGTGTTAGTAGCGAACGTGAACACGTCCTTCACAGAGCCGAAGACGACAGTAGGAAAGAGAGACGACTGTATCTGGCTTGATTCAAGAAATTGCGCGCCGTAGGACGCGATGACGACCGGAGTTCCGATGTTTGGCGAAGAAACTGCGAGAGAAATGGACGAAAAAAATGAAGGAAGTTCGTCTCTAGTAATGCTTTTAGAGATAGCGAGTAAAGCGAAGTCATATTCACCGGTTCCGCGCGGATTAATTTCTGTGAGAATTTTTGCATTCGCGCTAACCCACGAAGACGGAATATATATTAAAGAGGCGTTGTATTTGTCAATGGCGGGGCTGCCGGAGCGAATAGTGCAGGAAACATTGCGGTCGGCGAGCAAGAAGTTCTGCGCGATGTGCGCATTGGTTAGGATAATGCCCTTTGAATCCACGATTACTCCGCTCCCACTTATAGAACGCAGGCCACTACCGGCAGGGGCATAGCAAACGATATTCACAAGCGCGGCTCGTAGCATTGATGCGGAAGTATCAAATGCGGCGGCATTATCCGACGGAGAAGGGGCAGCCGAAGCAGCAGATGGAACAGAGACATTAATAGGTGCTGGCACTTGTTCTGGAGTTGATTTGGATGCCGACTGAACGACTTTTTTTGGAACTGGAACAGGTGTAGGCGTTTGTATTGAAGTGGTTGCCGTAGCGTCTACCACGGCAATCATTGACGAAGAACTCCCTGTGGTGGCTGTTGGAAATTGTTGAACAGTTTTATCGCCAGACAGTACAACGATAAAGATTCCAAAAAGAAAAAGAATCGCCACTCCTGTGTATGGTCTCAAGCGCTTCATGTTTATACGCTAACTTAAAAATGCTATTCTCGCTATGTTGGAGTGAAAGCGGGCTTGCCCGCCGTAGCTTTAGCGAAGGCGGGCGTGGTTTAGTGGTAAAATGACTGCCTTCCAAGCAGTAGTCGGGAGTTCGATTCTCCCCGCCCGCACAAAAATTATTATGAGATATCCAATCGTCCAAGTTAAAACGAGAGATGATTTATGGCTTTATGGATTGTACTTGCGCGCCGATAAAAACGATACTGTTTTTATCAATATTCATGGAACCGCAAGTAACTTTTACGAAGAATATTTCATTGAAATATTCGCAAATACATTTCTAAAAGAAGGCGTGTCTATCCTCTCCACAAATAATCGCGGCGCGGGAATCTATGATGCTTACCAGAAAAGTGGTGCAGCTGTCGAAAAATTTGAAGATTGTCTTATTGATATTGATGCTTGGATAGAATTTGCGATTGGTGAAGGGTATAAAAAGATTATTTTATCAGGACACAGTTTAGGGACAGAGAAAACTGTGTACTACATGAGTAACGGAAAGTACGCCAATAAAGTAACTTCGGTGATTCTGTTGTCTCCTGCCGATTCATATGGCTCGCATCAAATGCTGGACGGAGAAACAAACCCCCGGCTTGTTCGTGTTGAGGAATTGCTTAAAGAGGCACAAAGTTTAGTTGAGCAAGACCATGGTGATATGTTTTTGCAGAGAGATGCATATGGCTCGCGTGAAGGAATAATGCCGAAAAGCGCTGAGTCATTTATGGATTTCCTCGGTCCAAAATCGAAACTACTGGATGCTCTGCCATTTGCGGCTGGGAGACTTGGTGCCTACGGCAAAATAAAGCTACCTATCCTTGTTGTCATTGGAGACCAGAAAGAATACACTGCTATTCCAATCAAAAATGCTTTGGAGCTGATGGCAAAAGAAAACAAAAACACTGAAGTACACCAAATGAAAAATTGCGGCCACGATTTTCAAGAAAAGGAAAAAGAACTGGCGGATATCGTATTGAAGTTTATTCAAACGCATTGATTAATACGAACAAGTGAAACACGCGGCGCCCAGAGGGCGCCGCGTGTTTCGTTGAATAACTACCACCTACACTGTTACTTTACTGCGTCCTTAAGCGCTTTGGCTGCACGGAACTTCGCCGTGCGAGTAGCCGCGATGTGAATTGATTCGCCCGTGCGTGGATTGCGACCTTGGCGCGCGGGGCGCGCCTTAGTCGCGAAGATACCGAGACCGGCGACCGACACTTCGCCCCCAGCCTTAAGGCTAGAAACGATACAGTCAATCATGCACTCTACTGCGCGTTCGGCGTCGGCCTTCGTGCTTCCGAGAACGCCATGCACCTTGTCTATGATGTCTGCCTTATTCATGAGAATTTGCTAATTGCTAATCCCCACGGCCTCAATGGGGTGGGTATGTGGGAAGTATAGGAAACACGCCATTTTACGCAATACCCTTGCCACAATGGGGTGGATAACGCGAAATCACTCAAAATTAACGGGCGAACTCCACCACGCGGTTCTCGCGGATGATGTTCACCTTGATTTCGCCCGGATATTTGAGCTCTTCTTGGATGCGCTTCGCGATATCGCGCGCGAGCTTGTGCATAGAGAGGTCAGAGACCTTGCCAGGGTTTACAAAAATGCGAATCTCGCGCCCAGCAGCGATGGCGTACACCTTCTCAACGCCAGGAAAAGTGTTCGCGATGCGCTCTAGGTCACCGAGGCGCTCCAGATAGCGGTCAACGGTGTCGCGCCGTGCGCCCGGGCGGCCTCCCGATATCGCGTCTGCCACTTGGACTATGATTGCCTCTGGCGTCTCGTATGGATACTCTTCGTGATGCGACTGCATCGCTTGTATAACGCGCTTATCAACGCCGAATTTTTCCAAAATTCGGCGGCCTATCTCAACATGCGTTCCCTGTACCTCGTGGTCAACCGCCTTCCCAATATCGTGGAGGAGCGCGCCCGTGCGCGCGACGGTCGTATCCGCGCCGAGCTCGGCCGCGAGCATCCCCGCGATGTGCGCCATTTCAATAGAATGTTGGAGCACATTCTGGCCGAAGCTGGTACGGAAGTGGAGTCGCCCGAGTAGTGCTGTGAGCTTCGGGTCGAGCCCTACGACGCCGGCTTCGTACGCCGCTGCTTCGCCCTTCTGCTTCACAATCTCACCGACTTCAGCTCGCGTCTTCTCAACCGTCTCTTCTATCTTGGCGGGCTGAATACGGCCATCGGCGATAAGCTTTTCCAATGCAATCTTCGCGATGGCTCGACGAAGCGGGTCAAAAGAAGAAAGAGTTATTTTATCCGGCTCGGCGTCAATGAGCACATCCACTCCGGTAGCGCGTTCAAATGCCTTAATGTTACGACCTTCTTTACCGATTATTTTCCCCTTCACATCATCCGAGGGGAGCGTTACCGAGAGAGACATCACTTCGGCGTTTACTGCGTTACCGAGGCGATGGATGGTCGTCGTAAGAATGGAGCGCGCCTTGTCCTCAAGGCGTTCGCGACCATTCGCTTCTAACTTCTGCAAGCGCAATAGAATCGCCTCCTCGTAGGCGTGTTCAATTTCAGAAAATAATTCTTCGCGCGCCTTCTCTTCGGACAGGTTCGCAACTTTTGCGAGCTCTTTAGAGCGTTGCGCAGTAAGTTTTTCCGCTTCGTTCTTCGCGTGCATAGCTATCTGTTCTCGCGCGCGTACCTCTATCTCTTTTTCATCCAAATCTCTTTGGCGAGAGTCCAAAAATTCTTCTCTTGACGCAACGCGTTCCTCTCTCGCGACGGCCTTCTCCTCGCGCTCTTCAATAGGTGCGAGCCGTTCCGTCTCTACGACCTCTCCACGAAATTGCGCCTCCGCGATAATCTTCGCCGCCTGCTCCTTCGCTTGGAGCAGTTTGTGCTTGATATCCAGCTCTATGGAGCCGCGGCTAGCTAGCCCGATAAGAACGCGAAGAACATAGCCGAGCACGACCCCGCCCACGCCCGAAAGCGCTAGCATTATCAGTATAATTTTGAGTGACATAGCCCTTATTATGTTATTTCTGTCTGACTACATAGGGCAGCCCTATGTATGTATAAATCTAAGTTGTGGAGGGTCAGTTGGTCTTTCTTATCAGCCAATCAGCGAGTCGGTATAAACAGACTCTATCATAAAACCGCGTATTCTACACTTTTTGTATATCCCTTAATTTGTACGACCGTGAGAATTTGGGGATATAAAAAGTTTGCACAAATATGGAAAAAAGTAACATTCCGTGTGGAACCAGAACCGGCGGAAGCGCGTATCCTTGCGCCGCCGACAAGACCCCCGGGATGGGTCGACAGGCACATGACTCCGAGCATCTGAGACTGTGTCAAAGGTCAGAAGTGCTGAAAGGGCGGATCGTTGTTGCGATTCGCTCTTTTTGTTTTTATTTTTTAATTGAACACTTTGTCTACGGGGCCGTATTTTTTGGCTTCGTCGGAGGTCATGAAGGCGTTCCATGTGTTTTAATTATCTCGCATCAGCGCGGTCTAATATTTTGAATCCGTCCGTTACTGCTTCACAGAGATAATTTTCTAACTGACTCGGGTCTCCTATGGTCTGTGCTTTATGCAAATATGTGTAGTAGAGCTGTTTATTTTCTTGGCGAATTATCGCCGGAGCAAAATTTGTATTCAGAAGCATTGCATTCATAAGCAGGCGACCAATGCGTCCGTTACCGTCAGAAAAAGGGTGTATCTGTTCAAATGCGCTGTGTACACCGGCAGATAATGCGATTATGTCTCCAGTCTCTTTTGTAATTTTGTCCATCACCTCTGATGTCAATTTAGGAACACTCACATAATTTGCAGTCGGTAAATTAACACCGGTAATCCTCACTGCATGGTTACGATAAACCCCAGCGTCCGGTCGAACCCCATTCATGAGAATGCTGTGAAGTTTCAGCACAAGATTTTCATCCACTTTTTCTTTTTTAGCAATATGCTCAAACAGATAATTCAAAGCCGTCTGGTGATTCTTGGCCTCCAATTGTTCAGTTAAACTTTTGTTAGGCAAAGCAACATTGTCAAAAAGAACTGCAGCGGTGTCCGGTTCGCTAAGCGTACTGCCTTCAATGCTGTTGCTGTGATAGGTGAGTTTCAGAATAAATTGATCGCGAATATCCGGATTATTCAAAATTTCAGCCACGACATCTCTGTGTTCTCCAGATTTTTTCTGTAGAGCTTGTTTTTTAGCGGTAAGTTCGTCAGCTGGAATTATCTTCTGCCCCGTCACTTCTAAAAAGAGCTCGTCTATGGCGGCCCGCATCTTCGCCCGCGGTTTTGATTTTTCATGCCACCAGCTATTGAAAGCGGGGAAAGAAACACCGAATTTTTCAGCTAATTTGGTCTGGGTCAGACCCAGCATTTTTTGAATTATCTCTAGTTTTTGCCGAGTGGTCACAGAAATCACACTATCAAACTTTATAAAGTTATGCAAATTTCAGAAACTCTATAAAGTTAGTTAAACACTTTGTCCACGAGGCCGTACTTCTTGGCTTCGTCTGCGGTCATGAAGAAGTCGCGTTCAACATCTTTTTCTATCTTCGCGAGCGCCTGACTGGTGTTCTTCGCGAGAATGCGATTCAAGTTGGCGCGAAGCTTCAGTATCTGCTTCGCAGTAATTTCAATATCGGTTGCCTGGCCCTCGGCGCCGCCGTGCGGCTGGTGAATCATCACTTCTGCGTTCGGGAGCGCAAATCTCTTTCCTTTTTCTCCTGCAGAGAGAATAATTGCCGCGCCAGATGCCGCCATGCCGACGCAGACGGTAGAGACAGAGGGCTTAACATGGTTCATAGTGTCTACCATCGCGAGCGTTGCCGTGACTGAACCGCCCGGAGAATTTATGTAGAGCGAAATATCTTTCTTCTGGTCTTCAGACTCCAAGAAGAGTAGCTGTGCTATGACGAGATTCGCGGTATCGTCATCTATCGGCCCGCCGAGGAAGATGATGCGCTCCTTGAGAAGTCGAGAGTAAATGTCGTAAGCGCGTTCGCCGAATTGGCTTTTTTCAACAACCATCGGGACGAGCATTGATGAACGAGTTTGTTTTTGTATATTCATAAATAATTTATTTTATTGCGCTGAAACTGGCGCGGTGAGTGCGTTTTGCTCTGCGATCCGCTTACCCCATGAATAGAACGCGCCCACGACAATCATGCCGACGATGACAACGATTGAGATGACTACGCCCCACTGTTGCGCTTTCGGCGACGGCATTCCGGGTTGAGATATTTGTTTGTTTTCCATATTTATTTCTTACTGTCGTTATACATCTTCCGCGCACGAACGAACACTGCCTGTGCGTCTTTCTTTTCCTTGAAGCCCAAGGTGACAACTTCGTTCCCATCGCCTTCCTTGAGCTGCTTGTAGGTCTCGAAGAAGTGTTGAATTTCCTTGAGCGTGTGTACATTGAGGTCACCAATGTCTTGGACATCATCCCAGCGTCTATCATTCACTGATACTCCTATTATTTTGTAGTCACTTTCTCCAGAATCAATCATCTCCATGAGCGCAATCGGACGCACCTTCACGAGAATTCCTGATGGAATCGGAAATGTCGCGAGAAGGAGGACATCAATTGCGTCTCCATCATCCCAGAGTGTCTGCGGAACAAAACCGTATTCGACCGGATAGGCCGCGGCCGAATAGTTCGCGCGGTCAAGCTTGATGAGGCCCGACTTTTTGTCGATCTCATACTTGTTATGAGAGCCTTTCGGGATTTCAATGATGACATTCATCTCGTCTTTTGTTCCAGGGTCAATATCGTGTATTAAGTTCATGCGTGTTGATTATAACTTATTCGTCTTTCGCCTTGTCGCGGTCTTCTGAAGCGTCGGCGACGGTCTCGTCTGAAGCTGGAAGTGTCGTGAGCTCTTCTTCGGCGGGAAGAATCGTTTCTTGTGGAGCTTCATCGGTAACGACCTCCGCGCTCTCGGTCGGCATGACGCCCGCCACCTCGGCGGGTGTTTCTTCCCCGATGCTTGCGGTCGGGACCACGACCCCTTCGAGCATCGTGGCTGCTGCGTCAACCGAAACTGCTTCGCCACCGCCAGCAGAGACGATGTCAATGTTCCAGCCCGTGAGCTTCGCGGCGAGCCGCACATTCTGACCGCCACGGCCGATGGCGAGCGACTGCTCATCTTCAGAGACTGTGACAGTCGCCCTGTGGCCTGTTTCGTCTAGCTTAACCTCAAGCGGAGTGGCGGGGGAGAGCGCCTCTTTTATAAATTCACTTGCGTTGTCGTTCCACTCAATGATATCTATGCGTTCGCCCCCTAGCTCGCTCATTACTGTAGAGACGCGCACGCCTCTCTGGCCGACGAGAGAGCCGACAGGGTCAACATGCGGGTCAAGCGAAGCGAGCGCGATTTTGGTGCGGCTCCCCGACTCTCTCGCGAGCGCCTTCACTTCTATAGAACCAGCGGCGAGCTCGGGCGCTTCCATTTCAAAAAGCTTCACGACGAACTTCGGATGCGCGCGAGAGAGTCGCAGGTACACGCCGCGGAATCCCTCGTCAACTGCATAAAGATACGCGCGAATGCGCTCGCCCATGCGGTATCGCTCGCCCGGAATTTGTTCTTCGTAGGGAATGATGCCAGTCGTGCGACCGAGGTCTACGAATATCGCTCCGCGTTCCATGCGCTGAACGATACCAGACACTATCTGACCCTTTTTCTCGCTGAACTCCTCCATCATGGATAGTTTTTCTGCTTCGCGAACTTTTTGTATCACAACTTGTTTCGCAGTCTGTGCGGCAATACGGCCGAAGTCGTCCTGTGGCTCTAGAGGAAAGATAATTTCTTCACCGACCGCGACGCCGCGCTTTATCAGTTTCGCGTTCGCGAGGAGAATGTGCTTTTCAGAATCAAATCGCGGCAATTCTCCTTCAGCCAGATGTTCTTCTTCATGAAATCCGTGGTGGTGCGCGTGTTCATTCTCGCCAATCTTCTCGTCCGGAGAAGGGAATCTAACCGTAGTTTCGTCAACGACAGTTTTCACTTGTTCAAAAGCGATAGTGCCTGTGTTTAAGTCCAAGTGGGCGCGCACGACCTGTCCGCGCTTTCCGTATTCGCGCTTATAGGCGGTCGCCATCGCGCTCTCAATCGCTTCCACCATGATGGCACGACTGATGCCCCTGTCTTCAAACTCTCCGAGCACTGCATTTATGGTCTTTAAGTCAATCATATGGAATGTGTATGTCGCACTGTTTATAAATTATAAAGAAAGCCCCGAAGGGGCATCACTCAGAAGTATATCACGCACGCTCTGCGCGTCAACAGCATGTACACGCTATAGCGCGTGCTTATTGAGGGTGTATACTGACGGCACTTATTAATTCATATAAATCGTCATGACTATGGACGGATTGGGAGAGTGGGAAAAACAAAAGAAAACTTTGGATAAATCGCCAGACTTCCATCTTGGTGAAGTTGTTGATCCTGTCCAGGAACTTATTGACCGAGTCGGATGGGAGAGAGCGATAATAGAAATAGAGTCAGAGCTTGATGAAAAACCGGATGACCAAGAGACCCGCAGACGAGCAACCCTTATCATAAAGCTTAACGAAGAGAGGATGGAAAAATTGAAGGGCAAATTGCAACACTAAAGTTAAAAATACATTGAGGTGTGAAGAGCGCGGCTCGCCATAGGCGAGCCGCGCTATACTATGTGCATGCATGTTTCAGAAGGAGAGCTAAAGGAGTTCATTATTGATTCGGGCCTCGTCGCCAAGAAGGACATTGACGCGGCCGACGAGGAGGCGAAGAAACGAGGGGCTTCGCTCGGCGACATCCTCGTCTCTCGCGGCTCGCTGACTGAAGACGCGCTCCGTCGTATTCAGGCGTATGTGCTTGGTATCCCGTTCGTCAATTTAAAAGAGCACCGCACTCCGGTCGATGTCCTCGCGCTCATCCCGGAACCGATAGCGCGCACGCATAACATCGTCGCATATAAAAAAGAAGGGGACTCTCTCGAAGTGGCTATGCTAGATGTCGGTGACCTCGTTTCAATAGACTCGGTGCGGAAGAAGACGGGGCTCAAGATATTGCCGAGGCTCACCGACACCGATAGCATCAAGCATGCGCTCCTGCAGTATCAAAAATCGCTGAAGGACGAGTTCGGCGACATTATTTCCACTGAAGCTGGAAAGATTCGTGTAGTCGCGGAAGGGAATAAAGACCTTACGAGCGACGACCTGAAGAAGATGGCCGAAGACCTGCCGATAGTGCGCATAGTGGACACGCTTCTACGGCACGCCATTGTGCAGGGCGCCTCCGACATACACATAGAACCGATGGAGACTGAAGTGCTAGTTCGTTACCGCATTGATGGCATTCTCCACGACGCGATGACACTGCCAAAAAATGCGGCGGCAGGAATTGTTGCAAGAATAAAAGTGCTTTCTAATTTGAAATTGGATGAGAAACGCCTCCCGCAGGACGGGCGCTTTAAGATGGAGACCGAGGCTGACCGTGTTTCTTTTCGCGTCTCTATTCTCCCGACATTTTTCGGCGAAAAAACAGTTATGCGACTCCTGCGCGAGACCGGCGAGGGCTTCACTCTTGAGGTGCTCGGTCTCCACGGCGAGAATATGGAGCGCATACACCGCGCGCTTACGCAGACGACCGGGATCATCCTCATTTCTGGACCGACGGGAAGCGGTAAGACTACGACGCTCTATACTATGTTGGATATATTGAACAGACCGGATGTAAATATCTCTACCATTGAAGACCCGATTGAATACCAGATGAAGCGAGTGAATCAGACGCAGGTCGCCCCGCAGATAGGATTCACATTCGCCAACGGACTCCGCTCGCTCGTACGCCAAGACCCAGACATCATCATGGTCGGTGAGATTCGTGACGGCGAGACGGCCTCACTCGCGATAAACGCCGCACTCACCGGCCATCTCGTGCTTTCAACCATTCACACCAACAGCGCCGCGGGTGCTATTCCGCGACTCATAGACATGGGCGTAGAGCCATTCCTCCTTGTCTCAACCGTCCGCGTCATTGTCGGACAGAGACTCGTGCGCAAGCTTTGCGATAATAAAAAAGAATACGAAATGGATAAAGTCACGAGAGGGAAGGTAGCGAGCGAAGAAGAATTTAATACGGCGTTCAAGGCGCTTCAGGATGAAAAACTGATAAAGAAAGGAGTCAAGCTTGATGACCTTCCTTTTTATCGGCCGGTGCCTTCGCCCGAATGCGAGGACGGGTACAAGAGTCGCATTGGCATTCACGAAGTTATGGCTATTTCGCCCGCCATCAGAGAAATTATGCTCCGTTCAAGCACCAGCGACGCTATTGAAGCACAGGCGAGGAAAGAGGGCATGCTCACGATGCTTGAAGACGGCCTCTACAAAGCCGCCCGCGGCATAACCAGCATTGAAGAAGTCCTCCGTACGGTAACCGAATAGTTATGAAATTCAGCGTAACGATACGGAAGGAGGGGGCGGCGGACCAGACTAGCATTATTGAAGCGCCGTCGCGATTCGCCGTGTACGACCAAGTGGCTAAAAATGGCGGGACCGTTGTTAAATTAGAAGAAGGCGGCGGGAGCAGATTCAAGTTGCCCGCATGGCTCACGATGACCATCGGCACCGGGGTGAAGCGCACCGAAATAATTCGCATGGCGAAGAATCTTTCAGCAATGCTCTCTGCCGGACTCTCGCTCTCTCGCGCACTCTCCGTCATTGAACGACAGTCCAGTAATTCGAGTTTGAAAATAATTGCGACCGGGCTTTCTGAGTCTGTGAAGAAAGGTTCTTCGTTCCATGAGGCTCTAACTGCATACCCAAAGGTCTTCCCCGAGCTTTTTGTCGCGATGTCGAGAGCCGGCGAAGAATCGGGCTCTTTGGCAGACTCGCTCGCTATCGTTGGGCTCCAGATGGAACGCTCTGAAGAGCTCGTGCGGAAAATCCGCGGGGCGATGATATATCCTGCGATTGTAATTATCGCTATTGTTATCGTCGGCATACTGATGCTCATCTATGTCGTGCCGACACTGACGAGGGTCTTTATTGAGCTCGGAGTGCAGGTTCCTCTCGCCACTCGCATAATTGTCGCTTTATCAAACTTTATGGTTGCTCATTCGGTTCTGGTATTCATGGCGATTGTTCTTTTTATTGTGGGTGGCATCTCCTTCGTTCGTTCAAAAGTGGGAGGGGGAATCGTACTCGCTGGAGTACTTTATCTTCCGGTCATCGGGGAACTTGCTCGCGAGACTTACACTGCGCGCGCCGCTCGTACCCTCTCTTCGCTTCTTTCCTCTGGTGTGCCGATACTAGACGCTCTCTCTATAACTAAGGAGGTCGTGGGCGCGGGCGCTTTCGCGAAGGTGGTAGAAGAAGCGGAAGCACGCGTAAAAAAAGGAGAACTTCTCTCAGTGGCGTTCTCCGAGCACCCACGGCTCTATCCTATCCTTATGAGCGACATGCTCGCGGTAGGCGAAGAAACCGGCAAGGTTTCCGACATGTTGAAACAGATTGCGACATTCTATGAAGAAGATGTCGCCGAAAAGACGAAAGACCTCTCCACAATTATTGAGCCGATTCTGATGCTCCTAATCGGCGTTGTCGTCGGTGTCTTCGCCGTCTCAATGATCGCACCGATTTATTCGCTTTCATCAGCAATCTAACATGATGCGGCTAAAACAATCGCAAAGCGATTGTTCGCCCGACCGCGGTGCAGCTGCTGCACCGCGGTTTAGGGGATTTGGTCTTGTAGATGTAGTCGTCGGAGTCGCTCTGATGCTCATCCTTTTTCTCTCGCTTTTCGGCGTCCTTCGGTCGTCGCTAATGCTCTCGGCGCTAGCGAAGGCGAAGGCCGCGGCCACTGAGCTCGCGAGTACGCAAATGGAATATTTGCGCGGGCTCTCTTACGACTCCCTCGGCACCGTTGGCGGAATCCCAGCTGGTCTAGTGCCGCAAACGGCAACTACGACAGTTGACGGCATTTCCTATGTCACTCGCACATTTATTGAGTACAAAGACGACACAGCTGACGGTATTAGCACGCAGGACGCGAACGCCGTCACGACTGATTACAAAATAGGGAAAGTCTCTGTCTCTTATTCTCTGAATGGCCTCGCGAAATCCGTAGACCTAATTTCAAACTTCGCTCCCCCCGGTATTGAGTCGTCAACCGGCGGCGGAACCCTCTCAATACATATCGTGGACGCCGCAAACGCAGATGTGGACAATGCGACCGTGCATATAGTAAACGCTTCTACAACACCAACAGTTGACTTCACTTCGTTTACAAATACCAACGGGTTCGCAATAATCGGCGGGGCCGCGACCTCTTCTGAGTATCAGATTTTTGTATCGCGTTCTGGGTACTCAAGCGCCCAAACTTATCCGCGAACGGGGCAGAATGTAAACCCTGCCCCAGGGTATTTTACAGTGTCAAAAGACCAGATTACTCCCGCAACATTCTTTATTGATAAACTCTCCACGCTTACTCTCGTGAGTTTTTCGCCTGCGGTGACAGCCTCTTTCAGCGATTCCTTCACGGACTCCTCAAATCTCGCTAGCCAGACGGGCATACAAGTGACGGGAGGAGCGCTTACTTTGGCCAATCAAGGACTGTCTGGGTCTGCTCGCTCGGTGTCTATTGCTCCGAGTTATCTAAACGGCTGGGGGATTCTCTTGGCGACTCTGTCTACACCATCCGGAACGACTGCCTCTGTACGAGTAGCCGACATCTCTGGAACTCCTCTGCCAGACTCTGTTCTACCAGGAAACAGCGTTGGATTTTCATCCTTCCCGGTAACGCTCACTGAGATCCCCGTTTTTAATTATTCTGAACTCACTTTATCCGCTGGACTTACGAGCAATTCAACAACGACGGCCCCGTCCATTCTTGACTGGTCAATTTCTTATACTAGCGGGCCAACTCCTTTACCAAATGTCGCCTTCACGCTCACTGGAACAAAAACCATCGGTACGGACGGGAATAACGCGCCTTTGTATAAAACAGTAGTGAACGATACCACTGGCGCCGGTGCAGAAAAAGTAAAGACTCTTGAGTGGGATACCTATTCGCTAGTTCTCGGCAGCACAAATCTTATTGAAAACTGCCCAGCAACTCCATATTCGCTCGCGCCCGCGAGCACGGTCAGTGTGGCGCTCACCGTCGGCGCATTTACCACTAACACTCTTCCTATCATTATTGAAAACATCGCGAGTAGCACAATCGCAAATGCGAAAATCGTGCTCACGAAAAGCGGATACGCGGCGACCATCCCGACTTCCGCATGCGGCTTTGCTTACTTCGGCGGTCTCACGAGTGGAACTTACGATGCAGCGGTTTCGGCCGCAGGACATGCGACGACGACATTCCCAAGCATCATAGTCTCTGGACACACCGCGACGACGACGCTCGTATTGCCATGAAAAAACTCGGATTCACCCAACACCAAAACACTCGCAACGAGTGTTTTGGTGTTGGGTTTACTCTCGTAGAGACTGTCGTTGTTATAGCAGCGACTACTCTTGTCTTCGTCACCCTCGGCTCGCTTATTTCATATTTTTATAAAACTAACTCCTATACAATTGAGCAGTCCACCGCCGTAGAACAGGCCCGCAGGGGAGTGGAGGACGCGATGCTTCACTTGCGCGAGGCATCGTACGGAAGCGACGGGTCTTATCCGATAAAAAGCGTCGCGACATCCTCTGTCGTCTTCTATGCGAACACAAATACTGATTCGGTCATTGAGCGCGTAACTTACATTCTTATCAATAAAACGCTTTATCGGACGGTTGCTGCACCAGTGGGGAATCCACCTTCATACACCAACGCTGTTGTCGCGACCTCTACAATCGCGACCCCTGTCACCAACGGTACGACGACGCCGATGTTCCGTTATTTCAACGATGCCGGAACGGAACTTCTCTCTCCCGTGGACATTTCTGAAATATCATCCATCCGGATAACGGTTGTTATAGATGTGAATGTCTCTCGTACTCCGGTCGCCTTCACTCTTTCTGGTGGAGCAACACTCCGTAACCTACGAAACCAGCCATGACATTTATCAATTATAAATCGGGCTCTATAATGCTCCTTGTTATCGTCTTCGGTGGCATATTCTTCGCGATGCTCACCGCGCTTTCAGGTTTCGTAATCGTAGGGAACCGAGCGCAGGATGTTACTCGCGCGCGCGCTGAAGCTTTCAGCATTGCCGAAGCCGGCTTGGATTATTACCAATGGTTTCTGTCGCACTTCCCGGGGAATACAACGAACGGAACAGGGCAAGGCGGCCCGTATGTGATTTCCTATTCAGACCCAGAGAGCGGCGTAGTAGGGACATATACGCTTTCCATCACCGGTAACAATTCGTGCGGGGCTGTGCAATCAATAGATGTTACGAGTAAGGGTGTTTCAAGTAGTGCTACAAATGTTTCTTCAACGCTTACTGCGCGATATGCGGCACCGTCGGTAGCTGCCTACTCATACATAGTCGGGAGTAGCGTGTGGGCGGGAGCAGATCGCGTCATCAACGGCCCGTACCACAGTAACGGTGGCATCCGTATGGATGGAACGACGAACGCACTGGTCTCAAGTTCACTCTCAACATGGAACTGCACGACCAGTTTCGGATGTTCTCCTGCACAGTCCTCTGCGCCGGGGGTCGTCGGTCCGGTTAGCGCAAACAAAAATCTCTGGGCTTATCCGACACCGCAAGTAGACTTCACCGGCATCGCGGCTAATTTTTCAACGCTCAAATCATCGGCAAGCGCAAACGGTATTTACTTGCCACAGTACAGCTCCGGAAATGTCCAAGGCGCGGCATATAAAAAAGGCTACCATCTAATTTTCAATAGCGATGGAACGGTAACTGTAAAAAGGGTGGACGCCGTAACAAGGTTGAATACAGTATACCCAGTAGACGGTTCTTCCAGTTATACGAGCGACTACACTCTAATTGGCAATGAAAGTCTTTATCAGACTTACATTCTTCCCTCCGGCTGCGGACTTATATTCGTTGAAGACAATACATGGATAGAGGGTGTCATCCCGAGTAAGGTGACGGTCGTCGCCGCGGGGGTTGACGACCCAAGCTTCAAGCCTGACATCGTGTTGCGGAATAACATCATATATGCCGCAACTGACGGTACAGACGGGCTTACTGTAATCAGCGCACGAAATATACTCATTGCTCCCGACTCGCCGCAAAATATGACGCTTAATGGAACATTTATTGCACAGTCCGGAGCGTTCGGACGCAATTATTACTATTATCCAAGCGGCGGATGTAATGGCACTTACGAGCCGCGCGGCACGCTTACCATCCTCGGCACAACTGTTTCCTTCTTGCGCACGGGCACTGCGTGGGTGAATGGATGCGGTGCGGGCTCAAACGCCGGATATCAAACACGCATCGACGCGTTTGACCGCCAAAATGCGACAAATCCTCCTCCGTTCACACCAATAACCTCCACGCAGTGGAAATTCGTGGATTGGCAACAAAAGTAGTAGGCGGTGATATCATTAAAAAATGCTTATTGTCGCCAACTGGAAAGCGTATGTGGAGGACTTCGCGAGGGCGAAGAAGCTCTTCGCAACGAGTAAGAAACTGGCAAAGGCGGGTGGCGTTACTGTCGTGCTCGCTCCACCCGCTCCTCTCCTCGGCGCGCTCGCAGCTAAGAATAAATCAAAGGTCGCTTTCGCCGCACAAGATATTTCAGTAACGACAGGCGGGGCATTGACCGGCGAGATAACCGCGCAGGCGTTCGCCGCCGCCGGAGCAACCTATGCGATTATCGGTCATTCCGAGCGGCGCTCCGCGGGCGATACTGACGCGGTTGTCGCCAAAAAATTAGCCCATGCCATCACTCATGGCCTTACTCCAATTCTCTGTGTCGGCGAGAACGAGCGCGACGGCGAGGGCCGTTATCTCGCGCTCGTGCGTGAAGAATTGACTCTCGCGATGGAATCACTCGAGCCCAAAGAACGGGCACGAGTTATTGTCGCGTACGAGCCCGTCTGGGCGATTGGCAAGACGGCAGATAGTGCTATTGGCCCGAACGATCTTACGGAAATGGTTCTCTACATCCGCAAAGTTCTCGCGGAGCTTCTCCCGGGGAAAAGCTCGCAGCGGTCTCTCGTCCTCTATGGGGGCTCTGTTGAGCCGGGTGATATCCGCGACCTAGCCGCGAGCTCGGGCGTTGACGGCTTCCTCATCGGACACTCATCAGTTGACCCTAATATTTTCCCCCTGCTCGTGAAGCAGTTGAAATAGCATGCGGACCGTTCGCGACATAAAAGTTTTCCAGAATATCCCCATACTGGTGCGAGCGGCGCTGAATGTGCCGGTAGAAAATGGAAAAGTTGTAAATGATTATCGCCTACGACGCGCTCTGCCGACCATCCGTTACCTCGCTGAAAGGGGCGCACGCGTCGTTCTCATAAGCCATATTGACCCACTCGGAAATACTCCACCGCAAGGTACAGAAACACTTGAGCCGGTTGCGCGCGCACTTCAAAAACTAGTTTCAGGAATTTCGTTCTCTGACGAGACCGTTGGCGCGCGTGCACGAGCTGCTGTTCGCAACCTCATTCCCGGAAATATTCTCATCATGGAAAATTTACGCCGCAATAAAGGCGAAAAGGAAAATGACCGCGCCTTTGCTAAAGAGCTCGCGGCGCTTGGTGATATTTTCGTTGAAGATTGTTTTGACACTTCTCATAGAAAACACGCGTCCATCATCGGTGTCCCAGAACTTCTTCCTTCATATGCTGGATTTTTATTTGAAGAAGAAGTCCAGGCTCTTTCACACGCTCGCTCGCCAAAACATCCCTCGCTCGCCGTCATCGGCGGAATGAAGTTCAGTACAAAAGAGGCGGTGCTCACAACACTCCTGCAAACATATGACCGAGTATTTGTCGGGGGGGCTCTCGCGAATGATTTTCTTAAGGCATCTGGTCGCGAAGTGGGGAGGTCTCTTGTCTCGGAGACAAGTGTGGACGGGATTAAAAAACTCTTAAACAATCCAAAACTAATATTACCGATAGATTCAGTTGTCGTGGGTGATGTGATTGTTGACCACGGGCCGAAAACTTCAGCGCTACTCGCCGAACTCGTCGCAAAAGCGAAAACCATTCTCTGGAACGGTCCGCTCGGCAATTATGAAAATGGATTTATAAATGCGACCAGCGGCTTCGCGCGCGCCGTCGCTGATTCAAACGCATATTCCGTAGTCGGCGGCGGCGATACCATCGCCGCCATTGAGGGTCTCGGCCTTTTGCCGCGTTTTTCCTTCGTCTCTACCGGCGGCGGAGCTATGCTCGCCTACCTCGCCTACGGCACCCTCCCGGGCATTGACGCCCTTAAATAATTATAAAAGCCCCTGGCGAATCTTTTCAGAGTTGCCGGCAAGGTCGTTTTTGTCGCCCATGGCTTCGTCGCTCGGGAATACCCAGATATGCGCGTGCGGTACTTCATCGCCGATAATTCTTGAAAGTATCCATTCCGTGTCAAAGGCTTTTTGTTGTGCGCGAGCTATTTTCTTTACGAGCTCAAAATATTCTCCGACATTCGGCACATCCCAGACCCATCTATAATGCTTTTTTGGAATCACTTGCGCATGTCCTGGGGATTGCGGATGTATGTCCAGAAAAGCGAGAAAATTTTCATCTTCATATACTTTAGTCGCCGGGATCTCACCGCTCACAATTTTGCAAAAGATGCAGTCCTCCATCGTGTAAGTATACCCGAATTCAGTTTTTTGAAGAAGACAGATGCGATTGAGGCGGCAGAAAGTCGCGACGGATATGCTTCGCAAGTTCTCTGTTCCTAGAGTGCGACAGGACGCCAAGATACGAGGCGACCGTTTGACGCAGGGTATCTTCATCGATATCTCCATCCTCAAAGTCTTCTCTCCGAAGACGCAGTTTCCGAATCATGCGTTTCTTCGTTTTGGTACGGAGCACTCGATGATGCGGAAAATGCACATAGCCCAAGAAATCAACACCTTGATGCCACTTCCGGAATAAGACTTTTGTCGGATGCAGATCAAGGTCAAGATCGCGCAAAAGAAACTCTCGTATAGGTGGCAAGACCCGCTCAAGTTCATTATGATCTCGAGAAAGCAGTACGAAGTCATCGGTGTAACGGAGATAATTCTTGATACGCAACATTCGCTTGATATATTGGTCCAGCCGGTCAAGGTAGATATTGGCAAAGAGCTGCGATGTGAGGTTGCCAAGCGGGATACCCTTACCGGGTTTTTCTTCAAAACTATCAAGTATGTCCTTGAGAAGAGTAACGACTCGACCGTCGCGAATGCGCTTCGCACACAATTCAAGCAAGCGGTCGTGCCTTATGCTTGCGAAGAATTTACGAACATCGCACTTAAGCATCCAGACTGTCTGCGTGTTGTTTCGTGAAAGCCGCCACGCAAGACGCTCAAGGCGTTCAATCGCCCGATGCACCCCTTTGGTCTTTCGGCTTGAGTACGAATCAAACGCAAACGCTTTATCAAAGCCTGGCGTGATAACTCGACAGATCGCATGATGCAAGACGCGATCACGAACACTCGCTTTGGCAATGCTTCTCTGTTTCGGGTCGTGAATGAGGAAGCGTGTATAGGACCCGTGACGATATCGCTCATTTGCAAGGTCAGCATGCAGTTGCAAGAGATGCTCTTCAAAATGTTCTGAAAATTCGAGTACATCCTGCTTGCCCATCTTCCCCTTCTGGAACTCTCGCCATGCCGCAAAAAGGTTCTCTTTAGAGATTATTCGTTCAAACAAATCCGTATGACCAAAACCGCTACAAAAACTTTCACCGAGCCGATTATTTTCCATAAGATGAATCAATTGTATCTTGCCGCGCACGAACGCACTATAAAGTTCCCGAAGCCGACACGATATTCGCTCGGCGCGAGAATCGAGACGACCGTCCTTGACCTTATCGAGATGCTCTATCTCGCACAGAGTAAGCAGGGCGCGTCGCGACTTCTGATACTCAACAAGGCGGATATTACGCTCAAGATGCTCACGACCCATCTGCGGCTTGCGTATAAGACAGAAAGCATCAACGATGCCGGGTTCGCCTCGCTTTCTGAGAAAGTCATTGAGATCGGCAGTATGGTCGGCGGGTGGATCAAGTTCACGAAAAACCCCGCCACATAGGCGGGGAACACTTCGGGAGAACGAGACGCCGAGAATGTCGTTGCGATTGTCGGGGTTATTCCTGTTCACATTCGCACCCTTCTCATCGAAGTTGCCAACATACACGAGGTTGCCGTCCGAATCACGACTCGTTTTGTCCGCCATCGTCCGTGGCTTCGCCAGTTCGCGAATACTTCTAAGAAGATCCGGGTTCCGACTGATTCGGGGTATAGGATGTGCGCACTGTCCCATTACTTCAACCGATTGCGCCAATGGCGGACAAGCAGTGTTTTTGCGGCGAGCGGCATCCGTAAATGACGCTTCATTAGCCGTATTCCTATTCTAGCAAAAAATTATCGCGGATGCTGACCCTGAACGGGTCAGCATGGATTCAAAGGTTCATGATTCAGTATTCAAAAATCAACTGCGGGAGAACGAGACGCCGAGAATGTCGTCGCGATCGCCGGGGCTATCCCCGTACACACTCGCACCCCTCCCATCGAAGCCGCCAACATACACGAGGTAGCCGTCCGAATCACGACTCGCTGTCCATGTATAAGTGGAAGGAAGTGGTTTGTTTTTGCGAGCCTGGTCATTGAGGACGAACCGGTACATCACTTCAACTGGTAACTCACGCGTGAGCTTAGTTATTTCAAGATCAGCGAGCATTTGTGAGCCGCGTTTCCATTCAGTATCTGTTGAGCTTGTTGCAAGCGGCTCAATCTTTGCTCGCTCACGCTTCCACTGTGCAATCGCGTCTTCGTACTGTTTGGGAAGTTTTGTTCCTTTGAAGACTTGCTTCTTGAGGTGGTCTATAAGAACATCGGTCTGCTCAAGATAGTTCTTAGAGGTTGAGTCGGGGACGAGGTCTTTGGAGGTGAGTCGCCATCCAGTGCGTGGTTTCTCTTTTTTGAAGAAGTCCTCATTTTTGTACCAATC
>Ga0209542_10002094_pt1 | contig 45551 bp, 40 predicted proteins | sample RifCSPhighO2_01_FD_184028 | JGI IMG/M metagenome (GOLD analysis project Ga0209542, IMG submission 184028) | Soil microbial communities from Rifle, Colorado - Rifle CSP2_plank highO2_0.1 (SPAdes) (version 2) | ecosystem: Environmental > Terrestrial > Deep subsurface > Rock core/Sediment ...
GTCACTTCTGCTGTTTTTGGAAATTTTCTTTACCTTTACTACTATATGGTTGGCGCGGCTAAGCGCGGCCAATATTCAATAATTAAGTATATATTTTTGATTCCAATTTATTGGTTTTTTACCTCAATAGCCGCCTTTGTAGCCTTCTATCAATTGTTATTTAAGCCGTACTTCTGGGAAAAAACCCACCACGGATTGTATCCGGTGGAAGAAATTAAAAGGGAAATGAAGTTTGCTTATCTGGGTGTGCTTAAAAATTATACAAAAAAAGGAGTTCTTCTGGGAGGGCCTATGATATTAGCTGCAGTTGCCGCTAACTTCCTAAATTTTATCTACAGTGCTTATTTAGGACGAACCATAACCATCGAGCAATTTGGTCTGGTCAGTCTTTTTGGCGGGTTGCTTTCATTTATTTCGATTCCTACGGGAGCTCTTCAAGGAACAGTGACTTATAAAACTGCCTATCTTTTTGGAAAGTACGGTACTCCGGCAAAGGAATTTTGGTTGAAAGTACGCAAACAAATTATATTGATATTGATTATAGCTACGCTTCTATGGTTGATACTAACTCCTTACTTATCTGCAGTTTTTAAATCAGGCAGTTTTCTTCCTTTTTATTTGTTTTCTCCGGTTTTACTGACGCTTGGTCTGCTTGCGGTGGATAGAGGTTTCTTGACCGGAAGCCAAAAGTTTAACCTGCTTGCAGTTATTTTGGTTGTTGAGTCTGTGTCAAAACTTTTTCTTACATATGTTTTCGTAAAACTAGGATTGGTTAGTTTGGTTTATGCGGCGACACCTCTTTCTTTGCTTATGGCGCTGATTTTGGCCTGGGTGGTTTCTGCGAAAATTACGAACAAAGCCGAACAAGAAAATGACGAGGAATCGAAAGTTTTTCCTGCAAAATTTTATTTTACTTCGATAATTTCATCGATTTCCTACGCTGTATTTATGAGTGCCGATGTAATAATGGTCAAATATTATCTTTCGCCGACAGAAGCCGGACAGTATGCACTCCTGTCTTTAATCGGCAGAATGGTTTTTTTTATAGGGGCTTTGCCTGCACAATTCTTAGTTCCTCTTGTAAGCAAGGTTGAAGGAAGTGGTAAATCATCAAACAAAACTTTTTATCAGTTAACTGTAGTAATTGCATTGTTCAGTTTAGTTGCGTATTTGGCTTTAGGGCCGTTTGGGTTTTTTACTCTACCAATTCTTTTTGGAGAAAAGATTTACCCGATACTCGGTTTAGTAAACATTTATGGTTTGGGAACGGTCTTTTTAGTTCTCGCAGGAAATATAGCTTACTTTAGACAAATCAAAAAGAATTATTCCTTTGTTTATTTCAGTTTGATTATGGCATTTATTGAGGTTTTTACAATTGTCTTATTTCATTCAAACATAACAATAATTGCAATAAGTGTTTCTTTGGTTAGTGTTTTATATTTTATCACGGCTTTAATTCTTCATATTTGGTATGATAAGTTTGTCATTTTGGGAAGGAATCTAGTCGATTTTCTGGGTCTTTTTGGAAAGGTGCCCGAAGTCGAACCAATCTCAGGAAAGTTAAGAATATTGATTTTCAACTGGCGGGATACAAAACATAAATGGGCTGGGGGAGCTGAGGTATACCTGCAGGAACTTGCCAAAAGATGGGTTAAATCAGGAAATGAAGTTGCGCTTTTTTCCGGCAATGATGGCCTATCCGAGCATCACGAGATACTCGATGGTGTAAATGTAATTCGTCGTGGTGGATTTTATACAGTTTATCTTTGGGCCTTTCTTTATTATGTTTTCCGTCTGAAAGGAAAATACGATGTGATTATCGATTCGGAAAACGGCATTCCTTTTTTTACTCCGATCTATGCTAAAAAACCGATTTACCTTCTCATTCACCATGTTCATCAGGAAGTTTTTAGAAAAACTCTCCGTGCTCCTTTTTCTTGGTTTGCCTCTTTTCTTGAAATGAGAGTTATGCCTTTTGTTTATCAAAACGCTGAGGTTTTTACCGTTTCGCCTTCATCTAAGGCTGAAATATTAGATCACGGACTTACCAGAAAAGAACCTACTGTTATTTATAACGGCGTTGATACCATGAAATTTAGACCCGGAAATAAAAGTAAAATTCCCCTCGTGGTATATCTTGGCCGACTGAAGTTTTATAAGAGTTTGGATGTTTTAGTCCGTGCGGCCAAAAAAGTTATTAGTACTAATCCTAAAGTTAAATTTGTCATAGCAGGATTCGGTGAAGAGCGAAAGAAGCTTGAAAGATTAGCCGAGAAACTTGGGATTGAAAAGAGCGTAGAGTTTGTGGGCAGAGTTAGTGAGAAAGAGAAAATCAATCTTTATCAAAAGGCATGGGTTTTTGTTAACCCGTCTTTTATCGAAGGTTGGGGAATTACCACGATTGAAGCTAATGCTTGCGGAACTCCTGTTGTAGCCTCGAACGTATCGGGATTGAGAGACTCTGTTCACAATCCCCATAGTGGACTTTTAGTCCCTTACGGAGATGTGGACGAGTTTGCCAGTAATATTAAAATGTTAATTGAGAACAATGATCTAAGAGAAGAGATGTCGAAAGATGCAATTAGTTGGGCTAAAAACTTTGATTGGAACGAGAGCGCCAGGGAAGTAATAAACATCATAAAATCCGTACAAGTATCATCATGACTACAAAGAAACTGTCGGTCACCATCGGAATTTCTGCACTGAACGAAGAAGAAAACATCGGCAAAATGCTTTCTTCTTTATTGATTCAGGAAGAAAAAAACTTTACGATCGAAAAGATATTGGTAATCTCTGATGGCAGCACCGATGGAACGGTTAATGTAGTTAGGTCATTCAATAACCCAAAAATTTGCGTGATCGCGAGCAAGAAAAATTTGGGAAGAGCATATAGGAGTAATCAGCTTATGCGTCTTTGTAAAACAGACCTGTTGGTTATTTTAGATTCAGACATATCTTTTTATAACAAAAATACTCTTGCAAAGGTGGTTAAACCTTTTTACGAAAATAGAAAAGTTGCCTTGGTAAGCGGCAACACCAACTCTGTTGGCAAACACAATTTTGTTACCCGAAGCTGGCTAACTTCAAAGATGGCTTATGAGTATATCCGGCATCGCATAAAAAATGGGAATAATGTCCTTAGCTGTTTTGGTGCTATGCTTGCGATAGCCAAACCTCTCCATAAAAGGATTAATATTCCTTCAGATATTTTTGCTTGGGATTCTTTCTTATATCTTTCTTGCCTAAAGTCTGGCCACAAGTTTGTAAATGTCAGTAACGCTGAGGTTAGACACCCATTGACAACAACTTTATTGGGGCAAATTAAAAGAAACAAAAGATACTCTAAATCTACAGCCGAGCTTAAACCGTATTTTGGGGAAATGGTCGATCGAGAGTTTTACATACCGCGGAGTTTGTATTACCGCGGCGTTCTAAGTCAACTTTTGAAGTATCCGATCCATACTATTTTCATTTACGCCGTTAACTCTTACGCTCGTTTATTAGCCAAATATGGAAAATAAAATTTTTACCTTAACTATTGGTATTCCTGCCCATAACGAAGAGAACAATATTGGGAGATTGTTGGATTCGATTTTGAGACAAAAAAAGACCAATTACAAGTTGATAAAGATAGTCGTTATTTGTGATGGTTGTAAGGATAATACTGCAAAAATTGTTAAGTATTATTCTAAGAAATATAAGTTTATTGAATTGATTAATGATGGTAAAAGGATGGGAAAACCTAAAAGAATGAATAGTTTGTATGCAAACAATAAGAGCGATATTTTTATGAGTGTTGACGCCGATATAGTTTTAGAAGGGCAGAATATTCTCGAAGATATGGTTGAGTGCTTTAGTGATAAGAAAGTTGCTTTAGTAGGATCTAACGATAAACCAATTTCCCCTAATACTTTTTTAGGTCCAATGGTGGTTAACTGGATAAAGTATTGGCAATATACTTTTAGATCCATAAATAATTGGGTGAATCCGTTCAATTGCACTGGAAGGTTAATTGCCATGCGAAATGATTTCGTGAACAAATTATCTGTTCCTATAAGTTTTGCTGCCGATGATCACTTTATTTTTTTTAAATGCCAAGAGTTGGGTTATAAGTTTAAATATTGTCCTTCAGCTATTGTTTATTTTAAGGTACCGGGTAACTTAAGTGACTTTATTAATCAGTCGGTACGTTTCGGAAAGTCGGGAAATAAAATAAGAAGTTATTTAGGAAGCTGGACAGATAAGTACTACCATTTGTCAAAAAAGAGGAAATATCTATCTTATTTTAAATGGTTGTTTTATCATCCGATTAAATTTCCTTTTGCCTTAGGATTACAGTTCATTGTAAGACTATATTCTTTGTTCAGAAAATTCGATACCCCCACAGGAGTGTGGATAACAGCCAAATAGTCAAAATAATATGAAAAAATCTCGAGGCTTGACAATCGGTATACCAGCTTTTAATGAAGAGGCTAATATCGGGAAGCTTTTGAAGTATCTTTTGGCACAAAGATCTTCTGGCTTTGAAATAAAAGAAATTATAGTTTCGTCGGATGCCTCAGTTGATAGAACTGTTTCTGTTATTAAGTCATTCCAAGACAGAAGAATTATTGTTATAGATAATAAAGGAGAGCGTCAGGGAATAGCGCGCGGACTAAATCAAATTATTTTAAAGGCAAACGGCGATATTTTAGTTACGTTAGACGCTGATATTCGAATCGAGGATAATGAATTTTTACTGAAACTAATAAGGCCGATTTTGCAAGGCAAAGCTGACCTTACTTCCTCGGCCATCAAGGAACTCGTTCCCAATACCAGGTTTGCGAAAATTTTAAATATAAGCATGGTTCTCAAAGACGTTTTGTTTAAAGTTTTCAAAAATGGTGACAATGTTTATACTTGCCATGGTTTAGCGAGAGCGTATTCTAGTAAATTTTACCGCGGTTTAAATTTTCCTGTTTCGATAGGCAACGATATGTATTGCTACTTGGCCTGTATTTCAAAAGGTTATTTATATAAGTATGTATCTGAAAGCGTTGTGTGGTATAAACTTCCCGAAAACTTTTCTGACCACCAAAATCAAAGTTTGCGCTTTTTTGTAACTCAAAAAGAGATGGAAAAAATCTTCGGCAATGAGTTTGTTAAATTGCAGACCAATATTTCTCCTGCAGTCTATTTTAAAGCAGTACTCCTATCACTACCGGTCTTGGTTAAAAACCCTTTAGATTCAATTGTATATTTTTTTGTTCAATTGTTTTTGAGGTTAAGACCAAAACCGGACTCTGCAAGAAAACAGGCTTGGAATATAGTAGCCAGTTCGAAAAAAATCTGATATGGGGTTATTTTACGTTCCGATTCGAAGATTAGTTTATCTAACAGCGGGGGCTCTTGATCGTTTAGTGCCCTTAAAAACCAACATCTTTATTCTTTGTTACCACAGTATTGATAATGCTGGCTGGGATTTTAGTGTGCGACCGGAAGAGTTTAAAAAACAGATTAATTATTTGGCCGATAGCTATAAATTCATAAGTCTAGCTGATTTATCGGCATATTTAGAGAATAAGAAAGCTACAGATGAGCCATCGGTTGCAATCACGTTTGACGATGGTTATAAAGATATTCTTTGTATTAAGTCTTTTTTGCAATCTAAAAATATCAAGCCAACAGTTTTTGTTTTTTCGGATAAGAAAAACGTTTCAAGAAAAGAGCTCGATACAGATAAAGAATTTCTTGCCGTAGATGAGATAAGAGAATTAATATCTGCTGGCTGGGAAGTAGGTTGCCATACCGCTACCCATTCAGACATGCGAACTTTGAATTCAGACCAGATAAATGATGAAGTTGTAAAGTCTAAACAAAATCTCGAAAAAGAGCTTGGAATTCCTGTCAAATATATCGCTTATCCGAAGGGTCGATATAATTCCAAAGTTCTTGATGCTGTGAAGAAAGCCGGTTATAAACTTGGACTTACTATGGATGATATGCGTATTAATAGAGAAACTGATCCACTAAAAGTTCCCCGTATAGGTGTGGATGGCACGCACTCTTTCAATGAATTTAAAGTAATAATGCTTCCGTTGGTATCAGGGGTTAGAAAATTAATGAAGAGTTTTATATTTAATTAATATATATGCATAAATTTAAATATTTGTTTAGCAGAGTCAAACTTTTTTTAATTAATGTTAAAGACTATTTATATAGTTTCAGTGAACCTTCAGATGTGAAAGTAACAATTGAGCCTTTTGATCCTAGACTTAAAGCGATTGGTGAAGAATGGCTAAGAAAAATTAATCTTGAAATTCCAGGTCTAAAAATATTCTTTGTTGGATCGGTTGCTCTGGGAGTACCAGGACAGAGAGATATCGATTTCATAGCCGAATGCAACCAGGCCGACTTGCAGAAATATGCGAATCAACTTAAGAAAATATTTGGTATACCACGCAATGAAACCCCCCAGTTTGTTGAGTGGAATAGTGAAAGGAAAGATTATAAAATAGAATTCTTTTTGTCTATTCCCCAGTCAAGAATTTATAAGGGGTACAAAGATATTTTCTTTGCTCTCGATAGCAACAAGAAGTTCTTAGACGAGTATAATGATCTAAAGCTTTCGGTTGATGGTATGTCGTTACGGAACTATGAAAGAGCGAGGAAAAAGTTTTTTAATAAAGTAATCAACGAGGTCTATAACTAGATATGTATGCAAAATAACAAGCTTTCACATAATGTTGATGTTGTCGTAAAGTTTTTCTATCCACTTTGGGCAGGCATTGAAGTTAATGTTGCCAATGTATATGGTTTTATGGCGCAAAAGGGTTGGCAAGTCAACCTTCATACGACCAAGGATTTACCGGATGCCAAGAATAGCCTTCCCGATAAGGCTGTCTTTAGGGGCATTAAAGTAAATCGATACAGATGGCATTGGTGGGGTTTTTTGCCGAAAATAGATTGGGAAAAAACTGAAGCAGTTTGCCTACATAATTTTGATATATTTCCACATTCGTGGATTTTGGCTTATGCAGGCTTGAGAAAGATCTTTGGGATAAAAACTCCGAAAATATTCTTAACTCCGCACGGTGGTTTCACTATTGCTACAGGATGGCATACATATCCCCTTTGGCAAAGGTTAATAAAAAGGACCTATCAAGCTACCCTTGGAGTATTCTTGATAAATCATGTGGTCGACGGTTTTCGATCGGTTTCAGAGTGGGAAGGCGAAGAAGCCGTTAAAAATGGGCTTAACCCGGAAAAACTTTATGTAATAACCAATGGACTCGAAGATGAGGCATATGGGGACATTGATAATTTAGCAAGCCCTAAAGTTAAAAAAATAGCTGAAGACTTGGGAAAGTATGTTTTGCAGATTGGTAGAATTCATCCGATTAAAAATCAAGCGACTACAATAAAGGCAATGGCCGAAGTTCCCAAAAATGTTAGATTTGCCATGATTGGTCCAGTTACCAACTTCGAATATGAAAAAGAACTCAAAGAACTTATTAAAAAACTTGGGCTCGAGCAAAGGATTAAGTTTTTAGGAGTGATTTCAGGTACAGATAAATATTATTTACTTAAACACTGTTTGGCATATTCACATATGTCTACATGGGAAAGTTACTGTAATACGGTTCATGAATCTATGAGCCAAGGATGTGTTTGTGTTGTTTCTAAAGACACAGCTCTGGAAGAGCTGATTCAAGATAAGGTTACCGGTTTTGCTGTACAAGTGATGGATTACCATGCTGTTGCCGAAAAAATCAATTATGTTATTAATAACCTTGACTCGGAGTTTATACGAAAGATTCGAGAAAATAGTATTAAATTTACTCAGGGCCATTCATGGAGAGAAATCTCTGGTCAAGTTGCCCAAATGTATAATCATTATTTTCCTGAGCCTCAAAAATAATCCAATGAAAAGAATCATTTTTCGTCAGCTACCCAATATATTTTTTTCTGTTTTGTGTTTAGTTTTTATATTTCTCGCTCTTCGGGGTCAGTCAGGAAATCCTGTCGCAAAAGAACTAAACACCTCCAGTTGGAAAGAAGACGGGCCCTTTGAGCTTTCTCCTGAGCGGGGGAGATTTGCTTTGACTTATTCGATCGTTGAAGATCACTCGTTTTATTTTTCTGTTCCCATTGCAAAATTTATCATTCCGGATTTGGGATACAAGAACGGGCATTATGTTTCTCTCTTTGCTCCTGGAGTGTCTTTTATTGCTATTCCCGGTTATTTAGTTGGTAGACTTTTGGGTGTTTCCCAAGTGGGAGCATTTGCGTTTGTTTCATTATTTGCTATTTTGAATTTTGTTCTGATAAAACTTATTTCAAAGGCTCTAAAAGCAAGTGAGATCGCGTCTTGGCTTGCGGCTCTTGTTTTCCTTTTTGCAACGCCTTCATTCGCCTACGCAGTTGATTTATACCAACATCATATTTCTACGTTCCTTATACTTCTAGCAACCTACATTATCATAAAAGCAAAAAGAATTTGGCCCCTATTTTTTGTGTGGTTATTATGTGCGGCTTCTATTTCTGTTGATTATCCGAATTTGGTTCTGATGTTTCCGATTGGCGTGTGTGCGTTTTTTAAGATGATCCACGTCCAAAATATGTCAGGAGCGTTTAAAGTTAAGATACCAATTACGAATCTATTAGTTTTTGTAGGAGTCATTTTTCCTTTACTTTTTTTTATGTGGTTTAACTACAAATCGTACGGCAATCCTTTCCAATTTTCAGGTACTGTCGCAAGTGTTAGAGAAATAGATTCTTCAGGAAATCCGGCATTTCCTAAAACAGCAGATCCCGAGCATGTCGATGAATATCTGCATCCGGAAGAGCAAAAAAAATCAGTTATCGTCTTTTTTAGCTCTCGCGCAATTTTAAACGGCCTTTATATGCATTTTGTAAGCCCCGACAGGGGAATTATCGCTTTTGCTCCAGTGATATTATTTGGAATTTTTGGAGTCGTTATTTTGTTTAAGCAAAAAAGTAAATTTTTGCCAGTGCTCCTTGGAATACTCGGAGCAGATTTAGTTTTATATTCTATGTGGGGGGATCCTTGGGGAGGGTGGGCTTTTGGGTCCAGATATTTGATTCCTGCTTATGCAATAATGGCAATTTTTATTTCTACAGCATTAACTAACCTGAAAACTAAAAAGCTTTTTATGATTCCTTTTTATATCTTGTTGGTCTACTCAATTGCGGTAAATACACTTGGAGCCTTGACCTCAAACGCGAACCCTCCGAAAGTGGAAGTACTTGAATTAGAGAAGCTTTCGGGAAAGCAAGAGAGGTATTCATTCGACCGAAATTGGGAATTTCTCATTTCGGGAAGATCAAAATCTTTTGTTTTTCAGACTTATGCGGCTAAATATATGACCTCAGTTCAGTATTACTATTTGATAACGTGGTTAATAACTGCACTTTCGACTGGAATGGTTGTTTTGTTGTGGAGAAAAAATGAATAAAGAAATAACGATCACGTTTAGGAAAAATAATATTCTAATCCAGAAAATTAAAACTTTTATCGATAATTATCACCTTTATATTCTAGTAGGGATTTTATCGCTTGTTTCTATATATTATTATTTGCTTTACTTCCATAACAATTTGAGTTTGGCGTATAACGACGCGCGGTCTCATCTAGATATCGGCCGTCGTGTTGTAGAGGGACTTAAGCCCGGGATCGCGCAGCTTGGCTCGGTTTGGCTGCCCTTAAATCATATATTGATGATTCCTTTGGTTTGGAACGATTTTATGTGGTATTCAGGACTCGCCGGTTCGTTTTGGTCAATGCTTTCATATGTTGGAACCGGAATATTGATTTATAAGTTTTTGGAAAAAATCAACGTTGGGGTTGTAGGCAGAATATTCGGGGTTGGAGTATTTGCGGCGAATCTGAATATTTTATATCTGCAATCAACCGCAATGACAGAACTTCTCCTTCTTTTTACAATGACAGCTGGGTGCTATTACTTAATGCTATGGCAGAAGGAGGACAACCTTTTGGATCTTATAAAATCCTCCTTCTGGATAATGCTTTCTACACTGGTTCGTTATGACGGTTGGTTATTACTGCTCCTTGTGGGGGGGATTGTCGCCTTTCAAACCTGGAAAAAAAGGGGTTTTAAAGCCATGGAGGGTATCACTATTCTGTTTCTTACAATGGGAGCTTTTGGGATAGTCCTTTGGTTTGGCTGGAACTGGGCGATTTTTAAAGACCCTTTATATTTTGTATTTGGCCCTTTTTCTGCACATGCACAGCAACAGCAGTTACTCACAGCGGGGAATCTCCCAACACGGGGGAATTTGTTACTGTCAATAAAGGTTTACTTTTACGCTCTTTTCTATAACTCAATAACAACCACTGCTATTGTCGGTTTTTTCGCTGCTGTTCTTATGTGGTTTGATAAAAAAATCCCCTCAGGGATCCGAATAGCGTCTGTTTCTCTTATGGCTCCTCTGGCATTTAATATTATCGCCTTGTTTTTAGGATTTTCAGTCCTTTTCATCCAGGGTATTTCTGGCAATACATGGTTTAACGCACGCTATGGGGTTATGCTTCTGCCATCTTTTGCGGTATTTTTGGGATATCTAGTGGATAAGCTAAAAAATCTTCGATGGGTCATAATCGGTATTTTTGCTTTCACTGCCTTTTTTGCTTTTGTGAACGGCGATGCGATAACAATCGATGATGCTCGGGTAGGATCAAGTCAAAAGAACGTGACGGAGGTGTCAAGATATTTACATGACCACGCAAGTGGGGAAAAAGGATTTATTTTAATCTCTGCGGCGAGCCATGATGCTATAATTTTTTCATCTGGACTTCCAATGAAACGTTTTATACATGAGGGAACCGGTGCATATTGGGAGTCGGCACTAGAAAGCCCTGATAGGTGGGCAAGATGGATTGTCACAAGAACTTATGATGTAAATGATTTAACCTATAAATTTGTAAGTAAATCAGAGGGATTCAAAAAGTATGACCTGGTAGAATCTTTTCCTTTTGCCGATATTTATGAATTGAAGGAAGAATATAGGGGTAATTTAAATACAGAACCGATATTGGGTAAACAAAAGTGAAAAAACTGCTTTTATTGTTGCTGATTTTCATGTCTCTTGCTTTTCTCTTGAGTTTTTTGGGCAAAAAAAGTAAGCCCAATCTTATTGGATCAAAAGAGAACTTTTGGAATTTTCAATCTATTGATACTATGAAGTATTCCCGAGATTTGGCTCGGGCTAAATTAAACGAACCTCAGTTTGATCAAACGATAGATTACCAAGTTAGTAAGATTGCAGAAACAGGAGCGTCACACGTGGCGATAGCAACTCCTTATGATCCGGAATTTTTACCTTTTTTGAAAAGGTGGGTGGCTTCAGCTAGAAAACATAATCTAAAAGTCTGGTTTAGAGGAAACTTTTCCGGATGGGAAGGCTGGTTCGATTATAAAACAATTTCTCGATTAGATCACGAGAAGTTGGTTGAAAAATTTATACTCGACAACTCTGACATATTTGAAAATGGGGATTATTTTAGTTCATGTCCTGAGTGCGAAAATGGCGGCCCGGGCGATCCCCGGGAAAATGGTGATGTTGACGGTCACCGCCAGTTTTTGATCGAAGAATATAAAATAGCTAAAGAGTCATTTACAAAAATAGGCAAAAGCGTTTTTGCAAACTTAAATCCAATGAACGGAGACGTTGCAAGAATAATCATGGATAAAGAAACAACTCAGGCTTTAGGAGGAATTGTCGTTATCGACCATTATGTTTCTACACCTAAGCTCTTAGTTTCGGATATTAAGGATTTTATCCAGAGAAGTGGCGGAAAAGTTATTTTGGGTGAGTTTGGAGTGCCTATTCCTGATGTCAATGGGAGTCTCAATGAAAAAGACCAGGCAGATTTTATAAAAGAAGTCCTGCAAAATCTTATTGAGATTCCCGAAGTAGTCGGAATTAATTATTGGACGAGTGTGGGAGGTTCTACCCAACTTTGGACAGAAGATGGTCAACCAAAGCCTGCCGTTAAAATTATTCGAGATTTTTTTAGACCGTCGGTCTTAAAAGGTTATGTCATCAACGAAATAGGTAATCCTATAGAAAACGCAACAGTATCGGTTGGTACAAACGAAGTTAAAACGAATATCAATGGACAATTTTCGTTAGTCTATGTTACTGATAATGTGGTTGCGAAAATAACCGCTACTGGTTACGTAACTAAGAAAGTGACTAACTTGCCAGATAATAACATACTCGATATAACTTTGGTTAAAAGAGACGAGAGTCTGTTATTTAAAATTAGAAAGTTTGTATATAAATTTTTCAGTGAAACTATTTGACAACAGTATCACATATATATTATAATCCTATAATCTCCTGCTACTGCCACGATTGAGATATGAGAAAAACTGTTTCGTTATTTGTAATGACCTTGTTTTTATTTATGGCGTCTACCCGAAATGTATTGGCCGTAGATGAACCTAACTTTCCATTGTGTAGCAATCCCCAAGGAGCTTTGGTTGTTTCTTATAACAGCGGAGTTCATGGTATTCCTGGTGATCTATCAGAACACGTCGGGAGTGACAAAGTTTATTCCTTAACTTCTAACACTCTCATTCAATGTTTCTGTTCGGTTTCAGGAGATGGTATTCAAACAAACTGGTGGATGGTTTCTTCTTTGACGGATGAGCAAAAGCGAATTTTGCAATCCGAGGGATGGATTTTAATCCCAAACGGCGCACTTTGGGGATTGGAAGAAGCTCCTTATATGGCTAAAAACTCCAATTTCTCTTGTCTATCCGGTTCCACTGGTGGAAATGAATCTTTGAGCCAGGCCGGTGCTCCGATTTGTAACTCTAGTGTTCCTGAAGCACCTGTACTTCTATCAGTTGTCCGAAACGGAAGTGAGGCTACTTTGACATGGACTAAGTCAGCCTTGGCCGACCATTATGTAATTTCATACGGAGACAGCCCGAGTAGTTTTCAATTCGGAGTACCCGACACTGGAAATGTTACAACTTTTACAATCCGAGAATTGAATCCGAACAAACAGTATTACTTCAAAGTAATTGCTGTTAACAACTGTATGCCCTCCCAAACTTCATCTTCCGGCGTAGGAGGTTTTGGGCAAGTCCTGGGTTTAGCAGCGACCGGAGAAGAAAAAACAATATATTTTGCTTTTATAGTGGGCTTAGGGCTTCTGGGAGTTGGTCTCGTGCTTCATGGTTATAACAGTCGATCTTCAAAAAATGCTTAAAGTTGTCTCGAATATCTTTATTGCGTTTGGTCTAGTTCTTTTATTGTTTGTAGGGTATAAAGTTTGGGAGGAGAATAATCCTGCCAGGCTTAGTTTTGATTCATTTTATCCCTTAAGTGTTCCCCAAGAATTTAATCTCGAATCAATAGAGATTCCATCAATTTCTATAAATTTGCCGATTTTTCCCTCTAAGATTGAGAACGGACGCTGGGAATCTACCAAAAAGGGGGTTTCTTATCTTTTAACTTCACCCACACCGGGTGAGGTTGGAAACAGTATTTTATACGGACATGATTTTCCCAACCTTCTGGGTAATTTACCAAAGATTAAACCAGGGGATGAAATTTTTGTAAGATACAAAAACGCAAATCCCAAAAAGTTTATTGTCGAATATACCCAAGTTGTTAGTCCGAAAGATTCATCAGTATTAAATCAGACGCAGGATTCAAGAATTACTCTTTATACCTGTACCGGTTTTTTGGATTCAAAAAGGTTTATAGCTGTCGCGTTATTTAAAACTATTGAATAAAAAGATTGGATGTGGGGATAATCTGTTTGGTTTGGGAAGGTGATTCCCAGTAAAGTTTGATACTTGCGTCTTCAAGTCTGTCATAGAACTCAAGTTTTATCGGGTAAGAAGTATTTGCTTGTAAGTTTATATTCCCGCAGTGTTCTATATACCCTTGGTCTACCCAGTAGCTCGTTACAAGTGTATTGTTTATCCAAAGTTGCTCTCCATCATCGCTTCCTGCGCAAAACGAATACGTCTGCGAATATAAAGGTTTTATGAACCCCGTCCATCGTACTGAGAAGAAGTCGGTATTTATTGATTGGCCTGGCGATCCAAAGCCCCAATCGAAATTAACTGCAGTATCTACTTTTGTAAGAACCGGAGCACCGGTTAAATTTATTGAGTTAAAATACTGTCCTTGTAATCCGTTTCCAGAGGTTGGCGGGGGAGTGGCAGTCGGAGTAGCTGTAGTAGTTGGGGTTGGTATGATTGTTGGAGTCGGTATTACCTGGGATTGTTCATACACCTGTATTTCTGACAATCCGATATTTTTACTAGTTGAACTTACACCGGTAATATTAAGCCTGACGCTTGTAATGGTTTTTACAGGGAATGTTAGAGTAGTTGCCGTGCCGTTATTATTTAGTGATCCGGTCGCAATTGATGTTCCATCACTAAACATGACTGTCCCTGCCGTAATTTGATCATTACTGTTTGGTCTATCGTAGAGGGTGATCTTATTTATTGCATGGGTATTGGCCAAGTTAAGTTTAGCTATGCCCCGCTCTTTTTGCCGAGAGTAGCCCATTCATGAGTGTAGTCACCGGGGTAGCCGTCGATGAATCCGTCAACAGTTTTAACTGCCAGCTGATTATCTTGAGTACTTTGGGTTGAAGCTGTGACAACGGCCTGTGATGCTATGTTAGGAGAGATTGGAGTTGGGGTAGGTCCTCCGTTTGTATACTGACGAACTAACCATTGGCCATAGTCGACTAGCTGACAATATGAAAGAGTTTGGCAAACACTTAGATCATAAGGTGCGTAAGCTAAAAATGCATTTTGTTTAGCTATGGCATCATTGCCAAGCACGTTTATGGGTAGGGAAGAAATTGGATAACCTAAGTATGCGGTAAAAGTATGAAGTTTTGGATAGGATTGATTTGCCGCTTGGGCAAAGTATGCGGTTGTGTGGTGGTCGCTGTGATCTCCATCATTATATGAACCTACGAAATCTTGAGTATTAATTTTATCCGGCTGGTAAATATTAATGATGAATGTTAATGAGTTGATAATATCTTGTTTTGTATAACTGGATGAACCATCGACTGGATGTATAGTGGTTATCCCACTTTGCCAGATTTTTTGGAGGCTCTCGTTATTATTGTTAGGGAAACCCGAACCATTTACATTTCCATCCGGCAAACGCATAAAAATCAAAGAAACCGTCGAGTTGTTGTCTAAATTGAAAATCGGTATTGGGTGGCCAGTCAAACCGGCGTCATTTTGAGTCCAGGAGTTGGATACACCAGCCATTTGTGCATATGCCGCTTTTGAGCCATTTTCTCTTCCAAGCCAATAAAAGCTGCTTCCGTTTGCGTCTCCTGATGTCACAAAGACTGTAACGATACATTTTCCAGCTTGAATATTGTGGAATAAGTCAGGACTTAAGAATAAAAGATCGTCGTCTTCATGCGCAACTATATTAAGAGTTGTTCCATTTGGACAGGATGTAGCTGCATGTGCGGTAGATAAAGAGCTAAATATTATAAATAATGTTAGACAACCTAATGTGAGAATTATTGTAATAAAAGTTTTTTTAGGGCTGGTATTCATTATTGTTAATATAACCGATAATATTATACACATACAACTCATAATAAAAAAGTAGCTTCAATCATGATTTGACATAGTTATAGTCAGTTGAAGAGTGTTGTATAATTGGCCTGTTAAATGAAAGGTAATATTAATAAAACTTCGATTCCTGGTTTGTATGTCATCGAAAGGGAAACCTTTAAAGATAAAAGAGGGTTTTTTAGGGAAGTTTTCCATTTGAATGAAGTAGCAAAAATTGCAGGCATTGATTTTCGCCCAATACAGATGAACCACTCTTTGTCGAAGCCAAAGGTTATTCGTGCTCTCCATGCAGAGAATTGGAATAAACTTATATACCCTATTACGGGTGTAATGTTTTCCGCAATCGTTGATATCAGACCTGAATCTAAAACGTTTGGAAAAGTTGAGAGATTTGTTTTTAACTCAAAAGATTTGAAAGCGCTTTTTATATCTAAGGGTTTGGCAAATTCGGTTTGCGTAGTTGGTAGAGTCCCTGTCAATTACATTTATTTGGTCGATGCTTATTATAATAGTTCTGATACAAAAGCAGTAGCGTGGAATGATCCATTTCTTAATATAGACTGGCCGGTGAAAAATCCGATAATTTCAGAAAGAGACAAAAATAATCCTTTTTTGAAGAAACTCTTTCCGGAAAAGTTTAGCAAAAAGTGAACTTGGAAGTAAGTAGTAGATGAACTTATTTCACAAGGTCTGGACGATTTTTCTTAGTTATTTTCAAAGTTTTTTCCTGTCTCCATTTTTCAATTTTTTTATGATTTCCGGACAATAGGACTTTAGGAACTTTCCAGCCTTTATAAATTTCAGGTCTCGTGTATTGTGAAAATTCTAGAAGATTTTCTGAAAATGACTCAAATTTAATAGCGTCTTTTTTTTGAAGTACACCGGGGATTAAACGGACTACAGAATCAACAATAACCATTATCGGAATTTCTCCTCCTGTCAAAATATAATCTCCGATTGATATGACTTCATCAACTAGATGTTCATGAACCCGATAGTCAACTCCTTCATAATGTCCCGCAATCAAAATTATTTGATCAAGTTTGGATAATCTAAGCGCAATTTTTTGGTTAAACTTCTTTCCACCTGCGTCAAGTAAGATAATCCTTAGTCTTTGGTTTTTAGTCCTTAGCCTGATTTCTTCTAGGGCCTTGCTTATTACGTCTACACGCAAAATCATGCCGACTCCGCCGCCATAGGGCCGGTCGTCAACTGTTTTTCTTTCGCTTAGTCCCCATTTTCTTAAATCATGTATGTTTATCTCAACAAGTTTTTTATCAATTGCTCTTTTAATAATCGATTCATCAAAAGGTCCTAAAAACATTTTGGGGAAAAGAGTTAAAATATCAATTTTCATAGCCGTACTTGTATTGTACCAGTCTCATTTGTTAAAGTTAACTGATGGATAGAGTTGTTATTGTTATGCCTTCCTATAACGAGGCCGAAAATATAGGCAGGATGATCGAAGAACTTTTTGAGAAAGAATTCCCCAAAATTGACAAAACAGAAATGCATCTTCTAGTCGTTGACGATAATTCTCCCGATGGAACCGGAGAAATTGTTAAAAGGGCAATGGTTAAATATAGGAATCTTCATTTACTCGAAGGAACAAAACAGGGTCTAGGATGGGCTTATATAAGAGGTATGAAGTACGCGATGGAAAAAATAAGAGCTGATGCTGTAATAGAAATGGATGCCGATTTTCAACATCCGCCAAGGTTTGTCAAACCAATGGTTGAAGCCTACTTGGAGGGAGCCGACTATATTATCGGGTCAAGATATATAAAAGGTGGTTCAGTTCCTCGGGAGTGGGCACTAAGTCGTAAGGCTGTCAGTTATTTCGGAAATTTATTTATAAGATTAGTGCTTTTAAAGCCGGGTATTCACGATTTGACGACTGGTTTCAGACTTACTCGAGTTAAAGGAGTTTTGGACAAAATTGACTTAGATAATTTAATGGAGCCGGAAAGATTTGCATACAAAGTAGATCTTTTATATCAAAGTATTAAAAATTCGGGAAAAGTTGTTGAAGTTCCTCTGGAATTCGCTGCTCGCACGAAAGAGAAATCAAAGTTTAGTTTAAAAGAAATGGTTTCAACTTTCAAAATCGCAATTATTTTAGGAATACGTGATAAACAAAGGTTTGTGAAATTCGGTACCGTCGGTTTTACTGGCTACATTATTAATGCCTTGGGTTTAGAGTTTTTTTATAGGTCGGGGGCAACAACCGGAGTTGCGGCGGCGCTTGGAGCTGAACTTGCGATGATATCAAATTTTATTCTTAACAACTTTTGGACTTTTTCCGAAAAGAAAATTACCCAGAGCGGAAAACTTTTGAAAAAATTCTTGCAGTTTAATTTTACTTCCTTGGGAGCAATTATTATTCAGGCGGTAGTGGTAGGGATCGGAACAGGATTTTTGGGTAACCAGACCCGCCAGATAATGCTCGTGTTTGCCATCGGCTTTTTCGTAATTCCTTATAATTACGCGGCTTATAATATATTGATTTGGAAAACATGGAAGATCCCCGGTCTTTCATGGCTTCAGAAAATTGTCGGCTAAATTTGATAGATTTTGACAAACTTCATGTATTATACTCAAAAAGTGACTCCAGAAAAAATCAATCAGGAAGACCGTGACCGTAATCTTTACGAACAAATAGTGGCCGATTATTTGCGTTATGGTTCGGTTGATAAGGTTGTCAGAGAACGTGAATACCCTGTATCATACGTTGAGATCCATAGAATTATTTCAAAGTGGGGAATAGTTAAGGCAACTGGAAGGTCTAATACCAAAATGTCTGAGATTTTATCCTTCCTTTCGTATATGGCACACGTTGGGTTGCCTTTAGAGAGTTTGTATAAAGAAATGCCACCAAGTTTTCAACCGTCGTTGGAAACTCTCTACAGAATTTTACACTGTGTTAAGGAAGAAGTTATTAGAAGGGTCGGAACTGCGGTTGTTATCACACCGTTTCAAAACCCCGGCTTGGTGTTAGTTGCAAACGATATTTCTACTCCAAGAATTGAGTTAGGAAAACCATACGGATCTTTGTCTTTGCCTATGGGTTTTTCGAGTAAATACGACAGTCCAAATCAATCAATTCTGAGAGTTTGCCAGCAGGAAGTTTTTACCAGGCAAACCATTAAAGGAAATTTTCCCTACAGTGTGCTATCAGAAGAGCCAGAGCCTTTGATGAAAATCGATATTGCAGATGTCAGGGTTTGTGTTTATTCGCTTGAACTTCCGAGAAACTTGGGAAATACAAGAAATTTCTGGAGTTACAAGTTAACCGGCTATAAATTCGTTTCAGTTGATGATTTGGCGGGTAGGAATCAAAATTTAAATTTGAGAGCGGGAATAAAAGAAATCGCGATGGGATATCAAAATTTTTTACGGGGGGAGGTTTCTTATCAGCCCCAAATTTCTATTTTGAATCAGGAGCTTCTAAATTATTCTGCTGCTTTCACTGGGGGTCTAAACTTGTACCCATAAACCATCATTCCTCTATCGCCATTACTTTGAAGAACTCTGGTTACCATTTCAACAGGCATTCCGATTGCAATGTCATCTCTATCAACATCGGTTAACTGGGCGGTTACCAATGGCCCTTCTTTAAGCCTAATCATAGCTGTTGTATATGGTGCTTGCTCTTCGTGGCTTGCCGGAGCTTGGTAGATTGTAGAATAGGAATAAACTTCACCCTTTCCGGAAAAGTGAAACTCTGCTTTTGCTGGTGCTCGGCAATCAGGGCAAACGTCTCTTGGAGGGAATAGTTTTGTTCCGCAATTTGTGCATTCTTCTCCTATTAATCCGCTACTTCCATCACCATACCTTTCATTTCTCAATCTCCAATGGCGAGCTACATCCATTGATGAATAATAAATCGGTTAACATTCCAAAACCTACCAGGTTTCACAAAAATGGGGACCAGTCGGAGATAGGCATTACATTTTGGGAAATATATGCCAGAGAAAATAGGTAGATGGGAATAATTAGAAGTCCTATGGCGATTTTAAATTCCTTTTTGATGAGCGCTTCGGAAAATGCCGCAATTAAAAAAGGAACAATTGGCAGCGAGTATCTAATAATGTCCCTGTGTGAAACGAAAATTGTTGATATAAAAAAAATAGCCGTGAACCAAAAAATAACATCCTTATTTTTAGCAAGCGTTAAAACGCCAAGTATCCCAAAAAGGTAGACGAATATTACTTCCTCAAGCCAAAATGTCCCGACCCATGGCTGGCTGTAGTTAAATATTTGAAACGGTGGGAAAAATAGGTGAATATTATCCCCTGAGTGAAAGTAGGCCAGAAAGTCGCCGACATTTGTTTTATAGAAAATAAAAAGTCCCAAAAGAGAGAGAGGAATTAATAAGATCGGAAAGATTTTTTTAAGCTCTAGGGATTTTATCCATTTCCCAAACGGCTGAGTAGCGGCTTTGGACAATTTAGGAAAAATAATTGCCGCAAGATATGAAACAAAAAGGATAATTCCCGCGGACTTGGTTAGTTGAGCCATAATCCCCCAAATACCGGCTTTTAAATACTTTTCTTTTTTAAAATAATATATAGAGGCAATAGTTGAGGCCAGAAACATTGGTTCTGCTGAACCAACTGATCTAACAATTAGCCATCTTGCCGGAAAAATGGCAAACAAAAAAGTCAGCCATAAACTGTTATTTTTCTCAGTGTAATCACGAATGAATTTGTTGAAAAAATACAAAGCTAAAAAGGAGGATAGGAGAGTTACGGTAAGCATTGCATAGGGGAAACCTGTTATCAAAGAGAAAAGTTTAATCATGGCTGGAAATAATGGAAAATGTGCCGGGTAATAGCTTACCGGAAGTGGAAAAGAAAAATTTTGGGTTATAGCGGCAGGATCGTAAAAGGTTTTGGCAACGACAAGAAAGAGGGGGCCGTCGTAATTGGCAACGATAGTTGCCATTCCATTTTGTGATATCGGGATAGTCCAGACTGTTTTAAGTCTTAAATAAAAAGGCAACCAGATGAGCAGAGTAGGTATAAGAGAGAAAAATAAGATTGGCAAAAAATCCTTAAATTTAACTTTCATTTAATGAAATGATATAACTTTTGCCTATGAACCTCAAGGCGTGCTAAACTTCAAGTTGTAAATGGGGAAAATAATCAACGAGCTTTCAGTTTTCTTTCCTGCCTATAACGAAGAAGCTAGCGTTAAATCAACTGTAAATAAAGCAGTAGTTATTCTTGAGCAGATAGCAGATAAGTGGGAAATTATCATTGTTGATGACGGTTCGAAAGATAAAACAGGAATTATAGCCAATAGTTTAAGTAAAAAATTCAAAAATGTAAAAGTAATTACCCACTCTCCAAATAGGGGCTATGGAGCAGCTTTAAAAAGTGGATTCTATAACGCGAGATATTCTTGGATAGCTTTTAGTGATATAGATGGACAGTTTGATTTTTCAGAAATATCAAAATTTATCGAAAAACAAAGAAAAACAAACGCAGATTTAATCATCGGATATTATCGTGACAGGAAAGTTTCATTTCAGAGAAAGGTTAACACATTCGTTTGGCAGATGTTTGTCTTTCTTCTTTTCGGCCTTCATGTAAAAGATATTGATTGTGGATTTAAACTTATTTCTAAAAAGGCAATAAATAAAATTCCGAAACTTGAAAGTGAGAGGGGCGCATTTATTAGCAGCGAGCTTTTGATAAAAGCTGAAAAATATGGATTTAAAATAGTTGAAATTGGAGTAACCCATAATCCCAGGAAGTTTGGTAAGGGTACAGGAGCAGACTTGAATGTTATAGTTAAAAGCTTCGTTGATTTATTTAGGTTATGGCGAAAACTTCACTAAAATTGTCAATTACAAAAAAAGAAATATTATTGTTAGGTTTAATTTTATTGGTTGGTGCTTTTTTAAGGCTATATCGTATTAGTGAACATATGACCTTTTTGGGGGATGAGGGAAGGGATGCAATTATAGTCAGAAGAATATTTGCCGAACTTCACCCGCCGCTAATTGGTCCGGGGACATCAATCGGGAATATGTATTTGGGTCCCCTTTATTACTATTTGATGGCCCCCGCACTTCTTTTTGCCGGCTTTAATCCGATTGGACCTGCAATAATGATTGCGGTTTTGGGAGTAGCTACAATTTTTTTGGTTTGGAAAGTTACTTCGGAGTTTTTTGGCGAACTTGCCGCGTGGGTCGCAGCGACCCTTTACGCGGTCTCGCCAACTGTTATAACCTATTCTCGCTCATCCTGGAATCCCAATATTATGCCCTTCTTTGCTTTACTCAGCATATATACTATCTGGCGAGTATGGCAAAAGAAAGAATATAAGTGGCTAGTTACCTTAGGAATATCATTTGCATTTGTACTTCAATCGCACTATCTAGGCCTACTTTTGGCACCCATTTTAGTATTATTTTGGCTTCTAGCTTTATTGAAAATTAAAAATTTTAAATTGACTGAAAATTGGAAATTGAAAATTGGAAATTTTGCAAAATATTCATTAGTTGGTTTTGGAATATTTTCCCTACTAATGAGTCCTCTTGTTATCTTTGATGCCCGTCATGGTTGGCAGAACTTCGGTGCTTTGAGAAAGTTTTTCACCGAGCGTCAAATAACTGTTTCTATTCGTCCTTGGAATGCAATTCCGCAAATCTATCCCTTATTTGAGAAGGTAAATACACGTTTAATTACTGGGAAAAATGAATTATTTGGAAGATTGCTATCTTTGTTAATGATTGGACTTTTAGGAATGTTAGTATTTTCGAAAAAAAATAGATCCTTAATACTAAAACCTTCATACTTACTACTATCTTTATGGCTTAGTTTTGCTTTAATCGGTCTGGGGCTTTATAAACAGGAAATTTACGATCACTATTACGGCTTTTTCTTTCCAGCACCCTTTTTGCTTTTAGGAGCTCTAGCGCAGGAGGCACTAGTAATTAGGCACGAGGGACTAGTAAATAAAACTATTGCCTATTGCCTATTGCCTATTGCCTTCACCGGATTAATTGTTGTTAATTTGAAGGAGAATCCCCTTCGTTATTCTCCCAACCGTCAGCTGCAACGAACACAGGAAGTTGTCAATAAAATTGCGATAGAATCTAATGGCAGAAATTTTAATTTAGCGGTTATAGCTGAAAGAAATTATGAAGATGCATATAAATATTTTCTTTTGTGGAAGAAAAAGCCGGTAGTTGATATTGATCCCCAAAAAGCAAATGATACAATTACGAATCAATTGTTTGTAGTTTGCGAAATGGAAGAAGTTAAATGTGATCCGACCCATAATCCCAAAGCCCAAGTCGCCAACTTCGGTTGGAGTAAGATTGAAAATGAGTGGCAAATTGCCGGGGTAACATTATATAAGTTAGTTCACACACAATGAAAATCTTCAAATTTAATAGAGAAAAGAAAGAGCCAATTGAACCAATTGAGAAAATTGGTATCAAGGCTTATTCATTAAGTCTCCTTAAAAACTTAGGACTTTTTGAGGATAATTTGTACATATCATCTGTGTTACCCTCAAAAGACAGATTTTTTGAAGGACTCAGAAAAGCAGGATTTAATGACAGGGACGAAATGTCCGCTAGATTTTCTCATCCCTCTAAGTCGGTTCATCTTCCGAGGAAAATCTGTTCGAATTTTAATGATGCCTATGAATTTTATCAAAACAATTTTAAAGAGAGTTATACAATTCTTGTGCATGATCTGTTGCACGCAAAATACGCCGGAACGATATCTTTGATTGATAATGAACTTGTAATGGAATTTATTGAAGGCGATTGGAATGCCGATTATTCCATAAATATCGATACGGCTATATTTAAAAACGGAGTTTCCACATGGTATTTATACAAAGGTAAAAGAACAGTACCTTATGTAAATGAAGGAAAAATTATGTATAAAGAGATAGAATCGGTTGATGAAAAAACGGCAGAAAAGATGTTTAAAAACATGGCAAATAAGATACCGCTTTTTTATAAAGTATTATCACTTGGATTTAATTCTCTAGAGTTGCTGATTGATAACAACGCAAAATTTAAAGTTCTTAAACTCCATAACATTAAGTCAAGCATAAAAAACTTGATGGCTCTTTCTGACGGAAGTATTTTCGAACTGAAAACTCCTCATGACATAAAACGATGGGACAAGAAACAACAACTTTTGATTTCAATACCTGCAACAGTAGACAGGGCAGATGCTTTGATGAAGGTTATAACAGAGATAAAAAAATATACAGACAGTGTTTATATCAGTTACGGGATTCTTTCTCATCCTGCAATTCTATTGAGGGAATTTGGTTTTAAGGTTGAAAGAAAAATATCCAATTACCGCGTTTTAAAATTTAAGTATTAATATAAAAACAAGATGCATTATAAAGAATCAAAATTAATTTTAGAAAAAATCAGAAAAGCAAATAGAATATTGGTTAATTGCCACAGAAGCCCGGATCCTGATAGTGTAGGAAGCGCTCTTTCTATATTTCAAGTATTAAGAAAATTTGGTAAAGAAGTAAAAATTGTTTCCCCTGATAAAATTCATGAAAATCTTAGATTCTTGCCTTACTCAGAAAAAGTAGAAGCTACAGATTTTACTAATTTTAATTTTTCAAAATATGATCTTTTTCTAATTCTCGATTCTTCAAGTTTTGATCAAGCAATAGGATCAAAAAATATAAACCTGCCAAGCATGGATACTATTGTTATAGACCATCATGAGAGTAATCGGAAATTTGGGCAAATAAACATTGTCGATCGAAGATTAGCTTCAAACTGCGAGGTGCTATATTCAATCTTTGAGGATTGGGGGATAAAAATTGATAATAACACGGCGACTACATTGTACACAGGAATAGTTTCCGACACAGGGTCTTTTCAATATCCTGAAACTACGTCTAAAACTTTACTTATAGCATCAAAATTAATTGATTGTGGAGCTGCTAAGAACGAAATTATTTTAAACATTTTTAGATCCTTCGATTATAAATTATTAAAACTCTGGGGCGAAATGTTGACCAAAATGCAGAGAGATAAACTGGGATTTGCTTGGGTCGCTATTTCCTATGAAACTTTCGCAGAGTATGGACATCCTGCTGGCGCAAAGTCAGAGGCTGCCAGCCTTTTTTTTAGTTCGATAAAGGGTTTGAATTTTGGGATAGTGATGATAGAACAGAGAAGAAAAGTTCTTAATTTAAGCTTTCGATCAAAAACTAATTTTGACGTTTCTAGATTTGCACAAGAATTTGGAGGAGCAGGACATAAAACAGCTGCAGGAGCTTGGTTTAGCTTTGAAGATTTTAATGAAGCCGTAAATAAAGTTCTTACTGTGGCGAGGAAGTTTGCAAAAGAGTATAATTCAGTTATATGAAATTTGAAGATTTATTTAAATTTATTACTGTTGATCCGAAGGTTCGCTTTGGCAAACCTGTAATCAAAGGCACTCGGGTGCCAGTTGATCTTATAGTAGGAAAAATTGCCGGCGGTATGACTATTGATAAAGTAATGGAAGAATACGACCTTACGAAGGGACAGGTATTTGTAGCTTTACAATACGCTGCCAAGATTGTTTCCCAAGAAGAACTTGTCTTTGCATGAATGCTGTAATTGATGAGGACCTTCAGAGATCGCTTTCAGACGTACTTTCATCTTCTGGTTTTAAAATTTTCGATAGTAGAGATTGCGGTTTGCGAGGAAAGCCAGACGAGGTTATATTTAAATTTGCCCAGAGACAAAAAGCAGTACTTTTTTCAGGAGATCTCGATTTTTCTAATATAATAAGGTTTCCTTTAGGAACTCATTATGGAATATGCATACTTCGTTTTCCAAATGAAATGTCAACTGATTTGATAAACGCTAACGTTAAAATTCTTCTAAGAAAACTAAAAGTAGGTGATTATAAAGGAAATTTAGTTATATTATCGCCCGGTAAAGTTCGTATTCGTAAGCCCGATAATTAAGTTTTTAAAGTAAAAGAGGTACTTCGGGTGGCGAGGAAGTTTGCGAGAAAAGCGAAAAATAGTTAAAAGGAAAATATCTCTCCAAAAATGCTAAAATTCGACTGAATGGCTAAAAAATTAAAGAATTCGTGGAAATTGCTGGTAAAAGAAGTTAGAAATCATCGTTTAGTCTATTTACTTCTTTTTATTATTCTTGCCCTCGCTTTTTTTGTTAGGGTCTATAGAGTTGATCAGGTTCTCGGATTTTATTATGATCAGGGGAGGGATGCTTTGGTTATTTGGGATTTATGGCATAAAGGAAATTTTTTTTTGATAGGGCCAACTACAGGAATTGCTGGAATCTTTAGAGGACCTTTCTATTATTATTTGATCGCTCCTTTGTATCTTCTGGGAAATGGAAACCCGGTTTGGCCCTCCGTTTTTTTAGCCTATTTGTCGGTTTTGGCTATAGTAATGATCTACTTTTTAGGCGCAAAAATTCAAAACAGAACTACGGGAATTATTGCCGCAGTTCTGGCTTCTTTTTCTTATTACATAGTTTACACTAGCCGCTGGCTTTCAAACCCATCCCCCATGTTTTTATTGTCAATGATTTTAGTTTGGATGATGTTTTTAGTTTTAGAAGGAAAAAAGTATGCTTGGGTAATGATTGCCCTAATTTCAGGACTATCGCTTTTCCATTTCGGTTCATCGGGTGAGTTTTTTTATCTCCCCGCAATTTTGGTTTTTGCGATTTGGACCATCCGTCGCCAAGGCTATGGAGGTCGCAGTGGTCTTAATAATAAAACCGTATTTGTTTCTATTTTAGTTTTTTTGTTAACATTAGCTCCTTTAGTGATATTTAATTTTAAACACGGGGGTATATTACATAAAAATGTTGGCAAATTTTTATTTACAGATAAAAGCTTTACTACACCAACCTGGCGATTTATATCCGATAAATTAGCTTTTTATTATGATGTTTTTACGAACAAGCTTTTCCACAGCCAATATGAAAAAGAAAAAATAATTCTGGGAATGCTCTCTTTCGTTTTTGTTTATTTCCTGGCGAGGCTCTCAAAGAACGATAAAGTGAAAATAATTCTTCTACTTCTTATTTCCCCGATAATCGGCTTTATTTTTTTCCAAGGTAATTTTGGAAACGTATATGACTACTATTTTACTGGTTATTATTTGATTTTTCTTCTGTTAGTTGCAGTCACCTTAGGGTTTTTATGGAAAACTAATCTTTTCGGAAAAGTTTTAGTCTGCTACTTCTTATTTCTTTTTCTACAAAATAATATTTCCGTAGTCAGAAATATGATAACGGATAAGGCCGACGATGAGATAAGCATTGCCTTTGTAAACCAAAAGAAAGCAATAGATTGGGTATTTAACGACGCAAAAAGTACAAGTTTTAATGTAGATGTATATGTTCCTCCTGTGATACCTTATGCTTATGATTATTTATTTCTATGGCTGGGTAATAGTAAATACGGCCGCCAACCGTCAAGTGAAAGAGTAAGTCTTTTATATACTCTTTATGAGGCTGATCCGCCGCACCCGGAGCGTTTGAAATCCTGGCTGGCGAGACAGAAAGGGATAGGTAAGATTGAAAAAGAAGCAAAGTTCGGTGGAATTACGGTTCAAAGGCGGGTCAGAATGTATTAATTTTCCCTTGAATATGGTAAAATCTCAAATTATGAATGGAAAAGTATATCTATCGGTTGTAATTCCCTGTTATAACGAAAAAGAGAATTTAAAAAGGGGCGTTTTATTTGAAATTAAAGAATATTTAGATAAACAAACTTTTAATTGGGAAGTTATAATTTCCGATGATGGTAGCAAAGACGGAAGTGCTGATCTAATAGAATCTCAAATAAAAGCCTTTTCTGGGTTTAGATTTATAAAAAATTCGCATGGAGGCAAGCCATTTGCAATATGGCATGGCATAAAAGAGTCAGTTGGTAAATATATTTTATTTACAGATATGGATCAATCGACTCCAATAGTCGAACTTAGTAAATTAATTCCTTTCGTAAAAAAAGATTGTGATGCGGTTATTGGGTCGAGAGGTTTGATTAGAAAAAATTTTCCGATGGTGAGAAAAATGGGTTCAATGATTTTTGTAGGATTAAGAAAGGCCTTTATTTTACCGGAGATTTCAGACACTCAATGCGGCTTCAAAGTATTCAAAAGAGAAGTTTTGCTGAAAACTTTTCCCAGATTAGAATTTTTTAAGAAAGAAAAGAAGCGTGAAGGTTGGAATGTAACTTCTTATGATGTCGAGCTTTTACATATTATCAAAAAAATGGGTTTTTGTATTTCTGAAGTAAATGTGTTATGGGAAGACAAAGACATCAGTGAAAGTAAGGGGGGTTACATGAGGCGCTACCTTAAGGAGTCTTGGGAAATGTTGGGACAAATTCTTAGAGTTAAGTTAAACGATCTCAAGGGAGAGTATAATTTTTAGAGTTGGATGAAAAAGTTGGTTAAAAAGTGGAAGCTAACTTCCTTACTGCTGTTTTTGATACTTATATTTGGACTAGTACTACGGTTATACAACCTGACTATCTTACCTGTTTTTGCCGATGAAGCAATTTATATAAGGTGGTCGCAAATAATGTCTGCTGAGCCGACTTTAAGATTTCTACCGCTTTCAGATGGCAAACAACCTCTTTTTATGTGGATTCTGATGTTTGTGGTAAAGCGTATTAGCGACCCGCTGTTTGCCGGACGCATGCTTTCCGTTTTATCTGGATTGGGCACTATGATTGGTTTGTTCTTGCTAACATTTTATTTATTCAAGTCTAAAAAAGCTGCATTAGTTTCAACTTTAGCTTGGGCTATATCACCTTTTAGTTTATTTTTTGACCGAATGGCGCTGGTTGACTCCCTGCTGACAATGTTTAGTGTTTGGACAATATTTTTAGGGATTATATCAACCGAAACTTTAAGATTTGATATGGCGATTCTCGCCGGTTTTTCTTTGGGTTTTGCCTATCTAACAAAATCTCCGGCTTTATTTTTTGCAATGTTACTGCCTGTGATGTGGATTTTCGTAAAAAACAAAAATCAAATAATTAAGACGATTTTATTATCGTTAACTACCTTTTTGATATCGCAGGCGATGTATAACATACTTCGTTTGGGACCGAATTTTCAAATGGTGGCCTTAAGAAACCAGGATTACGTTTTTCCAATAAGTCACTTCTGGACCAATCCCAAAGACCCCCTAATCTCACACATAGGGCAAATTAGAGATTGGATAAATAGATTAGGTCCTGGAACCTTGCTGATCCTGGCTCCGGCAGGCTTTATATTAAATTTTAAAAAACACAAAAAGGTAGTTATTTTTCTGGCCGTCTGGTTTCTTTTCCCTATCTTGGTACAATCGGAGTTTGCTAAAGTTTTTACTGCAAGGTATATTTTATTTACAATTGCTCCTTTAATTATTTTAGCGGCTTCTTTTTTTAATAGGGACTTTAAAAATAATTTTATTAAGCTTCTTACAATGGTTTGTGTTTATTTTGTTTTAGAGTCGCTTGTCATTGATTGGAAAATTTTAGCCAGTCCCCAAATAGTTCCCTTTCCTGAAAGCGAAAGAAGTGGTTACTTGGAGGAATGGACGGCAGGAACCGGGATAAAGGAGGTAGCTGATTATATTAGAACACAAGTTGCAGACCTGCCTGCCGGCAGGCAGGTTATTATTGGAACTGAAGGATTTTTCGGGACGTTACCTGACGGGCTTCAAATGTACGTTGAAAAAGTTCCCAGAGTGGTAGTAAAAGGCGTGGGAGTAACCATCAGCGATGTTCATCCAAGTTTAATCGACTCTAAAAAAGCCGGTAATAAAACTTATTTGGTAGTTAACTCGACGCGTTTTAAGGGAGATCCGTTAAAGTTGGGTCTAAACTTAATAGCTCAATATCCAAAGGCTGTAAGAATCGACGGTTCTCGGGAATCGCTCCTTTTTTTTGAGGTAACTGATAAATCTATTACTTCGCTAGAAAAAATTTAAAAATTTGTCATAATAAACTTATGAAGGACTTTCTAAAAAAAATAACAAAGAGTCCTAATTTATTACCGCTAGTGTTGGTCATCTTCTTTGCCGTACTTGCTTCAAGACAGCTTTTTAGGCCGGGGTATTTTAATATACATGATGATTTACAGATGATGAGACAGCTGGAGGTGGAAAAGTGCATTCTAGATGGTCAGATTCCCTGCCGTTGGATTCCTGACATGGGTTATGGTTTTGGATTTCCGCTTTTCAATTTTTATCCTCCACTTCCATATTTAGTTGGTCAAGTAGTCAGATTTTTTGGTTTTACGTTTGTCTCGACAGTAAAAATTCTTTTTGTCATTGCATTTATTTTTTCAGGGATAACGATGTATTTTCTGGCAAAAAAGTTCTTTGGACGTATGGGCGGGATACTGTCTGCCTTCTTTTACATCTGGGCACCTTACCATTCGGTTGATATTTATGTCAGAGGAGCAATGAATGAAGCTTGGGCGCTAATTTGGTTTCCGGCAATTTTGTTGTTTTCATATAAATTAATCATTGACAAGCGAAATTCCTCGAAAATTTTTCTTGGACTTAGTCTGTCTTGGTTTACTCTTTTGATGTCGCACAATTTGATGGTACTGATTTTTTCACCGGTTTTTGCCGGCTGGTGTCTTATTTGGATTATTAAATATAGAAAAATTACTTGTATTAAAAACCTTGTATTAAGCGGATTGCTGGCTCTAGGACTTGCGGCCTTTTTTACCCTTCCGGCAATCGCCGAGCAAAAATATGTTCAGGTGAACACATTAGTTCAGGGTTATTACGAATTTATTGCCCATTTTGCAAGTCTTAATCAGTTATTAATTTCCAGGTTTTGGGGTTATGGTCCGTCGATTTGGGGCGATAATGATGGAATGCCATTCCAAATAGGCCATCTGCATTGGATATTATCGATATTTCTTGGAATATTATTGGTTTCTAAAATTTTGAAAACCCGGAGGATTGATAGCTTTCTACTTTCTCTTTTCTACTTTCTATTAATTGGTTGGTTCTCTTTATTCATGGCTCATAGTCGTTCGACTCCTATCTGGCAAGCAATACCCCCTCTTAAATTTGTTCAATTTCCTTGGAGATTTTTAACCATCACAACTCTTTCATTCTCATTTATTGCGGGAAGCGTTGTCGTTTTTTTAAAAAAATACAGACTTTTGCTGACAAGCGTGTTGGTTGCCAGTGCACTGGTTTTAAATTGGAGTTATTTCAGACCGGAAAAAATAGGACCCCTAACGGACGAGGAAAAATTTACTGGTGCCGCCTGGGAACTTCAACAAACAGCTGGGATTTATGATTATCTTCCCGTTTGGGCGAGAGAGGCTCCGAAAGAACCGGCAAAAATAGGCGCCGAGTATTTAAAAGGCGGTCGTGTTTATGGTATCAAACAAGGAACGAATCGGATCAGTTTTAAAATTGATGGAGATGGAGGGGTTGTCAGAATTAATACTTTCTATTTTCCGGACTGGAAAGTATTTGTCGACGGCAGTCAAGTACCTACCTTTATCAATGACGATAAATGGGGCAGAATTCATTTAACAGTGCGCCCAGGAGAACATTTTGTTGAAGCAAAATTATTCGACACACCAGTTCGAAAGATCGGAAACTTAATTTCTTTTGCGTCTTGGATCTGGCTTGGGATATTCTTCGTTAAGAGAAAAAGCAAATGAAAAGGAAATTCTTCTTAATACTCCTTTTAGCTTTAGTAGTCAGGGTCGTATTTGTCAAACAGGGTTTAACTGGAGATATAACTGCCTTTGCAGAGTGGGGAGAAAAAATCTTGAAGATGGATTTAAAAAATTTTTACACAAACCGGGATTGGTATTATACTTATCCTGTTTATCCCCCGATTTCTAACCTTTTTTTTGGTGGTATAAGTTGGTTAAATGAACATAAATTTGTTCTTGCCCAAATTCACAACATAACTAAGTTAATTCCGGCTCCGTTTATTATTTTTTTTGGAAAGATAGTTCCGGAAAGTCCATTAATGTATAACTACGGATATTTTCTATTATTAAAACTTATTCCTATTCTTTCAGACTTAGCCGTAAGTTTATTAATATATAAAATAGTTAAGCAGATTTCGAAAAGCAGTAAAAAAGCTTTATTTGGTTCTATACTGTATCTTTTTAACCCTGTCAGTATTTTTTTAAGCGGCGTTTGGGGACAAACGGAATCGCTGGTCGCACTGCCCGCGGTTTTAGCCTTTTATTTCTTATATAGGAAAAAATCCTATTTTTCAATTCCTTTGTTTTTTATGAGTCTTTATATAAAGCCTACATGGGCTTATACTATCCCTTTTTATCTTTTTTCCCTTTATATTTTTAAACCTAGGATTAAACATGTCATTGTCGGATTAGTTTTAGCCCTAGTCATTTTTTTAATGACAACAATGCCTTTTATTAAAGACACTCTTTTCATTTTCATAAAGGGAGTGCTTTTGGGTCAAATGGTACCCTCGTTCAGAGGAGATATTCCTAAATTATCAAATTCGGCTTTTAACTTCTATACTATTTTTTGGCAGATAGATAGGGTTTTTTTGACAAAGCAGATGTCTATTGTTTCTCTGACTTTTTATTCGATTATAAATATCTTAGCTTTTAAGACGGTCTTAAATGATAAAAAAAGAAACCTTTTGACTCTTATTTTTTCTCTGTTTATTGTTTTATTTGGGAGTTATTTATTTATGCCAAATATGCTTGAACGCTATTCTTTTCCGGCTTTTATTCCGACGATAATTTTAGTTGTTTCTGATTTTAAAAAATTCAGGGAGCTTTTAATAGTTAACTTGATCATTTTTGCAAACTTGTTTTGGTCCTTCTACCGCCGTGGTTCCGATGAACTCGACCACATCTTCACAAACAACAACTTTCTTACAATTCGTATTCTTTCTTTAATTTTAATTTTGCTGTACTTAATCGTGCTACAATTTAGGAATGACAGAAGATTTGGGAGAACATTTGGATCCGACGGCAGAGATTACTCTTGAAATAGTCAAAAAGCGGGCTCTCAGGGGAGTTGCTGCGTTAACCGGAAGAACACTGGTTCTTAATTTAATCTCATTTGCTGCGCAGGGGCTTCTGTGGGCTTTTATCGAGCCTTCACAGTTTGGAGTTTTCCTCTTAGTCTCTGCGACAGTGAATTTTCTCTCATATTTTGCAGACATAGGTTTGGGGGCGGCCCTAATTCAGAAAAGAGAAACTCCAAAGAATGAAGATTTCAAAACGGTTTTTGTCGTTCAGGAATCTTTGGTTTTAACTATTGTGTTAATATTATTTTTAGTAACTCCTTTTTTTGCTAAAACTCATTCTTTAGGAAAAGAAGCCATAAATCTTCTTTATGCGTTGAATATATCATTTTTCTTGGCGTCACTCAAAAATATTCCATCAATAATTCTTGAGAGAAAACTGGAATTCGGGAAGTTTGTGATCCCTCAAGTATTGGAAAATTTGGTATATAACGTATCAATTGTTTTTTTTGCTTGGCAAGGCTTTGGAATAACAAGTTTCACTTATTCTGTTTTGATTAGGGGTATAGTGGGAGTCGTAACGATCTATATCTTACAACCTTGGAAACCAGGAATAGCATTTTCGAAAAATTCTCTAAAAGGACTTCTTAAATTTGGCATTCCCTACCAGTTAAATAATTTTTTGGCGACGATCAAAGATGATGGAATGACTATCGTATTGGGAGGTATTTTGGGTACAACCGGACTTGGTATCCTAGGAACTGCCCAAAAGCTTGCTCAATATCCATTGCGCTTTTTTATGGATAATGTGACTAAAGTAACTTTTCCTGCTTTTTCCCGTATGCAGGATGATAAGGCAAACTTGGAAAAAAGTCTTACAAGATCAATCTTTTTTATTTGTGCTTTAGTTTTTCCAAGCTTAGTTGGTTTGGTTATTTTGTTTCCGGTGATCATTCACGTTATACCAAAGTATCAAAAATGGGCGCCCGCATTTATACCGTTAATGTTCCTATCGGTAAATTCTTTATGGGCTGCCGGAAGTACTCAGCTTACTAACCTACTTAATTCGGTCGGGAGAATTAAAACAACATTGAAACTTATGATTATGTGGACAACTTTAACATGGATTTTGGTTCCATTTTTGTCTAAAAAATATGGTGTTGAAGGAACTGGTCTTGCTTATGCAATAGTTGGAACTAGCTCCGTGGTTGTTTTTTACTTGGTGAAGAAGTTCTTGAAGTGGTCGGTAAAAGACAGTGTAGTTAAACCTTTATTGGCTTCGGCGTCGATGGGACTGGTTTTGCTGTTTATAAAAAAAATATGGATTTCTTACACTATTTTCTCTCTGATCACAACAGTAGTTTTGGGAATGGGATCATATTTTTTGTGTTTGTATTTGCTAGTCGGTTCGTCTCTTATTTCTGATGCTAAAAAGGTTTTTAGCGGCATGTTATCAAAATAAGATGTTTATTTTTTTGATTTTGTTGGGAACTTTGACATGGTCATTGATAATGATCAAAAGCGGATTGATTTATCCATTTGGAATGGGCTTTTGGGGGCCAAATGGTCATGACGGTATTTGGCATATATCTTTAATAAACAGCCTAGCTAGGGGCAACATAGAGATGCCAGTATTTTCAGGTGAGCAACTTAAAAATTATCATATTGGATTTGATTTACTGTTAGCTTTAATTCATAAATTCACAGGAATTTCTACCGTAACCCTTTATTTTCAACTATTTCCTCCAATACTTGCGTTTTTTATCGGAATTTTAACATACAAGTTTGTAATCGATTGGCGCAAATCAAAAAGTGAGGCATTATGGTCGGTTTTTTTTGTTTATTTTGGGGGAAGTTTGGGATGGATTGTGACACTTTTCCGAAGCGGTCAATTGGGGGGCGAATCAATGTTTTGGTCCCAACAGGCCATTTCAACACTAATAAATCCCCCCTTTGCTTTGTCTCTAATTTTTATTTTATCCGGTTTAATTTTGTGGCTTAAATATCAAAAAACCCGCTCGTTTTACTACTTACTATTTGCTATTTTTTCTTTTGGACTACTTTCCCAAATCAAAATTTACGCAACAATCTTGGTCTTAGTAGTTCTTTTAGTTGGTCTCATATTTTCTATCTTACATCGTAGAACTGTAGAAAAATATTCTCTTTCCAAAATGTTTTTTGGATCTTTAATTTTATCTCTTATCTTGTTTTTACCATTTAACAAAAACTCCCCAAACTTAGTAGTTTTTCAACCATTTTGGTTTTTGGAGACAATGATGGCTCTTTCGGACAGGTTTGGATGGCTCCGTTATTTTTCGGCGATGACGAATTATCGTATGTCAGGAAATTGGATAAAAGGAGTGCCTGCATATTTGGTCGCTTTTGCAATATTTTGGATCGGAAACATGGGAACGAGAATAATCAAGGAATTTACAGTTTTTGGCTGGCTCAAAAACTTCAGAAAAGTCTCTGTAGTTGAAGTTATCATAAGCAGTTTTATCGTAATTGGCGGAATTATTCCTATGTTTTTTCTTCAAAAAGGTACGCCATGGAATACGATCCAGTTTTTTTATTATTCTTTATTTTTCTCAAGTATTTTGGCGGGAGTTTCGACCATCCAATTAAGAGAAAGATTTAAAACTTCAAAAATATTTATAATTTTATTGCTATTGACGATACCAACTACCTTCGCAACTCTTTGGTATAACTATATACCTTCAAGACCTCCGGCAAAGATTTCCAATGAAGAGTTGCAGGCACTTAATTTTTTAACCCAACAACCAGAGGGAACAGTTCTTACCTATCCTTTCGATAAATATGCGGCTAAGGAAGCTGAAAGTAATCCCCCAAGACCTTTATATTTGTATGAATCTACTGCCTATGTCTCGGCGTTTTCAGATAAATCTCTATATTTGGAAGACGAGGTTAATCTGGACATAACGGGATATAACTGGCCGGAAAGACGCGCTAAAGTAGTTAATTTTCTGAATACTTTAAGTCAAAAGGACGCCAGGAATTTCTTGAAAGAAAACGTTATAAAGTATATTTATTGGATTAAAGGCCAGAGGGCTAGGCTTGGCGAAGGCCAATTGGGGTTAGTGAGGATTTTTGAAAATAAAGAAGTTGACATTTATCAAGTTGAGTGAGCGTGTGGTAGAATTGGATTGTGGGGAAGATTAGTATAGTTATAAATGTAGTTGACGAAGAAGTAGATTTGTTACCTCGAGTTTTGGCTTCAGTTAAAGATTTGGTAGAGGAGATGGTTATTGTCGATATGACTTCGTCGAACGAGGTTCAAAAAATTGGTGATAGTTATAAAGCTAAAGTCTTTAAACATAATCGTGTTGCGTTTGTTGAGCTGGCAAGAAACTTCGGAATTTCAAAGGCTTCGAGTGAGTGGATTCTAGTTTTGGATCCTGATGAACAAGTTACGCCGATTCTTGCTGATGGTTTAAAGAAGATTTCTGCCGAGAATAAAGCCAATTTTGTCAGAATTCCCAGAAAAAATATTATCTTCGGTAAATGGATGAAGAATTCTCGTTGGTGGCCTGACTATAATGTCAGATTTTTCCGAAAAGGAAATGTGGAATTTGGAAATAAAATTCATGAACCACCGGTAACTATAGGTAAAGCTTTCGATTTACCTGCAGAGGAAAATTTTGCGATTGTACATAATCATTACTCAAGTATCGAACAGTATATAGAAAGAATGAATAGATATACGTCACAGCACGCAAAGAACTTGGTTAACAAAGGCTTTAAATTTAATTGGAAGGATTTAATTAAGAAACCGTCGGACGAATTTTTAAGTAGATATTTCTTTGGAAAAGGTTACAAAGATGGTGTACATGGTTTAGCTTTAAGTCTACTGCAATCATTTTCTGAAATAGTTTTGTATCTTAAAGTCTGGCAATCGAAAAAATTTGAACCAAAAGAATTAAATGTTAAAGAGGTAATTAATACGATGCGAATTTCAGAATTGGATTTACACTATTGGCAGGCAGATTCTCTTTTGAGTGAAGGCGGTGGGATATTACAAAAAATCAAAAGAAAATTTAGACTTCCTTAAATTTTATGACAAAAGTCTCCGTCGTTATTTTAAATTGGAATCAACCGGATATTACTTTAGAATGTTTAGACTCAGTTACAAAGTTACGCGTTAAGGATTACGAGTTAAATTTATTGATTGTAGACAATGGATCAACAGATAACTCAGTCAAAATTTTCGAGAAATTGAAAATTGTAAATTGGAAATTGGAAATTATCTCCAACGGCAAGAACAAAGGCTTTGCTGGAGGTAATAACGTCGGAATTAAATATGCCTTGGAAAAAGGAGCCGATTATATATTAATTTTAAATAATGACACAATTGTTGATCTGCAACTTGTAGATCGATTCATTGATACTGCAGATAAATATCCCGAAGTTGGGATGTTGTCTCCTAAAATTTATTTTGCAAATGGTTATGAATTTCACAAAAATAGATATAAAAAAGATGAACTTGGAAAAGTAATCTGGTCAGCAGGCGGAAAGATGGATTGGGACAATGTTTTTGGAAAGAATAGAGGTGTTGACGAAGTAGATAAAGGACAATTTGGACAAGAAAAGGAAGTGAATTTTACAACAGGTGCTTGCATGTTTCTATCGGTGAAAGCTTTAAATGAGGTCGGAATTTTTGATGAAAAGTATTTTATGTATTTTGAAGACGCAGATCTTTGTATGAGAATGAAAAAATTTGGATGGAAGATTTTGTATAGTCCTAGTGGTCTAGTTTGGCATAAGGTTGCACAAAGTTCCCGTATAGGTAGCGACCTTAATGATTATTATATTACAAGAAATAGGCTTCTTTTTGGAATGAAATATGCACCTGTCAGAACAAAAATTGCCTTAATTAAAGAGAGTATTAAGTTTTTAATCTCAGGCCGTAAGTGGCAGAAGATAGGAGTGAGAGATTTTTGTTTAATGAAATTTGGGAAAGGATCATGGAAATAAAAATAAAAAATTTGACAGTCATAATTATTGCAAAAAATGAAGAGAAAAAGATCGAGAATTGTTTAAAATCAATTAGTTGGGCTGGTGAAATTTTACTCATAGACAATGGTTCGACGGATAAAACTGCTAAAATTGCCAAATCTTTCGGAACCAAAATTTTTAGCCTGAAAAAAGCAAATCACGCGCAACTGAGGAATTTGGGTCTGGAAAAAGCAACTGGAAACTGGATCCTATATATAGACGCGGATGAGCGAGCCACTACCGATTTTGAAAAAGAACTTTCTTCAATTATTAATAATAAACTATCAATTAATTACAGCGCCTTTGCCATTCCCAGAAGAAATATAATTCTTAGGAAAGAAATGAAACATGGTGGATGGTGGCCGGACTATGTAAAAAGAGTATTTCTTAAAAAAACTTTAATTAAGTGGGACGGTGAGTTGCATGAAGAGCCGGTTATTTCAGGAAAATATGGTTATTTCAATAGTCCACTAATTCATGTAAAACATGACAATTTTTCCGAAATGGTCGAAAAGTCGAATATTTGGTCCGAGATAGAAGCAAAACTTCTTTATGAAGCCAACCATCCAAAGATGGCATGGTGGCGTTTTTTAAGAATAATGATTAGTGAAATTTGGTATAGACTAATAGTTTTAAAAGGATTTTTGGATGGGCCTGAAGGGGTCATTTATGCTTTTTACCAAATGTGGTATAGGTTTTTGGTTTATGCGAAACTTTGGGAAATACAGATACAAATAAAAAAATAAAATATCAAAATGAAGGCGGCAATTTACGATCCCTATTTAGATACTTTAGGAGGGGGGGAAAGATATATGATAACTGCGGCGCAGGTGCTTTCTGAAAACGGATATAAGGTTGATGTGGAATGGAGGGACCAGAGTATAAAAGATAAGCTCGAAGACAGATTCGGGATAAAAATTGATAAATTAAATTTTGTTAACTCCATCAATAGAGGCAGTTTCTATGACGTTTGTTTTTGGCTTTCCGACGGTAGCATTCCCACACTCCTGGCAAGAAAAAATTTCTTACACTTTCAGAGACCATTTTCTAAGGCAGGGGGCAAGAGTTTATTAAATAGAATGAAATTAATTAGAGTGAGCGGAGTAGTTGTAAACTCTAAATTTACAAAAAGATGGATAGATAAAGAATACGGCGTCGAGAGCGTTGTAATATATCCGCCAGTAATGGTAGATAAATTTAGGCCCAAGAAAAAAGAAAAAATCATTCTGTATGTAGGACGGTTTTCCCAGCTTGAACAAGCGAAGCGGCAGGATGTTTTAATAGAGGCATTCAAAAAGCTTTATCGTAGTAAAGGGAATATAGATTTTTCACTTGTTTTGGCCGGATCCAGTGATGTGGGAAAGACAGATTTTATCGATAGGTTACTAGAAAAGTCAAAAAATTTCCCAATTAAAATTTTAGAGAATCCCAGCTTCAAAGATCTAAAAGAAATTTACTCAAGAGCCTTGGTTTTTTGGTCAGCAGCAGGTTTCGGAATAAATGAAAAAAAAGAGCCCCAGAGGCTTGAACATTTCGGTATCTCATTGGTCGAAGCAATGGCCTCGGGTGCTGTTCCAATAGCGTATAGTGGCGGAGGACATCGGGAAATAATTGACCCAGGAATAAATGGTTTTTTGTGGAGAGACGAACATGAACTATTGAGTTCTACAACCAATTTGCTGAGAGATAAGCGTTTATTGAAAAAAATGTCTAGCCAGGCAAAGATAGACAGTCAGAAATTTAATCTTGAAAGATTCAAGCGAGAATTCGAGAAACTTTTGTAAAACAATAATGAACAAATTTTCAGTTTCTATAATAATTCCTAACTGGAATGGTCAGGAACTGCTAGAGAAAAATTTACCCCTGATTTTAGAAGCCAAGAAAAATAAAGCAAATAATATAAAAGAAATAATAATTATTGATGATAAATCCAGTGATGATTCGGTCAAGTTTATATTGAAAAATTACTCTCGTGAAGTAAGGGTTATAAAACACACTAAAAATAGGGGATTTTCGGCTAGCGTCAATACTGCAGCGAGAATGGCTAAATATGACTTGCTGTGTCTTTTAAATTCCGACGTAGCACCGGAGAAAGATTTTTTGGAGAAATTAATAGACAATTTTAATAATGAGAAAGTGTTTGCAGTTTCTCTGCATGAGAAAGGTTTTGGCCCTGCGTTGGGAAAATTTACGGATGGATTTATTGTCCACGAACCTGTTGCTGAAAAAAATAATTCTGAAGAAACTTTTTGGGTTAGTGGTGGAAGTGGAGTATTCAGAAGAAGTTATTGGATGGATTTGGGTGGTTTGGACGAGAAACTTTTTTCACCATTTTATTGGGAAGATGTTGACATTAGTTATCGTGGGTTAAAAAGAGGCTACAAACTTCTTTGGGAATCAAAATCTCTAGTTTTCCATGAACATGAAGTGACTGTAAACAAAAGCAGATTTAGCAAAAGATCACGCCAAGTAATTCAAGAAAGGAACCAACTTCTTTTTGTTTGGAAGAACTTAACGAGTAAACCGCTTTTCAAGAAACACCTAAAAGGACTGCTTAATCGAATAAGAAGTCACCCGGGTTATATAAAAGTAGTAATAGCAGCCTTATTGAAGATTAATACTATAAAGGTGGAACGAAAAAAGGAAATTAAGGAATCTGTTGTTTCGGATGAAGCGATATTTTCGATGTTCAATAGATAATGGATATATCAATAATAATTGTTAATTTTAATACCAAAGATCTTGTCTTGGAATGTGTATCCTCAATTATAAAATCTAAACCTAAGGTATCGTTTGAAATTATTATTATCGATAATGGTTCTGATGGCGGTAATAGAATTGAAATTCAAAAATCAAAATACAAATTAATAATGAATAAAGATAATTTAGGATTTGCGAGAGCGGTAAATCAGGGAATTAAAAAAAAAGTTGGAAAGTATATCTTACTTCTTAACTCAGATACGGTAATAAAAAAAGAAACACTGGACAGGTTAGTTAATTTCGCAAGTAACATTAAAGATGTTGGTGTAGTAGGAGCGCGACTATTAAATATAGATGGGAGTACTCAGCCTTCTTGCTTTAGATTGCCGACACTTTGGCGAACTGTTGCTCAATATTGGTTTGGTGATAAAGGTTTGTTGGATAAGTATTATCCTTATGGAATAAATCCGGTTCAGGTTGAAGCCGTTGTGGGAGGTGCTTTTTTGATAACGCCTGAAGCTTTAAAGAAAGTTGGACTGCTCGATGAGCGGTATTTTATGTACTTTGAGGATTTGGACTATTGTTGCCGAGTTCGAAATGCAGAATTAAAGGTTTACTATCTACCAATGGCCGAAATTGTCCATTATCATGGAGCTAGTGGTAAGGCTTTAGTTAGTGAGACTAATCAATGGAGGCGTCTCATCCCCTCAAGTATTATTTATCATGGCCTATTGAAACATTACATAATTTTCTTTATTACCTGGACGGGGCAAAAATGGCAAAAATTATCACATTATTTTCACTAATTATAATTTTGTTGATAGGTGATAGGTTAAGAGCGTTTTCTTACAGTACGGTTCCTTCTCCTGGAGAATCCGCTGATGAGTATAGTTTTGCCTGGGTTGGATTAAGCTTAATAGAAGATCATTATCCTATTGCATGGTCAGGACTTCCGGCATATAAAGAACACGACTATCAAAAAATAAATGTAGACGGACTATTTAATTTGGACCCATATCGGCCGCCATTTGCAATAGATAAACCCTGGTTTGACCACCCACCGTTTTTTGGACTTATTACCGGTGGATATTCATATTTGAAGGGAGCAAGGGATTTTATCGATGCCAGAACGTTTTTAATAAGAAGGCCAATGTTAAAAATTGGTATTTTAACAACTGTTCTGATATTCATTCTTGGGTATAAGCTGTATGGATCAAAAACAGGTCTTTTAGCTGCACTTCTATATTCTACAATTCCAACTGCGGTTGTATCGTCGCGTCTTGCTCTTTCGGAAAATGGCTATATTCCTTTATTTTTATCAGCACTTATCTTCTTTATTTATTATTTAGAGAAGAAAAAGAATTATTATTGGATATTATGTCTGGTAACGTCTTCCATAGCCTTCTTTTTTAAGCTTTCTGCAGTGTCGATCTTTATCTCTCTAACACTTCTGGCTCTTTATTACGGAAAAGAACAAAAAGTTTGGATGATTAAAACTTTGGTTTTATTTTTCCTGGGGTGCGTTTTTTTATGGGTTGTGTATGGTGTCTACTATGATTGGGGCACTTTTATAAAAGTTTTATCGGCTAATTCCAATCGTTTTTATGGCGGAGGTGCAGAGGTTCTTTTTCAGGCTATAAGCCAATTTAAGATAACAACGACAAAATACCTGACTGATGGTTGGATATTATTAGGGTGGCTATCTTTAGTTTTGGTCTCGGTAACAGAGTTTAAAAAGAGTTTAGGAGGTAATATATTGACCATCGCTTCATTTTCATATCTGATTATTTTTATTATTTTGGGAAGCGAATCTTATGGCTGGTATAAATTTCCCTTTTATCCGTTTCTATTTATTTCTATTGCGAGGATGTTATACAGGCTTTTTTCGGAAAAAAACATTTTCGTTCTTCTTGTTTTTGTTCTTTTACCCATTGGCACTTCCGTTCATAGACTTATCGGAGTGGAAGGTTTCCAACAATACGTCGCTATTTTCAGACTATGTGCGGTTTTTGTGTTTGGAATTTTTATTTTAAATTTAAGAAAAAGGGGAAAGGGCGTACAATTATTGAGTGAGATCTTTATGTTTTTAATTTTTGCTTTTGCCATCTTTTTTTCTATCAAAGAAATACTTTTCATAACGGCCGAGAAGTGGATCTCTGTGACATGAATAATAAAGTTAATAATTTTATTTTGGTTCTAATTTTACTCTTAGCTTCATTTTTAAGACTTTGGAAAATTGACCAAAACCCCGTATCTCTTTTTGGCGACGAAGTAGATGTTGGTTATCAGGCCTATTCTATATTAAAAACAGGTAAGGATTACTCGGGTAATGCGTGGCCTATTCATTTTCAGTCCTTAGCAGAGTGGAGAACCCCTTTGTACATTTATTCGGCAGTACCGACCATAGCGATTTTCGGTATTAGTACACTAGGAGTGAGACTACCGGCAGCCATCTTTGGAATTCTAGGCGTTCTAGCCTTCTATTTATTAATATTAGAAATTAGCAATTTGAAATTAGCAATTATTGCAAGTTTCTTACTTACAGTTTCTCCTTGGCATCTTCAATATTCTAGGGCCGGATTTGAAGTAACACTTCTTTTATTTCTTTTACTTCTGGGTCTTTATCTTTTCTTTAAGAGTTTGAAAGAAGGTAAATATTTGTGGATTTCGGCAGCGTGTTTTGCTTTATCTCCTTGGGTCTATAGTACTGCAAAATTTTTTACTCCTCTTCTTTTGTTTTTTTTACTTATTGTTTTTAGAAAAGAAATCCTGAAAGTTAGCAAGAAAAATTTAACATTTGCCTTTTTAGCCTTTGTAATTTTTGCTACACCAATAACAGTTAGTACTATTTATGGAGGAGGCACACAGAGATTTGGTTACATAAGTGTTTTTACCGATCCCACTACCGAACCTGAAGTTGGGACCGCAAGGCTAAGAGACGCTCGAATGAGGGGAGAAATGGGCGAGGGTTTAAATCCAACTTTTTTAGATAGGGTAATTCATAATAAGTTTACATTTTGGGGCGGAAATGTAATTAGAAATTATCTACAGTCTTTTTCAACGGATTTTCTTTTTATCAAAGGAGATAGTAATCCCAGACATTCTATTGGGATCGGAGAATTTTACAAGATAGAAGCTATCAGTTTGATCTTAGGTCTGGTTTTTTTTCTTACAAAATTTAAAGATAAGAAAATTAAATTGCTAATTATATTTTGGATTTTGGCCGGAGTTATTCCTTCAGCTATAACCAGGGATGGGGGTAATCATGCAACCCGCTTAATACTTATTTTGCTCCCCCTCATTTTTCTTATTACATACGGTATCGTGGAAGGATCTAGATTTCTGAAAGGTAATATCAAAAAAATATTCTTGGTTGCCTATTTTGGAATTTGGTTTTTGGAGATTGGTAATTACTTACATACTTATTATGTTCATTATCCTTGGGATAGTGAACGGTGGTGGCACGCAGGTTATAAAGAGTCGATTCAAACGATTAAAACAATTGATATAGATTATGATAAGATAATTATTTCAATGGCAGGTGAACCCGCGTGGATTTTCTTTGCCGGATTTTATGAGTACCCTCCTGATAAATGGCATTACTGGTATGATCTAAAAAGACCAGACGGTCCGTTGAAAAAGATAAATATTGAAGGTTTCGGAGATATCTCTTACTTAGATAAGTTTTATTTTGGCTCTCCTAATCTAAAAGCGGGTCTTTATGATCTTGGAAAGGTTATTGACAATAAAACGCTCTATTTGGCTGTTGCAAAGGAAATTGGCGCTAATCTAATTATGGAACCTGCTCGTACACCTCCTGACTTAAAATTGTTAAAGACCGTAGCTTATCCCTCCGGCGAACCAGCATTTTATATTTTTGCTAAAAGGTAAATGTGTGAATCTAGATCACACCTGGTGTGTGAGCGGCGATGGGAGTTTTGACTATTCGAAACGCGATTGATCCGTCGGGGTATTTTATTTCAGAGATGAGTTCAAGATTGTGCTCTCTGATTTGTTTGTAAGATATTGCCAATTCGTCGCCGATTAAATATTCGACTTTTTTTAAATCAATCTCCCAATTTACCGGTCGTGTTATTATATTTCCGATTTTTTTAATTGTGTTTCTGTTCATGTTTACATAATACTGATTGAGCGGTACTTCAAAGTTATCTTTTTGATAGGTTGAGGGATCAAATTTTAGAAAGAAAAGAAGTTGACTGTATGGCTCTGATCGGGAATTATCTACGACAATTTGACGATTGTCATTAAAGGTTTTTATTACATTTGTAACCTGTTCCCATCCATAGTTCCATTCTTGTCCCCTAAAGTGTTCATTGAGTACGATCACTGAACTGTAAAGTTTGGCCAGGGAATAGACAATTATTATGGAAGCACATAAGAAGTAAGCGTATTTTACTGATGGTTTTTTAATCTTTTTGAAAAGGTATATTATTCCCAAGCTAATAATAATTATTTGTGGAATAACAAGCGGTAAGGCACGTATAGTTGAATAAGGATCTCTTGTAACGGCAGCTGGGATTGGTGCGATGAGAAGTAAGACTATCGTAAAGAATCTTAATTCTTTTAAAGATCTGTCTCTAATTAATATATATAGGCCATAAATATAAAACGGAAATTGCCAAACAAAAAAAGTTGAAAGCTCGGGGAAAGAGCTTCTAAGACCCGAGTCTCCCAAAAGAAACATATTTCTGGGGGAGAAATAAGATAAATATATTGCTAAAAACTCGCGCGTTGTAAGGAAAAGGGGACTATTTACGAAGAAGTTAAATATTCCGTTGTAGTTAGTGATAGTACCTGCAGGCAAGTGTTTTGAAATATTAAAAATATTTAAGCCTGATGCTCTTGCCAAAAATCCGGGGGTAGTTACAACGCTTAGTGTCGGAAGAGAAATAATAAAACCCACCGCAAGACCAATTAACAAAAACTTTTTGTGAATTTGGTCTAATAAAATTTTTCTGTTCTCGATGAAAAGAATGAGCATTGTAAGAGGTGTCACTATTCTTTGTGAGTGATATGAAGGAATAGCAACTGCGAACATAAAGGCCGAAATGATTAAGTTTTTGGGTTTTTCTAATCCCAGGTAAAAGAAATAAATTCCTGTTAAAAAGAAAGATAAAGCAACGTTACATTCGAAGTTAGTTCGTCCAAATAAAATATGCCAAGGTGAAATAGCCAACAAGAGGGTGGTTAGCAATGAAATATAGATAGAAAGTTTTTTTGGAGCAATCCTTCGTATTAA
>Ga0209542_10002096_pt1 | contig 45530 bp, 40 predicted proteins | sample RifCSPhighO2_01_FD_184028 | JGI IMG/M metagenome (GOLD analysis project Ga0209542, IMG submission 184028) | Soil microbial communities from Rifle, Colorado - Rifle CSP2_plank highO2_0.1 (SPAdes) (version 2) | ecosystem: Environmental > Terrestrial > Deep subsurface > Rock core/Sediment ...
AAACCATGGCCGGAGAGAATGTTTATCAATTCATATACTGGAATGCAGACGGAGGATACAACACAAGTATTACAGATTCTCAAGGACGCTATTCGTTTACTGGCGGCAATACAATTCCTTACAAAATTTTACACCCTGTTCCGGCAGGATTTGTACAGACAACTGATAACTCAAAGTCGTATCCGCCTTTGACGAAAAATGAGGTTTATAATTTTGGGGTTTTTGGATCATCCTCCTACACAATCTCTGGTGTTGTCTTCAATGATAAAAACCGAGACGGGATTTTTGGTGGAGGTGATGTGCCAATGGCCGGGGAATATGTTTATATTTTCAACTACTGGGATGGATCTGGGGGATACGAATCAAAGATAGCAGATTCAGATGGGCGTTATTCTTTTAGTGTTGCTGCGGGAGGTATTCCGCACCGGATTTTACATACTGTTCCGACGGGATTCGTGGGGACTACCCCCGATTCAAAATCGTACCCGCCCCCAACCAAAAATGAAGTTCATAATTTTGGCGCTTATGAAGTAGCACCCATAACTCTCAATGCTGTGCCGGGTCAGATTAATCGTGGAGGAACTGAAACGGTGACTTTTGCTAATGTTCCGGATCCCAAGAAAAAAGATTGGATCGGCTTTTACCGCGTGGGTACGGGGGATAGTGCCTATTTGGCATGGTTATATACCAGTACCTGTACGCAGAACGACGCCAATCCGCCCAGAGCTTCCGGCAGTTGCGATTTTACCAATCTAGATTTTGATCCAAATGCTTACGATTTTAGACTTTTTAAAGATGACGGATTTGAAAAACTGGCTACCAGCAACCAAGTTACCATTGCTAATGCTATGTCCGGCACTCTCACCCCTGCCTCTTCTTCTTGTGTCATTGCTTTGGGACAAAATAGTTGCAATATAAATTTCTCTTGGACTACGACCAATCCTGTTGCCACTTCGGCTATTACTAAACCAGTTAATATCACGGTAGCCACCGGGAATTCCGGCACCAATGTTCCTTTGGCTGTTAAATTTGATAATGAAACATTTTTCCTTTACAACAATGCTGTACTCTTGGACCAGAAAACAGTCACTTCCAGTTGTGCATCAGGCACCATTTGGGACGGGAGTACTCAATGCGTAGAGGTAACCGGTGACGAAGCTCCGATTAATGGCGGTTGGAGTGCTTGGGGCAGTTGTAGCGCGACAGCTTGTGGCACGATGGGAACACAAAATCGCACTTGCACCAATCCTTCTCCGGCCAACGGAGGAACTAATTGTTCTGGTCCATCTACTCAAGCTTGCAGCGCTCCGGCATGTAATGTGGTTATTGATGTCAATCCGACAGCAATATTAACAGGCGGTTCTTCGACACTTACTTGGTCTTCAAATACTGCATCTTGTACAGGTACGAACTTTAGTACCGGCGGAGCTCCATCTGGCAGTGTAACAGTCAATCCAGCTTCTACCACTACTTACACAGTGACGTGCAATGGTGTATCAGCCTCAACGACAGTCACGGTCAGCAATGCAGCTATTAATGCCAGTTTGATAACAATATTTTCAGGTGATGAAGTCACACTTACTTGGTCTTCCGCAAATGCTACCTCTTGTACAGGTACAAACTTTAGTACCGGCGGTGCGACATCTGGCAGTGTAACAATAAATCCAGCTTCAACTACCACTTACACACTGGCCTGCAATGATCCTCTATCGTCAACGAGTTCAGTGACGGTGAAGGTCAAGAAGAAGCCATTCTTTATAGAAAATTAACAAGATTTTAAGGACGGTCTCGAGTTTCCCCAAGGACCGTCCTTTGGAGTTGATTTTTTGTTATACTATAAGTGAAAATCAATGAGCGGAGTGAATGTGATTTTCCTTACCCTGTTAAATAATTTTTGTACAGCAAAAATTGTCCTATAGGACATTTAACAGGGTGGCATTTTAATAGTCGTTTCACTCCTTTAAAATTAGCCATGCAAATCGAGGAAGAACAGTTGAAGAAATTTATTTTAGAGTCAGGGCTTGTAACGCGCTCTGATTTTGACTCTGCACTAAAAAAAGCTGGGGCAAAAAAACAAAAAATTGGGAATATTTTGCTTTCGGACGGAAAAATATCAGAAACGGATTTGAAGCGGATGGAAGCTTTTGTTTTAGGTATACCGTTTATTAGCTTGACGGAGCAAAAGATTGATTTCTCTGTACTTTCTCTTGTTCCTGAGCCAATTGCGCGCAATTATAATATAGTTGCTTACAAAAAAAATGAGGACAGCCTAGAAGTAGCCATGCTGGATGTCGATGACTTGCCCGTAATTGATTTTATTAAGAAAACTTCCGGGCTTAAAATTTTACCCAGACTGACCGACACTTCTTCAATCAAATCTGTACTGGTGCAATATAGAAAAAGCTTAAAAGCTGAATTTCAAAATATCATACAAAAAGAATCCAGCACTTTATCTGCTTCACTCGGTTCGGAGGATGAAAAATCTACGGATAAATCTGAAGTAGAGTTAAAAAAAATGGCGGAAGATTTGCCGGTAGTCAAAATAGTTGACTCTCTGATTTTTCACGCGATTCTGCAAAATGCATCTGATATTCACATTGAACCAGGAGAAAAAGAGCTTACGGTGCGCTATCGGATAGACGGGCTCCTGCATGATGCTATGGTTTTAGACAAAAACGCGGGTGCCGGAATAACTGCGCGTATTAAAGTATTATCAAATTTAAAACTGGATGAAAAAAGATTGCCGCAGGACGGCCGCTTCAAAAAAGAGCAGGATGGGGAAAAAATTTCTTTCCGCGTTTCCACCTTGCCCACTTTTTTCGGCGAGAAAACGGTGATCAGAATCTTAAAAGAAAATACGCATGGATTTTCGCTCGAGACTCTCGGTTTCCACGGCGAAGGCCTGGAGCGCATCCACAATTCCTTAAAGCAGAAAATCGGCATGGTGCTCGCCACCGGCCCCACCGGCTCTGGTAAGACTACTACCCTCTATACGATGCTCGAGATTCTGAACAAGCCGGAAGTAAATATTTCTACCGTGGAGGACCCAATTGAATATCAAATGCCGAGAGTCAATCAAACGCAGGTCAAACCGGAAATCGGGCTTACGTTCGCGAACGGCCTTCGCTCACTTCTTCGCCAGGATCCGGACATAATAATGGTGGGCGAGATCCGAGACGGCGAGACAGCCGGACTGGCAATCAATGCTTCGCTGACCGGTCATTTAGTTCTCTCGACTATTCATACTAATTCGGCTGCCGGCGCGATACCCAGAATGATAGACATGGGGGTAGAACCATTTCTGATAACTGCCACTGTCAAAACGATAATTGCGCAAAGATTGGTACGCAAACTCACGCCCAATAAGGGAAAATATTTTTTATCTCCGGCGGAAATAAAAAATCTGGCTAAAATTGTGGATTTGGACCGCATGCTTCTTTTGCTTCGGGACGAGAAAATCATCGGCGCCAAAGATACTTGGGAGAAAATTCCTTTTTATAAAGCAATAAAAATTAGTGAGTTCGAAGATGGATATTCTAATCGTATCGGCATGCATGAAGTATTGAAGGTTACAGCCACTATCAAGGAGATGATCATCGGCGGAAAATCTCAGGATGATATAGAAATACAGGCGAAAAAAGAAGGAATGATGACAATGTTTGAAGACGGAGTTTTTCAAGCCGTCTTGGGCATAACGACTTTAGAAGAGGTGTTTCGAGTTGTTTCGGAATAAGTGAAAATCAATGAGCGAAGCGAATATGATTTTCCTTATCCAGCCTCACTTTTAACATTCAGATTTATAAAATGAAGAAAAATATTACAAGCAATGAACTTCAAGTTAGCAAAAAATTAATTATTAAAAGTGGGGCTGGATGTCGATTTATATAGTCACTCTGCTCCTTATAAATCAGCCATGCTTTTCTCATACAGAGCAAAATCAAAAACAGGAGAAATTTCAGAAGGCATATTAGAAGCCTCGGATCGTCTTTTTCTTGCTCGCGACTTGAGGTCTCGTGGTTTTATTCCCGTGTCAATAACAGAGAAAAGCAAAAGTTTTATTGGCCAGCTAGCCGTGTTTGTAAATATGTTTTCAAAAGTGAGCGTCGCTGAGCAGATTATTTTGACCAAAAATTTGAGCGGGATGCTCAAAGCCGGACTTTCGCTGGCCCGAGCATTATCGGTTTTAAGAAAACAGACAAAAAATTCCACACTCAGTAAAGTTTTAACTTCTATTTCTGACGATATAAATTCCGGCGAGACATTATCCTCGGGACTTTCGAAATTTCCGAATGTTTTTTCCAAGCTTTTTGTTTCAATGACCCGCGCTGGCGAGGAATCCGGGAATTTGGCTAGCGCATTGTCTGATGTCGGGATGAATTTGGAAAAAGCGCATTCTTTAACCAAGAAAATACAAGGAGCGCTGATTTATCCAGGGGTCATCCTCTCGGCGATGGTGGTGATCGGTGTTTTAATGTTTGCTTTTGTGGTGCCGACTCTGGCCGGCACCTTTAAGGAACTCGGCGTTACGCTGCCCTTATCCACCCGTGTGCTTATTGCTATGGGTAATTTTTTCTCAGAAAACTTGATACTGACTTTTGTGATTATTGTAGCCGGAGCTCTCGGAATATATTTTTTCTTCCGCGCTAAATTTATGAAAAAGTACATTGATTTTGCCATAGTCCGGTTTCCGCTGATCGGCAACTTAGCCAGAGAACTCAATACCGCCCGTACCGCCCGTACCCTCTCTTCACTTCTTTCCTCGGGAGTTTCGATCATTCGGGCGGTGGAGATAACCGAAGACGTGGTTCAGAATGTTTACTATAAAAAGGTTTTAGAGGAAGCGAGAATTGCCACCGAAAAAGGAGCTCCGTTTTATCAAGCTTTTGAACAAAACAACAAGCTCTACCCGGTGATGATGGCCGAGATGATAGAGGTCGGCGAAGAAACCGGCAAACTCTCGGACATGCTCTTACAGATCGCTTTATTCTACGAAGAAGAAGTCGAAAACAAGACTAAAAATTTGTCGACGATTATCGAGCCCTTACTTATGGTCGTGATCGGCGCCGGAGTCGGCTTTTTCGCCATCTCCATGATTTCGCCGCTCTATTCAATTTTGGGCAGTATAAATTAGTTTTATGAGTAGTTTTTACAAAAAAGGAATAACAGCAATAGAATTGTTGATATTAGTAGCTGTAGTTGGCGTATTGATTTCAATCGTGCTCCCTACATTTTCAAAAATCAAAGAAAATCAAGTTCTTAAAAACGGGGTGGAAGATATTTTATCTTTAATAAACAAGGCGCGCGGGGAAACGCTTTCCTCGCTGAATTCTTCGGAATACGGAGTGCATTTCCAACCTGATAAAGTTATAATTTTTAAAGGCAAAGTCTTTTCCGCGTCTGCCCCGGACAATGAATCAATAAGTATCATAACGCCCGCGAGCATCACCAACGTTATGCTGGGCGGTATAAGCGGAACATCAGGGGATATTTATTTTAAGCGCCTTTCCGGCGCCCCTAGCAGCACCGGCACTTTAACTATCTCCACTTCCACTTATTCAAGAATTATTACAATTTCTACTACTGGCGTGGCGAGTGTAAATTAAGATGAAAAAAAATTTAAAAAATAAAGGGTTTATGATGGTTGAAGTATTAGTGGCTATTTCTATCATTACTGTTTCAATTTTGGCTGCAATGAGTGTTGCTCAAAAATCAGTTCATCTTTCCCGTCAAGCTTTTCATGCGACGCAAGCAGCATTCTTACTAGAAGAAGGAGCAGAAGCAGTCCGGATACTTCGAGACAACGCCTGGAGTAATATTTCTTCGCTCACTCCCAATACAAATTATTATCCAACTTTTTCCAGTGGTACTTGGATTCTATCCACTACTCCTAATACTATCGGGATTTTCATTCGTACAGTGAGTATGGCGCTAGTTAATCGTGATGATACCACTAAGGACATTTCCAGCATCGGCACAGACGATGCTGGAACAAAATTAGTGATGGTTAGTATATCTTGGACGGAAGGGGGAATGACAATAACCAAAACCTTGCCATTTTACATAATAAATATTTTCTGATGATTAAAATTATTAAAAAAAAACAAGGTTATGCTATTTTAGAACTTCTTTTTTATATTGCTTTTTTCTCCGTTCTTTCTTTAGTGGTAATTGACGCAATGATTACCATGGCCAGATCGTTCAGAGAAACTGCCATCCAAGCAGAGCTGGTGCAAAGTGGAGTCATCATAGAGCGAATATCCAGGGAAGTCAGGCAAGCTTATGGCATAAGTTCCATCAGCCCAAATGATTTAAAGCTCAATACTAAAGATGATGCGGGCGCGGACAAAACAGTGGAGTTTTTACTTTCCGGTTCAAATATTCAGCTTCTTGAAAATAATGTTCTGACAGGGAATTTGAATGCGCCGAATATATCAGTCACGGCAGTAACCTTTACGCAAATAAATACCACTCAAGGCGCGGCTGTGAAAATATTTTTGACTATTCGGTCAAACAATGACAAATTAAACAGGACGCAGGATTTTTACAATACAGTTGTGCTTCGTGGTATTTATTAATTATGAAAACAGATTTTAAAAAAATAAAAAAAAATAAGGGCGTAGCCATGCTCGTATCCGTTATTTTTTTCCTTTTTATTTCCCTAGCGATTATCTCCGGGCTTGTTTCACCGTCAGTGCGTGAATTTAAAAATGCCAATGTGAATTTAAAATCAAAACAATCTTATTTTTTAGCTGAATCCGGAAGTGAAGATGCAGTCTATCGGCTAATAAAAAATATGTCAATTGGAGACAGTGAAACTCTTACCCTTAATTCCAATTCAGTGACAACGACCATCACTACTCTTCTTGGTAATGTTAAAGAAATTAGCTCGCTGGGAGATGTGTCTAGCTATCAGCGCAAAACAAATATTTTGCTTTCCACTAACACTGCCGGTATATCTTTTAATTATGGGGTGCAGGTCGGCGCGGGTGGTGTAGAGATGGGCGAAAATTCCAACATCATAGGCGGTATTTATTCTAATGGAAGCATCTCCGGTGATAACGGAGCTAAGATATCAGGCGATGCTATCGTGGCCGGGTCTATTGAAGAAAGCCTAGAAGCTCGGTCTACTATTTGTCTGCAGGATACTATTGCCGGCAAAACAAATCCCCAGATTGACTTTGCTCAAAGTTTTGTCGCTCCTTCTTCAGATTCTTTAGCCAAAGTAAGTTTATATTTAAAAAAAGTTGGAAATCCATCCAGCCGGAAGGTAAAAATTGCGGCTGACAACAACGGATCCCCGGATGATGAATCTTTGGTGTCGGATACGCTAAACAAGGATTTGGTGACAACTTCATATGGATGGGTAGACGTTACTTTTTCGTCCCCGCCACTGCTGATAGCTGGAAATACCTATTGGATTATTTTAGATGCTGATCAAAATAACGACAAATACTGGATTTGGTGCAATGATTCAAATAACGGCTATAGTAGCGGTCTAGGCAAGTACAGCCAGGACTGGGACGATGATCCGTGGACGCAAATTACCGGCGATCTTAATTTTAGAACTTATTTCGGCGCGGGAGCCAGTTTCCTGGACGGTGTTATCGTTCAAGAAGATGCCAAAGCTGACACTATTACCGACAGTCAGATCTGCGGAGACGCTTATTATAAAAGCATAGACGCTAGTTCTTTAAATTTTCTAAATAATCCCACCACTCAAGTTTGCGGAACGCCGACCACCAACGGCACGGCTTATCCTGATTCTCCTGATCCGCCGGTTGAAAATATGCCTATATCGCAGGGGAATATTGACCAATGGAAAATTGATGCCCAAGCTGGAGGCACGATCTCTGGAAATTACAGTGTGACCAGTGATGTTTCTCTGGGACCCAAGGAGATAACTGGTAATCTTCTTGTGACCAGCAACACTAAAACATTGACAATCACGGGCACTATTTATGTCCACGGCAATATAGATATCAGCAACGGTTCCACCATTCGTTGCAGTGCATCTTATGGGGCAGGTTCATGTCTAATAGTGGCCGATGGCTGGATTCATACAAGTAACAACGGGACTTTTGCCGGATCAGGGACAGTGGGTAGTTTTATAATGTTATTAACCACCTTGGCTTGCGATGGTTCTTTTTCTTCCGGATGCACTCATCATGATGGCGCGGTGGATGCGCACAACAATGCAACCGGAGTAATATTTTATGCTCAAAATGGAAAGGTGAATCTTCACAACGGCGTAAACATAACAGAAATAATTGCCTACAAGCTGGCTTTGGACAATAACGCGACCATAACCTACAATCAAGGTTTGGCCAATACCAATTTTACCTCCGGTCCATCAGGCGGGTATTCCATAGACAGCTGGCAGGAAGCAAAATAGGGATAGTGTATAATACAACTTATGAAAAAATTAATTATCGGCAACTGGAAGATGAACCCGGTCTCGCCGGAAGAAGCGGAAAAATTGTTTAAAAGCGTGGCCAAGTCTCTCTCCGGTGTCAAAAAAACCGAAATTGTCATTTGTCCCCCGTTTTTATATTTAGAAAGACTAAAAAAATTCTCCAGGAAAATATCTCTGGGCGCACAAGATGCTTTTTGGGCGGAGACGGGGGCTTTTACCGGAGAAGTATCTCCTGTCATGCTCTATAATACTGGTGTTAAATATGTAATCTTGGGACACTCCGAGAGGCGGAGTCCGCCGGCTGGCGGAGGAGAGACAAATGAAATAGTGAATAAAAAAGTAAAAATGGCACTTGCCGCCGGTCTTCGGCTGATACTGTGCGTGGGGGAAAGTGTGCGCGATGAAAATCATGGTTATTTTAATTTAGTCAAAACTCAACTGTCCGAGTGTTTGAATGGAATTTCGAAAACTTTAATTTCAAAAATTATTATTGCCTACGAGCCGATTTGGGCGATTTCTACCACTCTCGATCGTCGAGACGCTACTCCGGCTGATTCCTTGGAAATGGCTATTTTTATTCGCAAGATACTTTTTGATAAATTTGGTCTAGAGGCCCATAAAGTCAGAGTTATTTACGGCGGTTCGGTCAATGAAAAAGATGCGGAAGACTTTTTGAAAAATGGAGGTGTAGATGGATTACTACCTGGTCGTGCTAGTTTAGACGCAAAGAAGTTTGTGGAAATTATAAAAATATGCGAAGCATTAAGTCAATAAAAACCATAAAAGGAAAAACTGTTTTGCTCCGAGTGGATTTCAATGTGCCAGTTAAAAACGGCAAAGTGGAAGATAGTTTCAGGATAGTCAAAGCGCTCCCGACTCTAAGATTTTTGCAGAAAAAAGGCGCGAAAGTAATTATCATCACCCATTTAGGTAAAGGCGGGGAAAGTCTTGCGTCAGTTGCTAGAGGTTTAAATAAATTTATTAAAGTAAAATTTGTACCGGGCATTGTTGGCCCAAAAGTTTTAAAAATAGTTTCGGCAATGAAAAATGGGGAGGTTATTTTGCTTCAGAATTTGAGAAATAATAAGAGAGAAAAAGAATCTAATAAAGTTTTTGCTCTAAACTTAGCAAAGTTGGCTGACATATATGTCAATGATGCTTTTCCAGTTTCGCATAGAAGAGATGCATCTATCATTCTTTTGCCGAAACTCTTACCGAGCTATGCTGGTTTTCAATTATCCAAGGAAGTGAAAAATTTGTCCCGTGCTTTTAAAAAACCAACGCATCCATTCTTTTTTATCTTGGGTGGCGCAAAATTTTCCACCAAAATGCCTTTAATCCAAAAATATTTGAAACTAGCAGACCGTGTTTTTATCGGTGGGGCCTTGGCTAATGATTTTTTGAAAGCCAAAGGATATGAGGTGGGTAAATCCCTTGTTGATAATACAGATTATGATATAAAAAAAATTCTAAAAAACAAGAAATTAATTTTACCGGTTGATGTTATTGTAAAATCAAAGAATAAATTAATTAATAAAAAAGTTAGTGAAATTAAGAAAGATGAAAATATCTTGGATATCGGGAAGCAGTCTATTAAAAACCTGGCGCCACTGATTAAAAAATCAAAACTTATTCTCTGGAACGGTCCATTAGGCAAATATGAAGCTGGCGGCGCGGGAGCTACTAAAAAAATATTAAAACTGGTTGCACAATCAAAAGCTGAAAGCATTATCGGCGGGGGAGACACGGTTTCTCTCGTATCAGAAATGCAGATGGAGAAAAAATTTTCCTTCGTCTCCACTGGCGGCGGCGCAACGCTAGAATTTTTAGCTAACGGCACATTGCCGGGTATCAAAGCGCTAGGCTGATTTTTTGTGCATTTCCATTCAAATCCTTTTCATCGCCGGAAACTTCTGGCCAGACCCAGATGTGGGCGTGAGTTATTTCTTCACCGTAAACTTGAGAGCGCACGATATCTGCATTAAATGCTTTTTTTTGGGCTAGTGCTATTTTTCTTGCAACTTCAAAAAATTCTCCCACATTTGGAACGTCCCAAACCCACCTATAATGTTTCTTCGGTATTATTTGAGTATGTCCTGGACCCATTGGTCGTATATCCAAAAAAGCCAAGAAATTTTCGTCCTCGTAAACTATATTGGCTGGTATTTCTTTTTTTACAATTTTACAAAAAATGCAATTTTCCATACTGAGCATAGCTAGGAAAGTTTTTGAATGGTCTGGCCGGGGTGGGACCCGGAGAACCGAGGACCTGAAAAAAATTTTCTGGCTATGCGATGAATTATACCAAACTGTGTTAAAATTGCATTTATGCAAAAGTATGGGGAATTACTGCGGACACTTTTAGAAAAAAGGGGCATTATTGATGAAACCCAAACTGACATTTTTTTAAATCCAGATTACAAGCGGGATTTGCATGACCCATTTCTTATGAAAGATATGGAGCGCGCTTGCGTACGACTGTATGAGACAATAGAGAATAAAGAAAAAATAGTTATTTATGCGGATTACGACTGCGATGGGATTCCAGGAGCGGTAATTCTACAAGACTTATTTAAAAAAATAAATTATAAAAATTATGAAGTCTACATTCCCCAAAGGAATTCTGAAGGCTATGGGCTTAATCTTGATGCTATCAAACAATTCGCCGAGTCTGGCGTAAAACTTTTAATAACTATTGACTTAGGTATTACCGCTGTCTCTGAAGTAGTTCAAGCGGAAGTGGATGGCATTGATGTGATAATTACCGACCATCACATTCCCCAAGAAGTTCTTCCGCGCGCTTATGCGATTTTGAATCCGAAGATAGATAATTATCCGGAGAAAATGTTGTGCGGAGCGGGAGTTGTATTTAAGTTAATCCAAGGATTTATAAAAAAATATGGCGAATATTTTAATATAAAAAATGGCGTCGAGAAGTGGATGCTGGATATGGCGGGTCTGGCCACGCTTTCTGATATGGTCCCGCTTATCGGAGAAAATAGAGCTATTGCTTATTTCGGAATGAAAGTATTAAAAAAATCTCCTCGTCCAGGTCTGCAAAAGCTTCTGGCAAAAATGAATATAGACCAGAAGTATCTAACAGAAGATGACATAGGCTTTATGGTGACGCCGAGGCTAAATGCTGCATCGCGTATGGATGATCCAATGAGAGCCTATGAACTTTTGGCGACCGAGGATGAAGTACAAGCGGGCATGCTGGCAGACCATTTGTCAAAAATAAACGACGAAAGAAAAACTATCGTTACCGGAATTATGCGTGAAGTGAATAAAAAATTTGAAAAAAGAGAAATGAGAGAAATTATAGTCATAGGCAATCCAAATTGGCGCGTGGGTGTTTTGGGGCTGGTGGCTGGTAAAATTTCAGATGAATATAAAAAACCTGTTTTTGTCTGGGGCAAAGACGAAAATGATTGTATAAAAGGTTCTTGCCGGAGTGATGGTTCGGTCTCGGTGGTAGAACTGATGACTGAAACTAGTGAATCTTTTATAGATTTTGGCGGGCACGAACTGGCGGGCGGGTTCACGGTTCATAGTGATAAAATTCATTTCTTGGAAGAAGCACTGTCTCTTTCTTTTGATAAAGTAAAAAAAGACCCTTCGACAGACTCAGGGCAAGAAAATCATGATATGAAGCTAACTTTAGACAATGTAAATATGAAGAATTGGCGTGAAATAGAGAAGCTTGAGCCTTTTGGTTTTGGCAATTCAAAACCCGTTTTCATTTTTGAAAGTGTAAAAATAGAAAATATTAAAAAGTTCGGCAAAAACGGTTCCGGCGAACATTTAGAAATTGTTTTTTCTGATGCTAAAGCTAAAGCTAAAGCAATTTCTTTTTTCTCCGATAATGATTCTTTCAAAACACCCCTGGTTGAAGAAAAAAAAGTCAATCTTCTGGCCACCTTCGACCTGTCTAGGTTCAGGGGCAGAGAGGAGCTAAGACTAAGAATTGTTGACATTATTTAAAAAATAAGACATAATAAATGGGAAGCGGGGAGCCTTAATTCACCCCCGACCGGCTTGGCGGTTCCAAGCACGTTTTTTAAAGGAGCTGACCATGGCGAACACCATGCTCAGAGCGGAACTCCGCAAAGTGCGCGGACTACGCGACCAGTTCGAGAACTGCCTCGTCGGAGACGACGGGGCCCGTTGGCAGGCCGAGGGGAAGAGATTTCTTCGGCGGGAGCCCTGCTGGGTTCCGAAAAAGCCAAAGGCACGGACTTTCGCCGTGAACATCGCGCCGTTTGATCTGGCCACTTTCATGGGAGCTGGCTGGAGCACCTGGCGTGGGCCGGCGACGGGCGACGGCCTCGAGGGCGAAGAGGCGCAGGACCCGCGCTCGCTCACGCTCTCCGAATTCGACATGAACTCGATCCGATTCGAGAACATGTTAAACGAGGAGGACGGCGAGGTGTCGATCAAGGGCGAGGAAAAAATCCTTCGCCTGAAGGCGGCGAAGTTCGTCCGCCTCGACCCGCGTCTCGGTCGCGACTTGCTTGGTGAGCCGAATCAGGAAACACTCGAGTGGCTCTATCGCGAGCGTGGGATCACCTGGTTCGACCTGCCGGGAAAGATTCTGCGCGACCCGGACGGCAACCGCGTCGTTCTGTATCTCTATCGGTACGGGCGCGAGTGGTACTGGGGCGCCTACTGGCTCGAGGGCGACTGGAACCGGAGCAATCCTTCCGCCGTCCTGTAGTTCCTTTGGTCTTTGATCCTTGGGTTTGTTTTTGCCCTCGGATCCTTGACCTTGATCTGCCGCCAGTTCCGACTTGATGTCGGGACTGGCGGTTTCTGTTTTTTGTATTACAATGTAGGTGGTAGTAGGGGAATAGTCACCGGCGGCTACGGTTTCCGGCTCCCGAATCCAGTATCCATGTATCCAGAGTTCTTGCGGCTACGGCTTCAAGGAGAGTGATAGCATGGGGAACTTCAAAAAATGAAGGAACTTGGTCTGGGGTGCTAACGCATTATGATGCGGAAGACTCGCGGGATGACCCGCTACAACCCTGAGAGTATTCGAAGGGTGAAGACATAGAAGGCATCCCATACAATAGCGCGACCCGAACGGCAACCGCTACGTTCTGTATCTCTATCGGAACGGGCACGAGTGGAACTGGAACGCCAACTGGCTCGAGAACGACTGGAACCGGAGCAATCCTTCCGCCGTCCTAGCAAGTCCCGCCATTTCTCCTCCGTTTGGAGGAGTTTTGTTTTTTATGAAAGAAAAAATAATTATTTATACCGACGGGGCGGCCAAAGGGAATCCAGGGAGAGCTGGCTGGGCCGCCGTTATTTTGCTCACCCCCTCATCTTTGGTAACCCCTCCCAGTCTCCCCTTGTCAGGGGAGGCGAATAATTTCCCCCTGATAAGGGGGAGTAAGGGGGTTATCGAAATCGGCGGCGCATCGCCTCATGCGACCAATAATATTATGGAGCTTACCGCGCCGATAGAGGCGCTTAGATATGTCAAAACTATGTCAAAGAGACACTTTGACATTCAGGAGATAGAAATTGTTTCTGATTCAAAATATGTGATTTTAGGCATCACTGAATGGATACAGAATTGGCAGAAAAATAATTGGCGGAATGCTAACAAGAAACCGGTATTAAACCGCGCTCTCTGGGAGGAATTGTATACTCTGGCCCAAGAGTTAAATCCGAAATGGACCTATGTCAAAGGGCACAACGAAGACAAATACAACGACCGGGCAGACCTGATAGCTACCAGCTTTGCCGAAGGTGTGCCAGTCAAACTAAAAAATGCAGGATAGGATTTTTTATTCAATATGTTTTGGCTTTGTCTTCGGGGTGCTTTTGCGCTCTTTTGTTTTTATAGATTCATATTTAGCTGTTTTATTTGGTGTTATATCGCTTGCATTGCTTTTGTTCTTTAGTTTTGTTTCAAAAAATAAGTGGGGAATTATAGCTTCGGTTTTTGTGATTGCTTTTTCGCTTGGAATTTTTAGATTTCATATAGTTGATGTACCAGCACCAAACGTTTTTGAGTCACAAGTCGGTCAAGAAGTATCTTTATCCGGAGAAATCATAAACGAACCAACCCTTGGAGAAAACAATCAGAAATTAAATGTTAAAGTCAAAGACCAAGAAAATGAAATGGAAATTCTACTTACCGTCAACTTAGATGAGGATATAAAATATGGCGACGAAATAAATTTTGCAGGGATTTTGGAGAAGCCGGAGAATTTTATCACCGATCAAGGTAAAGAATTTGACTATGTAAACTATCTTAAGAAAGACGGGATATTTTATATTATGCTCTATCCGCAAGTTGAAGTTGTATCAGAAGGCGAGGGGAATTTTATAAAAAATTTATTATTTGGCATAAAAAATAAATTTTTAGAGAAGATTAATTTTTCAATCCGCGAACCGGAAGCGCAGCTCATGGGCGGATTAATTCTGGGTGAACGCTCTTCGTTTCCGCAAGATTTGCGCCAAAAGTTCATAGATACCGGCACGATACATATAGTCGCGCTTTCTGGTTACAATGTGACTATCGTGGCGGAGTGGATTATGAAGCTCTTTTCCTTTTTGCCGAAGAATCTTGGTATCGGGATGGGAATGTTCGCAATCTTTTTGTTTATTATAATGACCGGTGGGAGCTCTACAGCTATTCGGGCGGGGATAATGGCGACCTTGACCTTGGTCGCCCGCGCGACTGGGCGAAACTATGACGTCGCGCGGGCACTCATCCTTGCCGGTATTGTAATGATTTTCCTCAATCCATTCGTGCTTGTTTATGATGTATCTTTTCAGCTTTCTTTTATTGCCACAGTCGCCGTTATATTTTTCACGCCAAGAATCGAAAAATATTTTTTATGGATTACAGACCGTTTTAAATTAAGAGATATAGTTTCGGTTACCGTTGCCGCTTATATTTTCGTTCTACCATTTATTCTCTATAAGATGGGCAATCTTTCTATTGTCGCTTTGCCTGCAAATATTTTAGTTCTCCCTTTGATACCCCTTACCATGCTTCTGGGATTTCTGACTGGTTTTATAGGGCTCTTTCATTATGTATTGGCTGTTCCTCTGGGATATATTTCATACCTTGTTTTACATTATGAGCTCGGTGTGATTAATTTTTTCTCCAATCTGCAGTTTGCCGCTTTTTCTTTTCCTAATTTTTCGCTCTTTATTACAATCTTAATTTACGCCTATTTTATTTACAGGCTTTTTGGCCGGAGCATTCATAAATTCTTTACTTCGTAAGGTTTTTTTACTGCGCCTCTGTAAAATTTTTCTCTACAACTTCCCCCGCCTTCGCCAAGGCTGCGGACGGGCAGGCAATTTAAGATATAGCTTTAATAAAGTTTTGCTCAACTATCTCCCAATTGAGATTGTCTAGGAAAGCTTCAACATATTTTTTCTTTTCTGAAGTCGGGTAATCATAAACATAAGCATGTTCCCACATATCAATTCCCAAAATCCAATTGAGCCCATTTAATTGCCCCAAGTGCTGTTCGTCCACCCAAGTCTGCATTAGTTGGTCTGTTTGCTTGTCAAAGTAGAGTACTGCCCAGCCCACTCCACGAGTCATCGCTAGGGCTTTGAAACCACCAAGCCACATGTCAAAAGACGGTGCTTGTTTTTCTATCGCCATTTTTAGCTTGGAACTGACCGGCAAAGGTTTGTCTCCGCCTTCCAGAGATTTGAAATAATATTCATGGTTTCTCATGCCGTTAAATTCAAAGCCGAACCTTCTCTGCAGCTCGCCTATCACGTAGGCATTTTTTTCGGAGTCTGCCATGTATTCTCCGATTTTTTCCACAATTAAATTGGTGTGTTTTACATAGCCAGCATATAGCTTCAAATGTTCTTTTATATTTTTAGCCGATATGCCTTTTAATGCTCCGATATTAAATTTCATTTCTTCAAATTTTTTCATGCTAATATTATAACAATAAACGAGGAGCATAAACAAGTTTACTTGTTTAATGTCCGAGTGCCATTGTTATATGGTACTCTATATAACATGTTTCAAAATCGCAAGAAATACGCCTTGCTTCTCTTCGTAGTTTCGCTTTTGCTGGTCAATGTTTTCCTCTTTTATCAAGAATTTAGAAATTATAAAAAGGGCCTTATCTTCGCGATGCTCGATGTTGGCCAGGGCGATGCGCTTTTTATAGAGTCGCCGACTGGAACGCAAATATTGGTTGACGGGGGACCGCCCAGAAAGATCTTAAGCCAGCTGGCGCGCGTTATGCCTCCTTTCGACAAAAGCATAGACGCGATTATCATTACCAATCCCGACCAAGACCACATCGGCGGGTTCTTGGATGTTTTCAAAGTGTATAAAATAGGCAGAGTATTTGAGTCTGGCACATACAATGATTCTAAAACTTATCAAAACTTGGAGCTTGAGATAAAAAATAAAAATATTCCGAAAATTTTAGCCCGATCCGGCATGCGGCTTCATCTGGGCGGCGGAGCGTTCATGGATATTTTGTTTCCGGATAAAGATGTTTCACTTTGGGATACAAACGACGGATCAGTTGTAAACAAGCTATCTTATGGGGCGACTTCCATAATGTTGACCGGCGATGCCACCAGTAAAACAGAAAAAATAATTCTTGAGAAAAATCCCAAGAGCTGGCTCAAAAGCACTATTTTAAAAGTTGGGCATCACGGCTCGCGAACTTCTACATCTAACGATTTTGTAAAAGCCGTTGCGCCTCTTTATGCAATTATCTCTGACGGCCGGGATAACAAATATGGTCATCCGCATCAGGATACCTTGGACACACTTACCCGAGCTGGCTCCCAGATTTTCCGCACCGACCTTTTTGGCACCATAATTATGCATTCCGACGGGCAAAGCGAAGCGTTTTCTTTCCACAAGTAGTTTAAAAGATATGTGTTATAGTTGATACGAAAATGCTTTTTTGAATGGTCTGGCCGGGGTGGGACCCGGAGAACCAAGGACCTGAAAAAAAGTATTTCGTATCAACTCTATGCGCGACAGGCTAGTAGAAAAATTAATAAAAGGCGAGGAGAAAAGACAGAGGGAAGGACTTGAGCTTATTCCCTCTGAAAATTATGTATCGGAAGATGTTTTGGAGGCTAACGGCTCGGTGTTTACCAATAAATATTCCGAAGGCTATCCCGGCCGCCGATATTATGGCGGGCAGGAATTTACCGACCAAGTGGAACGCTTGGCTATCGAGCGTGTCTGCGAACTTTTTAATTGCAAATATGCTAATGTTCAACCGCACTCTGGTGCTCCAGCCAACTTGGCTGTTTACGCTGCACTTTTAGAGCCCGGAGACACCGTCCTTGGTATGGATCTTTCACATGGGGGGCATTTAACTCATGGACACCCGATGACGCTTCCGGCCAAGATTTATAAATTCGTTACCTATAAAATGAAAAATCCAGATACGGGAGAAATTGATTATGAAGAAATGCGACGAGTGGCGATAGCAGAAAGACCCAAGTTAATTATTGCTGGTTTTTCTGCTTATCCTAAAACACTTAATTATAAAAAATTTGTGGATATTGCGCACGAGGTCGGCGCTGTCACGATGGCGGATATGGCGCATATCGCCGGGCTCATCGCAGCGGGAGTGCTTCGTAATCCATTTGATGATGGTTTTGATATCATTACATCCACTACCCACAAGACGCTTCGCGGTCCGCGCGGGGGCATAATACTGACTCGCGAGAATGAAGAAATAGCCAAGAAGATTGACAAGTCAATTTTTCCTGGCATACAGGGCGGTCCGCATATGCATACGATTGCCGCTAAAGCCGTGGCCTTCGGAGAGGCTATGACGCCAAAATATAAAAAATATGCCGAGCAGATTTTGAAAAATGCAAGAGCAATGGCGGAAGTCTTTCGTAAAAACAAAATTCGCATGATCGGCGGCGGCACCGATAATCACCTTATTTTAGCTGACGTTTTTGGCTCACTTGGGGTAACCGGTAAGGAAGCTCAGACGGTGCTTGATGAAGTTGGTATAACACTTAATATGAACTCAATTGCCAACGACACCAGAAAGCCGCTTGACCCTTCCGGCATCAGGTTCGGCACTCCAGCTATCACGACACGCGGTTTCAAAGAGCGTGAGTGCAAGCGCGTGGCGGAGCTCATGATCCTGGTCCTTAAGGATAAAGACGACAAAAAACTGAAAGAAAATGTGCATAAAGAGATCAAAGCTCTAGCCAAAAAGTTTCCGATACCGAAAAAGTTTGTATAGAAATAATTTTCAATTTAAGCCTTTTTCTGCTATATTTTCTAGATGGTAAGATGGGGAAAACTCATAGTCATAGATGGCACGGACGGGAGCGGGAAGGCGACACAGACGGAGCTTTTGATCAAGCACTTAAAAAAAGACGGCCACCGGGTAAAAGTCGTGGATTTTCCGGATTACTATGCGAACTTTTTCGGCAAATTTATCGGTCACTGTCTTTCCGAGCAATACTACAATTTCGTGAAGGTTCATCCGAAAATTGTTTCTGTTTTATACGCAGCTGATCGCTTTGAATCAAAAGATAAAATTAAGAAATGGCTCCGGGATGGAAACATTGTCATTGCCAACAGGTATGCCAGCGCAAATCAAATCCATCAAGGCGGAAAAATCGCGAATATAAAAAAAAGAAAGGGGTTTATAAAATGGCTCGCAGAGATGGAGTATGAAGTTTTCAAAATCCCAAAGCCGGATGCAGTTTTTTATCTAAGCGTGCCGATTCCAGTTGTTTTACAATTAATAAAGGAAAGGAATAAAAATACCCATCGAAATTATTTAGGCAAGAAAAAAGCAAAAAAGACCGACGTTCACGAAAAAGATGTAAAATTTTTAGAAAATTCCAGAAAAAGCGCTTTATGGCTCTCGAGGACGCAGAAGGGATGGATCAAAATAGAATGTGTGAAAGATGGAGCGATAGAAACCCGCCAAAATATCCATAATAAAATTTATGAAAAAATCAAAAAAATCATCAAAAAATAAAAAGCCAATTGTTATTTTCATTTACGGCCCGATTGCGGTAGGGAAACTTACGGTGGCCAAAATATTAAGCAAAAAGCTTCGATACAAATTGACTCATAATCATGCGCTTAATGACCTGGTCGATGAAGTTTTTACTTATAAAACGCATATGAGTAACTTTATGAAAGAGAAGTTAAGGTATAATTTATTGGAGAATACGGTAAAAGCCAAAATTAATCTGGTCACGACCCATGCTTATTCCCATGACTTTGTTTCTACAACAGGACTTTCAGACCCCAAATATGTGCAAACCCTAGAAAGAAAACTCACTAAATTTGGCGCTAAATTTTTTGGAGTTCACTTGAAGGCGAGTTCAAAAGAATTATTGCGCAGAGTAAATATGAATTCGCGCAAAGCATTTAGAAAACTTAGAAATAAAAAAATCATGCGCGAACATGTATCAAACAGGGATTGGCAAAATTCTCCAAGGCTCAAAAATAATTTAGTAATCGATAACACCAATTTTTCTCCTAAAAAAGTTGCTGACATAATTATTAAACATTTCAAAATAAGGGTTAAATAACTTATTTAGCAATAAGAAACGGTCGTACACTATTGCTATATTGTTACCTTAAGTTAAATTTATGTGCCAAGTGTAATTCATTATCTATATTTTCAGCCAAAACAAAACGCACATGCCTTCTCGCGTTGTAAAACTCTAAAATAAATTCAATTTCTTGACTGCAAGGGTAGGGATATACAAATACTGACTTCTGAAGTTCAATGAGTCCTATCTCTCGGAAATGTAAACGCAAAGAATCACGTAGCCGTCTTAATTTTTCCGGAATATCGAACATAACCACGCGCCATTTTCTATCCCACTTGGCTGGCTTTTTGATTTCCATTTTGTCAATATTGAACCGCAAAGCTCTTTGCTTACCTTTGTCGTTTAAGACAAGAGTCGTTGTGCCATCTTTGTTATGTTTTTCTTGAACAAGATGAGAAGTGTATAAAGAGTTAATGGCTCTTTCTAGGGCTTGACGATTTACCTTTTTCCATTCTCTTGGTATTTGTTTTATAATCCACCAATGTCTTTTAGGGGATCGGGTAAGGCCCAGTGCTAAACCAGCGCCAAGAAGCAAAAGTATTTTTCTTTGTGTAGTTCCTAACCTTTTGGTTTTTTGATCCATAGACCTATTTTAGCATTTAGTAACGGTCGTAAGCAAATGCTAAATTGTTTTTAGGTGGCGAAAGATATATAATAAAAAGGTAATATGAAAATCAAAATTAAAAAACTTAAAGAAGGAGCGAAGTTGCCGAAGTATCATCATCCGGGAGATGTGGGCATGGATATGTATGCGATGGAGACGGTGACTATTCCTCCTATGGGGCATTATCGTTTCTGGCATGGATTTGCTCTTGAATTTCCTGAAGGCTATGGGGCCATTGTTATGGATAAAGGAAGTATTTCTAAGGCCGGGCTTCATCATATGGGCGGAGTGTTTGATGCGGGATATCGCGGGGAATACAACACTCATTTAGTAAATCTCTCCAAGAAGTCTTATACTGTAGAGAAGGGGGACAAAGTCTCTCAGTTGGTTGTCCTGCCGGTTGCTATCGGGAAGATAAAAGTTGTCAAAAAACTAACGGAAACCTCCCGCGGCCATGGTGCTTTCGGTTCGACCGGTAGAAAATAGATGCAAGAAAAGATAAAAAATTTAATTAAAGAGGCAGGCTACTCAGGTGAGTTAGTGGTAACTCATTCCAAAAATTTAAATTTTGGGGATTACAGCGTGTTTTTAAAAGATGCGGAGAAATTTTTGGGTCCGATAAGTGAAAATTTGCCGCCAGAGATTCAAAAAGTGGAATTAAGAAATAATTTTCTCAATTTCTTTCTCTCGCGCAAATTTTTCGCTGGCCGCGTCGAAGAAATTTTAAATAAAGGGGAAAATTTAGGGAAAAATAATCTTTTTGCCGGAAAGAAAATAATGGTTGAGTATACTGACCCGAATCCTTTCAAGCCATTTCACATTGGCCACCTGATGACCAACGCGATTGGGGAATCAATCGCAAGGATTCTGGAGCACTCCGGCGCAAAAGTATCAAGAGCGAATTATCAGGGCGACATTGGGCTTCATGTAGCTAAAGCTATTTATGGACTTCTTAAAAATCCACAACTGGGGGAGAAGATGGGTACTCTAGCTATGCAATCCGAAAATATTGGTAAGGCGTATTCAGAGGGCGCAGGTGCGTACGATTCTGATACACAGATCGAGGCAGAGATTGATGAAATAAATAAAAAAATTTACGCTCGAGACGATGAAAAAATAAATGAACTATATGATTGGGGGTTCAAGGTGACGATGGAAGCCTTTGAAGATTTATATAAAATGCTTGGCACAAAATTTAATTTTTATTTTCTGGAGAGCCAAATGGCGCCGATCGGCGAGAGAGTAGTGCGCGAAAATATGGGAGTTTTTGAAGAATCAGACCCCGAACCAGAGCATCCCAGTAGTACAGCAAAGCTGACTACGGGACAAGGAGCTCGGTACGGGGCAGGCGACGCTATAATTTTCAAGGGAGAGAAGTACGACCCTAAGTTACACACCAGAGTTTTTATCACCTCCAAAGGCTTACCGACTTATGAGACTAAAGAACTAGGACTGACTGAAGAGAAATTTAAAGTAGTACCAGATATGAATCTTTCTGTCGTCGTCACTGCCAATGAACAAGCAGATTATATGAAAGTGGTGGCCAAGGCCCTTTCTCTTATTCATCCAGAGTATACAGATAAAATGAAGCACGTTACGCACGGAATGATGCGTCTTGCCACGGGGAAAATGTCTTCTCGAAAAGGGAATGTAGTCACTGGAGAATCGCTTATTCGCGACACTATCGCGCTGGTAAAAGAAAAAATAGCAGAGCGAGATTGGGACGAAGAGATGAAGAGCAAAATTGCCGAAGTTGTCGGTGTATCGGCGGTGAAGTATTCAATTCTTAAACAATCAACTGGCGGGGACATTATGTACGACTTTGATAAATCGATTTCATTCGAAGGAGATTCTGGTCCATATCTCCAATATTCTTACGCTCGAGCGAATTCGGTCCTCGAGAAAGCGAAAAAAGAAAATATTTTACCAGACCCGCATGCTTACCCTCCAGAAATTTATGAAGTAGAAAAATTATTATATAGATTTCCGGAAGTTGTTTTGCGCTCCGCATCCGAATACGAACCGCATTATATTGCGAATTATCTGATAGAACTCGCGCGTGCTTATAACAGCTTTTATGGGAATACTGTTATCGTAAAAAAAGAAGACCCGACTTCTTCTTACAAAGTCGCTCTGACTTTTGCCTTCACGTTTGTCATGAAATCTGGCCTGCACCTCCTCGGCATCGAAGCGCCGGAGAAGATGTAGTTGTTCACATTTTATTTGAGTATTTAAGATAAAGCTATATAATTTGACTAATGTTCACAATTAAACGCTGGCGTTTTTTATTTGTCCTGACTATCTTTATTGTTGTTTTTTCTTTTTCTACAAAAGTTTTTGGTTCTGAGTCCTTCGTTAACATTACTTCAGGTCTTACTTTTTCTAATCCGTCTGTTGGTAAGGTTTGCGGTTGGTATCCGGATTCTTTTAATACCTCTGTTTTATATGGTATTAAGATGTATCGTGATACTTACCCTGGCACAGCTAATATTGTTGTAAATAGTGCTATGCATTCTGTTAATTCTGCTCTTTCTAATTGTCCTGGTTCTGCACTTGAGTCCGGTTTTTGGAATGGTGCCGCAAATACCTCTGATGGTTCTTACTGGATTAAAATGACTTCTACTGGTTTTCCCTATCTTCCAGATTGGATCAACTCTATTAGTTATTATTTTGAGGCAACTCGTTCTAGTGGTGTTTGGTCACTTGTACCAGTTGGAACCTGTTCTGACGGGATACAAAATCAAGATGAAACTGGGATTGATGTCGGTGGGGTGTGTGGAGGTGTTGTTCCTCCTCCTACCTGCACCGCAGATTGTTTTTCCAATGTTCTTTTTCTGCCGGGGCTCATGGGTTCTAGATTATACGAAGAAGGACTTGATTGCGGTCCAGATGTAATTGGTCCCGAGTGCGGGGATCAAGAATTGTGGGTATCTTCATCGGGTCCGGATCAAGCTAAACTAGAGCTAGATAATCAAGGTAAAAGTATCAATAATCTTTACACTAAAGATGACACGCAGAATAATGGAGAAGAAGAAAAAGGAATAATTGACGAAATATTCGGTGCTAATATTTATAACTCCCTTATTGACGATTTAAGAAATTGGAAACAAGAGGGGACCATCGCTGACTACGCTTTTATACCATACGATTGGAGACTCTCGCTTGATGATATTATTACAGACGGCTCTGCTTCTGCTGACGGCAACCTTTCTTATGGAGGAGCCCAGAATTTTTCCGAATCTTTTATTTTAAAAAAGTTAGAAGCCTTGCAGAATAATTCTAAATCCGGAAAAGTTACCATAATTGCCCATTCAAATGGGGGTTTGGTTGCCAAAGCTTTGATACAAAAATTAAAAGACACTAGTAATCCCCTGTATGACAAAATAGATAAGATTATTTTAATTGCAGTTCCGCAGGTGGGTACGCCTGATGCGATGGCAGCACTATTACATGGCACAGAGCTTGGTTTTGCTGGTTCTATTATGGGCAAAGATAGATCACGACAACTTTCCGAAAATATGTCCTCCGTTTATAATTTTTTGCCTTCAGCTGGTTATTTCACTGCAGTTGATCCCACCTTTGAGGTTGATAAAGTAGCGTCTTTTGAAGATATATCATTTTTTAGTCCGCAAACTTCTCAATACGGAGTTTATGTTTCTAACGAAACCGAACTTAAAAATTATATTTTGGGGACAGACGGCAGAAATAAACCGTCCTTTAGCGATACTGTTCATCCAAATATTGGTAATTCTACTTTATATGCAGAAGCAGAAAGTGTTCATCAAATTCTTGATTCTTGGCAACCCTCGCCGGATACGAAAGTGATACAAGTAGCGGGCTGGGGCGAAGAGACGCTTGCCGGGCTGGATTACAAAACTTATTTAAATTCATCCGGAGTAGAATATCTTTCCTATAAACCTCGCAAGGTAGTTGATGGCGATGGCACAGTGGTTGTGCCAAGCGCTCTGTGGATGTCTGATTCTGATCCAAATGTAGAAAGGTGGTGGGTGGATTTGGCTAAATTTAACGGTAATGATCTTCTTAGAAAAATACACAAAAATATTTTAGAAGTATCGGACTTGCTCGATTTTATTAAATCTAAAATAACCGATGTAGGTTTTATTGATCTTGATAATATTATTGTTAGTAACAGTTCAACTTTAATTTCTGACAAACTTCGTCTCCACTACACCTTGCATTCTCCTTTAACTCTCGGCATTGATTCACAGGGTAAATATACAGGACAAGACCCGATAACTAAACAAATTAGGGAAGAAATTCCAAATGTTACTTACAAACAAATAGGTGATGTGCAATTTCTTTCAGCGCCCGTTGATCTTGCGTATACTCTTAAACTGCAAGGGTATCAAGAAGGAAGCTTTTCGCTTGATATTGATAAACAAGAGGGGGATAACATTACCACCTCAACTTCATTTCAAGCAATCCCATCTTCGACTTCTACTGTAGCTACTATGAATGTTGTTCCAAATATGGACGTAGCAACTTCAACACTTAAAATTGATCAAAATGGAGACGGAACAATAGATAAAACCCTTAACGCTACACCAAATGGTGTAACTATATACGATGTAACACCGCCAGAGCTACAAGTAACTTTTGATATTAATAGTAAAGATGTAATTTTTTCTGCGCAAGATGTAATAGATAAGCATCCGACGATAGTTACTACGCAAACATTCGCTACTCTTACGGACTATGCCGGAAATACGACAATAATCCCATTTACGAAATATAAAGAAAAACCAGCTAGGCTTAGATTTTCTTATAACGAAATTATCAGGAATGGCATTACAACCACAGTGCCAAATACCAACATAGTCTACGATTGGCAGGAGAAAAAGGGAGTCCTGACAGACTTGGATACAAAAATTACCATCAAGGGTGTGGAGAAATACATATTTAATTACAAAAAAGCAAAAAATGTTACAATAATTAAAGAGAAGACAAGTGCAGGAACTATTACAACTACAAAATCAGGATTTGTAGTTGTGACGGTTAAAACCGAAGGGGACGGTTTAGTGGTTGATTATTAGTTTAATTTTAATTTATGAACAATACAGTAAGTTGGTTTGCAAAAAGAAATGTATTTATTATCGGCACAATTGGATTAATTTCGTATCTTATTTCTAAATATAGCGTCGATATTGGAATATGTAACAATTATGCTAGTAGATGCAGTGATATTAGTTACCTGTTTGTGATTTTTAGCCTTATATTTGTTGCAGTTTTTATTTTTTCTGTAATTACCCTTAAACTAAAAGAATCTACTTTTGAAATCTGGAGAAATTTTTCTATATGGGCAATTCCTTTTTCTCTAATGCTCATTACTTTTTTTCCAACACGAACCCACGGACTTGATTTTGTACCCGTGACTAAAGGTACTGTTATATTCGTACTAACAATTCTTTATTCAATTGTCTCCCTATGTTTAATTATCTCTAAATCTATTCAAAAAGAATAAAAAATAAACTCCCTTACTATCCACTTTAGTTAAGTAAAGTAAATAATTAGACAGTGGGTTAATGCAAACTGAATATCCACGATTCGTAATTAAAAAGATCTATACCTACTCGACATCGAAGCGCCGAAGAGGATGTAAAAATATAAATTTTATGTTAAAATCAGCCAATAATGGCTGAAACTGAAGAAAATAATCCCGTGCGAAACGACGGTTCACAAAGTGAACCTGTTTCTAACGGGACAGGAAAATCCAAAGCAGCGCTCCGCGAAGAGCGGGTTTTGGCATACTGGCAAGAAAATAAAATTTTTGAAAAATCTTTAAAAAAAACAGAGGGGAAAAAAGAATTTATTTTCTACGAGGGTCCGCCGACGGCCAATGCCAAACCGGCGCTGCACCATCTGGCGGCGCGGGCATTTAAGGATGTCATTCCGCGATATAAGACGATGCGGGGCTTTCATGTCCGCCGCAAAGCCGGTTGGGATACTCACGGACTTCCGGTGGAACTTCAGGTAGAAAAGAAACTTGGGTTAAATTCCAAAAAAGCGATAGAAGAATATGGTGTAGCTAAATTCAATAAAGAATGCAGAGAAAGTGTTTGGGAATACGTCGGCCTATGGGATAAATTTACCGAGCGCATTGGCTTCTGGGTAGATCAAAAGAATCCATATGTCACCTATCACAACGATTACATTGAATCTGTCTGGAATATAGTAAAAAAAATAAATGAGCAAAAGCTTCTTTATAAAGATTATAAAGTCGTCCCGTGGTGCCCGCGCTGCGGCACTGCCCTTTCTTCGCATGAGCTTGCTCAAGGATATGAAGATGTAAAAGATTTGTCGGTTTACGTAAAATTCAAAGTTCGTTACGTCGCCGAAAGATTTTCTCAGGTCCTCGGCTCTCCGGGTCCCTATCCCGGCCAGACCATTCGAAAACCTTCCGGCGACTCCACTGTTTATATTCTCGCTTGGACAACGACACCCTGGACCTTGCCGGGAAATGTTGCGCTTGCAGTGGGAAAAAATTTAGATTATGTGAAAGTAAAAACCGGAAATGAGATTTTTATTTTGGCCAAAGAAAGACTCTCAATACTAACTGGCCCATACGAAATTCTTGAAAAATTAAAAGGCAAAGATTTAATCGGGCTGGAGTATGAGCCTTTGTATCCATATCTTGCGAGCAATATTTCTGAAAGCGAAAAGCCAAAATTGGAAAAAGCATATAAAATATACCCTGCAGATTTTGTCAGCACAGAGGATGGGACAGGGGTGGTGCACACGGCTGTGATGTATGGTCAGGACGATTTTGAACTTGGAACAAAGATTGGCCTGCCGAAACATCACCTGGTCGGCCTTGATGGCAAATTTCTTTCAGGTACAGAATTTCTTAAAGGACGATTTGTAAAAGATGAAGAAGTAGCGGTGGATATCATTAAAAACTTAGCGCACCGGGGACTCCTTTTTAAAAAAGAAAAATACGAGCACTCCTATCCGCACTGCTGGCGCTGCAAGACCGCGCTCATCTACTATGCCCGCGATTCCTGGTATATCAAGATGTCCGATAAAAAAATTAAGAAACAGTTGATCAGTGAAAATAAAGAAATAAATTGGGAACCGGCCCATATCCGTGACGGGCGTTTCGGCGAGTGGCTCAAAGATATCAAAGACTGGGCGATATCGCGCGAACGCTACTGGGGAACTCCGCTACCCGTGTGGTTTGATAGAGATAATAATTTTCGAGTGATAGGAAGTATTGGCGAGCTAAAGAGCTTGATCAAGAAATCCGGAAATAAATACTTTGTCATGCGTCATGGCGGTTCCGTTGGCAATATAAAGAATGTAGACAGCTTAAAACCGGGAGATGAAAATGATGTTTTAACCAATCAAGGGAAAGAACAGGTTAAATCAAAATCCCATAACTTAAAAGAAAAAATCGATCTCATAATTTCTTCTAATTTTGTTAGGACAAAACAAACGGCAGAAATCATGACTGATACGCTGGGGCTTTCAAGGGAGAAAATTATAGTGGAAGAAAAACTGCGAGAATTTAGAGCTGTCACATCGCCCGATGAAGATAACGCGGAGGTTCGCAAAAGGATGATTAGCGTTTTAGAGGATCTTGAAAAAAAATACTCAGGAAAAAATATTCTGATTGTTTCTCACGAATATCCATTGCGTGTCCTGTTGTCTTCTTATGAAGCGTTAAGTGCCGAAGAAGAATCTCACAATCTTGAAATAAAATATCCAGTCATCCAAAACGCAGAGATATCTTCATGTAATTTTTTATCATTACCTAGAGATGATTATGGACAGATAGATTTACATCGCCCATTTATTGATACTTTAAAACTGGTCGAGGAAAATGGATCTACCTTAACTCGTGTAAAAGAAGTCATGGACGTGTGGTTTGATTCTGGTGCGATGCCATTTGCCCAAGATCATTACCCATTTGCTAACAAGAAGTGGATAGATGGCAAGGGTTATCCTGCAGATTATATTAGTGAAGCGATAGATCAGACTCGCGGGTGGTTTTATACTTTGCATGCTGTCGGCGTGCTGATGGGGCGCGGGAAAGCTTATAAAAATGTTATCTGTCTTGGGCACCTTTTGGACGTAGCTGGTAAAAAAATGTCTAAATCTGTCGGTAATGTCGTCGACCCGTGGGAAGCGATGGATAAATATGGCGTGGATACGCTTCGTCTCTGGATGTACTCTGTCAATCAGCCGGGCGAGTCTAAAAATTTTGATGAAAAAACTGTGCAGCTCCTACATCAGCAAGTTTTCGGCTTGCTTTATAATGTTCTGGCATTTTACGAACTGTATAGGGACAAAAATCTAGAAAAGAATAACCTCACCCCTTCGCCCTTCTCCTTGTCAAGGAGGGGGGTTGGGGAGAGGTCTGACGTGCTTGATCAGTGGATCTTAGCAAAATTAAATGAGTTAGTAGAACTTGCAACCGAAAATTTAGATAATTACAAATTACTTGAGCCAGTTAGAGGAGTCCGAGATTTTATTGGCGATCTTTCCACTTGGTATCTGCGTCGTTCGCGAGAGAGAATCAAAGAAGGCGATAAAGATGCAAAAAAGACCTTGCTTTTTGTCTTAAAAACTCTTGCTAAAGTGATAGCTCCTTTTGCGCCGTTTGCCGCAGAAGATATTTGGCTCAAATTGAAAAATGAAAAAGATGAAGAAAGTGTGCATTTGGTGGGGTGGCCCGCCTCCGCCAAGGCTTCGGCGGGCGTAGCCAAAATTATTAAAAATATGCAAAATGTTAGAAAAATAGTTTCTTTAGGTCTTGAAGCAAGACAGAAAGCAAGAATTCAAGTTCGCCAGCCTCTCGGGGAATTAAAAGTTAAAAGTTTAAATTTGGAAGATGGATATGTAGAATTGATAAAAGACGAAGTGAATGTGAAAAATGTCACAGCTCAGGAAAATTTAGGTAGCGAAGTAGAACTTGATACCAAGATTACCCCCGCGCTTAAGGCAGAAGGGGAGCATCGCGAATTTATGCGGGAGCTTCAGGATAAGAGAAAAAAAATGGGGCTTGCCCCGGGTGACAAAATGGTTATGAGTATTGAGGAGATATACAAAAAATACAAAATTATGCCGAACCTCCAGGAGCACATGCTTCGAGTAGCGGCTGTGGCATCTATTATTTGCGACAACTTCGAAGATCAATTGCCAAAAGAAGAAATTATTACTGCTTGCCTACTGCACGATATGGGGAATATCATAAAATTCAAGATGGATGTTATTCCCGAGTTTTTCCAGCCAGAAGGCTTAGAGTGTTGGCAGGAAATTAAAAATGAGTATATTAAAAAATATGGAGAAAACGAACACGAAGCAACAATGAAAATTATTAAAGATGAGCTTGGCCTACCTGATAAAATAACATTCCTTGTGGATCAAATACGTTTCTCCTACACTTGCAGGCATCGCGATAGTGATGATTTTAATACTAAAATAACTCATTATTCAGATGGAAGAGTTAATCCATATGGGATTGTTTCGTACGAAGAACGCATGAATGAAGGCAAAAAGCGATATAAAGACCACAAAAGTACTTTTGGCGAAATGAACGAAGAAGAAAGAGAAAAATTAGTTGATTGCGGTAGAGAAATTGAAAAGCAGATTTTCTCAAAATGCAAAATAAAACCGGAAGATATAAATGACGAGTCAGTGAGACCGATAATTTCCGAGCTCCGAAATTTTGTGATAAAATAAAGAAAAATTCTAATGCATCACATTTATCATACGAAGGGAATAATCTTAGAGAGCAGGAATTTCGGAGAAGCGGGAAAATATTATTCTATTTTTACTCGCGATTTGGGGTTGGTCCATGCTAGGGCCCAAGGAGTACGCAAGATGTCTTCCAAGCTGCGTTTTGTCTTGCAGAATTTTGCTTATCTCAAAATGGATCTGGTAGCCGGCCGCGATATCTTTCGGGTGACCAATGCATCAAAGACAAATATGTTAGAAAAAATTACCAAACAGCCGGAAACTTTGGCAGTTTTTGCGAACATTGCTCGCCTGCTCAAACGTTTGCTGGCTGGGGTTGAGCCGAATGAAGCTTTATTTATAGACTTAGTTCAAGGTCTTACAATTTTGGAAAAAGCTGAAAAAAAAGAAGACTTGCGCAACATTGAAGCAATTATCGTTTTGCGCATAGTTAATAACTTGGGATACATAGGGGCCCATAATATACTAAAAACTTTTATCAGGTCGCCCTTCGAAGAAAGTATAATATTTGAAGTTTCAAAAAACAGAAAGACGATACTCTCCGAAATCAACAAGGCGCTCAAGGAAACACATCTATAAAATACGTGCCCCGTAAGAAATTTTCTAAATTTCGTTCGGGGTGGTATAATTATATTATGCCCCCAAGCGATAGAAATAAGTTAAACAGAATAGAGGAACTCAAAGGCAAGCTTTTCAGCAAAAATTATCAAACAAAGATAGAACACCGAGATAGATTTACGCACGAAGAGCGGAAAGACATACCGGATGTTTGGGAAAATAGAAAGAAAGTTGATTTTGATTCTTCTTATTCCGGAGAGAGTTTTTTTATGAGAACCCCTATTTTTAAGAATTTTTTTATCTTTTCGCTAGTTTTTTTTATCCTGACAATCGGATATGCTTCTTATGTGTTCTTTGCCGGAGGTAATACTGTTTCTAATGACAATATTGACATATCTATACTCGGGAACAATTTCACTAATGGCGGAGAAGAGCTTTTGCTGGTTGTTGGGATTACAAATAAAAATAGTTCTTCATTGGACTTAGTTGATCTTGTCATGGAGTATCCAAAGAGTTCTTCAAGTTCTGAAGCAGATTTATCTGTTGGTACGGAGAGGAGTCGTGTATCTTTAGGTACGATTCCGGCTGGGGTAATACGCAATGAAAATCTAAAAGTGGTGCTTTTTGGCGAGCAGGGAAGCGTAGTCCCTATAAAAATTTCTCTGGAGTATCGGGTCGAAGGGTCAAATGCTATTTTTGTCAAAGAAAAATCTTACGAAGTTACCATAAGCTCCACGCCGATAAATCTTTCCCTTGATGCTCCTCTTACGATAAGTCCGAATCAAGATATCAATCTGAATATAAAAGTTACACTCAACACCACCAAACCAGTCTCAAAAATACTCCTGAAGCTTGATTACCCAGTTGGGTTTCAGTTTAAGTCATCTGTTCCGAGCCCAACGCTTGGAAACAGTATTTGGAGTTTGGGAGATCTGGCTCCCGGCGCAGAGCGTAGTATTTCTATCCTTGGTAAAATGCTTGATGTTTTTGACGGAGAAGAAAAAAGTTTTCATATATCCAGCGGGTCACAATCTATGTCAGATAAATCTATGATTGATGTAGTTTTTAATTCTCTGTCACATACTGTTACAATACAAAAACCTTTCATTGAAGCGAAACTTTTTGTGAATGGCATATATCAAAGAGAATATGCTACGGATACAAGAACTCCAGTCCGTGGAGAAATTCACTGGACGAATAATTTAGATACAAAGGTGAATGATTTGGAGATTCGAGCGAAAATTCTCGGAAATGCAGTCAATCGCAAAACAATAAATGCCCAACAAGGTTTTTATAACTCATTGGAAGATTTAATAACTTGGGACAAAAATTCTCAAAATCGATTTAGGGAAGTGAACCCAGGAGATTCTGGGTTTGTCAGTTTTTCTTTCTCTCCACTTTCATTATTCTCTGCTACGGGCGGGCTGCTGCTTAACCCTTCTATTAATCTAGAGATTTCTATTTCCGGCAAGCAGTTAGTTGAAGGCTATGCGACCAAAGATTTAAATAATTTTGAGTCTTCAACAGTCCAGATTATTTCTGATGTTGGATTTGCGACTAAAGCACTTTATTATTCTGGACCCTTCACTAACCATGGAACTCTCCCTCCGAAGGTTGAAAAGGAAACAACTTATACAATAGTCTGGTCTCTTTCCAATACGGCCAACAATATTTCAAAAGCCATCGCGCAGTCCAGCATACCCTCTTGGGTGCGTTTCGTAGGTCCTATCTCACCGGCCGATGAGGATTTAACTTACAATAACTCTACAAGAGAAATAGTTTGGAACATCGGCAACATTCCGAGGGGGGCTGGCATCACTGGAACAGCTCGCACTGTTTCCTTTCAAGTTGCATTTACTCCTTCACTTTCTCAAGTTGGCACTACTCCAGTTCTCATCAATGACGCAATTTTGACTGGGCATGATGATTTTGCTAATGTGAATGTGAGAGTCAGTAAAACGTCGCTCCGCACTATGCTTGATAATGATCCTCTGTTTCCTCCTGCTGGAGGCGTGATAGTTGAGTAAAATATGTCAGAAAAAATAAAAAAAGATAATAATGATTTAATGGAAAAAATAGTCTCACTCTGCAAAAGGCGCGGGTTTGTTTTTCCAGGTTCGGAAATTTATGGCGGACTGGCGGGTTTTTACGATTATGGACATTATGGCTTGGCGCTTCAGAATAATATAAAAAATTCTTGGTGGAAAAAATTCGTAGATTCTCGCAAAGACATGTATGGCATAGATGCGGCTATTTTAATGAATAGTAAAGTTTGGGAAGCCTCGGGGCACGTGGCTGGGTTTTCCGATCCTACTCCGGACGGCAAACAATTTAATGTAATGTTTAAAACAGAAGTCGGGGCTGGAGATGAAGCGGCTATTTCATACTTACGGCCTGAAACAGCCCAGGGCATGTTTGTGAATTTCAAAAATACGGTAGACGCTTTTCATCCGAAACTTCCTTTTGGTATAGCACAAATCGGCAAGGCATTTAGGAATGAAATAGCTCCCAGGGATTTTTTATTTCGCCAGAGGGAATTTGAACAGATGGAAATTGAATATTTTGTCCGGTCCGAAGATTGGGAAAAATATTTTGAATATTGGAAAAAAGAGATGCTTTCTTGGATGGAAAATATAGGTCTTGATATGACCAAGGTGCATGAACTTGAGGTAGGAGACGGAGACAGGGCCCATTATTCTAAAAGAACAATTGATTTCGAGTTTGATTTTCCATTTGGTAGAAAAGAACTCTACGGGCTTGCATACAGAACAGATTTTGATTTAAAAAACCATAAACTTGATTATATAGACGAAGAAAAAAGTGAAAAAATAGTTCCGCATGTCATAGAACCAAGCATGGGCGTGGATCGAACCGTACTTGCTTTGCTTCTTTCTGTTTATGCTGAAGACAAGAAAGACGGGGAAGTGCGTTCGTACTTAAAATTCAAACCTAGCATTGCGCCAGTTATTTGCGCTGTTTCTCCTTTGCTTAAAAATAAACCAGAACTGGTGGAATATGCCAATACAAAAGTCTATGCCCCGCTCAAGGCCGAGTTCGGCCGTGTGGCTTGGGATGACAATGGCAACATCGGCAAAAGATACCGCAGACAAGATGAAATTGGGACACCATTTTGCATTGTAGTGGACTTTGACACGCTGACGGATGATACTGTGACTGTCCGTGATCGTGATACCGGAAATCAGGAGCGAGTAAAAGTAGAAGATTTAAAAAATTATATAAAAGAGAGAGTTTAATTTTAATGAAAGAAATTGAAATAAAAGCACATTTAAAAGACAAACAATCGGTAATTTCTAAACTAAAAGAGCTTGGGTGTACGGTATCCGAACCAATCAGGCAAATTGATACCGTTTATACGAAAATAATCGGCAATGTTGAAAAATATCTGGAGAACGATCACTTTGTACGCATCCGGGAGAAAAGCGACGGAAAATACCTTTTTACAATCAAAGTTCCAAAATCTAAAAAAGGGGACTTAATAAAAACAGAACATGAAACTGAAATTAGTAATCCACAGGAGATGGAAAGCATTTTGTTTATCATGGATTATCAGGTTTCCAATAAAGTAATTAAGGTTCGCAATACAACAAAGTATGAAGATTACGAAATTTGTTTAGATGAAGTGGAAGAACTGGGTAGCTTTATTGAAGTAGAAAAAATGGTAAATAATGATCCTATGAATGACCAAATTGTACTTTCAGAGATTAAGTCTTTCCTGGAATCCCTCGGAGTTTTGGCTCAAGATGCAATAAATAAGGGATATGATATTATGATGGTTGAAAAAACCTCAGCTAAGCCATAGAGACTCAAATAAAATTTAAATTTTGATTTTTCTATATAATTTACTATAATAATGCTATAGCCTATTTGTAGTAAGTGTCAGTTAATTGGATAAATATGGGAAAATTAGAAAAAGAGTCAAAAAAAAGAACCCGCAAAGCCAATCTTCAAAAAGCTTTTTTATCTGTAATCTTTGCTGCCGGTGGGCTTGCGGTTGCTTTGGTAGCTCCTAAAATGACCAGAATCCTGAAGAAGTTGGAGCCAGAATTTATGAAAAGCAGGCTCAGAAAATATTCCTTCAACCGTTCACTCGATAGACTGAAAAAGAATGGATTGATTTTGTGGGAGAAAACAGATAAAGGAAACTTTGCGCGTCTTACTCCGAAGGGTGAGGCAAAGCTACGTCGGTTAGAGTTAAATGATTACCAACTAAAAAGGCCCAAACGATGGGATGAGAAATGGCGACTTTTGGCTTTTGATATAAAAGAAGAAAGAAAAAGTTTGAGAAATAGAGTTCGACACACCTTAAGACAAATAGGCTTCGTGCGTTTGCAGGATAGCCTGTGGGTTTATCCTTATGATTGTGAAGATTTAATAATGTTGTTCAAGACAGATTTTAAAATAGGAAAAGACTTACTTTATATAATTGCCGATAGTATTGAAAATGACAAGAATCTTCGAAAAGAATTTAATTTATAAACTTAATTAAATATCAACTATAATTATGCTATAGCATAAAAATAGTAAATAGACTTGATTGTATTGAAATTGGTTTTGTGATATGTTTTGTTTATGAAATTCTCAAAAAAAGTTTTAAAAAATGGACTGCGGATTATAAGCGTGCCGATGAAAGACAACCCGACAGTAACGGTCCTGGTTTTGGTAGAGGCCGGGTCCAAGTACGAGGATAAAAAAATTAACGGAGTGTCTCATTTTCTAGAGCATATGTGTTTCAAGGGTACAACTAAGAGACCCAAAGCCGTTGATATTTCAAAGGAATTGGATGCTCTCGGTAGCCAATACAATGCTTTCACCGCGCAGGAATATACAGGATATTATGCCAAGTCCGATGCACGGCATTTCCGGCAGATTTTTGATATTGTCTCGGACATATATCTAAACTCCACTTTTCCAGACGCAGAAATGCAAAAAGAAAAAGGTGTAATCATAGAAGAGATAAATATGTACGAAGATATGCCACAGCGACATGTACAGGATTTAATTATGAAGTTGCTTTATGGAGACCAACCAGCCGGCTGGAATATCGCAGGCGGGAAAAGAAATATTTTGAATATGAAACGCAATGATCTAGTTACTTACAAAAAGAGCCATTATCTGCCGGAAGCCTCTGTATTAATGGTGGCGGGACAGGTGACAGCGAAGCAAGTTTTAAAGGAAGTAAATAAAATTTTCGCAAAAGTTTCGCGCGGGGTTAAGGGTCACAAAGTAAAAGTAAAAGAAAAACAAAAGAAGCCGCAGGCTCTAGTTAATTTTAAAAAGACCGACCAGACGCATTTTGTTTTGGCTGTGCGCGGTCTAAATCTATTCAATAAGAAAAATGCGATTCTCTCCGTGCTTAGTGGAGTGCTCGGCGGGGGAATGAGCTCGCGGCTTTTCGTCAAACTTCGCGAAGAGATGGGTGTCGGTTATTATGTCCGTGCCTATAACGATTCTTATACTGACCACGGCATATTCCAAATTTCCGCTGGAGTGGATAATAAAAGAATAGATGAAGTGTTGAAAGCTGTGCTTGGAGAATGCAGAAAATTAAAAAATCAAAAAGTTTTGGAAGAAGAATTAAATAAAGTAAAAGAGTGCTTGATCGGAAATATGAAACTCTCTCTGGAATCAAGCGATGATATCGCGAATTTTTATGGTGGGCAAGAACTCTTGAAGCGAGAGCTTAAAAGTTCAGAAGATAAAGCAAAAGAAATTCGCAAAGTAACAGCCAGCCAAATCCAAAATCTAGCCAAGGATATTTTTCAAAACAAAAAGCTCAACCTAGCGCTCATTGGGCCGTTCAAAAACCGCGCCAAGTTTTTGAGAATATTGAAATTCTAAATTAACTTCACCCTTCACCCTCCCCTTGTCAAGGGGAGGGTTGGGGAGAGGTATTTTTTGTGATATAGTATCTGCATGTTTGAAAAGGACAATATCGCTTCTATTTCTATAACCACTGGCACAATGGTCCGAGCTATCTTGGTTCTCCTTAGCCTATTTTTATTATGGTATTTGCGAGATTTGGTTCTTGTCGTTTTGACTTCCATCGTGATTGCTTCTTTTGTAGAATCAGCTATTCCGCATTTTGGAAAAATAGGAATCAATAGAGTCTTTGGAGTTGTGCTTTTGTATGCTCTGTCGCTTTTGGCTTTGGCCGGGATGTTTTATCTTTTTGCTCCGCTTTTAATAACTGAAATTTATAATTTTTCTAGTTTTGTCTCAACTTACATCCCAGGTGTCTCATTCCTCAATTATTTCCAAAATGAAGCATTTTCCGGCGCTAAAGATATAGTCAGCGGTCTTTCCAGCAACTTTTCACTCACGACACTATTGTCAGTATCCAAAGCTTTTATCTTGAATCTTTCCGGAGGATTTTTCAAAACACTTTCTATCGCTTTTGGAAGCATTTTCAATTTTATCTTGATTATTCTTATTTCTTTTTATCTTTCAATTCAAGAAAGGGGAATAGAAAATTTTCTTCGGCTCATTGTTCCTATTCAGTATGATGATTATGTAGTAGACCTGTGGGAACGTTCACGTCGCAAAATTGCCCTCTGGATGAAGGGACAGGTGGTCTTAGGTTTAGTGGTGGCAGTTCTCACTTACTTGACGCTTTCACTCTTGGGTATAGAGTATGCGCTTCTCCTCTCTATTATCGCAGGAGTGATGGAGCTTGTGCCTTATGGTATTTTAGTTGCCTTGATTCCCGCTTTTACCTTCTCTTATCTTTCCGGAGGAGTCGGGAGTGCATTAATGGTTACCGGAGCTTATTTGATCATTCATCAGTTTGAAGTTTTCCTTTTTGCTCCGCTGATTATCAAAAAAATAGTCGGCCTCTCGCCGATTGTCATTATTCTCTCCGCTCTTATAGGCTTCGAACTGGGCGGATTTTGGGGAGTGGTGCTGGCTATTCCGGTGGCTGTTATTGTCATGGAATTTTTGAGCGATATTGAAAAAGATAAAATTTTAGCCAGAACAAATAAATAATGACGAAAAAAAAACCTTTCTATATTACTACGACAATACCGTACGTAAATGCGGATCCACATATTGGTTTTGCATTGGAGTTGGTGCAGTCGGATGCAATTGCGCGGTACAAGCGTTTAATCGGGCGTGATGTTTTTTTCAGTACGGGTACGGACGAACATGGTCAAAAAATCTGGGAAGCAAGCCAAAAAGAAGGCAAAGATGTAGAAAAGTATGTGGATTACTACGCACAAAAATTTTTAGATCTGAAAAATATATTAAATCTCTCTTATGATAATTTTATCAGAACTACCAATCAAGAACACGTTTTAGCAGTGCAGGAATTTTGGCGTTTATGTGACAAAAAGGGAGATATTTATAAAAAGAAATATAAAGGACTCTACTGTGTGGGCTGTGAAAAATTTATTACAGAAAGAGATTTAATTAATGGCAAATGCCAACTTCACCCAACTAAAGAGCCTGAGCTAGTTGAAGAAGAGAATTATTTTTTTAGACTAGGAAATTATAAAAAACAACTTTTAAAATATCTTGAGGGCGAAAAAGTAATTTTGCCAGAGTGGCGACGAAAAGAAGCGATTGATTTTGTGGAAAATGCCATGGAAGATTTTTCAATATCGCGCAGTAAAGAGCGCTTTTCTTGGGGAATACTAGTACCCGAAGATGACACACAAGTAATATATGTTTGGTTTGATGGTTTTGTGAATTATATTTCAACGCTCGGATGGCCTAAGACCCCCTCGGCCGTCGGTCATTCCCCCTTAGCAGGGGGAGAAAAATCCCTTTTTGAAAAATTCTGGCAAGATGGAGAAAAAGTCCAGACTGCCGGAAAAGATATGGTAAAGTTTCAGTCAGTCATGTGGCAGGGCATGCTCATGTCGGCTGGGATACCCACAACCGACATGATTGTCTATCATGGTTTCATCACCGGCGAGGGTGGAATAAAAATGTCTAAATCCATCGGCAATGTAATAAATCCGAATGACATCGTGAAAGAATATGGCACGGATGCCTTACGTTATTTTCTTCTGCGTGAGATTTCTTCTTTCGAGGATAGTCCATTCACAATGGAACGTTTTAAGGAAGCTTATAATGCAAATTTAGCAAATGGGTTAGGCAATCTAGCTTCGCGCATCCTGACGCTTTCTTCCAAACATTTATCCAAGTGTCCAGAGATTCCAGAAAAATCTGACTTTAAAGAGTATTTTAGATACTATGATGTTTTTGATCTTAAACAAGCAGTGGATTATATTTGGAAGGAAATCAGCGAACTCGATAAGCTTATTCAGGAAACAGAACCATTTAAAGTGGTGAAAGTGGATAAAGAAAAAGGCCAAGAATTAATTTCTAATATGATTCTTCATTTATACCAAATTGCCAGAATGCTCAATCCAATAATGCCAGAGACAAACATCATCCTTAAAAAATTAATCAAAGAAAACAAAAAACCAGCTCAACCATTATTTCCACGTAAAGACTAATATGCCAAAGTATATAGACATACACAGCCATGTTAATTTTAAGGCTTTTGATTCCGATAGAGATGAGATAATTAAACGTGCGTTAGAGAACGATATTTGGGTTATAAATGTCGGCACGCAGATGAATACTTCCAGAAAAGCCGTGGAAATGGCGAACCAATACAAAGAAGGTGTCTATGCGATTATTGGACTGCATCCGATACATACAGGAGCGTCATTTCACGACGAAAAAGAATTAGGCGAAGGTGGCAAGGAATTTACTTCGCGCGGGGAAGCTTTTGATAAAGAAGCCTATAAAGAACTTTTATCCGATCCAAAAGTCGTCGGAATAGGCGAGTGCGGGCTGGATTATTACAGATGCACGCCCGACTCAATTGAAAAACAAAAAGAAACTTTTACAGAGCAAATAAAACTCGCCAATGAATTTAGTAAGCCGTTGATGCTTCACATCCGCAATAATGAAAAACAAGAGTTGATTACAGGCAAGGAAGGAACTCCTAATGCGTATATAGACGCACTCAATCTTTTAAAAGAGCATTCAAAAGTCAAAGGAAATGTGCATTTTTTTGCTGGAACCCCAGAAGAGGCGAAAGCATTTTTGGATTTCGGTTTTACTCTCTCTTTCACTGGGGTTATAACATTTACGCATGATTATGATGAAGTTATAAAAAATACTCCGCTTGATATGATTATGTCGGAGACGGACTCTCCCTATGTAGCACCGGTGCCGTATCGAGGGAAGCGCAATGAGCCTCTTTATGTGAAAGAAGTTGTCAAAAAAATTGCCGAGATTAAAAATTTATCGGAAAACCAAGTCGCGCAGACTCTAATTGCAAACGCCAAGAGAGTTTTTAGCATTTAAGTTTCGGGGTTTACTTTTTAAAGAATTTTTGATAGTATAGAAAAATGCCAGAGAGCGAGAAGGAAATCGCAAAACAAGAAAATGATGCAAGAGTTTACGAACTCGGTTACCTTTTGATGCCTACAATCAAGGAGGAAGACGTGCCGGTTAGTTATGGCAATCTTAAAGAGCTTGTCTCTTCTTTTAAGGGTGAAATTATCGCGGATGAAATGCCAAAGATGACTAACCTTGCTTACTCTATGCAAAAAATTACATCTAACGTGCGTAATAAATTTAAAACAGCGTATTTCGGCTGGACTAAATTTATAATGGACTCGCAAAAAGTTTTAGAGTTGAAGAAACATATCGATCTCGATTCTAACTTCATTCGATTTTTGATATTAAAAACAGTCAAAGAAAATACTATTGCGGCAAAAAGATTCGTACGTGGAGACATTGTGCATCGCAGGCCGCCTATGAAAAAAAATAGAGATGATGAGGTAATTGTCCCAATGAATAAAGAAGAGATAGACAAAGAAATAGACGCATTAGTAGCGGTTTAGGTGAAAATTAACGAACGAAGTGAGTATAATTTTCCCTACCCCTGTGAAATCTTTTGAGTACAAAAGAACATTTGCGAGGAAAACATAATAAAGTTAGTTTGTTGTTAAAAATTATAAGATATGATATACATAAATTATTAGAGCAAAGTCGCAAATGTTATTTCACGGGGTGTCGATTTATATAGTCGCTCTGCTCCTTATAAATCAGCCATGTATTTGAACAAAATAATATTAATAGGAAACTTGACTCGAGACCCGGAACTAAGGTCTCTACCTTCCGGTGTTAAAGTATGTTCGTTTTCTCTGGCTACCAACCGGGTTTGGAAAGATAAAAACGGCGCGCGCCAAGAAGCTGCTGATTATCACAATGTCGTAGTTTTCGGACGCCAAGCAGAAACAGTTGCACAGTATATGAAGAAAGGAAGTTCCATATTAGTGGAAGGCAGAATACAGACGAGGAGTTGGGATGATAAGACCAGTGGAGAGAAAAAGTATCGTACTGAAGTAATAGCCGACCGCACCCAGTTTGGTCCCAAAGGTTCGGGTAGCGGAGCATCAAACGCAGGTTCCTCGAAAGCTCCTGCTCCATCAGACTCTCCCGAAGACGCCATAGAATATCCAGAGGAAGACATTAATCCCGAAGACATACCGTTTTAATTTATGAAGCAAGATTATTTTTCAGCCAATAACATAAAATATATAGACTACAAGGATGTCGAAATCCTGAAGAAATTTTTGAATCCTAGTGGCAAAATTATGAGCCACAAGCGCACTGGCGTGACTGCCAAAAGTCAGCGTGCTCTGACTTCTGCCATCAAACACGCCCGCTTTTTGGGGCTGCTTCCTTTTGTGGTTAAGTAAAACTACACTCGCTCCACGTATTCTCCGGTTTCGGTATTTACACGAATTATATTTCCTTCATTTATAAACATCGGAGCGTTTAGGGTGGCACCGTTTTCTAGAGTGATAACTTTCATACCACTTTTTGATGTATCTCCGCGGACAGCCGGAGGAGCTTCTTTTACTTTGAATTCCATTTTTATCGGCAGAGTGACTTTTATAATTTGTCCCTTGCCCACCAAAGCTTTAGCGTCGGTGGGTTCATCATCATTCTCCCAAACCAGAGCTGTCGCATTGCCATTTTGTTTTAAAAATTTTGAAGCGTCGCCGACAAGCATAGCATCAAGTTTAAATCTATTACTCTTGTCTTGCGGGTCACAGAACCAATATTCGCCCTTGTTGTGATATAAAAATGTGATATCGCGTTTTATGATATCTACCTCGTCGGCAGATTCAGAGACATGAAAAGTAACGGATATAGTTTTTCCTGAAATCAAGCTTTTAAGCTTCACCTGATTTTGCGGTTTTCTCTGTTGCGTACGGGCGACATGCGACTCTACCACCTCACACGGCTCGTCATCATGAATTATTATTTTCTTCTCGCGAATTTCATTATATTGAAGTTGGGACATAGGAGATATGCTAACAAAATTAAGCCTATTTAGCAACTTATTATGGAGAATATTTATTGGTGATAGTACGATTTCTACTATGAAACCGATCGGAATTGTGGTAGAATTAGTTTGTTATGCAAAGAGGACAAATTTTAATAAGAATTTTAGAGTTGCTTCATGAACAAGCTATGACTCAAGTTGATTTTTTCAGTGCGGTTTTGACAAGCGGTTACGGGGCCAGTGCTAGTCAGATTGAATATGAATATCAAAAACGTCGAGGACTTACTTCTCGGCGAGAAGCACAAATGGAAGACTTGAGAAATAAAAAACTGCGTTTGCAAAAATTTTTATCCAAATTGAAACATGACAGCTTAATCAAGGAAACCGAAGGCGCTAACGCCGGGTTTATTATTTCGAAAAAAGGGGAGGCCAAACTTATCGAACTAAAGAGAAAATTTCAGAATAAACATTATGAGGTGAAAAGCAAAGAGGCTAGTCCCGTAATAATCAGTTTTGATATTCCGGAAAGTTTTTCTAGAAAGAGAGCTTGGCTCCGTGAAGTTATTCGAAATCTTGGATTTAAGATGGTGCATAAAAGCGTGTGGGTGGGAAATATTAAGCTTCCTGAGCAATTAGTTTTGGATTTGGACCGAATGAACATTTTGGAATTTATTGAGATTTTCGAAGTTAGCAAAACTGGAACACTAAGAAAAATAAACAAAGTTTGATCTCTGATGTTTTCTACTATAAAACCGATCGTCGTTACAGTAGAATTTGTTTTTTTTTGCACAAAATAAGAGATTAGTCTATCATTAACATAGACTGTTCGTACACTCCGCCCATTCACAAGGAGAAAGTTAATAATACGATATTTACTAACTTTGTTGGGACTAAGCTGTGTGGCAGCCCTGGGAGGAATTCTCACAATGAGGTTTCTTTTTCTCATTGGAGTCGGCGTACCCCCATGGCTTGGTTTGTTTGTTGTCGGTATCTTCTCCGCTATACTTTCTAGGCGTCTCTTGAGACGCTGAGAAGGAAGGTTCACATCACACCGTCGACGGGAAAACCGATCGGCGGTTTTCCTATTTTTAGCTTTCTTCCGCAAATTTCTTTTTAATCTCTTTTAAGATTTGCTCGGAAACTTTTTTATTTTCTTTCAAAAATGTGCGGGTGGCGTCGTAGCCGACGCCTAATTTTATTTTTTCTGATTTTTCACCCGCCTTCGCCGAGGCTTCGGCGGGCAAGTAGAAATAAGAATTTCCGCTTTTTTCTATTATTTTAAATTTTTCGCCGAGCGCCATTATTTCGCCTTCTTTGGAAATGCCTTCATTATAAATAATATCAAATTCTGTCTGCTTAAACGGCGCCGAGACTTTATTTTTTACCACTTTTACCCGGGTGCGCGAGCCGACAACTTCCTCGCCCTTTTTAATCTGGGCGATTTTGCGGATATCGAGGCGAACCGAAGTGTAAAACTTTAGCGCTTTACCGCCCGGAGTGGTTTCCGGATTGCCGAACATCACTCCGATTTGCATACGGATTTGGTTTATAAAAATAACGACAGTTTTAGACCTGGCCACGATGGCGGTGAGTTTGCGGAGCGCTTGTGACATCAGCCTAGCTTGCTTGCCGACATGATACGCGCCCATGTCGCCCTCAATTTCATCTTTGGGGGTTAAGGCCGCAACTGAGTCAATGACGATTACGTCAATTTTGCCTGTTCGCACCAAGCTCTCTACGATTTCTAGCGCTTGTTCGCCGTTGTCTGGCTGGGAAATTAATAAGTTGTTGATATTTACTCCAAGTTTTTTTGTATATTCCGGGTCCATGGCGTGCTCGGCGTCTATGTATGCGCAAACCCCGCCCTTCTTTTGAGCTTCGGCGACAATATGAAGCGAAAGCGTCGTCTTACCGGAAGATTCGGGTCCGAATATTTCAATAATTCTGCCACGCGGTATCCCACCGACCCCGAGCGCCATATCAAGGCCGATAGAGCCAGTCGGGATGACATTGACATCCACTTTCGGCGAATCGCCAAACTTCATTATTGCCCCCTCGCCAAACTTGGTTTGAATTGATTTTAGGGTGTCTTCCAGCATTGTTTCTCCCACAGTCTTGTCTTCCTTTTTTTCTTTTTTCTTTAGCATGAGTGATTTTTAATGAGCGTAGCGATTATATAAAATTTTCACCCTGTTAAATAAAATCTTTTAGATTTTGATTTTTGCAAGGCAAAAATCATTTAACAGGGTCAAATAAAATATACTCACTTCGTTTGTTATTTTATAATATGATAATTTTTTTCATCACTATATCCAAATTTATCTTGCGCCTTAATATTGATTATATTATACCCCGAAAGGAGGGCAATTGTCTCATTGAAATTGCCGGCCTCGTCTATTGAAATTTCTCGCCCATTCAAAGTTAAATTTGTTGCATTTTTTGCATTGCCGGTTATTTTAAGAACCGCGTCTGCAACCTTCGTCCCATCTATGATATTTACATTTTTTATTTTCACCCCGAAGATTAAATCATGAGAACGAAAAAAAGCGTAGATAATAATAAGGATAAAAAAAATAAAAAGACCCATTATTTGTAATATTTTTTTTGCATCTGGATTCATATTATGTTCTCTCCAGTTTCAGTGCGTTCAGTTCTTTCTAAAACTTCTCTCGGTCTCGCGCCATCTCCCGGACCTATCACTCCGCGTTCTTCCAATTTATCCATTAAGCGTGCTGCGCGGGCGTATCCTAATTTTAATTTTCTTTGCAGATATGAAGTTGAGGCCTTACCCGCTTCCATAACGCAGGCTCTCGCTTCTTCATACAGCTCATCATCGTCGTCCGCCTCTTCATCTTCGAGTGTGCTTTCAAAAATACTTTTATCAACTGAAATAGAGCCGACAGAAAGTGCTATCTCCTCCGATATTTCATCTTTATACGCATCCGCTAAATATTTTACAACTTTTTTAACTTCCGCTTCGGAAATAAATGCGCTCTGCAAGCGTTCGGGCTGAGCATCGCCCGAAGAATAGAGCATATCACCAGCACCTAAAAGTTTTTCTGCTCCACCGGTGTCCAGAATCGTCCGTGAATCTACTTGGGAAGAAACTTTCAGAGCGACGCGAGCCGGGATGTTGGCTTTAATCAAACCGGTAATAATGTTGACTTCAGGGCGCTGAGTAGAAAGTATCAGATGTATGCCCACCGCTCTGGACATTTGAGCCAGACGAACGATAGCAGACTCGAGCTCTCTCGGGTAGGAGCTCATTATGTCTGCTAACTCATCTATAATAATGATGATATACGGCAAACGGTCTTGTGCTG
>Ga0209542_10002099_pt1 | contig 45505 bp, 39 predicted proteins | sample RifCSPhighO2_01_FD_184028 | JGI IMG/M metagenome (GOLD analysis project Ga0209542, IMG submission 184028) | Soil microbial communities from Rifle, Colorado - Rifle CSP2_plank highO2_0.1 (SPAdes) (version 2) | ecosystem: Environmental > Terrestrial > Deep subsurface > Rock core/Sediment ...
GTCAATGAGATTGATAAACGAGTCAAAATCAACCGCGACTATGTAATCTATATTCACGCCGGTTACTTTTTCAACCGCTTGGCGGCTCGCGTTCAGGCCGTCGCCGTCTCTCCCTTTGCCGTAAGCGTAGGCAAAATTTACCTTTTCCATTTTGCCCAAGCCCGGTATGCGCACATACAAGTCGCGCGGTATGGATATCATCGCCGCTTTGTCATCGGCGGTGTTAATGCTTAAAAGCATCATCGTGTCGGTTAAAAGGCCGCCGTTTTCTAAATCGTCCTTTCCCCGCAGACCGAGCATCAATATATCCACGCGGTTTTTTTCCTGATAATTATCTATGTGCACCGTGCGTTTCCAAAAGCGGTTGTTGATCAGAGAGAAAGTTTTTTCAACTTTCGCGAAAAAAAAGCTGAATACGATAAAAAAAACAACCGCCGCCGAAATCGCGACTCTCTTTTTCCATGGCCATCGAGGTCTGACCTCCGCCTGCTGAACCCGTCTGGCTGCTGAGCTATTTGTTTTTAAGTGAAACATTAATAGGATGTTACGAATTAGGAATTATGAATAGCAAAAAATTTTATTCCCGCGACCATAATTCTTAATTCATAATTCAATTCTGATTTTGGAACCATTTTTCTATTTCCGCGCGCGAAACTTTTTTGTGTTCCATAATATACCGGCGCTTTTTTAGCATTTGCGGCAGAAGAAAAATTATTTTCGGAATCGCAAGCAATGTGTATTGTTCAAATAACAAAACATAGACTAGCAATTTAATTTCGCGCGCCGCGTAAGGCCATAAATCTTTCAGCGCCGACAGGCAAAAATCGTTTTTAATGAAAGTGAGGTGCAGATTTTGCCAGTCAAGCATTCTTTTGCGCGCGGGAACGGTTCGGCGCAGGCGGACGAAGTCCAACGGATTTCGGCTTAGCCGTTTGGTGGTGGAGCGGTCATGATATGCGATGACTCCGGGCGAATAAAAGCTTTTCCAGCCGAAAAGCCGCATCCGCCACCCTAAATCTATATCGTCGGCGTACCAGAAATAATCTTCATCGTGCGCTTGGCCGAATACCTTACTCTCTTCCAGCGCTCCTCTTCTCCAGAAAGGCACCGCACCTTCGTAGGAAAACACTTCTCCCGCTTGGTTGTATTGTCCGGTGTCTTTTTCCCCGTGCCCGCGATTAACCACCCGCCGCGACTTAAAAATCTCAAAACCGGTCGTGTCAATGATGTTCGTCGGCCGGCCGTTTTCGGTTTTATATATTTTTGCCTGCAGAGCGCCGATTTTTTTGTCGCTTTTCATAACTTCCACCGCTTTCGCGACGAAATTTTCATTCAGCGCGACATCAACGCATAGTCCCAGAACATATTCCCCTTTTGTTATCTCCAAACAGCGATTTTGCGCCGGACCGAAGCCGATGTTTTCTCGGTGTTCAATCAATCGGAACTCGGGGAATTCTTTTTTTATAATCTCTTTCGTACGGTCGCCGGAATTGTTGTCCCAGACGGTCAGCTCAAGATTATCATGCGTCTGATCTTTCACCGACCGCAGGCAATCTCTGATATATTTTTCCCCGTTGCGCACGACTAGGCTAATTGATACGAGAGGTTCTTTCATAGCTTAAAGAAAATATCGTTCCGACAAATATCATTAGTAATAAAAATGCCCGCTCATCAAAAATGGCGACATCGGTCATATTGTACCACAAAATCCATATAAGATAAAGCAGAGCGTTAAGCCCGAAAAACCAGACGGCGAATTCGCTGTTTTTAAAAAGTTGCCGGCTTTTTTTCAAAATTTCATAAATAATCAGTATCGCCGCGGCAAAGCCGAAGATGCCCAATTCCGCGAAAAAATTAAGATAGAGATTATGCGCCGAAGCGCCCGCTTTGATGGCAGTGGGGTTTTGTTTCAGTATCGTCGGGAAATTGCCAATGCCGACGCCCAAAATCGGATTTCGCGCTATGGAAGCAAGCGTTTCCTTCCAGATGTAAACGCGGCCACTGTTTGAGACCTCGTTGGTATCTATGATCGATTTGATCCTTTCTGAAAAAACTTTACCCCCAGTGTAATCTCCGCTCATCGAGAATTGCGGAGAGTTAAATATAAGCGAAGATAAAGGTAAAAATAATATAAACAATAACAATGGCAAGCCGGCGGATATGGCGGAGCGCCAGCCGATTTCTTTTTTAAAAAACAAATAGCCTAGAAACAGCGCCGGAAAGAACGCGCTCGCCCAGATGCCCCTTGTGCCGGTTAATATTAAGGCCACAATCGCGAAGACCATCAAAACGAATATCGCCGTTTTTTTCTTTTTCTCTTTATTTGAAAAAAACATAACCACCGCGAAGCCGATAACCATTAAAAGATAGATAGGAAAAGAATGTGTGTCCGGAAAAGAGGAAAACATACGCAAATGAATGGTGCCGTTGTAGTAAGCGAACCAGGTATTAGCGGCGATCGCGATGTTGGCCCAGGCGGTGCCATAAAGCGTTTTTTCCACTTTCAGCGCCCAAAATTCCGAGAAATCGTCAACGCCCATATAATAAGTTGACGCCAGCTGGACAAATCCGATGAAAACAATCAGCGCTCCGGATAAGAGCGCGTTGAAGGCGATTTTGTTCAAGTTGTTTTTGTTCGCAACGGCCCGCACGACAAAAAACAGCATTCCCAAATTCATAAAATATATTATTCTTTTTATGCCGATCAGGACATCGTCCGCTTTCGCCAAAGAAAGTAAAGACATCAAAAGCAGGATCGCGCAAAGAAATTCAATGCGCCAATTTTTATAGGCGAAAACAACAGCGGCGCGGATGTTGCTTTTCGCTTTTTCAAAAATATCGGAGAGCGCGCCCAGTGCTTTGGCTAAAACGTCATATCGCCAAATCCATTTGATAAATATAATCAACACGATAAAGCGCCAAACATTAAAGGAGTCAAAGTTTGATGTGAATGGCAGGGCGGTGAATAAAGGAATACAGCGCGCAATCAAAAAAACGGACTCCTCAATGGAGTTTTTCAGGGCGAAGACTACAAGCATCCCCCCGGAAAGCAAGAGCGTTTCCCGCGGCAGAATGTCAAATATGACAAAAAGAATGGCGGCCAACTGGACGGCGAATGCCGTATTAAGTTCGGTGAAGTATTTTTTCATAATTTAACCAAGGCCAAGCCTATGTAATTACATAGGCTTGGCCTTGGTATATTGAAATATCGCTGTCAGTCCGGTTATTAAAACAATAATAACCCCAATAATACTTAAAAACGCGCCTAATTTCAAGGATGTCGGGGCGGTGAATTTCAGTGTCACGTCGGAGCGCCCTTCGGGCACGGGCACGGCTTGGAAAAGATAGTCGGCTCTTAACACTTGCTCGGCGCGCCCGTTTACTTCCGCTCGCCAGCCGGGGTAATATGTTTGCCCGACAAAGAGCAGGGTGGGTTTATTTGAAATGACTTCCAGCCGGATTTCGTTGGGATTCGCGCTCTCTTGCATTAACACCTCCCCGGACAACTTTTTACCGTCGTTTGCGAGCAGCGGCGCAGCTTGTTCCAATATAATTGTTGAGTAAAGATCACGCCGGTCCAAAAACGCGAGTGCTTCCTCGTCATTACCGACGACGATGAACCGGTCGGCCAGAAAGGCGCGCGGAAAATAGCGCTCATTGATGCACAAATCGCCGACTTTGCGAAGATCGTTTTCCCGCGCTTTTATGTATTGGCACGGCAGATATTTAATGCCGGCCAGATCAACGAGCGCCGGATTTTTTACCATCGCGTCTTCATAAAGAACCTGTCGTTTGAGCGTCAGAGGATTGTATCCGCCGAAGTCGTATATTTGGAAAACTTGCGCGAGATTTCTTTCCAGTTCCGGCACGCGATACAATTTAAAGCGATTAAGCGGCAGCAACTGGCTGTATTCATAAAGCGTGTTTTTCACAATCAACGGTTTTTCAAAAGTGGCCGCCGGATCCTTTTTAGCGTATAAAAGCTCGCTGAATAATGCCTGCGGCAAAAGCTCAAAAATCAATAACGCGATCGCGGCCAAAGCGATTATTTTAAAATATTTAGGCAAAAGTTTTTTTAGCGAATTCAGACCAAGTGCCGCGAGTAAGATAATCGCGAAGTCAAAAAGAAGCATCATATTTGACGGCGCGCGCATTTTGTTGAAAAGCGGCAAAAGATAAAAATATTTATGCAAAAAGCCGTAACTGCCGAGTGAATATAAAAGAGCGATTGTAGCCAACACAGCGAGAAAGATTGAGAATTCATGATTAAAAATTAGAAATTTAAAATTAGAAATTTTAAAAATCCAGATAACTAAATGTAAAATCAAACTGAATAATGCGAATAAGACAACTATTCGTCCTAAGAATAAACTATTCTGTGTTCTATCCCACGGGCCCTGATATTCCCCTTTCGAGACGTTTTGATAGTTGGGCGTGATAGTACTCCATAAACTCTCCGGATTAAGCGATTCGGTTTGAGCCAGCTTAAGCGGAATACCGGCTCTTTGCGATTGTTTGGTCAGCTCAAAAGTCGGCAGAAGCTGGACGGCCGATATTAAAAAAGCCGTTACCCCAATAACCGTCCAAAGCGCTATCTGATGAAAAGCAATATGTTTAGAGTCCCGGTCTCTAAACATATTGCGCGCAAAACGGAAAACAAAATATAATCCTAAAGCGAATAGCGCGAAAACGGCCGTTTGAAAATGTCCGGCGAGAATCATTACGCCGGACGCCGTTCCAGCAAGAACAGCCCAGCGCCAGCTGTGTTTGTCTAGAGCGTGCATCGCCAAAAAGAAGACGATTGGCAGCCAGGCGGCGGTGTTTTGCATCCCAAGATGCGAACTATGTCCGATCATAAAACCGGAGAACATATAAGCGATGCCGGCGAAAATTCCGATCAACGTATTTTGATTTAAATATCGCGCGAGCAAAAACATTCCAAAGCCAGCCAGAGCATAGTGAAATGCCAGCTGCCAAAATATTATCTTCTGGCTAAAAACGGAAAAGAGGCCGACCGCGAGATTGATCGGATAAAATATCGCGACCTGCAAGTCGGCGATTTGCGGGAATCCGTTGAATATATAAGGAGCCCAGAGAGGTAAAAATCCGTCGTGCCAAGATGATGAGGAGAATATGAGATTCGTTAGATGCACTTCTCTGGCGTCCCATTGCAAGGCGCCGGCATTGTCAAAAAGCGGCGGCCAGAAAAGAAAAAGCGCTAACGCGAAAAAAATCGCGAATATCGCCGGATATAAAAATATTTTATTTCCCAATCGTTTCATTGATAATACCGAGCAAGCGCTCGGTGTGCGTCTGCCAATTATATCTTGAAAGCTGTGTTGATTGTTTCTTGATGATTGCGACGACCTCGTCTTTGTTTTTCAAGATACGCTCCATCTTTTCAGCGATGCTTCTCGGATCATTTGAATCTTTGACAAAGTAACCGACTTCCCCGAAGATTTCGCTGGAAATATCATTATCTTTTACGATGGCCGGTCGGCCGCACAGTCCCGCTTCTATAGGGGGGATGCCAAGCGCCTCAAAACTGGACACATATACCAGAGCGGTCATTTCATTCATAAGATACGGCACATCCTCGCGCGGAAAGTAGTTGGTTATCACGATCGCCTCTCTCCCTTCTTTCTTGTTGGTCTCTTCCGCAAGCCGCTGTAACACCGGCGGATGATACCGGTCAACGCATCCAACCAGATATTGCGTATCCGGAAATTCGCGCGCAATGATCCCAAACGCCTCCATGGCTTCTTTTATATGCCGGCGCGGAAATGCTTGTCCGATGGAAAGGAAAAACTTATCTAAAATGCCGTAGCGTTTTTTGATTTCCGTTATCCTTGCGCGATATTCATCGTCCCGCGAAAATATTTTCAAAACGCGCTCCATCCCCCATGGATTTACAAAAATACGTTTGTTTGGAATATGGTAGAATTGTTGTAGCTCTTTTTTTGAAAATTCGGAGATAGTCATAATGTGCGCGCGCCGCGCCGCCCACCAACAAAACAGCAGATACGACACCCGGTGTTTAAAAGGGACATCTCTACCGTGCGCTTCGCGATATACATCATTCACCAACACAACGATCGCTTTTCCAATAAAAAAAGCGGGAAGCATATAGCTGGGGAAATAAAACACATTAATACGGTCAGTCCAATACCGCAACGGTAGCAAAATATGGTAAAAAATGTTGAAGCTGATGTTGAAAAAACCTTTGTCTTGCATCAGCACTTTTTTCTCAAATGCCGGATGATGTAAAAATGGGTCGGCGGGAATGCTTGCTTTAAAATACAGAACAAACCGGAATCGTTTTTCAATATCCGGCATATGGGAAACGGTTTCTAAAAACTGAGCGAGGGTCTCCCCGATCCCGAATCTGTTCCCTTCAAGTTGTTCGCACTCTATGCCGACGCGGATCATAACATTAAATCTATTTTACCATATTTGCCGCGATAAAAATCGGAAATTCCGCGCATAATCGCTCGCGCGATATGTTTAGAGTCCCGGTCTCTAAACATTATGAGTTTGGCGATTTGCTTGACACAGTGATAGGCGCTCCAGAGATACACCAATGCTTTTATGGGTGCCGGAGCGTGCGCTTTCGTTAAAATGAGCGTGTTACGAATATTATAATAATGGATGACCGGCGCGCCCATTTTTGACGCCGAGCGCGAAACTTTGTGCCAGATATGAGCGGCCGGAGCGACCACTGTTTTGTAGCCGGCTCCCCGCGCTCTCAAAGACCATTCTATATCTTCGTAATACATAAAAAAATCTTCGCAAAGCAAACCGATTTTTTCAACCACTTCTTTTTTTATAAGCAAGGCGCAGCCGGTGACGTATTCTGTGTTTCTTATTTCTTTGTCGCCGGGATTTTCGTCAATGGCGTCGTCTTGGATATGGCGCCCGCCATTGATCCAGCTGAAAATGCTGCCGTTATACCAGATACGGTTTTTTTCCGCGAAATAATATATTTTGGCTCCGACGATGCCGATGTTTCTATCCGATTTAGCCGCTTTTACCATTTGACTTAAAAAATCAGATGCGACGGTCGTGTCGTTATTGAGCAAAAGCGCGTAGCGCGCGCCGCCGTCAAGTGCGGCTTTGATGCCGGCATTGTTTCCGCCGGCAAATCCGAAATTGCGCGGGAAGGCTAAAATTTTTACTGCTGGAAAATTTTTATGAACTTCGTTTAAAGTAAAAGACGCGTCGGACGACGCGTTATCCACCAGTATTATTTCGTAATCGGGATAATCAATCTTGCTTAGAGAATCAAGACACTCCAGCGTGTCATCGGCGCCGTTGTAATTTATTATAATTATACTTACTTTTTGATCCATCAGATGTCATTGTATTTCAACTATTTCGTAGTTCAGCGCGCCAGCGGGCGTTTTTACGGCAACGGCGTCCCCCACCTTTTTATCCAAAAGAGAACTTCCCAGCGGAGAAAGATTGGAAATTTTGCCTTCGTCCGGATTGGCTTCTTCCGAGCCAGTTATTATGAATTTTAATGTTTTTCCGTTTGCCTTAACGGTGACCGTTGATCCGATTTGCACCACTCCCTTTTTGCGGTTTTTGGATATTATTACCGCCGTCCGCAATACTTCTTCCAATTCGGCGATTTTTTTCTCGTTGAGTTCCTGCTCCTCCTTTGCCTCCATATATTCGGCGTTTTCGGAAAGGTCGCCGAGTTTTTTGGCTTCCTCAATTCTTTGCGATATCACTTGTCTTTTGTCAGTTTTTAAAGCGCGCGCTTCCCCCTTTAATTTTTCAAAACCTTCCTCTGAAATATAAGTGCCGGATTCCATTTCTAATTAGATTTAAATAATTATAGTTGGGTATTATAGTTTGATCTCAACCGAAAGTCAACTACCCGAGCCACTCGCGTAATTTTGGAAATTTTGAACAAACCGGCAGATTTGCGCACCAGTTTTCCAGACCGTAAGTCCGGCCGGCGCGCCAGGCCGCCAACAAAGCCAGGGCCAGCGCGTAAATGATGTGTTCGTCAACGATAAAGGAGTGGGCGTTCGGGTAAGGAAAATCTAATATCGGGAAATAATAAAGCAACATCAGGACGGCGCCTAAAACAGAACTCAAGCGCACAAATACGCCAAAAATAAGAGAGACGCCAAGAAGCAACAACCCCCACTCATTAATAAAATTGATTACCGGCAACATCACCGGCTGCGTCAGGAATTGATAAAATCCGGCGAATGTTTTGGCGCCCTTCATATATCCGGCGGCTGACCATTCCGGATTCATGACTTTAGTAATACCGGCGTAAAAAAACATCCAGCCGAGACTGACACGAAGCAAAAACAAAAAAAATTTTTGAAATTGCATCATATATTTACGATTAATTATAACGATTAAATTATATCACAGCTAAAGTTTTTTTAATAATCGGTCAAGGAGTTTTTTTGCTTCGGCCATACGATCCGGGTCATGTATTGAAATCGGCATAATTTCTTTGCCCAGTGGAGTAAGAGTTTTTGTGATTTCTGAAATTATTTCGTCGCTGGCCGTATCAGCCCGCGAAATTATGATATATTCCGGTTTATCCAAAAGAAGTTTATTGTGCGCGCCCAGTTCCCGGCGGATTGTTTGATAATCGGCGAGCGGGTCTTTGGAATCGGCGTCAATGAAGTGGAATAAAACGCGCGTCCGTTCAATGTGGCGCAAGAATTTAACGCCCAGCCCCTTGCCTGACGACGCGCCTTCTATCAGGCCGGGAATGTCGGCGATAATCAGGCCGTAATATGATCCCAAGTGCGGTTCTAGCGTGGTAAAACGATAATTGGCGACCTTGCTTTGGGCGTTTGTAATTTCGTTCAAAAAGCTGGATTTGCCTATATTAGGGAATCCGATGAGGCCGATATCGGCGATGAGTTTAAGTTCAAGCTCCAGCGAGCATTGTTCTCCTTCCAGTCCCCGTTGGAACTCTTTGGGCGATGTGTTGGTCGGCGAGCGGAAATGAAAATTGCCTTTTCCGCCCTTTCCGCCGCGCGCCGCCAAAACGTGCTCGCCGACCGTTGTCATTTCAACCCGCTCACCGGTTTCAATATTACGCGCTATTGTCCCGCGCGGGACCAGTAACACAAGATCTTTTCCGTCGTGTCCGTCACGAAAAGAATCGCGTCCGTTCAAGCCGTTTTCCGCTCTAAATGACTTTTTTACGCGGAAACGCCGGAGCGCGCCAAGATCGGCCACCGCTTCCAGATAGACATCTCCGCCTTTTCCGCCTGATCCGCCAGTCGGGCCGAGCGCCATCTTTATCTTGTTGAAAGCAGCCGCCCCATCCCCGCCCTTCCCCGCCGTCACTTTGATTGTTACATTATCTATGAGCATAAGTTAAATTATACGTCGTTTTTTTCTTAATATCCAATAAGCTAAAATAATCGCCGAGTAATTTAAAATTATAAACCACGGCGTGCCCCATGAGAATCCATCAAACTTCCATTCCGAAAACGGCCACAGAAACGGCGTCGGGTAAAAACGATATGAGTGAGTCGGGATATCTATTAAAATATGTAAAAGCCAGCCGGACATTTCCCATGGTATCCGCCGAAGCTTTGAGCGAAGGAGGACGGCGGTCAATCCAAAAATAACAACGAAAACAATCAAACTGTGGCTGATATTATAAAGCCCGGAAGCGATTTGGAAAACCGGCAGGGTATCGCGTACGGCCGGCTCTACAGTTTCCGGTCTTGGAAAATTGGAAAATTTCATTCCGCCAAAAACCAGATTCCAAAACATCCAGACAAACGGCAGAGTGAACGCGAAAAGATCTGGGAAGACGCCCCAGAAAACCATCCGCCAAACTTTCAGCGGCTTTTTAATTTTTCCGACAATGGCGGAATTTTTATTGGCCGCTTTGGCGGCCGCCCCCGCCCAAAGCCCATGAGCGAATACATCCATAATTAGTTTACTTTAAATATTTTTTGCCCTTTAATTTTTCCGGCAGAAGGTCATCTTTAGTGTATTTCTCGTATTCTTTGCCGTAGTCGAGCTCTTTCATCCCACACATAAATTTATGTGTGGGATTCATCAGCTTGGTCGGCGCGTTTCTGATTTTAAGCGGCACTGGCAAGTTTCCGTGCGCTTTCACATCCGCCATCGCGACCTGAAGCGCGTCATAAGCGCTTCGGTCTTTTTTGGAATTGGCCAGATACGCCACCCCATGCGCCAGATTTATCGCGCATTCGGGCAGGCCGATCGTTTCTACTGCCCGGAAAACTTCGTTGGCGACAACCAGCGCGGTCGGCTGGGCGAGACCGATGTCTTCACTCGCGAAAATCACCATCCGCCGAGCGATGAATTTTGGATCTTCGCCCGCGTCAATCATTCGCGCGAGGTAATAAATCGCCGCGTCGGGCTGGCCCGCGCGCATACTTTTAATGAACGCGCTGATAACATTATAGTGTTCCTCGCCTTTTTTATCGTATCGCAAAAACTTTGATTGCAGAGTATTTTTTAAATTTTCCACCGTGATTTTTCCGTAAAGCGCGTTGGTGTTTTCCAGCATTGTAATCGCCTGCCTGGCATCGCCGTTGGCCATCGCGACCAGCCATTCTGTCGAGTCTTTGCTCATTTTGAATTTCGCGCGCGTGATGATCTCTCTCATTTCCTCATCAGCCAATTCATTTAAAACAAAAACACGGCAGCGCGAAAGCAAAGGCGAGATGACTTCAAAACTCGGATTCTCAGTCGTAGCGCCAATCAAAGTTAATTCCCCCGTTTCAACAAACGGAAGCAGATAATCCTGCTGGGCTTTATTGAAACGATGAATTTCGTCTAAAAATAAAATCTTAGGCTTCTCACTGGTATTTTCGGCGACTATTTTTCTAATATCATCTTTTCCGGCGGAAACGGCCGAAAGCTCAAAAAATTCCGCGTTTAACCCTTTAGCGTAAATACGCGCTAAAGTTGTCTTTCCCACGCCCGGCGGCCCCCATAAAATAAATGAAAATAAATGCTTTTGCTCAATAGCCACGCGCAAAGGCATACCTTCGCCGACCAAATGTTTTTGGCCTATAAATTCGTTTAATATTCGGGGCCTGATCTTGGCGGCTAATGGCTCCATGACTTCATAATAGCACTTTAACACCAAAAGAAAACCGCCGGATGGTTTTATCATTCCGACGGCGATATCTAGGGCGTTAATTGACCGAGAAATACTGTTTTCTTTTTATGGCGTATATAAGCCCGATACATTGTCTGCATGACGGGATAACATGAGCCGTATCGTCATTGATTGTGCTATTTTTACTAGCCATACAGAAACTGCAGGACAATTCATAATCGTAAGAAGAACTTGAATCTGGTTTAAGTGGTTGGCTCATGATCATTCCCCCCTCCCCGCTTATTTTACAGGTTAATGAAAAGAACAATAATAAAACAATCTTGCTATATCATAATAATCCCATTATCTTCCCGTTAGCAAGCCCGCCTAAGTTTTTGGACTGCTCTGGTATTCACAGACATCTTAAAAAGATTCTTGTCCAAAAATTTAGCGCGGGCAAGAGCGCAAGGTAATGTAATCAAAATAATGCTACTCTATAAAAGTGAGTGCCTTGCCGCGCTTGTTGCTTCTTCCTGTCCGGCCGATGCGGTGGACATAATCATCATAAGTCGCCGGAATGTCGTAGTTAATAACATGGCTGACGTCGGCGATATCAAGTCCGCGGGCGGCCACGTCGGTCGCCACCAGTATTTTGATGTGATCGTTTTTGAAAAGCGCGAGTGCGTGCTGGCGTTTTGAATGGTTTTTGTCGCCGTGAATTGACTCGGCTTTAAATCCTTTTTGCGCGAGCAGGCGCGATAATTTTTCCACCCCATGCTTGGTGCGTCCGAAAATAAGCACCCGGCTGAATTCTTCGTTGTTCAGTAAATCATTGAGCACATCAAATTTACTGGCGTTTTTATCAACTCTGACCACATCTTGCTCCACGTTTTTCGGCGTATCCCCGCTTTTAACCGATATTCTGACCGGTTCCCGAAGAAATTCGGAGATAAGCTTTTCAATATCGCTTGAAATAGTTGCCGAGAAAAAAAGCGTTTGGCGGCTTTTCGGCGTTCCCGCCATAATAAACCGCATATCGTTTATGAAGCCCATATCAAGCATCCGATCCGCTTCATCCAAAACGACTGTGTTAAACTCCGATAGATTGATCATCTTCCGCTCAATCAAGTCCTTAAGCCGACCCGGAGTGCCTATAATAAAATTATATTGATAGCGGAGCTCGGAAATTTGCCGGCCGATGCTGGCTCCTCCGATGCAACAAACTGAAAAAATATGTTTCTCCGTCTTTGTTCTCGGGGTGAAACTCTTGAGTTCGTTGTCAATTTGAATAGCCAGTTCGCGCGTCGGCACGACAATCAGAACCTGTTCTTTGGGACTAAGCCTGACTTTATTGATAAGAGGAATAAGAAAAGCGCCGGTTTTGCCGGTGCCGGTATTGGCGATACCCAAAAGATCCGCGCCATTCAGAATATGAGGAATGGATCTGTCTTGAATCGGGGTCGGTGTGTCATAGCCTTTATCCACTATCGCTTTTTTCAGCGCATCGCCGATTTTAAAATCCTGAAATTTATGTTCAGGCACGAAGTTTTCAACCTCTTCCGTTACAGAGGCTTTATTGATGAATTTGGAGACATTAATTCGCTCGCCTCCGCGTCCGGCGCCAACGCTCCGATTATTCCTTCGACCGAATTGAGAAATTTTTCTACCGCGATTTTGAAACGGTTTTTGACTAGTATAACGCATAATACTTATTATCTCGTTAGTTTTTAGATAAAGCATTAAGGAGTGCGGGATCCAAACAGAATCAATTTAGCGGAGTGAATTCGGGCAAGATTCAAGGCGCGAGGAGGAAGCAGTAGTTTGGGCTACCGCGACGACGAGCAACACAGAAGCTTGCCTGAATTCGCCCGCCCTTCGGGAAGCGAAAAAATGACTGATTTCTTTGTTGCTCCTCCCGAGGTCGGGCTTCCGCCTGCTGACTCCCGATTGTCGCTAAAGCTATTTGTCTTTGCGAAAAAGAAAGAAGTTGTGCAATGTTTTTGTTGTTGGAAACCCGACCTCGCCATATTGATGAATCATTCAAGTTCCCAATATGGCGAGATCCGACCTCCCACAACCAGAATTTATTTTAACTCCTTTCGTTTGATTGTAAACAAATAGCTCAGTTGACAGGTTGGATTCAGCGGGCGGAGGTCGGATCTCAACATCGTCGCGCCTCGAAATCATCTCATTCAGTAGAATGACCTACCGGGTCATTTTTTTGCTTCTAAATTTGATTCTGTTTGGATCCCGCACTCCCATGCTTCGGCGTTTTAAGAGAGCAAAGTTCCTTAAAAGAAAAACTTGAGAGATTTAATTATAATGCAATTATATATCAAAGATAATATTTTGTCAACCCCGTTAGAAGTTTGGCGATTGGCTTTAAGTAAATATAATCTTAGCCGCAAAGGCGGCTTCGCCCCGTTAGAAAGTCATTTTTCCAAACCGCGCAAATAATATCTTGTCCTAAGAATTTGCGATGCAAGCTTTCTAACGGGGCGAGCCTTACATCAATCTTAAAAGACAGACTTTTTATGAACTTCTAACGGGGTCAACTCCCCCAATAGAAAACCGCGCGGTTTATTGGCCACGCGGCTTACTGATCATTTCACCCCCTCCCCCATCCTTTCATGTTGTTTATATAACTCAATTATTTCAATATACAAACAACTGTAAATACTTGCCAATGCGTCTTCTAGCGGCACATTATTTACTAAACAATCTCTGCATATGCCCCCATTAACCGGCCATATTCCGCTAACTTCACGCCGGCATTTTAGACATTGAATCGTCTTTCTATGTATCGCCATAATCCCACCTCCTTAAATTGTTTAAGAACTATTTGTTTATTGCCAGTAATTAAACCAAATTATAACAAAAATTTCAATAGGAATAATTAAAAAGAAGCGTTGAATATTCAACGCTTCTTTTTAATTTGAGTTTGACTGCTGATATTATTACGGCGCGAGCGTGGTGAAAGAGTATTCGGTTGAAGTCGCCGCATTAAGCGCGCTATCCTTTGAGCCGACGAAATAATAATACAGAGTTGACGCGTTAAGGCCGGACAAGCTGATATTGTGGCTTGTCGTTAAACTTGCGGAGCTTGTGCTTGAAGCAGTAGCCGTTGAAACCGGCGTTGAAATAGCATACCATACTGTGCTGTCGGCTGGCTCATTAGTTGTCCAAACGATACTTGTCGTGGTACTTGCCGTGCTGGTCGCAGATATTCCTGATATCACTGGCGCCGTTGTATCGGGAGCGGAAAGCGTTGTGAAAGACTGTTCAGTAGATGTGCCGACGTTTCCGGACGCGTCGCTTGACTGAACCAAGTAGTAATATGTCGTGGAAGCCGAGAGACCAGTCAGCGTCATATCGTGAGAAGTTATTAGCGCCGTGGAACTCACCGACGGAATTGAGCTGGTCGCCACGACCGGAGTTGAAGTGCTATACCATACCTTACTGTCCGCGTTTTCATTGGTGGTCCAGGTGATGTGAGTGGAGTTATGCGTGGTGCTGGTTGCGGACACGCTAGATATCACAGGCGCTGTTGTATCGCCCGGTGTCGGCGTCGGCGCGCCGCATTTTCCTATTTCATCGCCGTGCTTAATATGCGCCTGCATGGCCGGCAATCCGATAGTGATGGTTTCCAATCCTTTATGGCAAATCACTATCTTCCCGACCCCCTTTATATTTTTCTCAAAATACTTGCTGTCGTCTTTGTGGTCTTTCATTTCTTTCCTAACCGCCTTTTCTATTTTTTTGGCAAGTTTGCGCTCGTATTTCGGCAAATCTTTCAAGAATTTTAAGTGCAACCCCTTGGGATACCAATTAAATTCTTTTTTGTTGACGCAAAATACTTTTTTGAAAAAATTGGGGTCCTCGGACAAAGTACTGGTCGCAGAAGCATTAAGCCAGCGCAGTTTGCCGATGTCCTCGCTTTCAATTTCCACGCCGTAAACTCTGGGATCGTTATCCTCGCAGTTTCTGAACAGGCCGGATGTCGGGAAGGCGTCCAGCACTTCTTCACTCACCAGCTTAACATTGAAAAATCCGCCCAAATGCCCGTAGAAATTAAAAATCTCGGCATTCAAGAAAAGACGCTTATATCCCTGTTCGTTGATAATATAAACATCAGGATCGTCCGAAAACAAAGCACTGACAAGGTCGCCTTCTTTTAAGCCGTAGTCAGACAGCTTTGCTGCGTGTAAATCTCCCGCCATTCCAAGAAAAGCGATTGAAAACACGGCCAGAATAAAAACAAACTTTATGTATCTGTTCATAATATATTAAATTACTGATTAATTATTAAATTATATCTCGACTATGAATGAAGACGCAAAACACCGAAAAGTGTTACAGCGATTTAATTAGATATCCAGATTAAATAATTAAGATAGCCGGCAAAACCGACCCAGATAATATACGGCAAAAGCAGATATGCTGCCGGTTTGGAAATTCTATAAAAGGCAATAATCGTCCAGAAAATCGCAAGCCAAAGCGCCAGAATCACGAAAAAAGCGAGGCCAGGAAGATGCAAGCCGAAAAATACGAAAGACCATAAAATGTTTAAAACATATTGAACGGCGAATATCGCGATTACATTCGCTTTCTGCAAATCCCCCGTCCATAAACGCTCCGACCACTTATTCCACCCTTTTTGCTTGCTCTCTAAAATCCGGTTAGTCGTTTCCCATTTATTTTTCCAAACCAGAAACAAAGAAATTCCAATAAGGAAATACAACGTCGTCCAGGCCAGTCCGAATACCCAGTTCGGCGACGCGAGTGCCGGTTTGGCCAGTTCGGCATACCAGCCCGATGAAATCGCCGGCGTCGTGAATACAGCCCCGATGACGCCGGCCAGCTCGGAAACGGCTACGGCGGTGATAATTTGCAGAATTTTTCCAAAGCGCGCGTAAAAAACACGCTCGGATTCCGTCCTGATATATTCTTTGATCATAATCTTTGTTTTGTTAGTTGGTTGCTCTACTTTTCCCTGAATTCATAATTATATCCGTGACATCCTCAATGAGTTTGTTAGCTATTTTTTTAATCTCGTCTTCCGAAGGATTGCTTTTGTTGTTTATGCAACGGGCTTTAATCCAATCAAGAAAATATTCGCTGTTTTCTAGCGCCTTAATATCAACAAATTCCATAATTTTTTTCGTTTCGTCATCTATCAGAGAATACTCCTCAACTTCTCTGCTTTCTTTATTTACGCGCTCTTCCAAAATAAGCGTATCGCCTACCATGGTGCGTTTCACCTCGCGGTCACTTTCATCAAAATTTTCTATATTTTTCATAATTTTAAAGTTGGTTTTATCATGCTATTTTTTCTAATTATTTCAATTTTGTTATTTTGGAGCTTGATTAAAATAGACGGCTGGCCGGATATTTTCCCAGTGCCGTAATAAAAAATATTTTTTCCAAAATATTTTTTTGCTTCGGCGATTGTTTCTGCCGGTCTCCCACCTTCCGGATTGGCGCTGGGCGCGACCAGCGGTCCGGAAATTGATAAGATTTTCAAAAGCTCACGCTTTTTTGGCAAACGGAAGGCCAAAGTCTTGGTCCCTTTGTGAAGATAAGCGAACTTTTTATCCAAACAAGGCAAAACGACACTCACCTTTCCCGGCCAGACTTGTTTTATCCCACACATAATTTGCTTATGTGTGGGATTTAAAACTTTTTTCTGCCAAGCGTTTAAATCAATATTAAATTTTCGCAAATCATCCAGAGAGCCGATCAAAATAATCATCGGCTTTTTTGGGTCGCGTTTTTTTAATTTATAAACTTTCTCAATCGCTTTTTTATCCAGAGCCGGCGCGCAGATGCCGTATATCGTGTCAGTTGGGATCACGCCGATCGCCCCATCTTTCAAAAACAAAGCGGCTTTTTGCCAGCTTAATTTTTCCGGTTTTTTACGCGAGGCGATTTTTAAAACTCTTTCTTTGAAATCCATAGCTTAATTTTAGCTTATTTTTATCTTTTCAATAAAAAACACCGATGAAGGTGTTTTTTATTTCCGGCTATTTTTTCTTTCCTTTCTTTTTCTTGGCTTCCAGCATCAGCTTCTTTACTTCCAGCCGTTTTTTTGTTTTGTGAGAGTGAGATTTTCTACCCTTCACGATACCCGTTTTTCTTCCCATAAAATTTTATTAATTGATTATTCTATAAGTATACCATAAAAGACCGGCAAAGAGAAAAGTTGAATTTTCCTCAGGAAAATTTATTTGAAGGAAATCCGATTTCCCTCACCATCTCTTTTCACCTATTTCTTTGACATGATAATGCGGGCGAGGCGCAGGTCGTTGTATGAATACTCGCCTCCGAGTTTTTCAAATACTGGCGAAAGCCGTTCCATGCCCAATTCCCGAAAAGCGGCGTCTATTTTCGTCAAACTCTCCAAAAGGCGCGGAGACGCCAGTTGCTGGAATTCATCCGACGATAGTTTACCCCGCATAAAGAGTTCCTCAAGATGAGAGAATATGGTGCTTTGGGCCAGTCCGCGGTCGCGCGCGATCTCTTCAACGCGCTTGCCTTCTCGCCACAAAGCAAAAGTTTTGTCGTATGTGCTCGTCCGGCGATCTTCTTTCCCAGCATCTTTATTAACCCCGTCTTTTGATTTTTTTAATTTTCCTCCGCATTTGGCTATAAAACTTTGTTCTTTCGCGAGACGCTCGTTAAGAGAAGTGTTTAAAAATTGTTTTTCATCGGCGCGCGATTGTTCCTGAAATTTGTTTTCAATTTCAATAATCCTCGGATCAACCTCTAGCGAGCGAGTGTTGTAGCCCAAAAGAAACAGTCCCTTAAGCGTTCGCACTCGCGATATCGCCACGTATCCTTGGCCGTAAGTGAAAGCGGCAGACAAATCCACCACCGCCGAATCAAGAGTCATCCCCTGGCTTTTGTGCACGGTGATCGCCCAGGCAAGCCGCAAAGGCAATTGAATGATAGTGGCGAGCGTGCTTGAGCCGTCGCTTAAAGTCCATTCCATCGGATCGACTCTGATCATCCTTCCGTTTTCCGCCCGCACGACCGGAGTCCGCTCTTCCGTAAAATGCTTGATTTCCCCGATGGTGCCGTTAGCAAACCCTTCTTTAAAATTATTTTTAGTAAACATTACTCTGGCTCCGACTTTCAAACAAAGCGTTTCCGGAGAAAGACATCCCCGCTTGAGCTGTTGGACAAATAATTCCGGACCGCGCGACTCCATTACGAACACATCTTCTTTCCCGCGCAAAGATTTTAATTTCTCGTTATTTATTCTGTCAACATCCGCGTTGTGCGTGTAAAGCCGCGTATGCTCTCTCTTTGTTTCCGGTGGTGTTTTTCTTGAAGAAAGAACCGTGTGTATTTTTTCGTTGATTACGCCGTCGCGGATAGAGCCGAGAACGGAAAGAAATTCCTTGTCTTCTTGGCGATGCTGTTCCGAAAGATAACAAATGACGGGCTTAGCTCTCGCCCAGGCTGACGCCAGATAAGCAAAAATCGGCGGCTTCTCCCCTTCTTTGGCTATCGGAGGCAGTTGAAAAAAATCGCCGATGAACACGATCTGCATTCCTCCCCATGGAAGCCGGTTATTTTTCACCTTTTCGCATACCGCTTCTATGGAATCAAGCGCCCGCCCGTCCAGCATTGATATTTCATCAATGATAAGAACATTGGTTTTAGAAACGCGCGAGGCAATCTTTTTCTTGTCGGCCAGCTCTTTCAGCTCTTCTTGGCTTAATGTTTTTCTGATGCCGATTCCGCTCCACGAGTGGATGGTCATTCCGCCGATATGCGTCGCCGCGATGCCGGTGGAGGCGGTGACAGCCGGCTTTACGTTATGCTCGCGCAGATACTCCGCGTAGCGGTTGATGGTATGCGTCTTTCCGGAGCCCGGTTCTCCGGTCAAAAAAACATTCGCTCCGGTTTTTAATATTGTCAGCGCGGTTTCTTGAGTCATTTCAATTTCCAAACCAGTTTCACTTCGCGGTCGTCATTAAAAAGCAAAAAACGATACTTCTCCGGCAATGGTTTGCCGGATTCCAGATACTTTATAACATCTCGCTTTTCGTTATCGGATAAATTCATAAATTTATACGATTTGTTTTTATTGTTTAATCACATCATAACGCCGATTATAATTCAACTCGCATATATTTCAACTATAATATATCACATTATCCTAAATTGCGCGAACACAAAAACACCCCATAAATGTGGCGTTTTTTGGTCTTGTGAGAAGTTTGGTGGGTCCTAAAGCGCTTTGTAGCCGGTGCCGGCGGGGATAAGTTTGCCGATGATGACGTTCTCTTTGAGGCCTTTGAGCCGGTCTTCTTTGCCCGCAATGGCCGCGTTGATGAGCACGCGGGTCGTTTCTTGGAAGGAAGCGGCTGACAGGAAGGATTCAGTGGAAAGGGCGACTCGGGTGATGCCCAAAAGAAGCTGGGAACCGGCGGCTTTTTTGCCGCCTTCCGGCACGGCTTTATTGGCCAGCTTGAATGTTTCTTTTTCTATTACGTCTCCCGGGATCAATTGAGTATCGCCGGCGTCTTTCACGCGTACGCGCGAAAACATTTTTTTCACGATCACTTCAATGTGTTTGTCGGAGATATTCACGCCTTCGGATATATATATCTTCTGGACTTCGGAAACGACATAGCGCTCCACATCGCGGATGCTCGTTACTTTCAGCAGTTCTTCCAGATCCAGATGCCCCTCGCACAACTGCATACCCTTTTTCACCTTGTCACCCACCGCGACGAAAAGCGAAGTAAACGAAGGCACCTGGTATTCTTTCGTCTCTATTTTATGTTTGTCGGATTTTTCTTTTTCTTTGGATTTATCCTTTTCCGGATCAGATGAAGACATAACCGGATCATTGGAAACTCCCACGGTGATCGTTTTTACTTTGCCGTCGTCGGAAATATCCGTCACCACGCCGTCCGTTTCGGAAACCGCCGCTTTGCGTTTGGGTGAGCGCGCTTCAAAAATTTCCTCCACGCGCGGAAGACCCATAGTGATGTCGCCGCCCGAAGCCACACCACCGACATGGAAGGTTCTCATAGTCAACTGGGTGCCCGGCTCGCCGATCGCCTGCGCCGCCACCACGCCCACCGGCGATCCCATCCGCACCGGCACGTTGGTGCCGAGATCGTATCCGTAACATTTCTGGCAAATGCCGACATCCGTCCTGCAAGTGAGCACCGAACGCACCTTCACCGATTCTACGCCCTTTTCGTCGATCAACCGGGAGATGTCTTTAGTAATGAGAGAACCGGCCTCCACGAGCGTCTTGCCTTCGTGGACGACATCTTCCAGCGCGTACCGGCCGAAAACTTTGGGAGTGAAGTTCTGCGCGATCGCCTTGGCATCTTCCCGTACGATCGTAATGCCTTTAGTGTCTTTGCAATCATCTTCGCGCACAATCACGTCCTGCGCCACATCCACCAGCTTTCTGGTCAGGTAACCGGCTGAGGCCGTGCGCAAAGCCGTGTCGGCCGTACCCTTTCTCGCGCCGTGCGTGGAAATGAAATATTCCAAAATGCCCAAACCCTCTTTGTATGATTTTTTAATCGGCAATTCTATAATTTCGCCGGACGGATTGACCACCGGGCCTTTCATACCGGACATCTGCACCAATTGCGATTCGGAACCTCTCGCCTTGGAGCGAACGATGGAATAAACCGAGCCGTGCTTGTCCATCGACTCGGGCACTTTCTTGGCCACTTCCTGCTTGGCGCGGTTCCAGATTTCCACCACTTTCGTATAGCGCTCTCTATTGGTCAAAAGTCCCTGCTGGTATTGCTCGTTAATCTTGGCCACTTCCTTTTCCGATTTCCCAATGATTTCATTTTTCTGGCCGGGCACGACCAAGTCATCCATGCCCCAGGAGATGCCGGATTTGGAAGCGTATTCAAAACCGAGCGTTTTCATCGTGTCCAACATCTTCGCCGCCGCGGCAAAGCCGAAGTGATCAATGACATCGTCAGTTAAAAGCGCGAGGTCTTTGTTGTTGAGTTCTTTATTGATATATTTAAGTCCGCCCAGCGCCCAGTTGAATATAATCCGGCCGACGGAAGTTTCCAGATATTTTTCATCCGAACCGGCTCTTTCTTCCGGTCTGATGTGCACTTTGATTTTCGCGTTGAGATCTATTTGCGACAGTTGATAAGTGAGCACCGCTTCGTTTTTGGAAGAGAAAACTCTGCCTTCGCCCAAAGCGTCTTCGCGAATCGCCGTGAGATAGTAACAGCCCAAAACGATGTCTTTGGTCGGGTTGACGATCGGCTCGCCGTTGGCCGGCTTGAGCAAATTCTTTGAAGACAAAATCAGCTCGGCCGCTTCTTTCTGCGCTTCTTCCGTCAAAGGCAAGTGCACCGCCATCTGGTCGCCGTCAAAGTCCGCGTTGAATGCGGCGCAAACTAGCGGATGAATACGGATCGCCATACCTTCAATCAATATCGGCTTGAACGCCTGGATACCCAAGCGGTGCAAAGTCGGCGCGCGATTCAAAAGCACGTACTTGTTTTCAATCACTTCTTCCAATATCGCCCAAACTTCGTCAGTCGCTTCTTCTATTAAATGCCCGGCGCCGCGGATATTGTGCGCGATCCCGCGTTCAATGATTTTATTGATCACGAACGGCTTGAAAAGTTCCAGGGCCATTTTTTTGGGCAAACCGCACTCGTCCAGATTTAGTTCCGGACCGGCCACGATCACCGAACGGCCGGAATAATCCACGCGCTTGCCGAGCAGATTCTGCCGGAAACGGCCGGTCTTGCCACGAAGCATATCGGCCAATGAACGCAGTTGGCGCTTCTGGCCGGTAGCGGCCATCACCGCCTGGCCTTTGCGCGCCGAGTTGTCAATCAATGCGTCCACCGATTCCTGCAACATTCTTTTTTCATTGCGCACGATTACTTCAGGCGCCTTCAATTCAATCAATTTCTTTAAGCGGTTGTTGCGGTTGATAATCCGGCGGTAAAGATCGTTGAGATCGCTGGAAGCAAACCGTCCGCTGTCCAACTGGACCATCGGGCGCAAATCGGGCGGCATCACCGGCAAAACGGTGATAAACATCCAGCTCGGATTGATTTTCGCCCGGATCAGTCCCTCCGCCAGTTTCAAGCGCTTTAATATTTTTACTTTGGCGGCCGCTTGGGCGTGTTCCGCCTCTTTCGTCAGTTCGTCTTTCAATTTATTCAAATCAAGCGAGTCAATGATGCTTTTGACGGCCTCGGCGCCGATGCCCGCCTTAAATATCTCGCCGTATTTCAAGCTCATATCGTAATACTCCGATTCCGAAAGCACCTGCATCACGTGTAAGCTCTTGAGCTCGTCTTTCGCTTTGGTGAAAGCGTTTTTCAAAGCCTCTTTCTTGTCCGCGTCTTTTTCCGCTTTAGCTTTGTTTTTGTAGTCGCGCTCCAGTTCTTCAAACGATTTCGCGCGCAAGTCTTCGTTGACGTAAGTAATGATATAAGCGGAAAAATAATTTACTTTTTCAAGTTGATTGAGCGGGATGTCAAGCAAGGTGCCGATCTTGGACGGCACGCCGCGTAAAAACCAGATATGCCCCACCGGCGCGACCAACTGGATATGCCCCATTCTTTCCCGGCGCACAATAGAGCGGGTCACCTCCACCCCGCACTTGTCGCAAACGATGCCTTTGTAGCGGATTCTTTTGTATTTTCCACAGTAGCACTCCCAGTCCTTTTCCGGACCGAATATTTTCTCGCAGAACAAACCGTCTTTCTCCGGCCGCTGGGTCCGATAATTGATCGTCTCCGACTTGGTCACTTCGCCGTGCGACCACGTCAAAATCTCTTCCGGCGAAGCCAGCTTCAGCGTCATTGATGTAAAATCAGCTATTTTTAAACTCATACCCAGTATATCAACTTCGATAATGACCGATTGGCGCCCGAAAGCAAATCATAATCATTATCTTTTTATTGAATAAAGTTATAATTTCTAAGCTCTAATTTCTAATAAAAATCTCAATGACCAATCAAACCGAATTTTTAATTTCCAATTTTTAATTTTTAAATAATGCTTTAATTTTTAATGTTTTAAACATTCAATCACTGGGAGATTATCTAAAAATTATAAAATTGTTTGTTGGGATTTGATTAGGAATTAGGATTTAGAAATTAGAAATTTTAAATGATAAGCAAAACTCAGCAGGCCTGCCTGCGCGTACGCGCAGGCAGGCGGACATCAGATCTCAATAACGGTCGGTTTGTTCTTTTTCTTCCATTATTCCGTCAAACTGCACCGAAAGGCCGAGCGACTTCAATTCGTTGACCAAGACATGGAACGAAGCCGGGATATTGGGACTCTTGATTTTCTCTCCGCGGATGATTGAATCATAAGCGGCGGTGCGCCCCAAAACATCGTCGGACTTGATCGTGATCATTTCCTGCAAAGTGTAGGCCGCTCCATATCCTTCCAGCGCCCACACTTCCATTTCTCCAAGACGCTGGCCGCCGAACTGCGCCTTGCCGCCCAACGGCTGCTGCGTGATCAAAGAGTACGGCCCGATGGAACGCATATGAATCTTGTCTTCCACTAAATGATTGAGCTTCATCACATACATCACGCCGACCGTTACTTTGGAACCGAATTTATCGCCGGTGCGCCCGTCGCACAAAACCACCTTGCCGTCTTCCGGCACCCCGGCTTTTTTCAATTCTCCCTTAATATCCTCTTCGGTCGCGCCGGCAAGCGCCGGAGTGATCGCCTGATAGCCGAGATGATGAGCCGCCCAGCCGAGATGAGTTTCCAAGATCTGCCCGATATTCATACGGGAAACCACGCCCAACGGATTTAAAATAATATCCACCGGCGTGCCGTCTTCCAGATAAGGCATATCTTCCACCGGTAAAATCTTAGCGATCACGCCTTTGTTGCCGTGGCGGCCGGCCAGTTTATCGCCCACCGATACTTTTCGCAATTCGGCGATCTCAATCTGAATGCTCTTGATCACGCCGGAAGCAAGCTTGTCCCCGCGATCCCTGGAAAATGTTTTCATACCCACCACCCGTCCGCGTTTGCCATGCGGCACGCGCAAGGAAGTGTCTTTGATTTCTTTGGCGTGTTCACCAAAAATTGCGCGCAAAAGCCGCTCCTCAGGCGTCAGATCTGCCTCGCCTTTGGGCGTTACCTTGCCCACCAAAATATCATTAGCGCCCACCTCGGCGCCAATGCGCACCACGCCGTCCTCGTCCAAATTTTTAAGCTTGTCCTCCCCCACATTCGGAATGTCGTAGGTGGTGATTTCCGGACCGAGCTTGGTGTCGCGCACGTCCACGGAAAAATCTTCAATATGAATAGAAGTAAAGCGATCGTCTCTCACCAGTCTTTCAGAAAGAATAATCGCGTCTTCAAAATTATTGCCGATGAATGAAAGAAACGCCACCACTAAATTCTGCCCTAAAGCCATCTGCCCGCCGTCGGTCGCCGCGCCATCGGACAACACCTCGCCCTTTTTCACTTTCTGGTATTTTTTCACCAGCGGTTTCTGGGAGATGCAGGTATATTGGTTTGACCGGACGAACTTGTGCAATTCGTATGTTTTCTGCTCTTTGGTTTTGTCGGACTTGACGACGATATGACCAGCGTCCACCGCCACCACTTCCCCGTCATCATCGGAGACTATCAGTTGGCCCGAGTCCAGAGCGGCTTTGCCTTCCACGCCGGTCGCGACCAACGGCGCTTCCGGTTTAATGCAGGACACCGCCTGCCTTTGCATATTGGAACCCATCAGAGCGCGATTGGCGTCATCGTGTTCCAGAAAAGGTATGAACCCAGTCGCGATGGAAATAAACTGCTGAGGCGCGATATCCACGAGATCGATCATACCGGCGTCAATACTGCCGGCCGCGCCTTTGACGCGCGCGTTGACCAGGCCCGGCTTGATCTTACTGCTTTCTTCGTACGGAATGTCGGCGGAAGCGATGTTGAAATGCTCCTCTTCCAAGGCGGTAAGATGGACGATTTCATCGGTAATTTTGCCGTTTTTGACTTTACGGTACGGAGTTTCAATAAAGCCGTATTTGTTGACTTTGGCGTAAGAAGCAAGGTGGCCCACTAAGCCGACATTCGGGCCTTCCGGAGTTTCAATCGGACAAATCCGGCCGTAGTGCGAAGGATGCACGTCGCGCACTTCAAAACCGGCGCGCTCGCGCGTGAGACCTCCGGGGCCGGTGGCCGAAATCCTCCGCTTGTGCTCCAGCTCGGCCAGAGGATTCACCTGATCCATAAATTGGGAAAGCTGATAAGAAGTAAAAAATTCTTTCACCGCCGCGACCAAAGGCCGGGCGTTGATCAATTGAGCGGGCGCGAGCGTATAAATATCCAGTGTGCTCATTCTGTCTTTGACGATGCGCTCCATACGCGTCAGGCCGACGCGCAGTTTATTCTGTAAAAGCTCGCCCACCGAGCGCACGCGCCGGTTGCCCAAATGATCAATATCGTCCGGGTGCGCGCTGGGGTCGCTGTTGAGACGAATGATTTCTTTCACGGCCAAAACGATGTCTTTCTGGCTCAATACCCGCTCTTCGGGCTTAATTTCTTTCTTGCGCAGTTCTTCCGATGTCTTGTTATGGAGGCGCAGGTTGTATTTGTACCGGCCCACTTCCGAGAGATCGTACCGCGCGAGCGAAAAGAACATTGTCTGAATCAGCGTCCGCGTGTTTTCAATCGTCGCAAGATCCCCGGGCCGGATTCTTTTATAAATTTCCACGCAACCGTCGTCCGCGCTTTTGGACGAATCTTTTTTAAGCGTGGCCGGGATATATGTTTCATCGTCCGGAAAAGCGGAACGGATCGCATCGTTGTCGGCAAGCCCGAAAACCTTCAGAAGTGCCGTCACGGGAATTTTTCTCTTGCGGTCTATTCGCACGTAAATCGCGCCGTCCGTGTCCGTTTCAAACTCAATCCACGCCCCGCGATTGGGGATAACTTTGGCACCAAAATATTTCTTGCCTTTGACGATATCGGCGGTGAAAAATATGCCGGGCGAGCGGACGATCTGGGAAACGATCACTCTCTCCACGCCGTTGACGATGAAAGTGCCGCGCTTCGTCATAACGGGAAAATCGCCCAGGTATATTTCCTGTTCTTTTATTTCGCCGGTTTTTTTGTTTTCCAAGCGCACCTTGGCGCGCAGAGGCGCCTCGTAAGAAATGCTATTTTCTTTGGCCTTCCTTTCCGTATGCTTCGGTTCGTCAAAATAATAATCCAAAAACGAAAGCGACAAATCTCTGCCGGAATAATCCTTGATGGGCGAAACCTCGGCAAACAATTCCCTCAAGCCCTTTTCCATGAACCCGCGATATGAATTCAGCTGGATTTCTATGAGGTGCGGCAAAGAAGTTTCTCGGCCGGCCTCAAGGGAAGAAAAAACTTTCGTTTTTTTATTCATCCTCACACTCACAAAACTTTGTTTTGACTTTTCTTAGCTTAGTTAAAACATTAGCCTTGTGATTTTAATTATATGCTTTATAAAATCCCCATACTTTGAATGCCTGCCCGCCATAAGCCTAATACCAAACGAAGCCGCCTTTTCCGAGTAATGGTATATTTGTATCGCTGGGTATGCTTCCCTGACAGGCATTGGCAGGCGGGCTTAAGTTTGGTAAGTGTGGGGATGAATAAAAAAGCAACACCCCTTGGTGTAAGAAACAAAGGGATGATTGTTAGTTAGTTATGATAATTTATTGAGTAAATGGAGATAGATTTAATTATTGTACAGTTTATTCTTTTTTAAAAAAATGTCAAGCCCGCCTAAGTTTTTGGACTGTTTTTCCCAAACTATGGAAGTTCAACTTCCATAGTCAATATCGCGCGTTGAAAATCGCGTTATCGCTTTCCAAAAATCATGAATTATTGTCCAAAAATTTAGCGCTGGTCAAGAGTTGACCCCTCACTTGGCACATAGAAAATGCATTGGAGTTTCAAAATAGTTTAACGGATATTCTAAGAACCAAGTGAGGGGTTGACAAAAATGCTTTGGATGACCCCCGCCCCGATGAATAAAGAAATCAGGCTTGACCCGCCGTAACTCAAAAACGGAAAGGTAATACCGGTAATGGGCATCAACCCGAGATTCATACCGGCATTGATCACCACCTGGATAAAAATGAGAGCTAAAAAGCCGGCGCAGAATATCCGGGCGAAATTATTTTCCGCGGCTAACGCCGCCCTCATAATCCGCCAGGCAATAATGCCCAAAAGCACAAATACCAGCGCCACGCCGACAAAACCGAACTCCTCGGCCACGCTCGCGAACATAAAATCGGTGTGCGCCTCGGGCAAAAAGCCAAACTGGATCTGCGAGCCGTACCCGAGCCCTTTGCCGAAAAATCCGCCGTCCCCCACCGAGATCATTGACTGAATGGCGTTATAACCGGCTCCTTGCGGGTCAGTGTATGGATTAACAAAAGTAATAATCCGGTTTTTCTGATAATCTTTGAGAACGTAAAACCAACCCGTGCCGGCGATCAAAAGGCCGACGGCCAAAAGCAAAACCAGATGCTTTTTGGAAATTCCGGCAAAAAGCATTATCACCATCCACAAAGAAAATAAAATTATCGCCGAACCGAGATCGGGCTGCAGAAGCACCAGGGCGCCCGGCAAAGCGACATAAGCGAAAGAAACCGCCAAATGAAAAAATCGGTACATCTCAATATGCCGTCCGGAAAAATATTTAGCCAAAAGTATTATCAGCACGATTTTGGCTGTCTCAACCGGCGCGAAAGCGAAGCCAGCCAGCCGGAACCATCCGGTCGTCCCCTTGGCCGTCGTGCCGACAAAGAGAAGAACGACCAAAAGCAAAACGGAGATAGCGTAAAAAAATATCACCGCGTAAGAATTATTTTTGAAAAACCGATAATCAATCAGCGCCGCGCCAAACATCAGCGCCAAGCCGATGCCGAACGAAGCGATCTGCTTTCCCAGCTGGGCCGTAGTTATCTGCCCATTTTGCGCCATACCGGCCAGCTCCAAGACGCCGATCAAGGTGAGAAAAAATACCGCCGCCAGCAGTATTTTATCCGTTTTTTTTAAGGTGGAGATAATGTTCATCTAAACAGAATTTTAAAGAGATCTGATCTCCGCCTGCTGAATTCAATCCATCAATTGCGCTATTTGTTTTTAAAATAACAAAGGCAGCTAAGATAAATTCCCGTTGTTGGAGATCGGATCTCATAATATTGACTTCCTTGAATACATTTAAAATTCAATATGGCGAGGTCGGGTTTCCAACAACGGGAATAATACCAAACACCTATGTTTATTTCAAAGACAAATAGCTCTGGTAACAATTGAGAATCAGCGGGCGGAAGCCCGACCTCGTTATTCTTGCGCCGATATCTTGATCTTTTCCGGATCGCGCGGAGCGACCGAGATCCAGACCGGCCAGAATGAAAATTCGGCGCTTTCTATCGCCTCGTTGGCGCGCAAAACTTCTTTCATTTCTTCCTCGTTTTTCCCAGCCAGATCGTTTTTGATCTTAGCTTCGTCAAGACTGCCTTTCAACACCTGGCTGACTTTGACGGTGAAACCGAGCGAAAGATTATTAGCCCCAAGAGATTCATTCAAGTAAGTTATCGTCCGTGATTCCACGCCGGACTGCTGAGTATCCGAAAACTTCCCGGCGATGTATTGCTCAATCAGATTGCCGACATCACTCTCGGAAAAAGCGAAAACTCCGTAGTTGGCCTTGAGCTTGGCGGTAAACTTGCCGTCGGCGCCGGGATCGCCGGCCGAAAAATCAAAAGTCGGTTCCAGCCGGGCGCGCGGTAAAACTTTCATGTCTTCGGGCGCTTCAGTGCCAGCCAACTCATCGGCTGATTTATTAAACTTGGCAATCAAAGCGGATTTTGCGCCGTCCAAATCTTCTTTGGTGGCGAAAGGAATGCCGCTTAACGCCCCGCCCGCCATCGGGCTCGACGACTTGCCGTAAAAAGTGACAAATTTAGTCGTGCCTTCAAATACCGGCATAGTAAAATCGGTTGGTTCAATATTATATTGTGGCCCCGGCTGATCCGCTACCACCGCGGCGGTAATCATGCCGGGAGCGATTACCTTACCACCAACAACCGTGGCGGGTGGCACGATAATATCGTTTTTAAGCCGAAAAATTTCTCCGTTTTTGGCTTTGAAACGGGTAGTTTTTACCCATCTTTGTGCACTTGAACTGATGGACTCGTTATAAATCGTAATCTCGCCTTCCGCTTTTGACTCTTTTTCCTGCTTGCCCGTGGAAGCGAATTGATCGGAAATTTCTTTGTTCAGCTTGATCAGCTGGCCCGGAATCTTGGAACTTTTTAAATCAATCGCCGAGACCGCGGTGTCGGCCGTCACTTTGAAATCCATGTTAAACGCCGTCTTTTTGAGAATTATATTCAGCGTTACCTTGGGCGAAAGAAAATAAAACGCCCCGGCGCCCGAAACCGTCACGATGCCGAGAGCCGCCCCGATAAACTTCCAGCTGAAAAATTTTCTGGAAGGTTTTTTCAGCGATTCGTTCTTGATTATTTCTTCCACTTCTTTCTCTTCTTCGGCTTCCTCGCTTTTCAGCTCAGTCGCGTCGCCGGCCGTTTTTTTGCGCATCCAGGGCAGTTCGTTTTCATTATCTTCTGGCGAGAATATCGGCATTTCCCCTCCTTCGCGTGAAGCTTCCGCCGACGCTAAAGCTTTGGCGGACAAGTCTGCGGGCGTAGCACTCGCTACAAACGTTTCCGCAACTTCTGTGACATTAATATCATCAGAAGAAACGGCAAAGCCGGCCTGGCCGGCTATCTCAAGAATATGCGGAGTTTTTGAAACGATGGTAATTTTTTTTGAAAAATTGTCCGCCTCCCGCTTCAGCAATTTTAAATTGATGTGATCGCTGAAAACTTCGGGGCTCGCGTCAACCGCCAGAAAAACTTCATCTTCCGGCGCGCCGGATATTCTGTCTATCACGTAAGCAATACTTTCTTCCGGATGAGTGTATAAAAATTTTTTCATCCCACACATAACAAAGATCGCGACCGGGTCGCTTCTCTTTGTAACCGCCTTAAATAAAAACAACAATTTAAAAGTAACGTTGTGAATGTAATAATCATCATTTTATTATCTTTGTTATGTGTGGGATTCATAAATAGTTAATTAATATAATTCAATACCGCCCGGGGAATCGCGTCCGGCTCGACGCGAATAGATATATTTCTGTCAATCGGCAATCCGTCGAGCCATTGCGCGCCGGACAGCGCTTTTTCCAATTCAGGAAAATTTTCGTCAATGACAACAAAAACATTCCCCGGAATCAAATTATCTCTGTCAATCACAAAGAACGTCGCGCGAATTTTATCCGTTATCTCAGCCACCGCCTCTTCAAGCGCCATTTTTATCGCTTCAGACGCGCTTTGATCAATCCGGTTGTTTCTAAGCTTATCCAGCAAGTCCTTCCCTTCCTCAAAGCCGACTCCGAACGCGCTTGCCGTCTTTTCCGCCATTATACCATATCCCGCTTCAATATCGGAAACCGCCGAAATAAATCCTCCGCGGACAACGCAGATCGTCGTTTTTTCGCTGAAAATAAAAATGGCGCAATAATCTTTGGGCTCGGCTATACCCGACTTCATGAAAGCAACGCGCGTGTCCAAAGCGCCTTCGTATGACATACCGCGCGTCCAGGCAATTGAAACCAGCGTTTTCTCTAAATCATTATTAAAACTGAAACGGGCGACCGGCGCGAAAATTTCTTTGCCTTTCATTCCGATCGGATCTTCAACCGCGAAACCGTCTACTAAAAAACGTTTCTCAATAATGACCAAATCGGCCTTATCTTCTCCGGCCAGCGCCGACAACTCTTGAACGGATATTTTTTTCTCTCTGGATTCTCTTGCCGCGCGCTCAATGGAAAAACTCAATCCGGCGACTCCCCCGCCCAAAACGCAAGCTATGCTTTTAACGCCCGCGATTTGTTCCGCCGACAATCGCTGAATCGCCTTTTCGCAATTCAGTCGGATTTTTTCCGGATTGACGTTTCCGTCTTCTACTGGCTCCAACACGCTCGCGATTATCTTGGCGCCATCCTTTTCCTTCCTCGCTATTTCAGCAATTATTTTATCGGAGTAAACGCCCAGCAGAAGCAAATCTGAATATCCTTTGAATAAATTATTTTTTTGAAGTAAAATCATCGGCTATTTTATCTCAACCGCTTTTTTCTTTGAAGAATGCCCGGAGATTATGCTCACTCTTGAAGACGCGATGTCAAAATATCCGGCCAGCGTTTTTATCAAGGCGAGATTGGCCTTTCCTTCAACCGGCGACTCTTTCACCCAAACTTTAAAATGACTTTCGTCCGTCTTCTCAACTTTTTTCACTTTCGCGTTTGGCTTGATTGAAACGAAAATTTTCATTACCTTTGTACCCATTCTAACGCTTTCTCTCTAATAAATCAACGCGCGTACTCATGTACACAGAGCCACCATCAATCTCTTGTTTATCCACTATCTCCACGATCGTGGAGATAGTGGATAAGTTGTATTGAAAAGGGTTATTGATGAAAAAATTAAGAAAATCAAAAAATTACAGTACAGGCAAGCATATCTTGTATATCATACGATCGTATGATATACAAGCTTTTAGTTTTTAAAAAAATAATAACACGCGATTACGTATTGTAATCACAGATGACGCGATAAAAATTTCGGGGGTTCGACTTCCGAAATAAAATTATCAAGGTTCAACCTCTATAATTTAAAACTTCAAAAAGTTACTTGCCGGCATGTCTGCGTGCAGACACGCACAGGCAGGCGCTAAATTTTTGAACAAAATATTATGGAAGTTTATTATGGAAGTTCAACTTCCATAGTTTGGAGAATCAGTCCAAAAAATTAGGCGGGCTTGCGGGAAAGAAAAACAAACTCGTGGTCAGAACTCCACCTGAGCGCCGGCTGGGCATAAATGACTAGCGCTCGCTTTAATGCTATAGAGGTCTCAATTTGTTGTTTTCATGAGAATTTCATCCCCACATTCACCAAGCTTTGTTTGAACTTTACTCAGCTTAGTTAAAACATTAGCCTTGTGATTTTAATTATATGCTTTGTGAAATCCCCATACTTTGAATGCCTGCCCGCCATAAGCCTAACACCAAACGAAGCCGCCTTTTCCGAGTAATGGTATATTTGTATCGCTGGGTATGCTTCCCTGACAGGCATTGGCAGGCGGGCTTAAGCTTGGTAAGTGTGGGGATTCATAAATATCTGATATGCCAAGCCATATATTTTGTCAAATTTATGGTTTTATAAACTATAAATTAATTTATATCTAATAAACCCCGTTAGAAGTCTGGGAGAAACTTTTATCTTGCCCAGTTCTAAGGCGCCAATCGGCTTCGCGCCCCCCCCATCGATTTCCTGAATAAAAAGACATGGCTGGACTTCTAACGGGGTAAACCAGCATGCCGTCGCCGAACGAGAAAAACTTGAATTTCTTTTTGACGGCTTCGCGGTAAAGCTTAAGCAGTTTTTCCCGGCCGGTGAAAGAAGCGACCAGCATTAGCAGGCTTGATTTGGGCACATGAAAATTCGTGACAACCCCATCAGCGAATTTAAACTGATAGCTCTCTCTGATAAATAAATCGGTCGCGCCGGATAGTTTGGATAAGCGGGTATTTTTATCCGCCGCCGATTCCAAAGCGCGCACAGTGGTCGTTCCGACAGCGATAATCGGCGCGCCTTTTTCTTTTTGCCGGTTCAGAAAATCGGCCGTCTTTTTGTTTATCGCGTAATATTCCTCGTGCAAACGGCCAGTCTTCACATTTTCTTCGGTTAAAGGCGCGAATGTGCCGAGATTGACGTGTAAGGTGATAAATCGAACTTTTATTCCCGATTTTTCAATCTTTTTCAAAAGCCGTTTGGTAAAATGCAAAGAAGCGGTCGGCGCGGCGATAGACCCGGCTTTACGCGCGAAAACCGACTGGTATTTTTCTTTTAAATCGCTTCGCGACAACGGAGTGTGTTTGATATACGGCGGCAGAGGCATCTGGCCGTATTGCTCCAAAACGCTCATCAAACGGCTCAGGGGAAACGAGGATTTAAGATAATAATACTTCCCTTTTTGCCCGACGACGGTGAGATATATTTTCGGTGCGAGCGTTAGTTTTGACCCGACGCTAAGCCGCCGGTCGGCCATAACTTCTATTGTTGCGCCAACCGTTCTAATATATAAAATCTCAGCCTTGCCGCCCGTTTCTTTTTTAACCGTCAGCCGCGCCGGTATCACTTTCGTCTCATTGAAAACCAAAACTGAATTTTTGGGCAGATATTCGGCAATGTGCGCGAAAGTAGAAAAATGTGTCGCACCTGTTTTTCTCTCATAAACCCCATTAGAAGTCTGGGAGAAACTTTTATCTTGCCCAGCTCTAAGACGCCAGTCGGCTTCGCGCCATCGCTTCCCTAAATAAAAAGACTTGGCTGGACTTCTAACGGGGTAAATCAAAAGTTTCGCGCTGTCTCTTGGCGATGCCGGTTTTTGGGCTATGAAAGCCGTGGGTATTTGATAATCGTAGCGATTAAGCAGTTTTTCAAAATTTTCCATTCTTGATGTCTTTTCTGATTTTTTCTATGAACGAGTTGAAAAAATAAAGGTTGTGGAATGTCAGAAGATTCATTGCTGTGATCTCTTTGGTACGCTCTAGGTGGCAGATGTAATTGCGCCGGTAGTTTTGGCAGATGCGGCACTCGCAATTCGCATCCAGCGGTTTTTTATCTTTAAGAAATACCGCTTTGCCCAAATCCAGCCGGCCCGCGCTCGTGAATGCGAACCCGCGCCGGGCATAATGCGTCGGCACGATGCAGTCAAAAGTGTCCACGCCCTTTTTGATGATTTTTGGAATATCTTCCGGATAGCCGATGCCCAAAAGATGTCTCGGTTTTTCTTCGGGCAGATTTTGATTGACCCAGCCGATCATCTGCTCCATCGTCTTTTTTTCCGCGCCAAATTCCCCGCCGATGCCAAAGCCGTCAAACGGCAATCCGCCGATAAACCGCGCGCTCTCAATCCGCAAATCTTTATATTTCCCGCCCTGCACGATGCCAAAAAGCGCTTGCCTACTCTTCTTGGTTTTTAAACAAATCTTCGCCCACTCGTGAGTCCGCGCGATCGCCTGTTTATTATAAGCGTAATCGGCCAAAGGCGGCGGACATTCGTCAAAAGAGAAAATAATATCAGCGCCGATCGCCTCTTGTATTTTGATTGACTCTCTCGGCCCCAAAAATAATTCATCGCCGTTGATGGGCGAACGAAAACGCACTCCTTCGGCCGTTATCTTCACATGCTTTGGCTGTTGATTAAAACCGACAACTTCATTAATATTCGTATGGGCGCGTTCGTAGCGCGCTATTCGCATGCTATTCGTATCATTCGCGCGCATTCGTAGATTTGTATTATGTTTTATAATCTTCCCCACTCCGAAATCCTTGCCGAAGCCCAACGAGAACACCTGAAACCCGCCCGAATCGGTCATCAGCGGCTTGGGCCAACTCATAAATTTATGCAAACCGCCGGACGACTTAATAAGCTTATCCGCGCCTTTAGTGTGAAGATGAAAAGTGTTGGAAATCAAAATCTGCGTTTTTGTCTGCAAAACTTCCTCACTAGAAAGCGTCTTCACCGAAGCCGCGGTCGCGACCGGTACCAAAGTCGGCGTTTCCACTTCCCCGTGCGCCGTTTTCAACACCCCCGCCCGCGCCCCGCTCTTCTTGGATTTTTTTAAAATAGTGAAAGAGAGCATGTAACAAAAACTATTTCTGAAGAATTATTTTATAAATCACACCTGCTTTGTCGTCGGAGACATAAATGACTCCGCCGGGTTCCGCCAGAATATCCGCCGGGCGGCCGAGCGCGCCGTCATACGACGACTGCTCCGTTCCCTCCGTTCGCGGGTTGCCGTCTTTGGTAAGCCAGCCGGAGGCAAAATCTTCTTCGCCGAGATAGCGCCCTTCGGCGTCCAGCTTGTATCGCACGATTTTATAGCCGGTCGGCTCGGTTCTATTCCAGGAGCCATGATAGGCCACAAGCAGGTTATACCACCAATCCTGCGGCCAGCCTTCTTCCGGAATAAACGCGAGCCCGAGCGGCGACGAGTGCGCCGGAATATCAATATAGCTTTCTGTTTCAAACGGCTCCATACAAGGATTTCTGATATAGGTTTTTTTATCAAACGAAGTGTCGTGAATGTTTTTCCCGTAGCAAATCGGCCAGCCGTAATTTTTGCCTTCTTCTATGATATTAATTTCATCGGGCGGGAGATTGTCGCCGAGAAAATCCCGGCCCATTTCCGTCGCCCAGATTTTGCCGGTGACCGGATGAATCGCCATAAACACCGAATTGCGCAAACCGTAAGCGAATGTTTTTAAATCACCGCTGTTATAATCAACCGACAATATTTTCGTCCGGCGCCAATCTTCTTCATCGCACACATCACAAGACGAGCCGACAGAGATAAGCAATTTATCTTCATCGGGCGACGGCATAAACCCCGTTAGAGGCAGAGAGTCGTTGCGAGCTCTCGCGGCCTCTAACGGGGTAAAAGCGATTGTCCGCGTGAAATGCCTCCCGCCGTCCGGCAGATCGGCGATTTTCTTTTTGTTGGATATTTTTAAATTTTTCTCGTCGTAGTCGTAAGAAGCCACCTTATCCGACTCCGCTATGTAAAGCTTGCAGAAATTTTCAACGCACCGAAACGCGAGCCCATGCGGCCGGTTTAACCCATCGGCAACCGTCACTGTTTCGTCAGCGATACCGTCATTATTTTTATCCGACAAAGCCACCACTTTTCCTTCACTCGTAATACTTGTTAAAATGTTTCCCGCCGGGTCGCGCGCCAAAACGCGCGGCGCTTTCAGATTTCTCGCGAAAATTGAAACGGAAAATCCCGGAAGTAATTTTAAAGGCAGACCGGTCTCATTTTGAGAAGGGCGCTCATTCGGCTGGTCCGGCTGAATGAGTTTCGTGATATCTTGCGGCGGCTGTTGAAACGCCGGCCACGCTCCGCGCAGATATTTCCAATAAAAAAATCCCGCCGCGCCAACGGCGGCGGCAAACATTATCATCGCGAAAATAAGAATAAAAGCGATCGTTTTCATCCCACACATAACTAACGCAACAAGCTCTTGCGCAAACGTTCTTTTAGTCTGCGCAAACCTTGCGCGCGTAATTCTAATAATTGTAATACATAAACATAATACATATGCCGAATTAAAAGCGTTAGTTATGTGTGGGATTCACAGTCTAATAATACGCTTTGCCCTATATAAAATCAAATAATCCTCCCATATGACGATCGTCACATGGGAGGATTATTGGAGATTAAAAAACAGGTTGGTGTTAATCTATGAAACCGCTTTAATCAAGAAAAAGCGGTTTTTTTGCTACCGCTCATTAAAACATCTTTGAGCAGTAAAACAAACAAAACACCGGTGCCAAAAAGCACTATTTGCACAGCAAGCTCGGTTTGCAAAAAAGCGCCGGCGTAAAAATCATACAGAGCACCTATCCGGTTCCAGCTTGGCATATTGAGCAAAACATTCTTCATCGATACCAAAAAGTTACTGGCAATCAAAAGCGCGGAAAGCATAAAAAGTTTCAAAGAAAAAGGCGAGGTTATTTTTCTCAAAATAAAAACCGCATAAACCCTCCGCATAATATTATTTTTTAATCTCATTCCATCCATAAATTAAGAAAGATTATACTCTAATTTTTTTTCTCTTAACTCCTTCTTAGCCCGGAATATGCGCGTCCGCACCGCGCCCTCGGAAATTCCCAATAGTCCTGCCACCTCTTTTATCGGCTTATCTTGGATAAAGTGCAGTGACAAAACCTGGCGGAGAATATCGGGTAATTTTGAAACAACTGACAGCAAATAATCCGCGGAGAGCTTTTTTTCGTGTTCCAATGAAATATTTTTGTCCGGAATCAGCTCCGCGGTTTCTTGGCCAAATAATAAAAGAAAATCTTTTTCAATTTTTAGCTTTTTATAAACGGTAAAGCATTGGTTGAGGAAGATTCTGTACCCCCAGGATTTAAACGAGGCTCCCTCTTTCTTTTGGAAAGCGCCAATGTTGATGTAAATTTTAACGAATGCTTCTTGAACGGCGTCTTCCGCCTCTTCCGGGCTTTTTAAAATCTGCTTTCCTTTCTTTAAAAACGCGCCTTGATATCTTTCCACCAAAAGAGAAAAAACGGACGGGTTGCTCAATGAAAGATGAAGCAACTCTTCATCGCTTTTGCCTTTTAATTCTTCAGATTTTACGGCCGGAACCTTAAAAAACATACTTGCTCAATAAGGCAAATGCTGGGAATGGCCGGATTTGCCGCGCCATTCCCTGTTTGCCGTGTTTTAAATTATAAGACTCTGTTATCGACCTCCCTATTATCTATAACAATCCGCCGATAACAAAAGTTACAACAATATCATCATAGCACACCGCGCGCGCTTTTTAAATTCTAATTTTTGTTGTATTATGCGAATCATATATACCGTATGAAAAAAATACTTTTTATCATAACCAAATCGGAGATCGGCGGGGCGCAAAAGTACGTGCTGGATATGGCCTCGGGCGCGAAAAACGCCGGCTTTTCCGTGGCGGTGGCCAGCGAACATAGAACCTATCTCGATACTAACTCCAGTCGCGATGCTGGCCAGTCCGCGTCGGGACAAGGAGCCGACGACGCCGGCGTAGCCTTAGCTACGTCAAGGAGGAGCGACGCAGTATCCGGCGCGGAATGGCCGCATCCCGAAGGGTTCTGGCGATTTTCTTCCATCACTTCGTTGCTCCGCGTCGCGGTAGGGAAAACTACCGCTTCCTTGTCGCGCCTCGCGCTGAAAGAAAATCGCTCAGAACGCGGCTTGGAGGCTAGTATCGAGATAGGTTCTGACAGCTATTTTTATGAAACACTGGCCGAGCTGGGCATTGAATTTATTGAAATAAAGAACCTGCAAAGAAGCGTTAATTTTGCATTGGACGCCAAGCTGCTTTTTGAACTGATTAAGATAATCAGAAAAGAGAAACCTGATGTGGTGCACCTGAATAGCTCCAAAATCGGCGCTTTGGGCGCGATCGCGGCGAAATTGGCGCGCGTGCCGCGTGTTATCTTTACCGCCCACGGCTGGGCGTTCAACGACCCGAGGCAAGCCTGGGAAAAATACGCTATCATCGCCGTTTCGCGTATGGTTGCTTTGTTTCAAGACAAAATCATCTGTGTGTCGGATTGCGACAAAGAGGCGGCGCTTAAATATAAAATCGCTCCTATAGAAAAGCTCGTCGCCATCCATAACGGCATAAATCCGAAAGCGCTTTCACTGCTCGCGCGCAAAGAAGCCCGGGCACGCTTAAATATTGATGAAAAAAGTTTGGCAGTCGGCACAATCGCCAATTTTTACAAAACTAAATCGCTCGATACGCTGGTACTGGCGGCCATCTCGGCCGTGCATCTCTCTCCATCAATAAAATTCGTCATTATCGGCGACGGACCGGAAAGAATAAAAATAGAAGAGCTGATCAAAAAATACCGGCTGGACGAATATTTTTTACTGACCGGCGCCCTGAAAAACGCCGGCCAATATCTCAAAGCTTTTGATATTTTCGTTATGCCTTCAAAGAAAGAAGGCCTGCCCTACGCTCTTTTGGAAGCGATGGCGGCCAAAACCGCCTGCGTCGCTTCGGCGGTCGGCGGCATTCCGGAAATAATAGAAAACGAAAAAAACGGCCTGCTCGTCAAAGATATGTCGCCGAGCAAATTGAGCGACGCCATATCGCGCCTGATTAAAAATAAAAAAACGGCGCGCGCGCTCGGTCTGGCGGCCGCCGAAACAATTCAATCAAAATTTTCTCTAAAACAAATGCTAGAAAAAACTTTAGCGCTTTACGACGAATCATGAAACTTGAAACATGAAACTTGAAACATCGGAATCCGCCTTCTTCTGTTTCATGCTTCATGACTTAACTAAACAAGAACTAATAAACCCAATTATATTCTTTTGAAACAACTCTTCATTAAAATTTCGGGCAATATCTTTTGAGCGCTCGCTGTTGTATGAAAAGTCACGCGCGGCCATTTTTCGCAGAACTTCAATCACTGCTTCTTTGGTCTGACTTTCAAAAAATTCTCCCGTTATCCCCTCTTCCAACCATTCGGTCGCTCCTCCTTTTTTATAGGCCAAAACCGGCTTGCCGAAAGACGCCGCTTCCAAGGCGGACAGCCCGAAATCTTCCTCATTGGCCAAAATAAACGCCTTGCTTGAAGCGTAATATCCGCCCAGTTCTTTGTCCGGCACAAAACCCAAAAACTTAACATTCTTTCCAGCCATATTCTCAAGCCGTTCACGCTCCGGGCCTTCTCCGGCAATGGCAAGCGGCCAACCAAGGTCATTGAACGCCTCTATAACAATATCTATTTTTTTATAAGCGGAAAGACGCGCGGAAATAAAAAAATAATCCGCAATGTTTAGAGACCGGGACTCTAAACATTTTAAAGGCGGATAAATGACAACCGAGTCCTTGCCGTAATATTTTTTTATTCTTTCTTGCGTTGTTTTGGAATTAGCGATCCAAAAATCAACCCGATCAGCCGACGCTTTATTCCATTTCCGCAAACGAGGAATTATCAAATTGGCAAAAAAACTCGCCAAGATGCCAAAGCGATTGTCTTTCTGGTACTTGTCTTTATAATCCCACAAAAAACGCGCCGGCGCGTGACAATAGCAAATGTGAACGGCTTTTGGACTTTTTATAACGCCTTTGGCAAAGGCCGATGAAGAAGAAATTATCAGATCATATTCCGATAGATCAAACGACTCTATCGCCCATGGCAAAAACGGCAAAAGCAATCTTTTGTTTGATTTAAAAAATACGGGCAGTTTATTTAAAAAAGAAGCACGCACGTCCCGGCCGGCTAAATACCCGCCCATTTTTTTCAGATCGTATAAAATGGTGTAAATCGGCGCGTCGGGATAAGCGCGCGCCAAAGCAAACAGCACTCTCTCCGCGCCGCCCAACTGCGTGAGATAATCGTGAACCAGAGCTACTTTCATATTAAGAGGTCAATATGTCTAAAGTCTCCTTGGCGCACTTGAACCAACTGTATTTTTTCACGTTTTCTAATCCTCGCTCTATCAAATGATTTCTCGTGTTTTTATCGGAAATCACCGCGTATATTTTTTCGGCCAGCTGTTCCGCGCTCGCCGGATCAACCTGCAAAGTCCCGCCGTCCGCTATTTCGGTGATACTGGGAATATTTGACGTGACCACCGGCACCTGCCTCAACTGGGCCTCTAAAACCGGCATGCCGAACCCCTGGTAAAACGGCGGGAAAACGAAAACATCGGCGTACTTGAAGAACGATTCCTTTTCTTCGTGGCTAATGTACCCTGTCCTGATTATGTTTTGTTTGTTCAGAGAAGAATTTATCTCGTCTTCAATTTCATGATAGCCAAACCCGGGCTTGCCAACCAACACCAGCTTGTGCGGTATTTTATATTTCTCCTTGAGCGCGTCAAAAGCTTTCACGATGTTGCGCACATTTTTCTTCTTTTCCAGTCGGCCGACGAACAATATGTATTTCTCGTCTATCGGCGGATATTTGTGATGATAAGCTATCTGGGGATTGACCCCATGGCGCACTACGGTGATTTTTTTCGCGTCGGCATTGTAAAATTTTATCAGATCGTTTCTGGTTTCCTGGGAAACGGCGATAATTTTGGAAGCCGAGCTTACCGTCCGCTTGGTACTGCTCTTGAGATAACTTAAAAGATCGTTAGGATACATCTCCGGATAATGTTCAAATTCCAGCCCGTGAATGGTGACAACATTTTTCTTGGGATAAAAAATCGGCAAAAAATTGGTCGGCATAAACAAAACATCGGCCGAACTCAACAGCATCTTCAAAGAAAAGACGCCCCGCGTCCAGAAAAACGGACTGTACATTTTTTTCACGATAAAATTGCGCGGCAGATACAAATCGCTTCTACCAACGCGCGGCGTGTATAAAAAAAACGTGTGCTTCCGCGCCTCATCAGCCATCGCCAGATGCTTGATAAGCTGATAAGCGTATTCTTCCACACCCGTCCTTTCGTATTTAAACGCGGCTTTGGCGTGAATGTTGATAATCATAATCGCTCGCTTCGCTTGCTAAAATTAAAATTTAAAAATCAAATATCAAAATTTTGGTATTCCGACGAAGTCGGAATGATTTTGAATTTTGCATTGTCATTTTGATTTTTGCATTTTGATTTTTGATTTTACTTCTTGCTCATCACACTGCGCTTATAGATATTAAGATTTTCCAGCATAATGCCCGTGCCTTTGGCGACGCAAAGCAAAGCGTCCTGCGCTTTCACGCAGGGCACGCCGGTTACTTTAAACAAAAGCTCGTCAAGATTCCTCAATAAAGCGCCGCCGCCCGAAAGCACCATGCCTTTGTTCATAATATCGGCGGCTAGTTCCGGTGGCGTTTCTTGCAATACCATTTTAACCGCCCGGATGATCTCCTTTAACTGGTCAGCGATTGCTTCCGCGACTTGGTTGCTTGAAACTTTGACAGTGCGCGGCAAGCCGGTGATCATATCGCGCCCGCGCGCCTCCATAAACGATTCTTCTTTGATAGGCACGGCCGAACCGATGGATATTTTAAGATCCTCGGCCGTCCGCTCGCCTATCTCCAAACTGAAATTTTTGCGCATATATTCAATGATCGCCTGATCTATTTTGTTGCCGGCCACCCGCACCGACGACCAGGAAACTATCCCGCCCAATGAGATAACAGCGATCTCGGAAGTTCCGCCGCCAACATTAACGATCATATTGCCCGACGGCTCGTTTATGGGAATATTCGCGCCGATCGCCGCCAGCACCGGCTCCTTCACCACATAAGCCGATTTGGCGCCGGCTTGTATCGCGGCGTCTATCACCGCCCGACGCTCGGTTGAAGTAACGCCGGCTGGCACGGAAATCATCACTTCCGGCTTGAAAATGCGCATCCGCCCACAACCCTTGTTGATAAAATAAGAGATCATCGCTTCCGTGATTTTATAGTCGGCGATCACTCCGTCTTTCAACGGCTTCAAAGCGACAATGGTGTCGGGCGTGCGCCCCAGCATTTCTTTCGCTTCGGCGCCCACCGCCATCACCTGCCGGTCGGCCGCGGACACGGCGACAACCGACGGCTCGTTTACCACTACTCCTTTTTTTGGTATAAAAACCAACGTATTGGTCGTACCCAAGTCTATGCCGATTTTGCGTATAAACATGCGCTTCGCTTAAGTTAAAAGTTCATAAAGTCCTTAAAGTTAAAAGTCATTGTGTCGCTTCGCGACATTTCTGGGGCTTCCGACTTTATAGACTTATTTATTTTACTCCATTTCCAAAACTTTCGCAATATGATAAGTTGTAAGGTATGACCCCTCGCAGAAGAAAAATATATTTTTGGATCGCGGCGGCGGCGTTCGCGTTCGGCACGCCTCTTTTGATACTCTACTCGTCCGGCTGGCGCGTTGACTTTCAAAGCTTCGCTTTGATAAAAACCGGCGGAATCTTTATCAATACTTTCCCCAGAGGAGTTAAAGTGTATATAGACGATAAGCTTGAAAAAGAAACAAGCGCCGGAATCTTTTCCCAGGGAGCTTTGGTGTCCGGCCTCAAGCAAGGCAATCACACGGCTATGGTCAAAAAAGACGGGTTTAGGGATTGGGCCAAAAAACTGGCGGTGAGCGCCAATCTCGTCACTGAAGCAAGAAACATATTTCTCGTGCCGAACGACATCAAAAAAGAAACAGCGGCTGAAGGCGTGAATGACTTCGCCTTTTCCGATTCCCAGGCCCGCCTCGCTTACGCCACTAAAGACGCGATATACATTTCCCGATTTCCGTTTGAAAAATTTGAGCAGATTGCGCTGGAGAAAAACGAGCAGCCGGGCAAAATATTTTTTATGGGCGACGATCACCTTTTGGTGGAAACCCTGCTGAATAATAAATTAAAAAAATACCTGTACGACGCGGGTGCCGGCGAAATGATCCCGCTTAAAGAAGACATAGAGGAGCAGTATCTCAAGGCCCGATATCTGCCGGACGAGAAAATAAGGCTGGCCGCTCTGTCCAACCAAAATATACTCTACAATATAGACATATCTTCGCAAAACGAACCTAATATTATCGCCAAAGACGTCAGTAACTTTGAAATTTTCGGCTCAATGCTGATATACGCGACCAACGAGCCGACTATCGTATATGAAAAAAATCTGGACACGGGCGAAACCGAGCAATTGATCAAAACACCGCTGGTCGGCGATCTCGGTCTGGGTTCAAAAATTTTGCGCTCACGGGACGGCAATCGAGCGCTGATTGACGATAAGCGGACACTGTATATTTACAATCACGAAACACAAGCGTTTGAACGGCTGGCGACCAGCATAGTCGGCGTTTCGTTCTCGCCCGACGGCAAAAAATTAATATATCAAAACGCCAACGAAATATACGCGTATTATCTGAAAGACATCAAAATCCAGCCGTACAGAACCCGAGGCGATAAGGAACTGATCACCAGATTTTCAAAACCGATTGTCAACATAGAGTGGTTCGCCTACGATAATGAACATGTTCTATTTACGGTTGATAAAATACTTAAACTCACCGAACTTGACGGGAGAGATCAAAGAAACACCCACGACATTACGGGGGTGGAAAATCCGTCGCGCCTTGTTTACAACTCCACCGATGACTATATCTATTTCATGGACGGTCATTTGTTAAAAAGAACAACGCTATTGGTTGAATAGCGTTGTTCTTTTTTCCATCGCCCCTTCTGCCGCGTTGTTAAAAACTAACGTTTTGACCAACGCGGGGCTTTTCTGGCTTTTTTAAGCCCGTACTTTCTCCGCTCTTTCTGGCGCGGATCCCTTTTGAGATAGCCGGCTCTTTTGAGCCGTTTGCGAAAATCAGCGTTAAAAACAATCAGCGCGCGTCCGATGCCGTGGCGCACCGCTTCGGCTTGCGCGCGCGCGCCGCCACCGGCCACCTTCGCTTCTATTCTGAAACGTTCCAAACTTTTCATCTTTCTCAATGGGGCTTCTATGATCCTTTGCAGAGAAACCAGCGGAAAATATTCTTTGAAGTCTTTGGCATTGACCGTGTATCCGTTTCCCTTGGTATAAAGCCGCACCCGAGCGCTCGCGGTCTTCCTCCGGCCGACCGCTTCATAAAACTTTTCCGATTTCTGGTTTTTAGCCTTTTCCGCGGCATCAGCGACTCCGGCGGTTTCAACCGCCGTTTCTTTTTCTTCAACGCTTTCCGTTTTCGTCTTGCGGACAGCCGGCTTTTTTACCGCTTTTATTTTTATCGTTGTTGTCATGCTTAATAGTCTAAAAATCTATAAAATCATTGAAGTCCAAAGTCATTGAGTCGCTGAGCGGCATTCTTAGACTTTATGGACTTTCGACTTTACGAACTTTATAAACTTATTTTAAGTCTTTTTATCATTTTCGGCCTCAATTTGTTTTTCGGGAGCATTCCGTAAACCGCGAGCCGAAGCGCCTCGGCCGGATTTTTTTCCCATAAATTTTTTAACTTCGTCGTCCTTAACCCGCCCGGATAACCGGAGTGCTTATAATATTCCTTTTGCTCCATTTTGTTCCCGGTAATCTTCACCGCCTTGAAATTAACCACCTGGACGAAGCTTCCCGCGTCAACATTCCTGAGAAAGTCCGCTTTGTCTTTTCCGCGCAAGAGCAAAGCCGCTTCGGAAGCCAATCTCCCCAAAGGTCTGCCGGTCGCGTCAATTGTGTGAGTTTGTCTTTGCATAAGCGCTTCGCTAAAATCAAAATGTAAAAATCAAAATGCAAAATTTTGGTGTCCCGCTTCGCGGGACGATTTTGATATTTTTTAATTTTGAATTTTGCATTGTCATTTTGATTTTTGATTTTTAAATTTTTAATTTATACGAATTCTATCTGCGCCATTTTGGAACTGTCCGACTTGCGCTGGCCAAGATTGACGATCCTGGTGTATCCGCCTTTTCTTTCGGAAAAACGCGGAGCGACTTCGTTGAATAATTTTTCCGTAGCGCCGACTGACAAAGTTTTTCTGATCAGGCGCAAGTTGTGCGGATTCTTGACCTTCGCTCTCGTAATCATCTTTTCCACCTCCGGCCTGAGAGCTTTCGCCTTGGCCGATGTCGTCTTGATTTTGCCATGACTGATCAGCGCGGTCGCGAGCGCTTTCATCAGCGCTTTTCTTTGCCCGCTTTCTCTGTGAAATTTCTTTTGTTTGTTTAAATGACGCATAAGCGCTTCGCTAAAATCAAAATGTAAAAATCAAAATGCAAAATTTTGGTGTCCCGCTTCGCGGGACGATTTTGATATTTTTTAATTTTGAATTTTGCATTGTCATTTTGATTTTTGATTTTT
>Ga0209542_10002100_pt1 | contig 45491 bp, 43 predicted proteins | sample RifCSPhighO2_01_FD_184028 | JGI IMG/M metagenome (GOLD analysis project Ga0209542, IMG submission 184028) | Soil microbial communities from Rifle, Colorado - Rifle CSP2_plank highO2_0.1 (SPAdes) (version 2) | ecosystem: Environmental > Terrestrial > Deep subsurface > Rock core/Sediment ...
AAACTATTTTCTGGGGAAAAGGATTTCGCAAAACCTCGGCTAATTTGTTTTTTGCATTTTGTCCGCGCGGAGGAGGGGTCTGGGGAGGAATCCGCGCGGGCTTCTGAATTTTGAAATTTCCGAACAGAGCTAAAAAGAAAAACGGCCAGCTTGTGGGCTGACCGACCAACCGATAGGTTGGATTTTTGCCTCACGATTGCGAGGACTTTACTTGCCTTCCGTTTTCACCAGAACCTTGATGTAGGCTTTGACGAGAGCGAGCGGCAACGGGCAGGGCGTCCAACCGATGTATCCCACTCCGTTGATTGGAGGACGATCCCACTCGTCTTTGATCCAGTGGCAACCTCGAGTGGTGAGCGAGAAGACCTCGTTCGCCTTCTTCGTATCAGCGAATTGAGGATCGGTGGCGACGAGTTCCTTCTCGACATCTTTCCTCAACGTCGGCGGCCAGCGGGCGATGTCCCCGGCAAGCCAGAGATTCGAATTCATATCGAACCGTAAAACGTACGGCTCATACTCTGCCGGCAGACGTTTCCCGCCACGAACTCCGATCTCCCAATGCCAGTCAGGACTGCTCGTCGCATTGAAAATCTCGAAGGCGTCGTTTGGCGGAGAGAACCGAAAACCATCTTTGTTCTCGGCGTGAAGGAAGATGAGGAACTGCTTCGCGTTGTACAACCCGAACAGGTCGCTGCCCTTGATCGCGATGCTGGGCGTCTCGGGTCCCTTCAACAACGAATCGACAGCGAAAGTCACGACGTTAGCCGCGTAGAAGAGCTCGTCGGTTTTGTCGTTCGCGATTTTGTAATCCGATGGCTCCACGCGCGACACTGTTCCGACGAAGACCGCCTCAGCTTTCGCTGTAAGGTTCTTGATTGAGATTGCCGGATCGCATCGCGACAACTGCCATTTGTTGTTGCACGGCCCCGGCCAACCCGCCACGCTGGCGGCTCCGAGTACGAGAGCGAGCACGACAATGAAACCAGTCCGAACAGTCATGTGTCCCTCCTTCAGGGAATCTGATGTACAAGTACTAACATAATACTCTACATTAAAGTTCTTAAAGCGTCAAGAAACACATAAAAACAGATTAAACACCGAAAGGCAAAATAAAATAATTTCTAAAAATAAAAACTATGGCAACAAAAAACAAAGTTCCTAATAAAGATATTTTTGAATAATTATCTTTGTGATTTTTGCCTTGTATTAAAAGATAGGTTAGCTCATCTACGAATAGACCTAAACCAATGGCGTATATAAGAATTGAATGGAACATTATTCCTATCAAAAGGCCAGCAACTCCGTACATGTAGTGATGAATTCTGAATTTTATAAAAGTAGGGGCAGGAATTGGGTAGATAAAAATAAATAAACGAGTAATTATAATCGTCGCTAAAAAAATTAGAAAAAAGTAATTATTCATAATTTATTCTACCAGTACCCATTTAGCAAAAGCCAATGTGGCCGAAGGAAAAAATATCATCCATGCAAGAAATTCCTCGATAGGAAAACTCTGTCCGAGTAAATTAACCCTCCCAATATATTCAGCCGATGGAAAAGTCCAAAAACCGAGCATGTTTGCTGTAATTTCATAGGGCAACATCAAACATATGGAATAAACGATTATCCAAAACAAAGGTTTTCGATAGGACTTAAATCGTACGAATAAAATTAAAGTGGGAATTATAAATGCAGTTAAAACCAATAGTAAGTAATAGTAAGGAATGATAAAAATTTCCGGCTTCAACAGATAGAACAAAATAAATACCGCAAAAAGTAACAATAAAATAGTCCCCGACTTTGCGACCGCGATTTTATTTTTAGTGCTTAAATTTAAATTAGGAAAAAAATAATGAGAAGCTACAATAACTATATATATAGCCCAAAATGTAAAGAAAAAATCTTCAAACGGGATGAATTGAAATAATCTAAAGGAAAAAATAGTTGGAACAGCCCAAGCTTTATTTAGAAAAGCTAGGTAATCAAATATCACCATTGGTGGCATTGCTACTAAAGCAACAATAAGTGCCTTTGATATTACATCTGGTTTTCTTATTGAAAAGTAAATACTCGGCAAAACAAGATATAAAATACTTGAAACAAAAAACCCTTCATGAAATATAAGCAAGAAAACCGGTGGCAATATTACCCAACTAAAAAGAACCATTACATCCAACACTTTACTTCTTTGATTAGAAGATATTTGCATAATTATATTATATCATTTTTTTAATGTTCGGAAATTTCAAAATTCAGAAGCCCGCGCGGATTCCTCCCCAGACCCCTCCTCCGCGCGGACAAAATGCAAAAAACAAATTAGCCGAGGTTTTGCGAAATCCTTTTCCCCAGAAAATAGTTTTCGCAAAACCGAGTTCGAATTGAAGCCCCGCCACACTGCCCGAATACTTGGAGGGCAGAACCCCAAAAAGAAAAATGTCCTTTCCATTTTAGAAAAAACTGGTCGCGCGCAAATCCGAAAAGCAAGGAACATTTTTTCTTTTTGGGGTTGCCGAGTGAGGCGAGGCGGTGGCGGGGCTTTCGTGGAGCGTACGATTTTGGTCAAAGCCACCACGCGCTTCGCGCGTGCGATACATTACCGATTTTGAAAATAGGTTCGGATTTGGTAAAATAAAGGCACAAGGGTAAAACGACGGTGGAATCCCGCCGCCGTTTTACCAAGATGGTGGCTATGGTGTAGCGGTAGCACAAAAGCTTGTGGAGCTTTTAGTCTGGGTTCAACTCCCAGTAGTCACCCACGTCAAACGTGGCTTTGCCCGTGCAGACGTGCCTCGTTCGACGAGGCCCGGCTGTTAAGATATATAATTAAGATGTGTTCAAAACGTCTGACGTTTTGAACTAGTCTATGGAACATTTCTATGTATATATTTTATTAAGCAAAAAAGATAATAAGCTTTATATAGGATTTACTAACAATCTTAAAAGAAGACTAACCCAGCATGCCAAAGGGGAAGTAATTTCCACCAAGAATCGCAGACCATTTAAATTAATTCATTATGAATATTTTATTAACGAATCAGATGCCAGGGCTAGAGAAGTTTTCCTAAAGAGTGGGGCTGGGCATCAGCAAATCAAAGATAAACTTAGAAAAACTCTTTTATTCTAAATGGTATACTTTTAGTATATGAGAAAGATTTTGAGATTCTTTGACCGGTTTGAGGACAAGGTGCGCGGGGCTTTGAGCCATTTCCCCATGTTCTATGCCTTCCTCGGAGGAGTGGCCGTGGTTTCCTTCTGGCGCGGGGTGTGGGAGACATCTGACCTCTTAGGTATTACGCCCCAGGCCTCTCTCGTCTTCGGGACCCTTATCATGATGTCTGTCGGCATACTCGTTACCGAGTTTCTAGGCAATAGAATCATCATTACGGGACTTCGCGGTGACAAAAAGCTCGAGGAGAAGACCTTGAAGGAGATTGAAGACGAGGAGATGTTCCTCTCGAACCTCAAAACTAAGGTGGACAGAATCGAGAAGATGCTTATTGAGTTGAGTAAAAAGAAAGACATATGACAACGCAGGAAATATCTCTCAAGCTTGAGCATTACGACGACATTTTCTCCGATTTTGACATGCGACCTTATTCCAAGAGGGCTCTCTCGGTCGACTTCGTCGACGAGATTAGGCGGGCGTCTCTCGACAAGAGCGAGTCGGGCATAGACCTTTCCATATCTGTGCCGGCGGACGCGAGGAGCGAATCTCACGAGGTTACCATCAAGGAACGCCTGGCAGGCCACTTCGAGAAACATTATGGCTTGGTGCTCAAAGAAAAGAGAAAGACGATGGGTCAGGGAGTTCTCATGGTCGTTCTCGGTGTAATATCCATGATACTTGCCACTTTTATACTCTCTGGCAGCGCGGAAGGGGATATGCTCAAGTCCTTCTTGGTGGTCTTTCTAGAGCCGGCGTCATGGTTTTTGCTTTGGGAGGGTTCAGATTTACTCCTCTTCACTTCAAGAGAGATTAATCCCGAGCTTGGCTTCTACGGGAAAATGTTTGCCTCGCGCGAGAATATCCATTTCAAATCTTATTAAATTAAAAAATGAAAAAAGGATTCAAGGACAATATAGAGAAATTAACGATAGAGAACACTGATTTTCGTCGAGTGCTTTACACCGGTGAACGTTCCCAGCTCGTGCTTATGAGCCTCAAGCCGGGTGAAGAAATTGGCGCGGAGGTGCACGAGGACAACGACCAGTTCTTTCGCTTCGAGAAGGGGAGTGGCAAGGTTATTATCGACAATACCGAGTACGAAGTAAGCGACGGCGATGCAGTGGTCGTACCGCGTGGTGCCGAGCACAACGTTATCAACACTTCCCAGATGGAAGACCTCAAGCTCTACACTATTTACTCTCCGGCCCACCACGCTGATGGCATAGTCCGCGCGACAAAAGAAAAAGCTGTGGCAAACGAAGCTGAATTCGACGGAGTTACAAGTGAATGATGTTATAATCATATACCATGGGATTTCCGAATTGGGCGAAGAATATTCTTTTTCTCCTGGTCTACATGATCTCGGGACTCGTGCTCGTGATTATTATCGGGGGACTTCTCTCCGGAAGCGATCTTGAGCCTCTTAACGCTGTTATCGAAAGCGCAGTGGTACACATGAGGACGCCGATTCTTACAACTCTTCTCGTTTGGATTACACGCATAGGAAATCCTTTCGTGTTCGCGTCGGTCGCGGTCTTTATTTCTGTCATACTTGTTGTGAAGAGAAACGCGTATGATGCCACTCTTTTTCTCACGGCGCTCATTGTGACGGTAGTCTCGCTTACGATACTGAAAAATGTTTTTCAGATTAGTCGTCCAGTCTCGGACATTTATGCCGCGGACGGATGGAGCTTCCCCTCTGGCCATGCCACGCTCGCCACTTCATTCTTCTTTCTCCTCCCCTACATCTTCTTCGGCAAAATGAAGAGCTTGCGGAGCAAGACAATTCTTATCATCGGCTCGATTGTCGGCACTCTCCTGATCTGTTTCTCCAGGCTCTACCTCGGCGCGCACTGGACGCTCGATATCCTCGCTGGTATTGCCCTGGGCCTCATTTCGGTAAGTCTTACCATTCTCCTTTTTAATATTTTCCTAGAAGAAAACCGCTCTTTGAGGAAAAGACTGAACCTGTGACCCTTCGACGGGCTCAGGGTCATGGTGAGAAACATCGAATCCATGATAAAATCTCTCGCATGCAAACACAAGAAATGCAAAATATTTACAAGTGGACTTGGATTGTGCTGATTATTCTGGCCGTTTTCCTGGGAGTAAAGACGCTTGGCTCCCTCAAGGACCTTCGCGACGTTTCTCCTTCCTATAACACCATAAGCGTTTCGGGAGAGGGGGAAGTTTTTGCCGTGCCTGACGTAGCCTCGTTCTCCTTCACTGTCTCAGCCGACGCGAAGACCGTAACCGAGGCGCAGAAGCAGGTAACAGACAAGGTCGATGGTATCTTGGAAGCAGTAAAGAAGCTTGGCATCGAGGAGAAGGACATAAAGACGACCGACTACTCTGTCTATCCGAAATACGTTTATGTGCCTATCGCGTGTACGGCAACGTACTGCCCTCCCTTGCGGCAGACGCAGGACGGTTATACTGCCAATCATTCCATTACGATAAAGGTTCGAGATACAGAAAGGGCGGGCGAAGTTCTTGGCGCCGCCGGCTCTGCCGGAGCCACTAATCTCTCGGGTATCTCCTTTACCATCGATGACCCGGATGCTCTCGCCGCGGAAGCCAGGGCGCTTGCCATCTCGGATGCCCGAGAGAAAGCTGAACTGCTTTCGGACGAACTGGATGTTAAGCTCGTCAGGGTCGTTAGTTTCTCCGACTCAACTGATGGCGGACCGATGCCTTACTATGCCCGCGAGACTCTTGGCATGGGCGGCGGGGACACGGCGGTCGCGCAGAAGGCGCCTACTCTTCCTACGGGAGAAAATAAGGTCAAGATTGTCGTGAACGTTACCTACGAAATCCGCTAGACCGACATTTGACTTCTTCTACTGAAGCATGGTAGCTTTAAAGAGCACCCGAAGGGGTGTTTTTTAAAACATGATGAATAGATTCATTAACTACGTTAAGGATACAAGAGGGGAAATGAGCCATGTCTCATGGCCGACAAAGAGGCAAGCCATAGTTTTTACCGCAATTGTCATTGTGGTCTCTATTGTCGTCGCGGCATATCTCGGCCTCTTCGACTACGTTCTTTCTCTTATTCTGCAGAAATTCATCCTCTAAAGAAATGCGATACCAATCAACGAATGGCATACGAATGAAACAAATGGAATTCAATTTGTGTAATTCGCTGAGTTATTAGTATATTAGTATCGAGTAATATTATGGCAAAGCAAACTATATCCGAAGGAAGGAATTGGTACGTGGTCCACACTTATGCTGGCTACGAGAATGCCGTTATGAGGAACCTGAAGCAGAGGATCGAGTCCTACGACATGCAGGACAAGATATTCAGCGTCATCGTGCCGACGGAGAAGAAGGTCAAGATTAAGGCTGGCAAGCGGGTCGAGGAGGAGGAGAAAATTTACCCAGGGTATATCTTGGTCGAGATGGTTGTGACCGACGACTCGTGGTTCGTGGTTCGAAACACACCAAGAGTAACGGGTTTCGTCGGCTCTGGAGTTTACCCAGTGCCCTTGGACAAGAAGGAGGTGGACACTCTCTTTGCTCGCATGAATGCCGACAAGGTTACACACACTATCAATCTCATAGAGAATGACGCAATTCTCATAGTTGATGGCCCGTTCAAAGACCTTGAGGGCAAAGTCTCAAGCATTGATGAAGAGAGAGGCAAGGTAAAAGTTCTGGTCAGCATGTTCGGCCGAGAAACCCCTGTCGAACTAGATTTTTTGCAAGTTAAGAAAGTTTAAGGTATTCTAACGGTTCAAATGGCTAAGAAAGTTACAAAAGTATTGAAGCTCCAAATCCCAGGCGGAGCGGCTGTTCCGGGCCAGGCGCTTGGTCCTGTTCTTGGCGCCGCCGGTATAAACATTGGCGAATTCGTCAAGCGCTTCAACGAGGAGACCAAGGATCGCAGGGGAGAAACTGTGCCCACGGTTGTCGATATTTACGAGGACCGCACTTATAAGCTTTCATACAAGACCGAACCGGCCGCCGCGCTTATTCTCAAGGCTCTCGGCAAGGAGAAGGGCTCAGGCACTCCCAATACCGCGAAGATAGGCACGCTTTCCAAGGCGCAAGTCAAAGAAATCGCCGAGAAGAAGATGCCCGACCTCAATGCCAACGACCTCGACGCCGCATCAAAAATTATCGCGGGGACGGCGAGATCGATGGGCGTAGACGTGAAATAAATTTTGCTTTTTGCTCATGCGAAATGAAGATCAGCAAGGATTATAAAAAAGTTAAGAAATTTGTCGATTACTACCGCAATTTGGGGCGTAAAATAGTATTGGCCCAAGGAACTTGGGATATGGTGCATGTCGGGCACGCGCGTTATCTAGAGAACGCAAAAAAATACGGGGATATTTTGATTGTGGGTGTTGATGAGGATAAAAAGGTTAGATATCGAAAAGGTCCTGATCGACCAGTTGTGCCGGAAGGTGAGCGCTTGGAAATGCTTACACATTTGCGATCTGTAGATCTGGTGGTTCTCAAACGACTGCGTGACCCGAAATGGGCTTTAATCAAGGCTGTAAAGCCGGATATTCTTATTACTATTAAGGAAACTTATAGCGATGGCCAGCGCGAGGCTTTGAAAACACATTGCAAAGAAGTTGTGGTTATGCCGCGCCAAGCGACTACCTCCACCAGTGCCAAAATAAGACTGCTCCAGATCAATATTGCCGAAAAGATAGGTCAAGCCCTCACGCCAAAGGTTCTAAGCGCGATAGAAGAAGTTTTCAGCGAACTTAAGGGTGGGGCTTCTAAGAAAAAGAAATAATGCCGAGAAAAATTATCATCGCTTTTGTCCCCGTGCTACATGAAGGTTATCGAAAATTTTTAGAGAAGAATTCTGGTGCAGACACCTTGTATATATTCGGCAAAGATATTGTAGAAAGGGAATTCCCGTATCTTCAGAAAGAAATTCGCGCGCTTGAGCCGGAAGTGATGATGAGTGTTCTTAAGGTTTTGCCCAGTGTGAACCATGTGGAAATCTTGGATATAAAAAAGTTGGGAGAATTGGGAAAAGAAGATATAGAAATCGTTTTCCCCGACGAGGATGTGAGCAGGGAACTGGCTGAAAAGTACTTCAAGGACAAGAAAACAAGTTTTGATCAGGTTTTTTTGCGTTGGGATAAGCACAAATCAATGGAAGAGAAGCCTGTTGAAGCCGATCAAAAAATCTCAAGAGAAGAATTCGACAGAGAAGTAATACAAAAACTGAAAACGGAAGCTGAAAAAAGTTCTGACTGGTGGCGGAGAATCGCGTCAGCGATTGTTAGGGATGGCGAAATTCTTTTGATCGCGCACAACGAACATTTGCCCTCGCAGCACTCTCCTTACTCGGATGGCGATCCTCGCAATAATTTTCACAAAGGTATTGGGACGGATATCGCCACCGCCATTCATTCCGAGGCAAGGCTTATCGCGGAAGCGGCGCGGAAGGGTGTATCTCTTGATGGCGCTTCCTTGTATGTAACAGTATTTCCTTGCTCACTTTGTGCGAAACAGATTGCTTTTTCCGGCATCAAGAGAATCTATTATGGCGGGGGCTATCAAATGCTTGACCAAGAACGAATTCTAAAAAGCAAGGGTATAGAGATAATTTACGTTGATGACAAATAATTAAACGGGCACGCGCGAAGCACGTGCCCGTGTTCTTCCGTCGGTCAAATCCTTCCTTTGACGAGCTCCTTCTCGTCGGGGGAAAGATCGTCGACCAACGTTCCTTGTCGCAGTTTCTCGTAGATCACTGCACGACGGATGCCAGCTTCCTCCTCGTCCGCTCCCTTGTAGAACGGACTTTCGACCCGGCCCTTGCCGTCGGGCACCATCACGTGGACGTGGAGATGCTGGATTGTGCCAGCCGAGAGGGTGGCATCGCCATCGCGGATGAGAATGCCGCGGCTCTGATAGCAGTAGGCATCCCTCAGTCCCTTCAGAATGTCGAACAGTCCAAGTTTTTCACCAGCGTTCAACTGTTGAGTGTCGACGTGGTGCTGTTTAGGCACGACGATGAAGTGGTACAGCGTGTTTTTCTCTGGGAATGGGCTTTGCCAGGCCCGCCAAAGTGTATTCTGGGCAACAACCTTGTTGACTTCCGGGTCGGGTTCGCAGAACGGACAGCGACCCGCGAGTGCGTCCCGCACCATCTGGCAGTACTGCTTGTACGTGCGGGCACGGGCGATACAGGCGAGAGTGCCGCTGTCAGTGATACCGTCGATGACGAGTGTCGCTTCTGACATTCTGAACCTCTTTCTGGGGAAGTTGTGTTACGGTCTGGCAAACTTTATACGCTTTTTGCCTACAAGCGTCAAATACTAGGATTCTTGAGAGCGATGCTTCTTTGTGTAATCTTTCGGTTGGCCGAATTTGAATTTCCAAGCTTCATCCGGGGCTAAGGTCTTGAGGTCGGGCTCAATGAGGTGCGCGTGGATGTGAAGCACACTCGAGCCATAGTTGCCGTCTTCCGATTTGCCGAAGCGGATGGCGAGTCCGCCACCGGGTATACTCCTCTTCTTGGTTTCCTCGGAAAACATTTCAATAAGTTCTTTGCCGGCTTCCGGCTCCATTTCATTTAGGTGCTCGATATGTGTTTTATAAATGGCGAGTAGTTGATGTTTTATTTTTTCATAAGGCCACTGATTGTTCGTCAGTAGCCAGAATTTTCCCTCTTTGATGATTGGATTCTTATGATATTTTTCCAAATTCTCACGGCAGAAAGGGCATTCATTAGCTTTGTCTATTTCTTCCATGACCTTGGCCTGGTCCTCCCTCCTCACGGCAGAGAGGTTGATATGTTTATTTTTTCCGCTCATATATTACAAAGCTGTAATTATACTGATTTTTCTCGTCTTTATCGTGATCCTCACGGGAAATTTCTTCCCATTCTGATTTATCAAATTCTGGGAACTTGACATCTCCAGCAATTGGCGCATGGACCTCGGTAATAAAGAGTTTTTCCGTGTATGGCATGCAAATCTTGAATATCTCTTCTCCGCCGATGACAAATTTTTCCTCACCCGGCTGTTTCAGAGCTTCTTCTATCGAATTAACCACATTGCATCCTAGCGCCTTAAAATCATTTTGTCTGGTGATGATAATGTTTGTTCTTTCCGGCAACGGTTTACCCAGGCGTGAAATTATAGATTCATAAGTTTTCCTCCCCATTATTACCGTGTGAGGTTTGGTGATTTCCGCGAAACGCTTGAGGTCTGCCGGCAGGTACCAGGGCAAACTATTTTTGTCCCCGATGACACCATTGTCAGCAATCGCAACAATAATAGAAATCATATAGCAACAGGTATACCCGCAATGCCCGGATGAGGGTTGTAATCCGAGAGAGTGAAATCTTCTTTGCGGAAATCAAATAGATTTTTCTTTTCCGTATTGAGAGTCATGGTGGCAAATGGTCGTGCCTCTCTCGAGAGCATGGTTTCTACCGCTGGTATTTGATCAACGAAGATGTGGGCATCGGAAATGCTGTGGATGAATTCATAAGGTTCAGTGCCGGTAACGTGGGCGAGCATCATGGTGAGTGCCGCGTACTGGACCATGTTCGATGGCACACCGACCGGAGTGTCACCTGAGCGTTGCATCATGTGAAGCGTAAGTTTGTTGTCGATGATTCTTATGTGAACCCAGCCGTGGCATGGCGCTACCACAACTTTCTGCTGTTTGCCTTTGCCTCGTCCGATGTACTGTGGAATCCAAGGAGATACGAAGTGTGTGCGAAGTTGAGGCTCCTCGATAATCTGCTCGACTATGTGCTGGAATTGGTTGAAATGTCCACCATCGGCAGTGGGGAAGTCATGGAAGGCTGCTCCATAAGAACCTGGTCCAAGGTCTCCTGTTTCGAGGCCGCGCTTGCCGCATTTCTCCGGTGTTACCCACGACTTCCACCAGTAGCAGCCGAATTTCTCCAGCTCTTCTTGGGTGTGGGCACCGTTAATAAAGCCGCAGATTTCTCCAATAGCCTGTTGCCAGACGGTGACCGGGAGTCTCTCAGATTCTTTGGGCGCCATATTACGCTCATTGATGATAGGGAACCCGTTTTCAAACTTGAAGCGTATAGGTCCCGGCGCCATGAGGGTGATAGCATCTACCCCCTGCTGGCTTGGGGTGCGCACACCCTTTTCTAAAATGTTTCTAAGAAGGTTCTGGTACTGGCTGTCCGGGACGCGTTCGGAAGCTGGTTTCATCATGTTGCTCTCCATGCTACCATAAGTGGCAAAATTGGTCGTAAAAATACAACATGAAAGACAAAGAAATCCAGAGATTAATAGAAAAGGAGACCAAGAGGCAGAAGGGCGTCATAAATCTTATCCCGTCCGAGAATTATGCCTCGAAGGACGTGCTCACCGCTCTTGGCTCCATCTTCGACAACAAGTACGCCGAAGGATATCCGCACAAGAGATATTACGGTGGAAATACTGTCACCGACGAATTGGAAATCTTATGCCAAAAGAGAGCGAGGAAAGCTTTTCGGCTCTCCGAAAAGCTTTGGCATGTCAACGTCCAACCCCATTCCGGTTCGCCGGCAAACCTTGCCGTTTATCTGGGGCTCGTTCCCATGGGCGGGAAGATTATGGGCATGACGCTTACTGCCGGCGGGCACTTAACGCACGGGCAGAAGGTTTCCATGACGGGCAAGGCTTGGCAGCAAGTGCCATTTGGGGTTGACCCGAAAACCGAAGTGCTTGATTACAAGGCGCTTAAGGCTCTAGCCAAGAAAGAGAAACCAGCGCTCATCGTGGCGGGCTTCACTGCTTATCCGCGCATGATTGATTTTAAGAAATTTCGTGAAATTGCAGATTCATGTGGAGCTTTTTTTATGGTAGACATGTCGCACTTTGCCGGACTGGTGGCTGGCGGGGTCTATAATTCACCATTTCGATATGCGGATGTGGTTACGACCACTACGCACAAGACTCTGCGTGGTCCGAGAAGCGCAATTATTTTTTCTCGCAAAGACAAGAAAATAGGAGACAAGGATATTTCCGTTTTGATAGATAAGGCAATCTTCCCCGGTTTGCAGGGAGGCCCTCACTTGGGGCAGATTGCGGCCGTAGCTGTGGCGCTCAAAGAAGCATCTACTCCGGCCTTCAAGAAATACGCCAAGCAGGTGGTAAAAAATTCGCAGGCGCTCGCAAAAGAATTGTCGAGATTGGGCTGGCGCATAGTCTCTGGCGGAACGGAGTCGAACTTGCTTCTGGTGGACACATGGATGGGAGGCAAGGGTATTCCTGGGAAAGAGGCGGAAGCTAAACTCGAGAAGGCTGGTATCATCGTGAACAAGAACACCATTCCGGGGGAAACCCGCTCGCCCTTCGACCCATCCGGCATTCGTCTCGGTCCTCCAGCGGAAACTACCCGAGGCAAGAAAGAAAAGGATATGATTAAGATTGCGAGAAAGATCAACAGGGTCTTAAGAAAATGATATGGCAAAAAGAGATATAGATTTTTTATTCGAGATAGGATCTCTGCGCAATGTGCCGAGAGCTTGGCAACAAGTATTGACTGGAAGAGTGCAGAACATTGCCGAGCATATTTTCCGAATGACAATGATCGCGTGGATAATCGCCGCGGCGGAGAAAGCCGACACGGCAAAGGTTCTTAAGATGTGCCTGGTACACGACCTTGGCGAATCGAGGGCAGGGGATATCGCTTTCATGCATCGGGAGTATGTTACCAGGCACGAAGAGTTGGCCGAGAAGCATATTTTCAAGAACACCATGCTTGAAAAAGAGACTGTCACTCTTCTCAAGGAATATAATGAAAGACAATCCCTTGAAGCTAAGATAGTTAAAGATGCGGATAATTTGGACGTTGACCTAGAGCTGAATGAATTGGCGAAGATCGGTGATACCTCCGCTATAGGGATGCTGAAGGACCACCGTCCCCACGTCAGGGCCCAGAAGCTCTATACTAAGACCGCGAAGAAAATGTGGGATGAAATCCAAAAAACCAATCCGAATGCGTGGCACCAAAAGCTGACTGGCAAATGGGTTAGGAGCAAGCGCGGGGCGAAATAACTTTGATGAAAGAAAAATTAGAAAAATTAATACAAGAAACTTTGGTGTCGCTTGGAATTAGCGATACGAAATTTTCCGTTGAGCATCCGACCGATTTGAAGATGGGGGACTATTCGACCAATGCCGGTATCAAGACCGGCAAGGCAAGGGAGATTTATAATTACTTATCTGTCCGACAGCTAAGTGGAATCGAAAGGATTGAGCTCGCCGGCCCGGGATTTATCAACTTTTATCTCTCGAGAGAATTTTTCAAAAATAGTTTGGAAGAAATTATCGAAAAGGGAGAAAATTTCGGCAGAGGCGAGCATGCCAAAGGTTTCAAGGTAATGATTGAACACACCCAGCCGAATCCTTTCAAAGCCTTTCACATCGGGCATATGATGAACAATGCCATTGGTGAGGCGCTGGCGCGGATTATCAAGGCCAATGGTGCTGAGGTAAGGACCGCAAGCTATCACGGCGATATCGGTATGCACGTAGCCAAGGCTTTATGGAAGGGCGATTACGCCGCCGGGGCAAAAGCTTTTGAGGAAGACCCGCAAGCCAAGGCGGAAATACAGGAGATAAATAGAAAAGTTTACGATAAATCCGACCCGGAGCTCAATGCTCGCTACGAAGAAGGCAAAAAGAAGTCGATGGAAGAGTTCCGGAAAATTTATGAGAAACTTGATACAAAATTTGATTTCAATTTCTTCGAGAGTGAGGCCGCCGGGATTGGCAAGGAGCTTGTATTGCAAAACGTGGGCAAGGTTTTTGAAGAAAGCGAGGGCGCAACTGTCTTTAGGGGCGAGAAGGCCGGACTTCATACCAGAGTTTTTCTCAATTCCGACAAACTTCCGACGTATGAGGCCAAGGAGGTTGGTTTGGCGAAAATAAAGAAGGAGAAATTCAATTTCGGTCAATCGATAACTGTTACCGCCAACGAGCAGGACGCGTTCTTCGATGTTGTTGAGGTGGCAATCGGAGAAGTTTTCCCCGAGCTCAAGGGCAAGTTAACGCACTTGTCACACGGCATGCTACGGCTACCGTCCGGCAAAATGTCTTCGAGAACTGGAGATGTCATCACCGCCGAGGCGCTCATTGAAGAGGTGAAGAAGAGAACCAAGGGCGATGAGCAGGTGGCTATTGCGGCTATCAAGTACATGATTCTAAGGCAGGCGATAGGGAACGATATCGTCTTTGATTTCGAAAAGTCTGTTTCTACTGAAGGAGATTCTGGAGTGTATCTCCAGTACGCGCACGCGAGGGCGAATTCGATACTGGAGAAAGCGAAAGTCCAAGGCCGGACCTTAAGTATCGATTCCCAAGGCCCGGCCTTAAGAAATACTCACGAAATCGAACGTCTGCTCTACCGATTCCCAGAAATCGTGGAGCGAGCTGGGGCGGAATACGCGCCGAACTATATTACAACTTATCTTACCGAGCTTGCGGCAAGCTTCAACAATTTCTACGCGCACGAGCAGGTCTTAGATGGTTCTCCAGAATCTGGTTATCGTCTAGCTATTGTTGAAGCATTTAAAATAGTGATGAAAAACGGCCTCAATATTCTGGGTATTCCAGCGCCGGAGAGGATGTAACCTCACCCAGCCCTCTCCTTGAGCAAGGAGAGGGCGACTACTGAGCAGACGAGTGAGTGTGTTAGAATGACCAAAATGAAGTCCGAAAGAGCACAAAAGGAAGAGAAAATCCTCCAATTCTGGCAAGACAACAAAATTTTCTCGAAGACCCTGAGTCAGTCGAAGGGGAAAAAAGAATTTATTTTCTACGACGGGCCACCATTCGCCACTGGCTTGCCTCATGCGGGAAGTTTGCTTTCCTCGATTATCAAAGACGTCATCCCGCGTTACAAGACCATGCAAGGATTCCACGTTCGTCGCCGCTGGGGCTGGGATTGCCACGGTTTGCCGATCGAGAATATGATTGAGAAGGAGCTAGGCATTAAAGACAAGCTCGAAATCGAATCCAAGTTTGGCATAGAAGCATTTAACGAAGCTTGCCGCTCTTCCGTTCTGCGCTACGTGCGTGAGTGGAAACAGTATGTGGATCGTGTCGGACGCTGGGTTGATTATGACAATGCCTACAAAACGATGGACAACACGTTCATCGAGAGTGTTTGGCATGCTTTGAGTGAGATAAATAAAAAAGGCCTTCTCTACGAAGGTCGCAAGGTGCTCCTGTATTGCCCGCATTGCCAGACGCCGATTGCCAAGGCGGAAGTGGCGATGGATAACAGCTACAAGGACGTTACGGAAGAATCGGTTACGGTGGAATTTAGAATCAAGGGACAAGAGAATAAATCCTTTCTGGCATGGACAACCACGCCGTGGACCTTGCCAGGCAATGTTGCGCTAGCCGTTCATCCGGATATTGATTATGTCGAGATTGAGAAGAAAGACATGGGGGATGGGGAGCTTGTGAGATTTGTCTTGGCGAAGGCTCGATTGGAGACCGTGTTTGGCAATGATGATTATAAGGTTGTGCGAGAAATGAAGGGTACGGAGCTTGTAGGTCTTGAGTATGAGCCACTCTATAGAATTACAGACGATTCAAAAGCATATCACGTATACGCGGCTGATTTCGTAACGACGGAAGATGGCACCGGCATTGTTCATACGGCAATTCTCTACGGCGAAGATGACTACCAGTTGGGTCTTCGCGAAAATTTGCCTCAAGTGCCGCTTCTTGATGAGAAAGGTCACTTCAATAACGCCGCACCGGAACTTGTTCGCGGTCAGTATTTCAAAAAAGCGGAAAAAGCAATCAAAGACGATTTGGAAAAGAGGGGTCTAATGTTCAAACGTGAGAATCATACCCACTCCTACCCGCACTGTCATCGTTGCGGCACGGCGCTTGTCTACAACGCCCTGACTTCCTGGTTTATTAACATTCAGAAAGTGAAGGACCGCATGATTAAACTCAACGAGAAGGTTAACTGGGTGCCAGAATACCTGAAGCATGGTCGATTCTTGAACATCGTCGAGAATGCGCCTGATTGGACGATTTCCCGCAATCGCTATTGGGCTTCTCCTTTGCCAATCTGGAAAGACGCAAGTGGCAAGATTTATCTCATCGGCTCAATAGATGAGCTTAAGAAGCATACGAAAAAATCCGGCAACAAATATTTCGTAATGCGACACGGGCAGGCAGAGAGCAATGTTAAAAACATTCTTGATTTAACCGGAGATCCCGAGAATCATTTGACGGAGAAGGGTAAGCAAGAAGTGGAACAGATTAAGGGGCAAGAATTTGATCTTGTTTTCTGTTCACCCTTCCTTCGAGCGCGCGAATCAGCGGAAATAATTGGCAGAGATTTTGTCGTCGATGAAAGGCTACGCGAAATAGGTCAGAATGAAGAAGGATCATCAGCAAGACGCAGGATGGGGGATTTCATCTACGATATTGAAAATAAATATCAGAACAAGAAAATTCTTGTTATATCACACGGAGAGCCGATCTGGTGGCTTGAGAGGATGACAGAGGGAGAGAATGCCGAAAAATTTATACCCAACAACAGGTGGATAAAAACGGGAGAATTTCGGAAACTTGATTTTGTACCGCTGCCTCACAATAAAAATTTCGAGCTCGACCTTCACCGCCCGTATATCGATGATATCGAATTGATTTCCGAAGACGGCAAGCCACTCAAGAGAATTCCGGAAGTAATTGACGGCTGGGTGGAGTCGGCCTCGATGCCCTTCGCCGAGTATCACTATCCTTTCGAGAATAAGAAAGAATTCGAGAACCGTTTTCCGGGAGACTTTGTGGCGGAGTACATTGCCCAGACGAGGACCTGGTTCTACTACATGCACACCATAGCGACAGCCCTCTTCGACAACATCGCTTTCAAAAATGTGATAACGACGGGCAATGTCGTGGCTGCGGACGGCTCGAAGATGAGCAAGTCGAAGGGCAACTATACTGACCCTCTGGTGCTTATCGACAGTATGGGTGCGGACGCTTAGCACCAGAGCCTCATGTCTTCCGTTGTCATGCAGGCAGAGGACATGCTCTTCAAGGATGAGGAAATCAAAGATGTGCACAATAGGCTTATCAACATTCTCTGGAATTCTTTCAGCTTCTACGAACTGTACGCTGATGGTAAGCTCGAAACTCGAAACTCGAAACTCGAAACTAAACATGTACTAGATCGCTGGATTCTGGCGCGGTTGGACCAGCTTATCGGAGAAGTTACGGAAGCTATGGAAAAATATGACATGGTTCGGGCTACCAGACCGATAAAGGATTTTGTCTCGGACCTCTCAACCTGGTATATCAGGCGCTCGAGAGACAGGTTCAAAGTTCGAGACCAGGAAGCTCTTGGCACGGCGCGCCATGTATTCCAGGAGTTCTCCAAACTGATTGCTCCGGTCATGCCCTTCATAGCCGAAGATATCTACCGACGCCTGAAGGGCGGCAAGGAGAGCGTGCATTTGGAAGATTGGCCCAAGGCCGGCAGCGTTGACCAGAAAATACTTGAGAATATGGAAGAGGCGAGAAAAATCGTGTCGCTTGCTCTCGAAGCGCGTTCGAAAGCCGGTATCAAGGTGCGTCAGCCGCTCGCCAAGCTCGAGATCAGGACAGACGCGCTTGGGTCGGAATATCTGGAAATAATCAAAGATGAATTGAATGTGAAAGAAGTTGTAGTAAACAATGCGCTCGAGGGCGACGTTTGCCTCGATACAACTCTTACTCCGAAACTCGAAGAAGAGGGGAGGGTGCGTGATGCGATGCGCGCTGTTCAGGACTGGAGGAAGGAAAGAGGGCTCAAGCCTGGCGAGACCGCGCGCTACGAAGTACCCGAAGCGGAAAAAGAATTTTTCTCCAAACATGCGGAGGAAATAAAGAAGGCAACAAATATCGAATTCTAGTGTCCTATCACATATATACGACAAAAGGGATTATTCTATCCGCGCAACCTGTGCGGGAAGCTGACCGCGTTTACAATATTCTCACGCGCGATCTCGGTCTCGTCAGAGCCTCCGCTTTGGGCGTGAGGAAAGCTGCGTCAAAATTGCGCGGCAATATAGAACCGGTTTCTCTCTCGAGCGTTTCTCTGGTGAGAGGGAAGGATAGCTGGCGTCTGACCTCAGCCGAACTTATAAAGAAAATTCCCGCCGAAGAAGCAATTGCTCGACCGCTCGCTCTCCTTGAGAAGCTTGTCCAAGGCGAAGCGATACACCCCGAACTCTTCGATGTCGTGGAAAAATCTGCAACACTCGGTGTTGCAGAAATTGATTTCGTCGCCCAAATTCTCTATCATTTGGGCTATCTAAAATTAGACGACTTGAATTTGCCAAAAAAATCGCTAGTTAAAGCCATAAATGAAGGGTTACAAAATAGTCACTTGACTTAAGGCAGCGAGGGAATATGGGAGCTTGCTCACATAGAGCCCGAGCGAACCTTAAGCGATGCGAAGCATTGACATAAATCTAATTTGGGTGTATAATTGAAAACAGAAGCTGATGGGTGCGGATTTACCGCATGCCAGCGCAGCTTGGGAGACGACGCCATGGCTAAAACCATGATCCCGTCCGAACAGCAGGTTACAACGGCGGGACAGATCAACAAGGCTGTCGCGAACTACCGGGCGTTGCTCGAGAAGCATGCCGGAGAGTTCCAGGCGGAGACTGTGCAAACGGTTCTCGGCATGCAGGAGCTCGCGAGCGAAATGTTCGCGTTGTTCCAGAAGCGCGTCGAGATGGTGTCGAACATCATTCGTCGGGCGGTCAAGGTCGACCGCACCAAGACGGCGGCACAGGTGGTTGATGCCACCGGTCGCATCAAGTGGTACATCGACGAGGAAGTCCTCGCCGAGATGCCGCTCGAGGGGCTGGCGAAGGATAGAGTCGAGTTCTTCGAACTCGACTACGACCCGACAGTCGACGAACTTGACCGCGAGTATGAAGCCCACGGTCTTCGCCCCGACCCCGCCGCTGTGGCACAAGTCATGGCCGACGATCCCGCCTTCGCCGACGAGCGACCTGTTGCCGTTCAGTGGCGAGACAAGCGGGGTCGTGCTTGCTACGCGATCTTCGGCCGCGGCGGCGGCAGGCGCGGCGTCGACGTCCGCCGGCGCGGCAGCAGGTGGTATCGGCACTACCGCTTCGCGGGCGTCCGCAAGTGATTCTTAGAGCTTGGGCTTCTGGGTTTTCTAGATCCTTTGGCTCTAGCTCTTGGGCGAGCATTCGCAAGAATGCTCGCCCTGAATTTTTGTATAATATTCGTGGTAGTAGGGAAGTATTGGCGACCAAGGTTTCCAGTCCCCGAATCCAGTATCCATGCGCCGAGAATTTCCGCGACCAAGGTTTCGGAAAGAGTAGCGCATGCAAACTCAAAAAATGAAGATACTTGGTATGGTAAGCTAACGCATTATGATGCGGAATACTGTACAGCTCCAAGAGTATTCGAGGGGCAGTGGCAAAGATGGCTTATTGTACAATGCTACGCGATCTTCAACCGCAACGACGGCAAGCGTAGGGTGAACGTCAACCGGAACGACAATAGGTGGAACCGGAACTACCGCTTCGCGGGCGTGCGCAAATCTCTCATTTCTCCCAGACTTCGGTTTGGGAGTTTTGTTTTAAAATTTGATTACGCCAACCTCCAAGCATTCTTCCGATTTCATCTAGGAATGAAGAAATTTCAATATATTTTTTGTTTGTAATCGATTTTGTCTCCCATAAGACCATTAGCAAGATTTTAAGTACGTCCAGTTTCCTGATTGATTTTCTCACGTCCGGTAACCTCTCCTCTTTCGGCAGGAAAGATGCAGCGCTGACATTTCCTATTATCTCGATAAATAACTTATCGATCTTGTTTCCGAGTGTATATCGGTTTACTTGGGGTAGAATTATATGAGTTTTATGCCAGACAACATAAGCACACTTAATCTTTTCCAAAACTCCGGGCAAAACCCGTTGGGGGGGGGGCTTTTAATAGGTTCTGTCATACCTATGAGCATATCATCTCGGTTGAGAATCTGCTTGAAGCCTGGAAAGAATTCCTAAATGGCAAGCGTGGTAAACGAGACGTCCAAGAGTTCCATTTAAATTTGATGGACAATATCCTTGCTCTCCATCAGGATTTAAAAAATAAGACCTACACCCACGGTCCTTATCACGCCTTCAACATTTCTGACCCCAAGCCCAGAAACATCCACAAAGCTTCCGTCCGAGATAGACTCTTGCATCATGCTATCTACAGAGTTCTTTATCCCTATTTCGATAAAAAGTTCATCTCCGACTCATATTCTTGCCGTATAAACAAAGGCACGCACAAAGCTCTGGAAAGATTCAAGTATTTTGCAGGCAAAGTGTCTAAAAACAACACCAAACAATACTGGATTTTGAAGTGTGACATCAAAAAATTCTTCGCTTCCATAGACCACGATTCACTACGATATATCGTATTGAATTACATCGAGGACGAGAATGTCATTTGGCTTCTAACTCAGATTATCGAAAGCTTTGAAACTGCTCCTAGTAAAGGATTACCTCTGGGCAACCTCACTTCTCAACTTTTGGTTAATGTCTACATGAACAAATTTGACCAGTTCGTTAAGCATAAACTGAAGATAAGGTATTACATTAGATACGCCGATGACTTTGTTTTTCTATCTCACGACAAAAATCATCTGGTAGGAATAGTTCGATATATCGAACTATTCCTAAATGAAAAATTAAAACTACAACTTCATCCCGATAAAGTTTTTATTAAAACTCTTTCTTCTGGTGTAGATTTTTTGGGTTGGGTGCATTTTCCAGACCATAGAGTCTTGAGAACGGTGACGAAGAGAAGAATGAGGAAGAATTTAAGTATCAATCCGTCTGAAGAATCGAGAGCTTCGTATTTAGGAATGCTCAAGCATGGGAATGCTTACAAACTTAAACAAATGATATAATTAGGTAAATATATGTCAGAAGACAACAAAAGCAGTGTGGACAGTCTGGACGATACTCTTTATTCGCGGACGCGGTATCACGACCCTCTGGGCAAGAGGCCCGCTATGCGAGCGGCGGACGCGGATGTGAGCGAGAAGTGGCAATCGCCGGAACTCAACGAACTCTTAATGCACGAGAGAGAGGTGCCGGAGATAAATCCATTCATGAAAAAGTTTTTTGCTTTTGCCCTGTTCTTCTTCGCGGCGACTATCGTAGTTGCCGGAGTAATTTTCCTCGGCGGGTCGAACTTCATCTCTTCGAAAAATGTCGGCATCTCGGTCCTCGGACCCACGACCGTCGCCGCCGGAGAAGTACTTGAGCTTGGCGTGACTGTGAAGAATTCGAATAACTCCGACCTAGAGGTGGCGAATTTCTCGGTGCAATATCCCACCGGTAGTCGTGACCCGACCGATACCGCAAATAGTCTCACCTTTACCAAGACCGAGCTCGGCGCCATAGAAGCCGGTGATGAGGTGGCGAGGAATGTGCGCCTTGTTCTCATAGGCACGACAGGCGAGGTCAAGGAGATTAAGTTCTCGGTCGAGTACAAGGTTAAGGGCTCAAACGCCGTTTTTTACAAAGATAAGGTCTACGAGATAACCATCGGCAGCGCTCCCATGACTATTTCGGTCGAAAGCCCACTCTCCGTAACTTCGGGCGATACCTTCACTACGAAAGTGAAGCTCAAACTAAGTTCGACCGAAATATTGAAAAACGTAATGCTTAGGGCGGAATATCCTTACGGTTACAGCGCCGTATCTGCGAGCCCGGCGGCGGTATCGGAGAACAATATCTGGTCGCTTGGCGATTTATCCCCGGGAGCGGAAAAGACAATTGAGATAAGGGGCCGCCTTACGGGGGAGAATCTGGATGAGCGGACGTTTCGCTTCTACGCCGGGGTTTCCGACAATGGAAGCGTGAATCCCAATTTCAGATCGGTTATAGTGGCGGCACAGGAGACCATCGCTATAGAGCGCCCATCAATCGCTATTATAACGAGCTTCAACGGCGATGCAGCACCTACCTATGTCGCGCCGGCGGGACAAGCCATTTCTGCGTCGGTAAGATTCCAAAATAATTTGCCGGACAAGCTCGTGAATCCGCGCGTGGAAGTAAATCTTGCTGGAGCGGCTCTCGACAAGTTGAGCGTTCGAGTACAGCAAGACGGGTTCTACAACTCCGGTAGCAATACTATCTCCTGGAACATTCTGAATTCCGCCGGAGCTTCAGAACTTCTGCCGGGCGACGGAGGGACTCTCAATTTCTCCCTCGCTTCCTTTCCAGAAAATATTTTGCCTATCGGCAATCGCGATATTACCGTGAGAATTTCGCTTACAGGCACGCCCGTGGGCTCATCGGCTGTCTCCGTGAGCGAATCAAGCACTATAAAAATCGCTTCGCAAGTCACCTTTTCTTCCAAAGCGCTTTATTCTACCGGCCCTTTCGATAATACCGGACCCATGCCGCCGAAGGTGGAGAGCAAGACTACCTACACTGTCGTTTGGAACATCGGCAATACCAGAAATGACATAGCCGAGGCGAAGGTTGTCGCCAAGCTTGGGCAGGGTGTTACCATGGCTTCCGCCCAGAGCGCTGGGAGCGATACACTATCTTATGACGGGGGTACGAACACTCTTACCTGGAATCTCGGCAGTCTTTCTGCCGGGTCTGGGTTCTCCACTTCGGGCAGGGAAACTTCGTTCCAGGTGGCTCTCACGCCGTCCTTGAGCCAGCTTGGCACGGCGCCGGTCCTTGTCACGGGTATTGTCTTCTCGGGCAAGGATTTGGAGACCGGCAATACGGTAACGGTCGCGAACCAGCCCTTAACCACACGGCTTACGCAAGACCCCGCATTTATCCAAGGGGATGATATAGTGGTAAAAAAATGACCGAGAAAAACGGAGATTTAATGGAGAAGATTGTTTCGCTCTGCAAGCGAAGAGGGTTTATATATCCGAGTTCGGAAATCTACGGAGGAATGTCCGGTTTCTGGGATTACGGACACTACGGCAATGAATTGCTGGATAATATCAAAAAACTTTGGTGGAGAAATTTTGTTTCCAGCCGCGAAGATATATACGGGATAAGGACCTCTATTGTCATGAATCCTCAGGTGTGGGAAGCTTCCGGTCATGCAACAACCTTCGACGATCCGATGGAAGACGGACAGAGATTTAACGTAATGTTTAAAACTTCTGTGGGCGCCGGGGAAGAAGCGACCACATCTTATCTTCGGCCGGAAACTGCCCAAGGCATGTTTGTTAATTTCAAAAATACAATTGATTCTTTCCACCCAAAATTGCCGTTTGGTATTGCTCAAATAGGCAAAGCTTTCCGTAACGAGATTTCGCCGCGTGACTTCATTTTTCGTTCGCGCGAATTCGAGCAGATGGAGCTTGAATATTTTGTGAGGGAGAAAGATTGGGAAAAGTATTTTCAGGAATGGCTCGAAAAAATGAGAGAATTCGGCAAGGAAATCGGTATCACACAAATTGTCGAACTTGATGTTCCGCCAGAAGACAGAGCGCATTATTCCAAGCGCACTATCGATTTCGAATTCGATTACCCGTTCGGCCGCAAAGAGTTGTGGGGATTAGCGTATCGTACCGATTATGATCTCAGGGCTCATTCTGCCAGAAGCGGCACAGACCTCGAATACTTTGATGAAGAAACTGGAGACAGATTAACCCCGCACGTAATAGAACCTTCCCTGGGCGTAGATAGAACGGTTCTTGCTGTTCTAGCCTCGGCCTATACCGAAGATGAATTAGGCGGGGAGAAAAGAGTTTATCTAAAACTGAACAAAAACATCGCGCCGGTGCGCGCGGCGGTTTTCCCGCTACTCAAAAACAAACCGGAACTGGTCTCCAAAGCTCGCGAGGTTTACTTGATGCTTAAAAAAGAATTCGGCAACATAGAATTCGACGACAACGGCAATATCGGCAAGCGCTACAGAAGGCAAGACGAAATCGGCACGCCACATTGCATCACCATCGACTTCGACACTCTGACCGATGACATGGTTACCATCCGCGACCGCGACACCGGCGAGCAGGAGAGGGTTAGGATTGATGATTTGAAAGAAAAACTTCAGTAAGGTAGTCTATACATCTATGAATTTCAAAAAGACTACTTTGCCGAATGGCTTGCGAGTGATAACCGTGCCAGTCAAGGGCAACCCATCGGTGATGGTCCTGGTCATGGTGGAGACCGGTTCTAATTACGAGACCAAGGAGCAAAATGGCCTGTCACACTTCCTCGAGCATATGTGCTTTAAGGGTACGACCAACAGGCCACAAGCAAAGGATATTGCCGTGGAGTTGGATGCTTTGGGCGCCGAAAACAATGCCTTTACCTCCCACGAAATGACCGGCTATTACGCCAAGGCGGCCAAGAAACATTTTCCAAAACTATTTGAAATTATTTCCGACCTATATCTCAACCCTACTTTGCCAGCAGAAGATTTGGAGAAAGAAAGGGGGGTGATACTCGAGGAGATTAGCATGTACGAAGATTTGCCACAGAGGAAGGTCTGGTATGTTCTCTCGGAACTTCTTTACGGCGATGTGCCGGCTGGCAGAAGTATTCTTGGCCCGCGGGAAAATATCAGGAAATTTACCCGCAAGCATTTTGTCGACTATAGAGGCAAGCACTACGTGGCGCCGAAGACTATTGTTGTTGTCGCGGGAGATATGAGTGTGGATGCGGTGCTTAGGGAAACGAAGAAAAGATTTAAAGATATTCCGAAGGGCAAAAAACTTTCCAAGCCGGCGGTAAGGGTAAAGCAAAGCTTGCCGAGGCTTCTCGTGCACAAAAAGAAGACTGACCAAACTCACATGGTCATGGCCTTCCCGACCTACGGAGCAAAGGATAAGAGATCTTCTACCGCTGCCGTACTGGCCGAGATATTGGGCAAGGGTATGTCCTCACGCCTCTTTACCAAACTGCGTGATGAGATGGGCGCCTGTTACTACGTTCGCGCAGGGCATGACCAATACACTGACCATGGCATTTTTGCCATCTCGACAGGCATCAATGTCTCTCGCACCAAGGAAGTGATTAAAATTCTTTTGGAGGAATGCAAGAAGCTTGCTCAGACGCCTGTATCCAACGAAGAATTATTGAAGGCCAAGGAGCATCACATAGGTCATCTATACATGGATTTGGAGACGACGGACTCGCTGGCAGAGTTCTATGCCTCGGAGGAGATTGGCACTGGGAAGCCCAAGAATCCAAGCGAGATTGAGAGGGAAATCCGCAAAGTTACCGCCAAAGATGTGATGAAAGTAGCTCGGGATATTTTCAAAAACGAGAAACTCAATCTGGCCATTGTGGGGAATATCGCCGACCAGAAATCCGTAAAAAAGGTACTGACGTTTAAATGATGATACTATAATCCTATGGAAAAACTTTCCATCACCACCGAGAGTTGGGCAAGGGGGGTTATGGTCATAGTTTTGGCGTACGCCCTCTTCCAGGTAAGCGACTTCATCTTGGTTGTCGTCGCTTCCATTATTATCGCTTCAGCCATAGAGCCATTTACCCAATGGGCCAAGAGGAGGAGAGTCCCGCGCCTGCCCACCGTCATATTTGTATACGTCATCGGGGCCCTTTTCCTCGCGGGTTTCTTCTACTTCCTGCTTCTACCGCTTATCGGCGAGGTGTCGAGTTTCATCAGAACTCTTACCATCTACTCGAACTCGATTGTCAATGACAGCGTCCTCTCCGGCATGTTCGAGACTCAGGATATCTTCGGCCGAATTGATACTCGGGGGCTCTTGAGCGACCTCAATTCTTATCTCAACAATTTCTCGTCCTTCCTCTCCCAGGGCATTTTCTCCACAGCCTCGTTTATCTTCGGAGGAGTGATGAGCTTCATCCTCATGATTGTCCTCTCCTTCTATCTCGCCGTGCAAGATGATGGCATCGCCAAGCTTCTTCGTATTATTGTTCCCTTGAAGCACGAGAATTACGCCATAGGTCTCTGGCGCCGCTCGCAGGTGAAAATCGGCTACTGGATGCAAGGTCAGCTACTCCTTGCCGTGCTTATTATGGTTCTTGTTTACGCCGGCTTGCTTATTATCGGGGTGCCACACGCACTCCTTCTCGCGTTTCTTGCCGGGGTGCTCGAACTTATACCGCTATTCGGTCCGGTGCTTGCGGCCATTCCAGCCCTCTTTATCGCCTATACGGCGGGTGGTATGACCATGGCCATAGTAGTGGCGATACTCTACTTGCTTATCCAGCAGCTAGAAAACCACGTTGTGTATCCCTTGGTGGTAAAGAAGCTTGTTGGTGTGCCAGCCATCGTCTCAATCCTTGCCCTAGTCATAGGTGGTGAGCTGGCCGGTTTCCTCGGTCTCCTTATCGCCGTGCCGGTCGCGGCAGTAGTCATGGAATTCGTTAACGACATGGAGGAGAGGAAAATCGCCAAGCTTTCACAAACCGGTCAATAATTCTAATGGAGGAGAAAAAAAGCTTTTACATCACGACAACGATTCCTTATGTGAATGCCGAGCCGCATATTGGTTTTGCGCTGGAGCTTGTACAGTCTGACGCGGTAGCAAGGTATAGGCGCTTGATTGGGGAAGAAGTTTTCTTTAGTACTGGGACTGATGAATATGGCCAGAAAATCTGGGAAGCAAGCCAAAAAGAAGGCAAGAACGTCCAGGAATACGTTAATTTTTATGCGGGAAAATATTTGGATTTAAAGGACAAACTCAATCTTTCTTACAACAATTTTATTAGAACTACTAGTGATGAAAATATCTTTGCGGCACAGGAATTCTGGAGATTATGCGACAAGAAGGGGGATATTTATAAAAAAACATACAAGGGTCTTTATTGCGTCGGCTGTGAGAAGTTTTTAACAGAAAAAGATTTGGTGGATGGCAAGTGTGCGCTTCATCCTAGTCAGATGCCGGAAATGGTGGAGGAAGAGAATTATTTTTTCAAACTCGGTAATTATAAGGAAAAGATTTTGAAATATCTTTCCGATGAGAAGACAGTTTTCCCTGATTGGCGCAGAAAAGAGGCGATTGAATATGCGAACGTTATGGAAGATTTTTCGATTTCCCGTAGCAAGGAGCGTCTCTCGTGGGGTATACCGGTACCGGGAGATGCTACCCAGGTAATGTATGTTTGGTTTGGGGCGTTTATTAATTACATCTCAACGTTGGGGTGGCCGAGCAATAAAGAACTCTTTGAAAAATTTTGGCAAGATGCCGAGACGGTGCAAACAGCCGGGAAAGATATGGTCAAATTCCAGTCGGCCATGTGGCAGGGGATGCTCATGTCTGCGGGTTTACCAACCACTAATCATATTGTTTACCATGGGTTTATTACCGGTGAAGGCGGCGTAAAAATGTCTAAATCGCTCGGCAATGTCGTGAGCCCCGTCGAAATTGTAGAAGAGTACGGTACGGACGCCTTGCGTTATTTCCTTTTGCGCGAGATCTCTTCATTCGATGATAGTCCCTTTACCATTGAACGGTTCAGAGAAAGTTATAATGCCAATTTAGCAAACGGTCTTGGCAATCTGGTTTCAAGGATTATGCAGCTTGCCCAGACATACTTGGATGAGCCGGCAAAGATAGCGGAATGGGAAGATATGGGCGAGTATTTTGCTTTCCTGAACAAATTTGAGACGAATGCCGCAGCGAATTATGTTTGGGAGAAAATCGGGGAACTGGATAAAGAGATTCAGGAAAAGAAGCCATGGGAATCGAAAAACAAGGATGTGATATCTGGACTGGTAGTGAAACTTTATTCTATTGCCCGCATGCTCAATCCGCTCATGCCGGAAACTTCCGCCAAGATTAAAGAACTGATAAAAACAAACAAAAAGCCGTCAGAGCCTCTATTCCTCCGCAAAAATTAATGCCTAAATATTTTGATATTCATTCGCATCTCAATTTTGGCGACTATGATAAGGATTGGGACGAGGTAATAGGCCGGATGCGGGAAACAGGGACGTACACCATAGTTGTTGGCACGGATTATGAGTCATCGAAACGGGCTGTGGAGCTTGCGGAGAGGTATCCGGAAATTTACGCGTGTATCGGGATTCATCCCGTAGATTCACCTCTCCCAACCCTCCCCTTAATAAGGGGAGGGCAAGGGTGGGGTGAATTGGTCAAGCATCCCAAGGTCGTTGCCATAGGGGAATGCGGCATGGATTTTTTCCATCAGGACAAGGAAAGAGATTTCGAAAGGCAGAAGAAACTCTTCCTCGAGCAAATTGATTTCGCACTCGCGCACGACAAACCTATTATGATCCATGCCCGCGACGCTTACCCCGAAATTCTTGAAATCCTGGAAACTGAGTTTCCACTTGGAAACTCAGTTTCCAAGTTGCGGGGGAATGTGCACTTTTTTGCCGGCGATTTAGTAACGGCGAAGAGATTCCTGAAGCTTGGCTTCACTCTATCCTTTACCGGAGTGATTACCTTCGCCAGGAATTATGACGAAGTTATCAGGTCAGTTCCTCTGGAGTCCATTATGGTTGAGACGGACGCTCCGTACGTGGCCCCCGTGCCTTATAGGGGTAAAAGGAACGAGCCCAGCTATGTTGTGGAAGTGGCGAAGAAGCTGGCCGAGATTCGAGGAGAAGACCCGGAGCGTGTCAGAGCGGCTCTTGTCAGTAATGCCCTTAGTATGATAATGTAGCGCAACATGCAAATTTACGAACTGGGCTATCTCATATTGCCGAGCCTTGCCGAAGACAGAGTGCTTCAGGCGGCGGAAGCTATCAAGTCTCTGGTCTCCGCCAATGACGGCAGTGTTTTCGCCGGCGAAGATCCCATCAAGATTGATCTGGCCTACACCATGAGTAAGACTGTCGGGGCCAGCAAATACGTGGTAAACGAAGCATATATCGGATGGGTAAAGTTTGAGCTTGAACCCGAGAAGCTTGGTGGTGTCAAAGTTGGGGTGGAGAAGATGAATGAGGTGCTCCGGTTTCTGCTCATCAAGGCGCCGAAAGAGACCTCCTTCACCTTCACCCAGTCCATGAAGAAGGCTCTTGAGGTGGCGGAAGAATCTTCTTCTCCGGAAGCTGGAGTTGAGGAGAAGGTGGCGGTAGAATAGATATATGTATTTAAACAAAGCAATCATTATTGGCAACCTTACACGCGATCCGGAGCTCAAGAGTTTGCCATCCGGTCTTCAGGTCGCAACTATGGGTATTGCTACTAATCGTGTGTGGAAGGATAAAGACGGGTCCAAGAAAGAGGATACGCAGTATCACAACATCGTTGTTTTTGGCCGCCAAGCGGAGACCACGGCGCAATTCCTTCGCAAGGGCTCAAGTGTACTGGTTGAGGGTCGCATGCAGACCAGAAGCTGGGAGAGTCCAGACGGCAAGAAGAACTATCGCACCGAGATTGTCGCAGACAGAGTTCAATTCGGTCCCAGACCTGGTTCTGGCGCACCCGCAGTCGCCACGCCTGTAGCGAAAACGGAGGACCAGCCCGCTCCACCCATCGACGCCATTGATTATCCGGAAGAGGTTATTAACGCCGACGATATACCATTTTAGTTCGACAGGCTCATTACAAGTAATGAAAAAGAATTATTTCAAGGAAAATAAGATTGAGCACATCGATTACAAAGATGTGGAGACTCTGAAGAAGTTTCTTACTCCTCACGCCCGTATCCAGTCGCGCAAGCGTTCCGGTGTCCCTTCGATAAACCAGCGAGAACTCGCGGAAGCTATCAAGCGAGCTCGATTCATGGGATTGTTGCCCTACGTTTCGAGATAAAAAGGTTTATAATTTAGGCATGCGACATGTTCTTTCCTGCGTTCAGGGTGCGCTCTTTGCTCCAGCTGTTGTCGGGTTATTTTTTCTATTAAAAACATTTTGCCCCGCTTCGGCGGGGAACATGTGCTTTGCTGACCAGTTTTCTACGCCTATTTTCTTGCCTCTAATAGCGGTTTATAAAATATTCGATGGCGTCGACATCACCAGGGGGCAGGAATTCCTTTTCATCCTGCTCTACTGGGCAGTTCTGGGTTTCTTGATAGGGCTAATCCTTGATCTCTGGCCTAAACGCGATCCGTATACTGTCCAGTCTCAGTATTCACCCTCACCACATCTCCCTCCTTCACAAACATCGGCACCTGTATCTCAGCCCCCGTCTCAAGCTTCACCGACTTTGTAGCGCCCTGGGCAGTATTGCCGCGGGTTGCCTCGTGCGCTTCGACAACCTTAAGCTCCATCTTGATGGGGAACTTGATGCCGATGATTCTATCATCAAATAGCATGGCATCGACAATCGTGTTCGGCTTCAAGAATTTGGCACCGGAGCCGATCATCTCCTCTGGGAGTTCGAAGCGCTTGCTTGGGTCCTTGGACTCGCAGAACCAAAATTCTCCGCGGTTGGTGTATAAATATTTGACCTCCTTCTTGTCTATCTCGGCTTCTTCTACTTTTTCCGATACATGGAAAGAGACTTCGGTGATACGACTGGTCATTAGATTCTTCAACTTCGTTGCATTGACGGGCTTTCTCTGTTGTTTACGAAAAACGTGCGAGCCGATTACTTCCCACGGCTCGTTCTCGTAGATGATGTATTTGTGTACCGTAACTTCGCTGTAGTCCAACATAGCCCAGTCATTTTACGCATCTTTCAGTTTTTGTCTAATATCCTTTAGAATCTGATTCGCGATTGGTTTGTTCTCGCGAAGGTAGGTGCGAGTGGCGTCGTAACCCACCGCAAGCTTTTCATTATTGTATTTGTAGGTGCTGCCGGACTTCTGGATGAGGCCGAATTTCTCGCCGAGCGCGATGAGCTCGCCTTCGCGAGAGATACCCTCGTTATACATGAGGTCGAATTCGGTCTGGCGGAAGGGAGCCGCCACCTTGTTCTTGACTACTTTCACGCGCGTTCTGCCACCCATTACCTCCTCTCCCTTTTTGATCTGCGCTATGCGGCGTATGTCGAGGCGTACACTGGTGTAGAACTTGAGCGCCTTGCCTCCGGGCGTTGTCTCCGGATTGCCGAACATAACGCCTATTTGCATGCGAATCTGGTTGATGAAAATAACTATGGTCTTCGACCTCGCCACAATCGCTGTCAATTTGCGGAGAGCCTGGCTCATGAGGCGGGCCTGCTTGCCCACGTGGTATGAGCCCATGTCGCCCTCGATCTCGTCTTTGGGCGTTAAGGCCGCGACGGAGTCTATGACTATGACATCGAGCTTGCCCGAACGTACCAGCGAGTCGACTATCTCGAGCGCTTGCTCGCCGGTGTCTGGTTGGGAAATCAGAAGTTCATCTATCTTTACCCCGAGCCTCTTTGAATATTCCGGGTCCATGGCGTGTTCCGCGTCTATGAAGGCGCAAATGCCGCCAAGCTTCTGCGCCTCCGCTATGACGTGGAGCGAGAGGGTAGTCTTGCCGGACGATTCTGGACCGAAGATTTCTATGATGCGTCCGCGGGGAAGCCCGCCGACGCCGAGCGCGGCATCGAGTCCTATGGAACCGGTTGAAATGGCATCCACTCCTACTCGCGGTTTGTCACCCAGCTTCATTATCGAATCCTCACCGAACTTCGTGCGAATAGCATCGAGTGTCGAGTCGATGTTTCTGGGACTGGCTTCCGTGGGGATAGTAGGCTTGGCTTCTTTGTTTTTTTTATTTTTAAGCATTATGGATTATAAATTACGCGTACGCTCTTCTCACTCTCGCGGCCGAATCGGTCTCGCACCCGCACGGTCATTATACTGGTGCCGGCGGAGACGAGCAATTTCTCTTCCCACAGACCTTCTTCGTCGGTAAATATTTGCTTCCCGTTAAGTGTAATCCATGCGATATTACTCACACTTCCTCTTACTGTCACTAGAGCGCTTGCGAGCACTTCGGCGTCGTGAGGGTTATCTATATAGACTCTCGGACCAAGTATGAGAAAGCGCGCCTGGAAGAGGACATAAAGCGCCAAAAAGACGAATATTCCCACAGCGGCCCAGCTTCTGGTTGAAAGCTTAATTCTCATCGCCATCGTTCGTGTCGTCTGGAAGCTCGGCTTCCTCTTGTGGAAGCCGAGCTTCCACAGAATCATCAAAGCGGGGGGCATTCAAAACTTCTCTTGGCTTGGCGCCGGATCCGGCGCCAATAACTCCGCGTTCCTCGAGCATATCCATAAGTCGTGCCGCGCGCGCGTAGCCGATGCGCAATTTGCGTTGCAAGAATGAGGTCGATGCTTTGCCCGCCTGTGTGATGGTTTCGCGCGCTTCTTCATAGAGCTCGTCGTCATCAAGATCGTCGGAATTCTCGCCTAGGTTCGCGGAGAAGATGGCGTTGGAGACATTCTCGGCGGAGAAATTAATTTCATCCGAAAGTTCGTCGGCATACGCGTCGCGGAGATATTTTGTCACAGCTTTGACCTCTCTTTCGGAAATATAGGCGGACTGGATTCTCACAGGCTTAGACATTTCGGCTCCTTGGTAGAGCATGTCGCCGGAGCCGAGAAGCTTCTCGGCTCCGGCGGCGTCAAGGATGGTGCGGGAATCGATCTGGGATGCCACCTGCAGTGCTATTCTTGCCGGAATGTTCGCCTTGATGAGGCCGGTAATGATATTGACGGAAGGTCTTTGAGTCGAGAGGATGAGATGGATGCCAACGGCGCGACTCATCTGCGCCAGGCGCACGATGGCGCTTTCAAGTTCGCGCGGGTAGGACTGCATAAGGTCTGCCAGTTCGTCGATGATAATTATCATATAAGGCATGGGATCCGGAGACTGCGCCTCAGAATTTTCAATTTTCAATTTAGAATTTTCAAGGGAAGGTTGCAAAATATTTTTGTGATAGGAGTCTATGTCGCGAGAGCTGTTTTTCTCCAATATGTCATAACGGCGCTCCATCTCCTTCGCCACCCACTTGAGGGCGAGGATCGCCTTCTTCGGGTCAGTAATGACGGGAGTAAGAAGGTGGGGAATATTGTTGTACATAGTGAGCTCGACGCGCTTGGGGTCGATCATGATGAATTTGAGGTTCTCCGGCGGGTTCCTGTACAAAAGGGAAGTAATGATGGCGTGGATGCTTACGGACTTGCCGGAACCGGTGGCACCGGCGATGAGAAGATGGGGCATTTTGTCGAGGTTGGCATAGCGGGAAGCGCCGGCGATATCGCGGCCGAGCGCCACGTAAAGCGGCTTCTCGGACTCCATGAATGCCGGATCGGAGACAAGCGAGCCGAGCCCGATAGTACTTTTCTGCGTGTTAGGCACTTCAATGCCGACAAGCGATTTGCCGGGGATGGGCGCCTCGATTCTTACCGGGTGAGCGGCGAGCGCGAGTTCGAGATTGGTTTGGAGACCGAGAATTTTTGAGAGTTTGACGCCCTCCGCCGGCTTGAGCGCGTATCGAGTGACGGATGGACCGATAGAAATCTCATCCATCTCAACCATAATGCCGAAATTCAAGAGGGTACGCTTGATAAGATTGGCGTTTGCCTTAATGTCGCCAACACCCGGCTTGCCTCTGTCGCCCTCAAGGAGCGAGAGCGGAGGCGGGGACCAAGGTTTGCCGCTTCGCCTCAACATCATCGGAGTGAAGCCCTCATTCTCATCCATTTGTTTCTTGTTTCTTGTTTCTTGTTTCTTGTTTGTATCTTGTCCTTTGTATCTTGTATCTTGATGCTCTACTTTCTCTACAGCTTTATTAATCATCGCCTCCTCGTTCTGAGTGCGCGCGACCTCGGCCCCATTTCCCCTGGAGAATAGATTCTTTATGAGCGCGAAGACATTTAATCTGATATTTATATCGAAGATTACTAATACCGATATGGTAATTAAGGCAACAAGAAGGATGGCTGAGAGGTAGATATCGAATAGGGAAATGAGTGGCTTGGAGATTACCCCGCCCACGATGCCGCCCTTGCTCGAAATAAGATTCACGAGGCCAAGCGACGATACGAAGAGAAGTGCGGAGCCGAAAATTTGCGCGCCGACCGGGTCACGCTTGCGTTCATGGAAGAACGATATGGAAAGAAGGAGGAAGACTAGCGGCATAAGGTAGTATCCGATGCCGAAAAGATATGAGAAAAATTCGTACGCGAGCGTGCCGACCCGTCCTGCCAAGCCAAATGCTCCAAGCAAAAGAAAGATTGAAATAACCAAAGCGAAGACTCCCAGAATGGTATTGAGAGTTTCTCTTGAAATTATGCCTGTAGAGGAAGAGCCGTTTTCAAATGCCCTATCTTTTCTTTTATGTTTTTTCGCCATGTAAATTCTTTATTCAATAATAGCACGGGGCCATTCATAAATTGTGAACTGAAAATCAGGTGTGGGGTCTTGCAAATTTTGTCCCTGATGCCCATAATGGTCATGCTTGCAATAAGGGACAAATTGTGGTAAAAGATAAAAGACATAATAAAAAGACAGTCTAAGCAAATGTCCAATATCTCTCAAAAAACCGAAAAAATAGCTTCCGCCCTCTATCTTCTGACCAGTTTTTTCTCTGATCAGGAACCTTTGAAATGGGAGATCAGAGTCATGTCTCTAGACTTGGCTTCGGAGAGGGTAAAAGACAAATTTAATATAATCAGGGAAATTCTATCTTTACTCTCCATTGCTAGAATGGCAGGACTTGTTTCTGAATCTAATTACGAAATCATAGCGCAGGAATTGTCCAAGTTCGGACAAAGTATGGAAAGTCCTTTGAAATTAATGTTTTTGGAAGATAGGGTACCAGAAGAAAAAGCTCTTCCGCGCCCGGAACAGCTGGATAGGATAAAGGACAAATTTGTAGAAAGGATGGAAAAGAAGGAATTGCCTAAACCGGCACCCAGAGAACTTAAGGAGTTCGGAGCAGTATCAGTCAAGAAAAACAGCCGTCAGAGTATTATCATTGGTCTCCTTAGGCGTAAGAAAGAAATCATGATAAAGGACGTTTCTCCTCTTATAGAAGGGTGTAGTGAGAAAACTATCCAGAGGGAGCTTCTAGCCATGGTACAGGCCGGTATTCTCCGGAAAATAGGGGAGAAGCGCTGGAGCCGCTATACCCTTGCTTAAATGGTCAAAAGGGGTAAAATAGTGTTATCCACAGCGTATTTAGGTTTTTGGGGTTTATTCCCTTATAATCTTAGCTGTGGCTTGCCGGGAAAGGCTTATCCGTTCTCGGCAAAAAATTAGTACCCGCAAGCGCGACTCCGACAACATTAGAAATTATGGGGAAACGCAAGCGCATTAGAAATAAAATTACAAAATGTTAAAAACAAGAATTGCAAAGATCGCTGCCATCACAGTCGGCTTGACCTTCGCTCTCAGCTTCTCCGTTGACACGGCAGGTGCTGTGACGATTGCCGAGTTGCAGGCACAGATCAACGCTCTTATGGCACAGCTTGCTTCCCTTCAGGGTAGCTCTGTTCCTGCGGGCGCTAGCATCACTTCCGATTTGACGATTGGTTCGACCGGCGCACAGGTTGTCGCTCTTCAGAGCGCGCTTGTTGCTCAGGGACATCTCGTCATGCCGGCAGGTGTAGCCATGGGTTACTTTGGCTCTCTTACGAAAGCCGCTGTAATAAAGTGGCAGGCAGCCAACGGCGTGCCTAACACCGGTTACTTCGGTCCTCTCTCGCGAGCGAAGTTTAACGCTTCTGGCGCGACTGGCACCGTTCCTGGTAGCACCGTGGGTGGTGGTACAGTAGGTGGAACTATCGGCACCCCTGGTGTCGAAGGCACCATCACTGTTTCCCTCAATCCTTCTCCCGCTTCCGGTGTGAAGCTCTACGAAGGTGACAGCAAGAAACAGGTTCTCGGCATCAAGCTCGAGGCCCAGCAGTCTGACATCAAGGTTGAAAGAATCAAGGTTGACCTTGATTCCATCACCAACACTGGTGATAACTTGACCTACACCAAGATTGCTCAGAAGATCTACGTCATGGACGGTTCAACCGTACTGGCTTCTTCTGACCTCAACAGCGACACTGTAGTTAAAGACGGTTCTGATTACTTCATAACCCTCTCTGGCTTCGGTTTCATTGTTCCTGCTCAGACCATCAAGGTGCTTTACATCGCTCTTGATGCTCGTTCGTCTTGGGACTCGACTTACGACAACGACAGCTGGTCACTTGGTATTCAAGTTGACGGCGTTCGTGGCGTAGATGGTGTTGGTGTTAATGAGTACGGCCCTTCAACGGCCTTCACTCGCACCTTCTCCTCTACGGCTGATCTCGTAGATTCCGCTACTCTCGCAATCTCCCTCAACTCTGGTACTCCTGCTACTCAGCAGGTAATCTGTCAAACAGGCACAAGTAGCGACGAGTGTGATGGTCTAGAGGTTGCGAAGATTGATTTCAAGGCAGAAAAGGATCAGATCAAAGTCACTGACTTTGTCCTTGATATCGCTCGAGCCGGAGGCGCTGCAGCCACATCGTCAACCGCTTACCTCTACGATGGTTCATCTCTCGTAGGTTCAGCATCAGTTGCCAGCACAGACGCTAACACTATGACGGCAACCTTCTCTGATATTGATTGGATTATCCCTGCGGATACTACCAAGACTCTGTCGGTCAAGTTTGACATCATTGATGCTGTACTTGTTGCTGACACGTTCATTGCAAGTACTGACGCTGGTGACACTACCGCGGAGAACTCTGCTGGTACCGCTGTCGTTGCAACTGGTTCTGCCGATGCTAAGACGATTACTATTAGAAAGGAGGGTCCTGAACTAACTCTGCTCTCAAAGTCTATTACCACAGACGGTGTGCCTATGGGTTCACCATTCTCTGGTGGTACTAGCACCTCTACTCTGACCGCTAAATTCAATGTTAGGGTCAAAGCACTTGGGGCTGATCTTTCTCTTGGTACTTCCGCTTCGACCACTCCAGCCTTTGCCAAGACTCTCGCTGTCAACAGCTTCACGGTGTACAAAGAAGGCGTAGCAGCGGCAGTAAACCACGCTACCTCGACTTCTTACACCATTCCTTCGACCTGTGTCACATCTACAACAAATAGTTGTACATTGGCAGAAGGTGCTTCTGTTGATATCGAAGTTACGTACTTGGTCCCTGGAAGACTTGCAGATGGAACCTCCGCTGATGCAACTACAGGTCTCTACTCCGTAGGACTTGAAAGATTCAACTGGAATACCACTACAAGCGCAGTACAGGAAACCACCTTCATGGCTGGTTTGACTGACTGGAGAACTGCTGACGTTTCCTTCCCGTAATCCAATTACGGACTGCGAATCCCGGCTGGCTTAGGCTAAGTTAGGACAAGCATACAAAAACCCCGCTTCGGCGGGGTTTTTGTATTGCGCGTTCACCAAGGCAAGGCCTTGGTAGATTGGGGATAACTTTGATGATCTTTTATATAGAATAAATAGATGCGCTTTTTCGACAAGGTATTTTTTAAATTCCTGTTTGTGTTTCTTTGCCTTATTGCTATTGGCATTGGACTAATCGCTTATGCGCGGATTTATTTGTAGTTCACCAAGGCTCACCAAGGCCTTGCCTTGGTGAGCTGGGGATAACTTGATACAGTCTACCAAGGCTTTGCCTTGGTAGACTTATTGTCATGGCTATTAGAAAAAACTCCTTTGCTAAGGATGAATATTATCATTTGTATAGTCGCGGCGTGGACAAGAGAACCATATTCTTAGACTCGCAAGACGAGAAAAGATTCATTCGTCTTTTGTTCTTGTGCAATGGTAGTGTCCCCATAATTTACCGGGATATCAAGGAATTGCCGCTAGTTTCGGTAGAGAAAGGGGAGTGTGTCACGGCAATCGGTGCGTATTGCCTTATGTCGAACCATTTTCATATTCTGGTTAAAGAGACCAAGGAAGGTGGAATAACCAAGTTTATGAGTAAGCTTCTTACTGCTTATTCCTCTTATTTCAATAAGAAATACGAAAGGACCGGGTCTTTGTTTGGTAGCGAATTTAAATCATCCCATCTGAATTCTGACGTATATCTCAAGTACATTTTTTCTTATATTCACTTGAATCCCGTTAAGGTGGAGGAGCCGGAGTGGCGTCAAGGGAATCTTGACAAGAAAAAGACAGAGTCTTTTCTTGAAAGCTATTTCGGCTCAAGTTATCTGGATTACGCTGGTTTTGACCGAGAGGAATCGTGCGTTATAAATAAACTCGCCTTTCCCGAATATTTTTTGAGTAGCGAAGAATTTAAATCTAATCTCTTTGACTGGCTATCAACAGATCCCCAAGGCAACGCCTTGGTAAATTGTGGATAACTCAATGTTAACAGTGGGGGCATACAATTAAATGCATGCGCTTTTTCGACAAGGTATTTTTTAAATTTCTTTTCATAACATTCGTACTAGCGCTTCTGCCGGTTTTTGTATACGCGCAAACTCTTATAAATATAAACACCGCCGGTGTGGCGGAACTGGATACGCTCGACGGTATCGGTCCGGCATATGCCCAGCGGATTGTGGACTATAGGAATACGAACGGCCCTTTTCAAAAAATAGAAGATATAAAGAATGTCAGCGGCATAGGTGACGCAACTTTCTCGAAAATAAAAGACAGCATTACCGTAGGATCTGCCCAAACAGGCGCAACTACTGCCACTATCACTCAAACATCGGCGCATTACAGTGCTTCACCTGTATCTATTCCTACTGATGACACGGCGGAAGAAATCGAGTTCAGCGCCGGCAGAGACAGGGTCGGAGCGGTGGGCAGCCCGATTGAATTCAGAGTGGAAACTAATTTAACATACAGCAGGCAAAATATTTTCTCCTGGAACTTCGGCGACGGCACGCAAGGCGGCGGACCACTTTTAAACCACACATATGATTATCCCGGAGAATACGTCGTCGTTTTGTCCGCATCGGTAAAAGACAGAGAAATTATCTCTCGCGTGAATGTAAGGATTATCGATCCCAAACTCTCTATAAAGTCGGCTTTGCCGGAAAGGATTGAGATAGAAAATGGTTCCGGGCAAGAAGTAAATCTCTTTGGCCGGGCGCTTGTGTCGGGTGAAAAGATTTTTGCTTTCCCCCGGGATACCATCATTAGGCCCGGACAGAGTATTTCCTTCGGTTCCAAGACGACCGGCCTTACTCCGACGAATGTATATGGCGTCACTATCATGACTATAGGTGAAAGCCAGCAGACGCAGGATATTCTGGTAAAAATTGAGAAGGATAAGGCCGAGCGCGCCGCGTATCTCCAAAATCAGATTGCTCTCTTGAGACAACAAATGGCAAATATCCCTCCGCCCCACTTAGCTGTTGGACAGCTAAGTGGGGAATTACCGGCTGAGCCGGGAGAAACAGAAGTGGCGGAGTTGCAGACTGCTACTGCCGTGAAGTTCGGCTGGCTTCAAACTCTAAAAAAATTTTTCCTTAGATCAAAATAATGAAGAAGCTATTTTTAATCACACTGCTAATATCTCTTCCGCTTATTTCGCATGCCAACATCATCATAAATGAAATCATGTATGATCTCCCTGAACCGGGCGTTGACGAAGGGCATGAATGGATTGAGGTGCGTAACGACGGCCCGGCCCGTACCTTGTCGTCGCATAGATTATTTGAGGATGGCACCAGTCACGGCATCGCTCATATACAAGGAGGGGACATCATGCTTACCGGCGAGTATGCTGTTATCGCCGACGATAGCAGTCAATTCCTGATTGATTATCCAAGTTATAGTGGCCGACTATTCGACAGCTCATGGAACTCATTAAGTAATGATGGAGAAACGATCTCAATTACGCTTAGCGATTTTACTACGGACACGGTTACATATGCATCATCGACAGGAGCTACTGGTGACGGGAACTCTCTTCAGCGTCAAACGGATGATACATGGTTAGCTACAACGCCAACTCCCGGCGTAGCCAATATTATCGAGTCAGCATCTTCTTCTCCTACTGTCAGCATTTCTGGCATCATTTCTGCCGATACGACATGGTCTCCCGGCGAAGGAGTTTATATTCTCGAAAATACTGTCACCGTTTCCGCCAGCACGACGCTTACTATTGAGCCCGGCACTATCGTGAAGGCGAGGCACGGCGGTGCGGGGATACTTGTTGTGGAAGGAAATTTGGTAGCGACCGGAATGGCCGAGAATAAAATTTACTTCACCTCGCTTCTCGATGATTCGCTTGGCGGAGACAGCGACGGAATCGAAGGTGCGGTTGGGGCAGTGAAAGATTGGAGAGGAATCCACTTTAAACCGGGTTCAAGCGGGAACTTAAATTATGTGACTTTACGCTATGCGGGGTATGTTGGGGCCGGTGCTCAGAGCGGTATTGAAAATGAGGGTGGCACGATACAGATTAATCACTCCACAATCACCGACAATTACATCAGGGGCATTTATAACGGTAGCGGCACAATTATTGTCGCAGACTCGGTTCTCCAAAATCAGCAATACGGCATTCAGGTTATGGCAGGAGATGTGACGATCAATAATTCGACGATTACGAACAACTCCATATTCGGGTTCGATGCCTATGGAGTTAATTCTCTTACACTTCTAAACAACAATTTCTCAAACAATACAAAAACTGGTCGAGTGGGTGCTGGAGCAATCTTCAATCATAGTGGTAATACAAGTTATGATACGACGAACAGGGGTTTCGAAATAACCGGCATAGTTCAAGGCGATGTGTCGTGGCACAGCAGTGATCTTCCTCTGATTATAGCTGATAGCAATATCGTATGGATTGGCGCTAGCAGTACTTTGAATATCAGTCCGGGGAGTATCATAAAATTTGGAACGGCGGGGCAAATGATAGTGGAAGGGAGCTTGGTAATCAACGGCACAGAATCAGCAAAAGTTTATCTAACTTCGCTTAAAGATGACTCGATTGGCGGAGATACCAATAACGACGGAGTTGTTTCCGCTCCTGCTCCTATGGATTGGAATGGGGTCGAATTTAAGAGCGGTTCCACGGGGAATATATCTTATGCGGTCATGCAATATGCTGGCGGCTTCAACGGCATAAGCAGGGCGGTGATTTACAATCTTGGCGGGAATTTGACGTTTAATAATATTAAATTTTCCAACAACTATGCGAATGATATCTATCAGAATGCCGGCTCGGCAGTCATCACGCATTCGCAATTCTCAACCAGCACTACTTACGCTATCTTTAATGCCGGTACAGATGTGGTCGATGCTCGCGAAAATTGGTGGGGAAGTAATGCCGGGCCGACCATTCCAAGTCAACCTATAGGTCCGAATCCAAGGATAACCGAAAATGTTTTGTATGAACCATGGATTGGTCGTGACCCCAGCTTACCCAATCCCGTCATCATCGTGCCGGGGATATTAAGTAGTCAACTGGTTAATGCAGTAAATTCAGAGGTGTGGCCAGCAGGAGTGTTGCTACTTTCTCCACTGGATTTACATTTGAATCAGCTTTCTCTACTAGAAGACGGAGTAACTCCCTCGTCTGATATACAAGTGGGGAATCTGATAGATTCAATCGGAGATTCAGACTTTTTCTTGGGCTTAAGTAATTTAATTGAGTCACAAGGATATCAAGAAAATAGTGATTTATTCATGTTTCCATACGATTGGCGGTTAGATTTACAAATATTGGCTCTGGGTCTGAAAGAAAAAATAGAACAAATAAAAGTTTTAACTGGAGCAGAAAAAGTTGATTTAGTTGCCCACAGTATGGGTGGGCTCTTGGTTAAGAAGTATCTTAAAGATTATGGAGGAGATTCTGTTGACGTCTTTTTAGATATTGGCACTCCGCATACAGGCTCGCCTAAGGCGTTTAAGATTCTAAATTATGGAGATAACTTAGATGCCACCTTCTTCTTTAAACTTCTTGGATTAGATGGCGATAGAGTAAAGATTATTTCTCAAAACATGCCTTCAATTTATCAGCTGTTGCCGAGCAGAAATTATTTCGACGATACGCAATACTATGTGTCAGATATGACAAATGGGACAAATAGGCTGGATTATGAAGAAACTAAGGATTATCTAAAATCTCAAGGAAGAAACAACACTTTGGTAGACAGGGCAGACGAATTCCACCAGGAGATAGACAATCTGAATCCGGCCGATTACGGGGTAAGAACTTATAATTTTGTCGGCTGTGGCACTCCGACTATAGGCCAATTCTATATTCTCGAAGACGGTGTGCATCCTATATACAACATCCGGATGATTAACGGCGACGGCACCGTACCTCTCAAAAGCGCGGAAGCCATTACCGCAAGTTCTACTTATTATGTGCGAAGTGCTCAACATGCCATCATGCCAAGCACTTCTGGTGTAAGGGATCTGATAGCGGAAATTCTTACTTCCACAAGCACACAATCTCTCGATATTTCCGCTTATTCCAACATCGCAACAGATTCGACGGGCTGCACCATTCCTGACGGCCGCATTGTAAGCTTCCACAGTCCAATCGACCTTCATATTTATGACAGTTCTGGTAATCATGCTGGTCCGGACGGGAACGGCGATATAGAAAATGATATATCAGGAGTTGTATATGAAGTGATTGACGGAAATAAGTTTGCGTATTTGCCGGTCGGGACGGATTATACTGTGAAGGGTAGTGCCACAAGCGAAGGCAGCTTCGATGCTCGCATTCAGGAAGTGGTTGATGGGGAAGTGGCTACGACGACAATATTTGCCGATATACCATTAAGTTCGACGACTCAAGCGCAATTCGATTTAAATTCGAATATTCCCTCGCAAATTTATCTAGACAGTGGAAATGATGGTGTCTTCGAATCAAGTTACGTTGTATCTACGACGACGCAAGGCTTCCTGGAATCTACTGGCAAAATATCGGTGATAGTGGAAACCGCTGTAACGGAAACTTCTGACAGGGCCAACTCTAAGCCAGCTGTACAGAGTCGGGAACAGGAAGCAACCAGTTCTCCCGAAGTATTAGGAGTTGCAACCACAACGCCAATTATTGAAACTGCTCCCGTGGCTGCAGTCTCACAGCTGCCTTTGTCTGGTGAAGAAGAAAATGTCATAGAAAAACCCGCAACCGAGAATACGGCAACAGTATATAAATCTCTTACCCAAAAAGTGGGTGGCGTATTTAAAAAGCTGTGGTCTTGGATTAAAAGTAGGTTATAATTAAATTATGAACAGGTCATTCAAAATACTGATTATTATTCTATTAGTAACTTTTGTCATATATCTTCTCTACTCCGCAGGCAATCTCGCTCCTCGTTTCTAGTTGTTACAAAGGATTATCCATTGCAAATGGTAAGTTATAATTTAAGTTATAAAAAAAATACTAGTTGTATTGATTGTTGTTGTAATAATTTTTCTCTGGTACGTAATAAATAATCCCATTGTGGGGAATTCTTGGATTTAAGCTATTACGAATGGTTTACCAAGGAGAGGGCTTGGTAAGGTGTGGATAATTCAAACGGCCTCGCTGGTGCGAGGCCGTTGTTAGGCGGGGCGGGAACGAAATCAGAGGAATTGGTAGCGTAGTCCAAAGCCGGGTCTTGGACTATGCGCAGGCGATGAAACGGAAGGTCGTCTTTTCGGGGCTGTTCTCTACGAGCTGGATTCGCAGATTGGCGGCGTGCGCGGCGAAATTCACCATGTTCTCGAACTCCGCCACGGTGTAGCAGTGGCCGAAGAATTCGTTGATGCTGTTGTCCCACGACATGGCCATGCCCGCACGCGTTCTGGCGGTGATGCCCCTTCTGGACAATGTCCATGTGACCTCGTCTCCGGCATGGAGCCTGGTCCGCCTGCCGTTCTCGACAATAATCATTGCCTTCCTCCTTGAAAACATTCTAAGTTGAATCTACGCTCTAGAGCCTGGATAGTCAAATGAATACACAAGTTTGACACGTCTATAGAAGGGGTATAGAATAGCCGTTATCTAGAAATGTTAATAAACCTTAATCAATCAAAGCGGTTTGGACGGCCTTAGGGTCGGCTATTGAGGTCTAAAAGACCCCCGCTTCGAAAGGAGCGGGGGTCTTCGTTTCTAGGTCCGCCAGCTGGCGGAGTTCTTTGAAAACTTAATACCACCCTGAACTTTAGACCAAGTGGGTCTTTTCGGGTTTAGAGGTGGATGTGGAAGAATTTCTCGCTTGTATTGTAAGGCGGGAGATTCGCAATGCTAAATGAAGTTGATTTCATTTAGCAGGACAGAAATGAATGGTTTGTAAGTTTCCTAATAGGAAACTAAGGGCGTACGGTGGATGCCTTGACTAGAAGATGGTGATGAAGGACGCGGCTTGGCGGCGATACGCTTCGGGGAGGTGCCTAGCAACCTTTGATCCGAAGATGTCCGAATGGGGAAACCCGTCCCTCACATGCTTGCATGTGAGGGACACTCCAGCAATTAGTTGGAGAATACACCCAGTGAAGTAAAACATTTCAGTAACTGGAGGAAAAGAAAACAATTGTTATTTCGTTAGTAGCGGCGAGCGAAAACGAAAAAGCCCAAACTCAGTTTCATTCTTTGCCGAATTCTTAAGGCCTTGCCTTGGAGGATTCTAAAGGCAAGACCTTGAGGGCAAAGAATGATGCTGGGGGTTGTAAGGCGGAAATGTCCCGACTTCGGTCGGGAGAAGAGTCAAAAATTATCTGGTTAGAAGAAGCTTCTGGAAAGAAGCACCCAAGAGGGTAATAGTCCCGTAATCGAAAATCAGATAACTCTTTTGTTTCCGTTCTTGAGTACCTCGAGACACGAATAGCTCGGGGGAATCTGCCGGAACTAACCGGTAAGGCTAAATACACTTCTAGATCGATAGTGAACTAGTACCGTGAGGGAAAGGTGAAAAGAACCCCGGAAGGGGAGTGAAATAGACCTGAAACCGTATGCCTACAAGGAGTCGGAGCGGATATTTATATCCGTCACGGCGTGCCTATTGAAGAATGAGCCAACGAGTTAATGCATCGCGCTTGCCTAAGTGCCTATAAAGCATGGAGGCGTAGGGAAACCGAGTGCGAATAGCGCGTTTATCCTCCGAGCAATCGAAGGATTTGTGCGATGCATTAGACCCGAAGCCAGAGCGAGCTTGTCATGAGCAGGGTGAACAGAGCCGAAAGGCTCTGGGAGGCCCGAACGGGTGAGCCGTGCAATACTCTCCGATGACTTGTGATAAGAAGTGAAAAGCTAATCGAGCCTGGTAATAGCTGGTTCTCTCCGAAAGAGCTTTTGGGTTCGCGTCGAGTGTTCCTCACAGAGGTAGAGCACTGGAAGGTCTAGACAGGTCGAAAGATCGCTAGACCTATCAAACTCCGAATTCTGTGAATTAATAGCTCGGCAGTTAGACTCCGGGGGCTAAGCTCCGGTGGTCAAAAGGGAAACAGCCCTGATCTCTATTTAAGGTCCCTAAATTCATGCTAAGTGCACTTAAGGAGGTGAAATTTCTCCGACACTGAGGAGGTTGGCTTAGAAGCAGCCATCCTTTAAAGAAAGCGTAACAGCTCACTCAGTCAG
>Ga0209542_10002101_pt1 | contig 45488 bp, 44 predicted proteins | sample RifCSPhighO2_01_FD_184028 | JGI IMG/M metagenome (GOLD analysis project Ga0209542, IMG submission 184028) | Soil microbial communities from Rifle, Colorado - Rifle CSP2_plank highO2_0.1 (SPAdes) (version 2) | ecosystem: Environmental > Terrestrial > Deep subsurface > Rock core/Sediment ...
TGGAAAAATCATGGTCGAAAAACCGCCCCGAGCGAAGCGAGCATGCCACTGGTGTTGAGCCCGCAGGCGATCACCAGTGGTGGGCGGTTTTTTTGACAACTAATTATTCAAAATTCTCAGTATATTTTCTGTCGGTGATTATGGTACTAAGTTCTGTTCTAAATTGTCTGTATGTTTCTTTATGGCCACTGATAACTGAACTTAGAGCACTACTAAAAGCAGAGTAAGTTGCTCCAGCGAGTTTGAATAATTTTGGATCTATTTTTTGATTTTGGCAATATTCTCTATAGGCCAGAAATCCATTTAGCACAGCTACTCCTTGGTTAGAGCCTGCAGCAATGACTATTCCAATGGCAATATTACTTATCTCTAGAACTGTTTTAATGGGGCCATACATCTTTTGTTATGATATTCTTTTCTCTCTTTAAAAACTACTCCTTATTATGTTACCACGGATTAGAGTCAAAAAGTTTATAAAACTGCTGCTAAAGTTGGGATTAGATGGTACATTTCAAGACCCTAAGCTTTAAGATCATTGAAAAAGAGTTACAAGTAACTTTACTTCATTTGTTTGTAACTAAGATTCCTTTAGAAGAAATGCCTTCGTTTGAACTCATCGATGATCACTGCCTGGAGTTTAAACCAGAAAAGGGAGAGATGCGTTTTTCACTTTTGTTAGGAAATTATTTAGAAAAACTAACTAATAAATTAACTGGAAATAAAGTCACATATGTACATAGAAACTCAGAAATTCCGTTAATAGGCAATGTTGCTTTTGGAATTGTGCACCGAGGTTCTTCAATTATTGAGATTAAACCAGTAACTTCCTGCAACTTAGACTGCATTTATTGTTCTATCTCTGAAGGCTTGTCCAGCCAAAAAAATGATTTTGTGGTTGAAAAAGATTATCTAATAGATGAACTGCAGAAGATTTTAAATGATATCAATGAGCCAGTAGAGATACACATTGGTGTGCAGGGCGAACCTTTTCTTTATGCAGATATGCAGGAATTAATCGAAGATTTGCAGGCTATGGAAAAAGTTCATACTGTTTCTATTGACACTAATGGAACTTTGTTGAATAAAAATAAAATTGATAATTTGGCTAAAAATGATAAACTACAGGTAAATTTATCTTTAGATGCTATTGACCCCCTAACGGCTAAGGAAATTGCAGGAGTTGATAATTATAATATTGAACATATTAAGAGAGTCATTGATTATGCTTCAAAGAAATTGAAAGTGATTGTGGCTCCAGTATTTACAAATGGCTATAATAATGATGAGATGGAAAAAATTATTAAATGGATTAAGAGCTTAGAAGTTAAACCTATTCTGGGAATACAGAATTTTTTAAGATATAAAACTGGCAGGAATCCGGCTAAAGAAGCTCCCTGGAATGAATTTTATAAGATGCTTGAAGATTTAGAAAATAAATATGAGATTAAATTAAAATTGAATAAAGATGATTTTAAAATTAGGGATATTCCTGAACTGCAAAAACCGTTTGTAACAGGCGATATAGTCAGCGCAGTGATTGTTTCTTTAGACCGTTTTGAGGGTTCAGTTTTAGCTGCAGCTAAAGGCAGAACTATTTCAGTTCCCAATTGTGAGTTTGTACTTGATAAAAGAATCAAAGTCAAGATAGAAAGGGATAAACATAATATCTTTACTGGTAGGTTGGTGTAAATGCCTAAAACAAAAATTACTAGATGCGAAGGATTACAAGCGGCTAAATTTATAGCTGAACAGCTTGAAGATTCCAAAAGATATGATTTATTATCTACTGATCAAAACTCCATTAAAGTAATGGATAAAAGCAGTTTAGTTGAAGACCCTAAAACCATTGAAGTTATTATAGCAAATTCTTTTCCTAATGCTAGTAATTTATATCAAAGATATAGGGCTAATGCAAGATCTCATCACTATACTGTTCCTGTTTTTTATAAAGATAGAAATACTGCATTTGTAAGATTATATGATATCAGTCCCGATTGGATGCATAATCAAACTTTAAAAAAATACCCTCCTTGTGAAAGAAATAAGATCATTAAATTAAGGAAAAAAGAAGAGTTGGTGATGCAATATTTTGGTCTAAGAGTTTTATACTATCAACCTGAAACGACTGATTTACCGGAATCAATCGTTGATTTCAGAATGATGCCAGTAACAGGCGATTTTACTCATCTTGATCCTGAAAGTGATGCCGCACGGCATGTAGTTAATGATTGTGTGTATAAGACATTTAAGCTGCCTGAAGAAGTCGATAGGATTACTGTACCAGCTGGGATAATAGTAATAGTTAATGGAGTAGATCATTTATGGAGAGGTAGATTAGAAAAAACAGCATCAAAATATAAAGAAGATGCTAACCGGCAGCTGCTGTTATTCTAAGTGAATAGCAACTATAGAAAAGGTATTAAATTATCGAACTGATTATTAGTCCTTTTCTAAATAGTTCAGGCAAAATTTATTCGATTATTTGCTGCCATCACTATATCAATCCTGCTGGACTATTGTGTAGATAACTGCGTGATATACAGCACATAATTACGCAGTTATTTAATAAGTAAACTGCACTGATTGATGTTCTCTATCCTGCACAGTTTACTATATTAATTGTTTTTTTGACTGGCGCAAACCAGTAACTGACTCTTATTTGTTAATTTTTTCTAAAACAAAGTTTCTTAACTCCTCGGGCCAACTTTCTATTTCTTCAAGTTGTTCTTTAAGATTGGTTTTAATATCGCTTCTGATTTTATCAAATTCAATTAATTTAATTAACTCATCCTTGACGTAGATCGGAACTCTGTTTAAGTTCCAAACCTGCATTTTTAACTGCTCTTTCTCTAAATCTTTAGCTTCTTCCTGTTTTTTGCTGGACTCTTCCCAGAAAGACTGGTAAGAAAATTTCTGGCTCTCCTGATTTTTTTTCTTGCCTTGCTTTAAACTAATTCTAGCTAACACCTGCTGGTGCATTCTTCTTAAAAACTCCTGCTTATCTTCAACTTTAATCACGTCGCTATAGCCGGAAGAAATCAAGCCAAAAGCAAAAGGGCTTGGCACTTCAGTATTGATCGTTTTAACGGTTATTTTGTTATTTATAACATTATTAATAACTTCCTCCGCGTGTTGATAGTCCATTAAATCTTCCAGGACTTCTCTTCTAGCTTCTTTAAGTATAGGGAAATCATTGCTAATTCTTTTAACAGCATTAAATAAAATCTTACTGCCAATCTGCATTCTTCCAGCTTTTTTTTCTCTTCCCATGTAAGATCTTAAAATCATTAGCGATCTGGCAGCGCAGTGCCTGAATCTTCTTTGTAAGACTTCACTTCTTTCAATAGCATCTTCTAAGACCTGCCGGAAATTATCCTGGCCTAATAACTCGAAAGCTTTTAAAGCGTTAAATTGTTTTTCAGCAGATAAATAAAAACCATTATCAGTAATCCCAACCTCTACATCTCTATGTTGAGATTTGCCAATACTGTAAGCCAAAGCTCGTGACAAGCAGTCGTTGACTCTTCTGCCGAATAAGGTTTGGAATATTACATAGGTTCTGCCCTTATCAATGTAAGTTTCAACTGTAATAGTTTTATCTGATGGGATATAACTGAAATGAAATTGTTCGTAAAAAAACTGGTAGATGCTTTCAGCAGCTTTTTCATCAATGTAAAGATAACTGTTGATAAATTTTAATACTTGTTCTTTGCCTTCGTCTTGCTTGAATTTTTCGTCCATTAATCTTCTAAATCTGGAAATTTCCATAGCTAAATCGTAAGACAATGGCAGCATTTCAGAAAACCAAGAAGGCACGGTAGGAGGACGGTTGACTGAAGCATTAACTTGCGCAGTCATGCCCCTGGCAAATTTGTATTGATAAACATTGCCGCCAAGTACAAAAACATCTCCCGGGTTTAATCTTTCTAAGAAGCCTTCATCAATCATTCCAACGATCTGTTCACCAACTTTAACTTTGATGTAGGTTTCTTCAGGGATTGTGCCGATGTTAGTCATATAAATAATCCTGGCCATTTTGCCTTTCTTGCCAATTTCCCCAGTTTCTTTATCATACCATATTCTGGCATAGACATGCCTGTCTTCCAAACTGACATATTCACCTGAGAGAAATTTAATTAGTTCAAAGAAATCATTCCATTCTAGATTATTAAAGCAGTAACTTTTTTTGATTAAATGGAATAGTTCATAGATATTAATTATTTCATTGATGGCAATACCATATATGTGCTGGGCTAAGACATCTAAAGCGTTGGTAGGAATATGCACACGATCAATTTTTTTCTCTATAGCTGATTTAAGCAGCAAAGAGCATTCAACTAAATCATCTCTATCCATTACGATAATTCTTGATTTGACTGTTGAGTGAAGCTGGTGGCCGGCTCGACCTGCTCGCTGCAAGTAGCGAGCCACACTTTTAGGCGAACCTAGGCATAAAACTAGATCTACGTATCCAATATCTATGCCTAGTTCCAAACTAGTCGATGAAACTACAACTTTAAGATTTCCGTCTCTCAAATCCTGCTCAGTTTTGAATCTGGAATCCTTGCTTAGGCTGCCATGATGAGCGGAGATGTTATTATTGTAAAACTGGGGGAACATTTCTTTGAGGTTATGCACAACTCTTTCTGTAGCACTTCGGGTATTAGTGAAAATTAGAGTTGTTTTATGCTGCTGGATTAACTCCTGCATAGTTTCATACATCTTGCGGTGTTTCAGCAGGTAATCAGTATCTACTAATGATCTAACTGGGCTGATAACTTTTAGATCCATTTGTTTCTGGTATTGGATATCAACAATAGAGCAATCTCTGTTCTCTTGGTTGTTGTAGCCAACAAGATATTTAGCAATTTCTTCTAATGGGGCAATGGTAGCTGACAAGCCTATTCGAGCTATATCTGGAGACATTCTTTGCAATCTTTCCATGGTTAAGCTGAGATGTACTCCCCGCTTATTTTCAGCCATAGCGTGGATTTCGTCAATAATTAACCATTGGATTTTGGTTAATTTCTCCTTAAATTTGGGAGAATTTATCATGATAGCTAGGGATTCAGGAGTAGTGATTAGGATATGAGGGGTATCTTTCAACATTTTTGATTTTTCATATGGAGTAGTATCGCCGGTCCTAGTAGCGATTCTAATGCCAAATTGTTTATTAGCCAGCTCTTCCATTTCCTGCAGTGGTGTTTGCAGGTTGATAGAAATATCTGAACCTAAGGCTTTTAATGGTGAGACATAAACACAATAAACTTTGTCTTCTAAAATTTTTTTTTCTGAAGAATCAATCAATTCGTTGAGTATAGATAAGAAGCCAGTAAGGGTTTTTCCAGAGCCGGTTGGTGAAGAGATTAAAATATTTTTTCGGCAATGGATGGGGTAGACAGCGTAAGTTTGCGATGGCGTGAATGATTTAAATTTCTTGAAAAACCAACTATTGACTATCGGGTGCAGGATAGATTTTACTTGCAGTTCGGTATAAGGTTCTTCTATTTTAGAGATCATAGCTTAAATAGTATTTCTTTAGAGAACTTTGAAAAATAGGGATTTAGATAAATGTTTATAATAAAATCCCGACCATTTCAAAGTCTCTTAGAGAATTTTATGGATAAAACACTAATTATTCAAAATTCTCTTTAAAATATATTTTTGACACTACTTTATAAACTCTACCTGTAGATGTCCTGTGCGGGAGTATAGTGAATGACAAATGTATTTAGTCTGGGCAATGAGCATCAAGATGCGAGCATAAGAAGACTAAATATGTACAAAATTGGAATAATTTTATAAATGAATAGTCTATTTTGATTTAAATCTAAATAATTTAAGGTGAGTTAATAATGTCATTACAATTAGGTCCAGAACTTGCAAAAGCGTTTGATGGTGCAGTAACTGAAACAATGCCGGTATTAATTTCAGGTATGAGAGATGGTCAACAAATTGATATTCCAAGAGAACTCATGCCTATTGACTATCTCTATGATCAGAGGGTAAATGGCCTAGAACCATTCAGAACGAGAATGCGGGAAAATTACTTCTCGACTGCGGCAGCTGTAGTAATAGATAAAGAGGGAAATCAAAAATTTGATTTGCGGTCGCCGCTTCTTCGGGATCATGAAATAATTAACCAAAACAATCTTAGTCAAGGAGCAGCTAGAATTTCAGATGAAAGATATGAAGCAGTCTGTGGAGATGGTGTTAAGGAGTTAACTAAAACACAAATTGCTGCTCTGAATGGCAATGGTTATGTGCGTAAAAAAGGAAGCGACTTATTTGTCCCTGTAAATGACGATGTAGAAGAATTTCATGAATTCCTTAATCAAGGAATAATTAACCTTCAGGAGTATGCTGGAACTGTAGCTGAAGAAACCAGTAGTAAGTGCAAAAAAACAGATCGAGTAATGAATCTTTATTTTAATAAAAAAAACCATGGATCTGCTGTCGTGGGGTCTTTAGCCGTTAGTAGTACTGATTATAATTCCAGCATTGATGGCGACAGCGACCTTGGCAGCAATTATGCCCGCTTGGGCGGGGTAGTGCCGGAGGTACTGTACGCATTCGATAATAGAGGAAGAAAATCTCCAACAAGCAGAGAACTGGCCCAATTAGTTTGGAACCATATGGAGAGCGTTGACATTAGAACTGGCTTTACCATAAAAGATTTGGAAGAAGCTCTTCGTTTCAGGTGCTAATTTCCTTATTTTTTAACTTAGAACCTATCTCACTCAGTTAGATGGGGGTGTTTAACAGCTCAAGAGGGATAGTTTTCCAGTCTGAACAGAAAGGACAACAATCCTTTCTTGCTTCGAATACTTTGTCGTATAGATCGAGGTAATTATTTTAAATAAACACTAATTATGATATCGTATGTTTCAATTACCATTGTATGATCTTCCATCATTAGGATTAAATCGACGTTCTAGGTCATTTTCAGTAGTTACCAAATATTATGAAGCAGAACTGGCTCGATTACATGGCGGACCAGACTTAGCTAATCTTCCAAAACCTCTGAAAGAAGATCCAGATGACAAAAATTCTAAGCCGGCTCCGCGGGAATATGTTATTAAAAGAAAATGGTATCGGCAGCTAGCTGCAGCTTTTAATATTGATAACCGTAAATGGAATATCCTGCCGATCATTGAGGCATATCCAACAATTCAAAAACCATCCGCTATGTTTATCAAAACACCTCTGGAGTTAGAGCAGCATGTTTTAGCGGCGTATCAAATTGCTTATGGGTATTATGTTCTCGCTAAAAAGCATTCTTATTCACAATTCCCTTTCCGGTTTTGTGGATCTGCTGCCAGAAATATTACCTTGGCTTTATTAGAACGGGGTTATGTAAATGCTACCTGTGTCATTGATGATCTTTCTGATCATGCCTATACGGTTTTACCATTTGTTCTGGACTGGAATAATCATCAAAAAGGAACAATCTTAGTTGATGGCACTTCTGACCAATTATGGTTCCGTTGGAAAAAGACAGTTAGCAGTCCGCCGCGTAATTTAGTCACAGTTAATTTTGGCTTGAAATGGAAGTATGAAACTGATTATGAAGGCGGCGCTAATCTATTCCCTAGTCGTTATTTGGATGTCGAAGCAATCAAACAGTCTACCGATAACTTATACTATGGCGATTATAAAAGAGACCTGATTACTTTCTTAAAGGAATCTTTCTCTAACCCAGTTCGGCTAAATCTTTCATAACTCATTTAAATATAGTGAGTATTAATCGGAATATGTTAACCAAACAAGAAGCCTGCCGGCAGTTTCTTCATATAGCTGTGGGTCTAATCACGCTGTTATTGATTCATTTAGAAATTATCTCTTCTTTTTCAATGTTGCTATTAATTATCGTGGGTATCATAGCTAGTATTTTAAGCAAAAGGATCTGGCTGCCGGGATTTAGCTTTTTTCTTAAGCATTTGGAACGAGAAGAGATCAAAACATCTTTTCCCGGAAAGGGTTTAATTTTCTTTTTTATAGGTGTGTTATTATCGATAAAACTATTTGAACCAGATATTGCTTATGCGGCAATAATCATTTTAACCTTTGGTGATTCGGTAAGCCATTTAGTAGGCAGCGGAATAGGAAAGTTAAAGAATATCTTTAATGGAAATAGCCGAAAATTGTTTGAAGGTACGCTAGCTGGAACAATTGCTGGTTTCTGCGGGGCAATTTTTTTTGTTTCGCTTACGGAGGCTTTTATAGCTAGCTTTGCTGCGATGGCGGCAGAAGTAATACAGATTGATTTTAATAAGAATACTCTGGATGATAATTTGGTGGTGCCGTTAATTGCTGGGACAGTGATTGTTTTAATGAGGATCTATCTCTAGTGCCTAAGATGAAACCAAAATCCTTTTAAAAGGCAGCCACTTTTCACAGCAGAATGGGCAGGAAAAAAAAACAAGTTGAAGAAGAAGAGTTATTCCCGGCTGAAGAGCAGGGTATTATGCCTGACAAAAATAAGCTGGAACTTCGCGAAGATATTGAGGTTGGTGAACATGACGAAGATGTTTTAACTTCTGAAGGTAGAGAAGCTCTGGTTGAGAATGATGAGATGGAAGGTTGGGAAGCCGGTTTTGCGGAAGGCGCTAGTGAAGAAGGCCAATTAGGAAAAGACGCCTTAACAGGCGAGCCTTTAATGGATGCTGACGAAGTGTTAGAAGCTGAAATAAACGGTAAGATCTATAGGTTTGTTTCAGAGGAGAATGCCAGGGAATTTAGAAGAAAACATGAAATTAATCGTTGAGTTCTGTAATTCTTAATGTTTTATGATCAATCTTGATTAAATTGCCATGGTCTAAGAGTTTCCATCTTTTTTTAATATTACTTAATTTCTCTGAACTAACTATAACTGAATCATTACTTTTTAATAAGGCCATTCTATAGTATTTAGGATATTTTTTGTAGTTTATACCAATAATAGATGTTTTAGGAGATGATAAAAAGAGATTTGTACCAGAAGGTATATTTAAGCTATTAATTTTAGGAGTAACAATTTTGAAATTATCCTTCTTTAAGGATGTAAGTATATTGAAGAATAGTCTCTCTGAATCAGTTGTCCCTTTAGGCTTAAATATTTGGTTATACGGTATCTTCCCATTAATTGTTCCGTTATGTGAGAAAATTAGTTTTCTTTCCTTGTTTAAGAAGGGGTGGCATTCGTTGATCGTTCTGCTTCCTTTGGTTTTCTTTCTGGCATGAATTAGTAATAAGTTAGTTTTAACTGTTCTTAGTTTTTCTAGTTCTAGGTCTTTAGCAATAGATTTAGTGGACTTAACTATTTTCCAATTGTCATTTTCTAAGTAAGCTGCCCCCCAGCCGTCCTCATGTTTCCAACGGCCTAATTTTTTTTGGTTATGTTCATGGCTTGAATTTTGATCTTTAGCCATCAGCAGAATTCCATCGATTAATTGATTTACATTAATACTTCCTATTGCTATTAACATCCTACACATTTTAATTAATAGTATAAAGCCCTGATTTATATTGTTGTCGCCTTTGTTAGTCAGATGATGTAAAGTTGTTAGGATATAATACACTTATTTTTTTACGCAACTAATAAGGGGTATGTATTTAGTTAATCGTTATGAGCAAGGCCGCCTAAAATCCTACTCGCGTCTAATTTCCAGAACGCAAGAAATAAGAAAACTATCTTATTTCTGCGCAGAAAATAAATCTTTGTTTATTTTCTTGCGTTAGATTCGGTTGCGATTCTATTATGGTAGAAACGACAGGATTTGCTGCCTTGCTCACTTAATTCTAAGCACCACAACGAGTCTTATCGATGTTAAACTCGTAAGACGCGACCGAGTCTATACACCATCGATGATCCGATAGTGTACAGACTCAGGTTGGTGGTGCTTAGATTTGTAATAAACTAAATACATACAATAAGGGAAAAAGAATATATATTATTAGTACATCTTTATAACATGTCTAAAAAAGCAACAAAAAAAGAGTTAAGAGAATGTCTCGAATGGATTGCTTCTGAGGATAAATATTTACTAGATTTGAAGAAAGATCTAGAAATCTTAAAAACCGATTCTGAGAATGCTCTGCAGAAAAATCAGAAAGATGATCTAAATAGAGCGTTTAGGGATTTCCGTTATGTAGCTAAATCTTTCAATCGATGGTGGAAATTCAAAACTAAATACCAAAAAAGTATAACGGCTAAACTGTATGCTGCCATAAAGCTTTCCAGATTTAGGATTACAGATAGCCGAGTTAAACAGGGAACAGCCACACCTGCTGAATATGAGTTTCTCTTAAAATTTTTCAATCGATTACAATTTCTTCATAATCAGAATATCAGGTTTGCTTCGCGATTTGAAGGTGTACTCCGAAAAGATATTATTGATATCCAGAATACTATCAAGTCTAGTGATGATCCTAAATTCAAGATTACCAGATTAATTAATAAAATCAAAGAATTTGAGAAATGGTTGGCAGCAATCGTAGTTGATTCTAAAACGGCCGAGCGAATTGGAATGAAAATAGTTGATGAAGAGATGCCTGATTCTTCTTTATTAATAAAAGAATTCAGAAGTTTGCCAAAGTTAGATTTTATTCATAAATGGAAAAATTATCGTGCTCATATTATAATTAGATTTGACTCTTTTTATAATTATAAAGAAAGTTCTTGGATTTTGGACTCATCTCTGCGTTTTCTAACTGAAATTGTTGATCCTAAACAATTAGAATTGTGGCCGCATTCTTATCTTGATGAAAATACTGAATTTCTACTGAAAAGAGTTAAAAATAAAACATTTAGAGATACCAATCGATTTCATGAATATACTTTAGAGAAACTCGAAGATGTTATCATTAATGTTTTGGAATCTCATCCTAAATTGATGTCTTGTCCTTCTATGACTTTTGTTATTAAAATATATGGTATTGGCCAATCAGGTTTTGAAAAAGCTCTCAACGCTTATTGCAGTGTACAGGAAAGTTTAGGTTTTAATGAAAAAACTATTAATCTTGGTAATCTTTTTCTTTTCTTACAAGTTATTTTTAGCAAAGATCTTTTTCACAAAATTGATATTAAGTTTAAGGATAAAATTTTACATCGATTCGAGATGTCAGAAGAATCTCCTTATTTTCAAAATCCAGAAAGATCGATATCGGCACTTGCCGGAAAAAGAACGTCATCAGATAAGGTACTTTCTCTCTCAGTGGCGGAAGTTATTTTACATGAATTAACTCATGCCACTGATTCACGTTTGAAATATTATCAAGATAATTTGTTTGTAAATATTTTTCCAAAAACTATTCTTAAAATTTATGGCAATGATTTAATTATACCTTATAATCTAATGATGTATCTGGGGATGTTTTTCACGGCTTGTCAAACAGAAGCTCTGGCCATCTTTGCTCAGCAATTTTTTAAGTGGAAAGGACGATCTTTGAGAGGATTATTTATACCTACTTTTAATTTAAAGGAAACAACAAAAAAATTCTACGATTTTTTTAAGGAATTCATGGAATACATTACAAAAAATGAAGGTAAAACTCCTGAGTTATTCAGAGATAAATCCGGAATGCTGAGTGCTATTAACCATGACATTTATCCTTTTGCGCATTTAATGAACATGATTATTGTAATCGATACTATCTTACGTAACAAAATTTCTACCATAATTATAACAGAGGATAAGACAGATCAGATAAAGGAAACTTTTCCAATATCCTATGGATATCTGATGGGGGATTATGGATTTGACCATAAACCAGTAGATATCGCAGCCGATTCAAAAGATTACTTGATGTATAGGGCCTTCTATGAACAGGATTTGCAGAAGGTCATAAATTTATTGACAAATGAAGGAATCGTGGTAATCAATGACCATAAATTGTTTAAAAAATATTATGAGAAAAATGCTGAATTTTTAATTTATAAATTTGACCAGCGTTATGTCTTGCAAATACTTAAAAAGATAGAATTGGCTCATGTAAATCTTTATGAGATGTACAAAGAGTCTTGCCGAAGATTGGACATTGATTGTGCTTTAGATGAACCTAAAATTGGACAAATATTTTATCAAGCGATACAACAGTATAATTTTTATTTAAGAAAAATAGACTATTCCGCTTTTAGAAAAAAGTTATCAATCTGAAGATAATGGAAGAGGATGTCAATTCACTTAAACCAGGCTGCTGAAATTATGCAAAACGTATGTCCGCAATTAATGGGCAGTAACTTTTATAAATAGACTTCGTCTTTTTCTTTATAATTCGGAATGTGGGTATTAGCTTGCCTGAACCGGGTTAGGGTAAAGTACAATAACGGAGGCATAAAATGAGTTTATATAAACACGTTAGGGAACTGTGGAAAAAGCCGCATAACAATGAACTGTGGCGTGAGAGATTGTTAGCTTGGAGAAAAGAACCAGTAACAGTTAGAATAGAAAGACCAACCAGAATTGACAGGGCTCGCTCTTTAGGATATAAAGCTAAGAGTGGCTATGTTGTTGTTAGGCAGAGGGTCTTGAGAGGCGGGCATACTAGGCCTCAGATCAAGGGTGGAAGACGATCCAAGCGTTCTGGCACAAGGTTAAATTTGAGTAAAAATTATCAGCAGGTTGCTGAAGAAAGAACTCAGAGAAAATTCCTTAATTTAGTGGTAATGAATTCTTACTGGGTAGCTAAGGATGGCAACTATTACTGGTTTGAGGTAATCTTAATTGATCCAGATCATCCTGTAATTAAAGCTGATAACAATTTAGCCTGGTTGCAAATTAAGAAGAATAGAAGCAGAGTGCATCATGGCAAAACTAGTGCCGGTAGAAAAGGCAGAGGGATTTAATTTTTTTTATTTATAATATTAAATCGGTATTAATGGAATCTGTTTTGTCAAAATACCCCTTAAATAAGGTATGGTTTACCCAGTAAACTACTGTTTAATAGAACGATAGTCTTTTAGTTGCAGGCAAAAATGTATTATAGGTTTTTCCGTAACTAAAGTTTGAAAGACAGATATAAATATAACTAATTTATGTATTTCATTATTTTTTAGAGTATAAAAAGTGTAGGATGTTTTGACTTTATGAAATTTATAGTTTTTGCCGGCCTGATCCTGCTGATGGTGCTATCTTTACTATATTATGAATGGGGAGAAATTACTGGAAATGTTGTTGCTGAGCAACCATATACTCTGGAGGTTTATTTTTGCCCCACTGATGATTGTGAAACTGTTTTGATCAATTTCCTTGATTCTGCTAGCCAAAGAATTCATTGCGCTTTGTTTGATATTGGTTTAGAATCTGTCCAAAACAAATTAATTGAGAAATCAAAAGTAGTAGATGTCAAAGTTGTAACTGATAATGATTATTTGAAGAAATTTAATACTGAGTTTGTGAAAGCTGATTCACATGGTTTGATGCATAATAAGTTCTGTATTGTTGACAATAAAGTATCTACCGGCTCTATGAATCCTACTTTGAATGGTGTTAGCAGAAACAATAACAATCTGTTAATAATTGAACATTCTGGTGTTGTTGAAAATTTTGAAGCTGAATTTCAAGAGTTATGGCTAGGTGAATTCAAAGGCGGTGAAAAAGTTAGTAAGCAGCAGGCATTAGAAACATATTTCTGCCCGGAAGACCATTGTGCTGAGGTTGTTAAGAGAGAGTTAAAGAAAGCTCAGGAATCAATTTATTTCATGACTTTTTCTTTTACTCATGAAGAGATTGCTAATATTCTGTTATTGAAAGATCTTGATGGTGTAGATGTTAAAGGAATTATGGAAACAAGACAAGTGAGTAAATATTCACAGTTTGATAGATTAAACTACAATGGAATTGAAGTAATTAAGGACAGCAATAAAAATAATATGCACCATAAAGTGTTTGTGATTGATTCTGAAACAGTTATAACTGGAAGTTTTAATCCAACTGAAGGGGGAGACAGAAGAAACGATGAAAATATCATAGTTATAAGGAATCGTGAAATTGCCGGTTCTTTTATCAACGAATTTAATTCTCTTTATTCTACCAAAAAATAAAAAAGGAGTTGTGTTAAATTATTTTAATTTTTTTTATATCAATCCTATTTAATAACTTAACTGGTCTAGGATTTCATGAGCATTAATGCTATTAAGGTAATTAGCTATTTCTTGATTTTCTTTTCTTAGCAAAAATTGCATAGCTAAAGAATTTTTTTCTTCATTGGTAATTCTAGCCTGCTTGTCAGCTAAAATTAGTCCGTAGGGATAACCTAAAAATAAAGCATCTTTAGAATTTTCTGTTAGAAATGGTAGAATTTCTGTATTGCCGTCAAATCTGAAAACATGCTTAGCTTTAGGATGTAATTTAACAAAAAAGGTTCTTTCATTTATTTGGTAGATCCATGATTTATCTATGACTATCTTATTCAATAAAATTACTGGCGAATTGCCTGAACTGGTAAATAATGATGATGACTTAGCCAGCGCTGAAATTGATGATAAATATTTCTCTTCATTAGGGTAAGATTGTTCTAAAGTTCCATCCAGCAAAATAAAATCTGACTTGATTATTTTAGCTAAAGCTAATTCCGCAAATCTCCGGGCAATATTAGATACTTTAGCTATAGATGCCCTTTCTATACTTGTTTTAATTGTTTGGTCATTGGAAGAGATAATTAGGTCAGCTTCTTCTATTAGTTTGTCGCCAAAAATTTTTGATTCGAAAATTAGGTCCTTATTTTTGTAAACTGCTTTGGTGAATAAGTAGAATTCTTTTTTACTCTGTATCTTTTTTTTATCTTTAAAAGTTATTCCAACTATTCGAATAAAAGATAAACAGAAATTACCAGTAGAAAGAATCTCGGCTTGTCCGCCATCGATGAAAGTTATGGATTTGCCTTTTTGAGGTATTATTTCCTGAAAATTATTGTTGTTGATTTTGTAGAGTGTATTATTGAAGATAATAGAATCATCTTCTGTAAAATGGGTTAGAATTTGTCTTATATGGCTGGATATTTCAGTTAGCATGGGTTTTATTAAAAGCACTTCTAATTAAGAGTTTCTGTTCTGGATGATATTTATTTATAGAAAGACTATTTTTCTCGTTCTTATGGACAAAGAACTTAGCGAAGAATATACTGGTTTAGTAGGAAAAATTGAAGAACCAATTCGAGAAATCGTGTCAGCTCTTTGGAGTCTAGATTTTATAGCTGATACCGGCCACAGTTGTTGTGGCCACGTGTTCTATCCCATGGATTATGTATCCGGAGATCTCGTTATTCCGGCTAAAGTTGCTGCAGATCTTACTAGAAAAAATTATAGAAATTATCTTAATCCCAGAGGCCCGCAACTCGATATTGCTTATACCTCGAGTGATAGGGCCAAACAATTTGATCTAGATCTATTGAAGGTTGCAGCTTATTCTGATTCAACAAAAATGACTTTTAAGGCCACTTCCGGTTGGCCGTATAAAGAAGATAAGGATCAAAGCTTTGATTATGTTTCATATAGGTCTGATCTTAAAGTTAAAGATGATTGGTCTGAAGTTATAGAAGCTGAGTTACTATTGCAATCATTCTGGGAAGGTGTTGCTAACTTAGTCACTAGATATAGTTATCGTCTTATTAGTAGAATACCAAATAAGTTCCGTGAAGTTAAAAGAAGTCCTATTTTTAGAGATACTAATCTGCAAAGATTCCTTTTGGTTACTTAAGATAAAATAAGCCCCTGGCGAGAATTGAACTCGCGACCTTGTCCTTTCTGTAGTTTATACCAAGGACACGCTCTACCACTGAGCCACAGGGGCGCTAAAAATAAAAAATCCCAATCGCAGCAAGCTACGGGGTATTCAATTAATGGGGATTTTTTAATCTTAACTGGGCAACATAGTATCATAGCAAGCTATGGGGTATTAGACCCAGTTAAGAAATAAAAATTAGAACTTATTTTTAAATCTATTCCTTTCGTTTAAGCTTAAATTCTTGAATAGTTTCACCATCTTCAGCAAAAGTAAAGTTGCCAACTAGTTCTTCCCCATGCAGAACTCTAGGCAGCCAGTAAGGATCATCTTTCCACATCTTATCAAAAGGGATCTTAGAAAATTCAAACCATTGCGGCTGCATTTCATCACTTTCCTGCGGTTGATTCTGCCATTCTTTAAAGATATAGACATGAACTTTTTGATCAAATTCTGGTTTATGCGGAAAAACAAAAGATAACTCTGCCTTTTTTTCTCCATTATCTTCTTGAACTTGAATGCCGCATTCCTCTTTTAATTCTCTGAGGACTCCTTGTATAATAGTCTCCCCTTCTTGTAATTTACCGCCAAAACCGTTATATTTTCCTTGACCAAAACCACGTTTTTTCATTCCAAGGAGAAGCTTGTTATCTTTTTGCAAGAAGCAAAGTGTTGTATCTCTCATTTTAATTTCTTGGATGTTCGAGAGATAAATAAATTTTATGCATTAAAAAAATGAGTGCGGGGAAAGGGAAATTCACCAGGTGTTAACTCTTAACTAACACCGAAGATTTGAACCCTCGAATCCACTAAGGAACAGGATATCTGCCAATTGATGAACAACTGGGGTTCATTAGTATGTCTTAAGTCCTGCGCATTTGGCCAGGCTTTGCTATCCCCGCATTGTGTTTTTAAAAAAGAACTTTGTTTATAAAATTATCCCAAATTCAATCTAAATCGCCTTTATCAAAATAATTATGGCCTTGGTAAACTAATCGGCCCATATTATGGATAAAACTAATCATTCTTCGCATTCTGGCGGAAGCCTTGCCTAAATTAGCTGCATCTCCAAAATATTTTTCTAATTCGTCTAAATTATGGTTAAGTTCACCTTTTTTAGGAGCTAATTCTAAAGCATTTTTAATATCTCGGTTATAGTAAACTTTCATAGTAGCCAGATAGTAACTCTTTAAGCTTTCTAAATAAGATTCTAACTTTGCAGTTTGTTCTTTGTTGAGGGTAAGTCTATAACAATATCGGCAAGCTCTTCTAATTTCATCAGCAATCCCTTCGAGAAATTGACCGGCTAGAAGAAAGTTGACAAAATCAACCGCTGTTAAATTAAAATTCTTGATAGCTTTAAGGGGGTTGTCTAAATTAAATAGAGCTGCCCGGTACAGTAAATAATACAGCCTATTAACGTCTCTGTCTCTATCATTAACACTAATGTAATTTTCTTCCGTAAAATCCTTTGAGCCTTCATTAAACATAGTTCTGGTAACAAGATCCATTTTGTGTATAATTTCTTCAACAGAAACTTTATCCATATTTAAGAAATCTTTAGCTACTAAAGTATTAGGCGTTTGTTCCATTACTTCTAAGGCAATCAGATTGTGAAAGAGAGATTGAAGATTTCTAATGTTAGTTCTAATTTGCTCACCTTTCAAAACAATTGTTCTATAATTAAGAATGTAGCAGGAATTAATCTCTCTTTCAACGGCTTCCAACGATTTATTATCAACAAGGATTACCTTGCGTTTATCTGCAACTGGCGAACTGGACCCTTCTCGGCTGAGAATAAGATTTTGTCCGTCGTCTTCAATATGAATCAAATCACCTTTGATTAACTTATTTTGTATAATCCAGCCTTTAGGGAGAGAAATCACAAAACTATTTTTGCCAAAAGAGATCAGTTTTCTAAATTCCTTCATTAAACACCCCATAAAGTATATGCTAGTATATAACTTAAGAACTATATAAATTTTCTTGTCAAATGTACATATTTAGTTCGCATCTAAATTAGCACTGCCGCCTAGAATCTTACTCAAGATAGACGTTGATGGCGTATAGACTCTTTCCAAAGGAAAGAGTCTAGATGTAAAATCAGATACTGGCTCTAGGCGGTGACACTAATTTTTATAGTAACTAAATACGTACTGTTAAATAGAGAAAATTAGTTAAAGCTATTTTATTTACTGAATGAAGTGATAGAAACCTTTAACAAAACTCTAACTGTTATTCGAAAAAATAAATTACTTTTTCTAATCTTAGTTATAATTCAATTACTGGCCGTAGTAACTTTTACTGTTATTGCAGCTAAATCTCAGCTTTTATTGTTAGAAGACCTTAACCAGACTTTAGAACCATTGCAAAAAGCTAATTATGACCCGCAGCGAGTTGACACCGGCCAGCCTTTTTTAGAAGATATGCTGCCTGTTTTGCAAAGTTATGCTATTCTGAAAACACATTTTATTAATTTCATAGCCTGGATAACTTTTTTCTTTCTAGTAGTTAATGGAGTTCTGTGGCTGGGCAGCCATACTCTGCTGGTTAAATATAATGTTAAACAAATCCTGAATCAATGGCTGTATTATTTATTGGCTGCTATAATTGGTTCAGCCGTTTTATGGGCAGTCGGTTTAATTTTATTTAAGAAATTGTTTTCAGAAATAGCTTCTGTCGGCTCATTGGAGTCAACGTTAACTAAACTAGGAATTGCAACAGTAATAGTTTATTATCTGATGCTGGCAGCCTTTGCTCATATTAACAAGACTAATCTTAAGAATTTCGGGCTGGCTTTTTTTAAATCTATGAAATCACTGCCAAGGACACTTTCATATTTCTCAATAACCACTATAGTCTTGGGGTTATGTATTTATGGAATCTATATGACTAGTTTAATCCAGCAACATTTTAATCTAATGATTATCTTAGTTGGACTTGCTATTATACTAGTGGTAATTGCGAGGTTATTTTTAATTATTGGTTTAAATGATAATTCTGAAGAATTAAAATGAAAAAAATAATTTTAGATACTAATGCCTTGATGGCGGTTGCTGAATTTAAGCTAGATATCTTCACTGAACTGGAAAGATGCTGCGATTTTAATTATAAGCTATATGTTTTATCTGGAACAATTGATGAATTAAGAAAGATTATTGAAGAACAAAGAGGCCGGTTTAAGAGAGCAGCTAAATTAGCTTTAGATTTATTAAAGGCTAAAAAAGTGCCGATTATTCCTACTACTGGATCTGTTGATGACTTGTTGGTTAAGTATTCCTTGGCGGGTGATTTAATATTAACACAAGATTATAACTTGAAGAAGAGATTAACTAAGCCTTATTTGATTATAAGGCAGAAGAATTATGTTGTTTTAGTAAAATAGGTGTAACATATGTTGTCACTATTTAATAACGAAATGTTTATAAAGAGTTAAATCAGATAATTATCTAAAATGACAGACAGAGTAAGACCAACTGAAGAAGAAATTGTACAATGGATTTTACATACTTCTGCCCATTCTTTTCATGTTGGATATTATCTTGAAAGGCTTCTGATAAATTCTGGAGATCCTGATTTGCCGCACGATGTTGTGAATAAGGGAAATAAGTTTGAGTGGCTTGCTGTTAAAGGTTTAGCGTTACAATTCAGACATAATGGTATGACTGATTTTCATAATGAGATAATGACCTCTAGAGACTATCATAGGCAACAACATCATCATCAAATCTGGGGGCAGTATTATCCCAATGCAACTGAAGGAGAAATGATGCTAGGTGCTATAGATGCTGTCTGTTCTCAATTAGAACCTAGACATTATCAAGGTGGATGCCACACTTTAGATGAAATTAAGAGAATAGCTAGTGATAATCCAATACACAAAGTTCCCTGGATGAAATTGGCAGTAGCTGAAATAAGGACAGTTGAAAGACTGAATATAGCGGAAATTACAGCATTTTCTAAAATACCTAAAGATAGGATATCTCCTGAAACTTATGATGCGATTATGGGAAGAGCCGAAGAAGCTTTTAAATGCTTGTCCCAGGATCATGGCTATAATTTTAGTAAATCATTAAAGAAATTTGATTTTAGGCCTTGAGATATAATATGATTTTTCCACCAGTGTATTTTGACTTGCGGACATAAGTTTTGCATAAATCTTTTAAAGTTAATTAGTTAACCTAAAAAATGGTGATTTAACATGGTTGATTTATTAAATGATATTCCTAGTGGTAATGGTAATGAAGTTAATGTTATTATAGAAATTCCTAAAGGTTCAAGAAATAAGTATGAATACAATAAGAAGCATCGGGTTTTTGCTTTTGATAGAATTCTATTCTCTCCATTCCATTACCCAGCTGATTACGGATTTGTTCCACAGACACATTGCGAGGATGGTGATCCTTTAGATGCTTATGTGATTATGAGGGAATCTACTTTTCCAGGTATTTTAATCAAAGCCAGGCCAGTAGCAGTAATGCATATGAATGATTCTGGCGAGACTGATGATAAGTTAATTTGTGTCCCTATCGATGATCCATTTTTTGAGGGTGTCAAAGATATAAAGGATTTGCCCAGCCACTTCTTAAAAGAAATAAGGCATTTTATGGAAAGGTATAAGGATTTGCAGGGGAAAGAAGTTAAAGTTTCAGGCTTTGAAGGTGCAAGTAAAGCTAAAGATGTCTTTAAGGCTGCTGTTGAGCTTTACAAAGAACGGGAATAAATGCCTATTGATAGGCTTTTTTTGGTACATAAGTTACATGAATTTAGAGCAGATGATGGCTGGTTTGGAGGAGAAGCTATATTACATAATTGTGGACATCCAGTAGCTAGATTGCCATTCCGAACAGATTTTAGAGGAGTAGTCTTAGGTCCGGGATTAATTTATACTAGTATAATGAGAGTAGCTCCTGCTTTACGGAGGAATGGTTTTGGCAGTAGACTTATGGGTTTAGCTTTGCCTGAAATAATAAATTTAGTTGATTCATATAATTTTGACAACAGAAGATTTTACGCTGCAACTGAACATAATAATGAGGCGGCTATTGAGATTTTGAAAAATAATGGATTTAGTTTAATTAAAAACAATGGTAGATCTGTAAGGTATCAAAAAGAGTTTTAAGATTTATCTTTTTAATTGTCTTAAATATAATTTAATGTTGTTTAATTCCCTAGTAATTACTTGAATCTCTCTTTCTGCTTTTCTGTTTACGGCATGATCATATTTAGCATCAAGTCGGTCTCTTTCAGTTTGCCTGTTCTGTGCCATTAAAATAATTGGCGCTTGTAATGCTGCTAAGCAAGATAACACCAAGTTAAGAAGAATATAAGGGTATGGATCGAATGCTTTATTTAACAAATAGATAGTATTAAAGATCATCCATGCGAACAAGATAAATAAAAATATGCTGATAAAAGTCCAGCTACCACCAAAAGAAGCAATAATATCAGCTGCTTTTTGACCTAATGAAAGTTCTTCAGTTAATCTTGGATGATGTTCGCCGTTTAAGAACAGGGCTGTCTTTTTTTTAACTCTACCTTCCTCTGTTTTGGGCATAATTGTAGGTAATGAATTTTTGTTTATATAGGTTTTGCTAAGGTTGGCGAAATAGTCTACTTAACCAATAGTTAGATAAACTTTAAATAGAAATAGTTTTTTTCATTAGAGTTAATGTCTGCAACACCTGACCAACCTACTAGATTAAGATTAGTTGATTATAGAAAACCTGATTTCTTAGTTCCAGAAGTTTCTCTTGATGTCATTATTCAGTCTAATGAGAAGGTAAGAGTTACTAATAATATGCGGGTGGTTAGACAGACTGCAGGAAGCGCTTTAGAATTATTAGGTGAAAATCAAGTTTTAGAGTCGGTTAAAGTTGGTGGCCGGGTTCTAGCTCCAGAGGAATATAGGTTATCCGATAGTTCTTTAGTTATTGAAAATCTTCCTGAAGGCGAATTTACAGTTGAAGTAGTTAGCACTAATAATCCTAAAAGTAATACTAAGTTATCAGGTTTATATCAGTCCGGTGATCATCTTGTAACTCAAATGGAAGCTTTAGGTTTTAGGAGATTTACCTTCCATCCTGATAAACCGGATGTTATGAGTACCTATACAACCAGAGTTGAAGCTGACAGAGCTACCTATCCAGTTATTTTATCTAATGGAAATCTAAAAGAAAGTGGTGATCTAGAAAATGGAAGACATTTCGCGGTTTTTGAAGATCCATTTAAGAAACCATCCTATCTTTTTGCATTAGTGGCTGGTGATTTGGAAAAGGTGACTAATACTTTTCAAACAATGTCTGGTAGAACCGTGGATATTGAATTTTATGTTGATAAGGGAGATGGGAATAAAGCCAGACATGCTATAGAATCTTTGAAAAGTGCTATGAAATGGGATGAAGAAAGATTTGGCTTAGAATGCGACCTTGACCGTTATTCTGTGGTCTCGGTTGGTTCATTTAATTTTGGAGCAATGGAAAATAAAGGGCTTAATATTTTCAACTCAGCTCTTGTTTTGGCTAATCCAGAAACAGCTACTGATGATGAATTTGAAAGAATTGAGGGGGTTATAGGTCATGAATATTTTCATAATTGGACTGGAAATCGAGTTACCTTAAGATCTTGGTTTGAATTAACTCTTAAAGAAGGTTTAACTGTTTATCGTGATCAAGAATTTAGTTCTGATTTAAACCCCAGAGTTCTTAAAAGAATCCAGGATGTTAGTACTATTAGAAATGCCCAGTTCGCTGAGGATAGTGGTCCTAACGCTCATCCGATTAGACCAGCAGAGGTTGGAACCATTGAAAATTTTTATACCGTTACAGTTTATAATAAAGGTGCCGAAGTAATTAGGATGGTAGCTACCTTAATTGGTAGAGAAGCTTTCAGAAGAGGTATGGATGAATATTTTAGGAGACACGATGGGCAGGCCGTAACTACTGATGATTTTATCGGTTCTATGGAAGCTGGATCTGGAAAAAATCTTAAACCGTTTAAAAGGTGGTATGAACAAGCTGGAACACCAGAAATTGAGGTTAGTACCGATTTTGATCCTGTAGCTAAAACTTATTCTATAATTGTAAAGCAGTCAAATAAAACTAAAGCTGGTGAAGTGCAAGAACCGTTACATATTCCTTTTACCGTAGGGTTGGTAGGTGGGGATGGTAAAGATCTTGTTACCAGATTATATGAAGTTACAGAGAGAGAACAGACCTTTGTCTTTGAAGGAATTAATGAAAAACCAACTCCATCATTATTAAGAAATTTCTCTGCTCCTGTTAAAGTTAAGTACGCTTATACAGATGAGGATCTAGCCTTTTTATTAGTTAATGATCAGGATCAGTTTAACCGATGGGATGCAGGACAAAGATTGTTTACCAACCAGTTATATGAAATGATTAAGGTTTTGCAAAGTGGTGGTGAAGTTGGAGTTAAAGAAAAGGTTATAGCAGCTTATGGCGCAGTAATTGCTGATCAACAAAGTGATCCGGCCTTTACAGCTAAATTATTAGATTTACCAGCAATTAATGGTTTAATTGAAGATCTGGAGGTAGCTGATTATGAATCAGCAGTCAAAGCAAGAAGAGTTTTGAAGAAAGAAATTGCTTTAATACATGAAGCTAGGTTAGTAGAGTTATATGACCAATTAAATGATGGAAAACCTTATTCTAAAGAAGCAGAATCAGTGGGTAGAAGAGCACTTAAGAATATGGTTTTATCTTACTTAGTTGAAACTGGTAAGGGAGAGCATTTAGATCGAGCTCACAATCAATTTGAAACTGCTGATAATATGACCGACAGTCAAGCTGCGTTGAGTCTACTAACTCAAAATGAAAATCAATATCGGAGTAAAGTATTAGAAAAGTTTCATGATCGATGGAAAGATAATGAGTTAGTGATGGATAAATGGATTACTGCGCAAGCTAGTTCTGATCACGAAGCAGTTATAGATGATCTTTCTAAACTAGTGGCAGTCAGTCCAATCTATAATCGTGGAAGAAATGCAGAGACTGGTGCTAGAAATCCTAATCGGGTTAAGGCTCTAGTGCGAGGATTCCTTGGAAATCATCTTTGTTTCCATCATTCCTCGGGAAGTGGGTATAAATATTTGGGTGATTTGGTTATTGATAACGATAAGACTAATCCACAATTAGCAGCACAGATAGCTACTGGATTTAAGAAATATGCAAGTATGGATCCAGTTAGACAAGCTAGAATGAAAACAGAACTGCAAAGGATTTTAGATGCTAACCCCTCAGAAAATACCTATGAGATTGTTTCTAAGACTTTAGCTTCTGTTCAGTCTTAGACCGTTTAATTCTAAACTATTAACTAAGTTTTAATTGTCTCCATAAGGTTGTATATCGGCCATCTTTTTTTCTATCAAATATCCTAAACCCACGGCTTTCGTATAATCCTTGAGCCATCTTTTCATTAGGTGAGGAAGTAGTCCATAATCTTAAGTAATCAAAACCTTCCTTTTTTGCCTTTTTTATGGAATAATCTAATAATCTGCTCCCTAACCCTTTACCTCGATAATCTGGGTCAACACAAAACCAACCTAACCAAATAGCTTCATTTTGATCTCCCTTATGGGTATACAACCCAGTAGTACCAAGAACTCCTTTTTTGATATCTTTAGCTACCCAAAATCTAGCTGAAGTAACTTCTTTTCTTTTTTGTTTATTATAAGTTATTCGGCTTAAACTCTCAGTAAAAACTTTTTCTAGCCACTGAGAGTCTCTGCCATTAAACACTCTCCGACCAACCTTGATAGCCTTAGCTAGAGTCTTTTTTGACAATTTAACAATCCGGACGGGCATAGCCGGCTGCTTTTGAGAACTCTTTATAAATTATTCCGATCTAATTCTAATCTCTTAACTTTCCGATGCAAAGTTTCGATTCTGATTCCTATTTGATGAGCAGTCTCTGAAATTTTTCCTTGGTTTTGCTTTAAAGCATGTTTAAAAAATTGTTTTTCAAATTCTTTTTCTGCTTCTTTCCAAGTCCAATCTTGATGCGGTATGAATTTGGCAATATTTCTAGATAAGTTTGGCAAGGCTTCATACATCTTAGCCATTTTTTCTTTTTGGATGATACCTTTGTAATGCTCAAGAGACCGTTTGATTGTCTGATTAATCAATTCTTCTTGGGATCTTTCTAAAGTATCTCTTTCTTCCCTTAATTCATTAACATTAATTTCTAAGTCTTTGATAGTTCGATGGATACTTCTTCTGTTTAAGCCTAATGTTTTAGCTAGTTGAGAAATATTCCCCAAATGAACTTTTAACTCTTTTTTCAAGAATTCTTTCTTAAAAAACTTTTTAGCTTCTTGAAAAGATAAATCTAATGGCACGTAGATACTCAAATGGGCTTCTTTTAATTGGTCAGTAATATCATTGCCTACTTTTGGAATAGTAAATCCCCAACTTTTTTCCATAGTTTCATCCAGAAGCGGTGCAACTTTCTCTTTAATAGTATCTTCAAGATCTCTTTTTGATGGTTTCATAAAACTGGGTTCCAACTAGTAGGCCATAAATAAACACTATTGAAGCTATAACTACTCGTTGATTGGGATCACTAATTAAGTAGTATACTAAAGTAAATAGAAAGTATGGGATAAAAGCTAAATATCGATTCTTATTCTTTGTTGTTAAATAGATAACAATAGATAGAATCAATATGATCAGGAAGTTTAATTTGTTTTCAAATAAAAAGATCATGGCGACAGCTATAATAATCAGAAATAGAAATTCTTTAATTGGTTTAAAATATTTTTTTCCAGCAGCTAATTCCTCTTTAGTTGTTGAAGCAATTAGCAGTCCAAGCGGAATGCTCAAGAGTGAAAGAATTAAACCTAGAGTCATTTTATGGCTAATTTAAAATTGGTGATAAATCTATCCCAGTCTTTTTCATTGATTACAGCGCCGCAAGAGACAGGATGGCCGCCGCCTGAACCATCAATACCCTGCAAAGCTTCCTTTAAATAGATTAAGACGTTGTCCCCCCTTAGGCTGCATTTGACCCAGCCATCTTTTTTTCTGGCAATTATCACATATTTAGTTGGATTTAATCCAAATAATTCATTAGCTAGATTTGCGGTGAAAGACCATTGCTGTTCAGTATAGAAAAATAAGATTAACTTGCTTCTGGAAACTGATTTTTTCGCTGTTTTCAGCAGCTCTTCAAACATTTCATCTATTTTTTTGAACCTTTTATGGATAAACTTTCCGGCTGGAGTTTCTTCTTTAAATATCTCATCCGGTGAACTGATTTTAGTAAGTATTTTTACAGATTTTCTGACTTCAGAACTAGGACCTTTCTGAATAAAGAAAAGAAGTTTAGCCAGTTTTCCTATCTGTCGTTTGAATAACATAGTAGGCAAATCTTCTTCTTTATCTAACCAGCCAGGGTGGAGTTTAATAAATTCATTTAAAAAATCTGGTTTATAATGATCAGCAAGACAACCAGCTACTGCCAGCCACATGTCTTCTGGCTTCTGGCTAATTTGGTAAGCCATCATGGTAGTAGGAATGTAGGCTTCAGGGTCTTTAATTCTAGGATTGTAGTACTTAACTTTTTTAATATCCTGCGGTGGGTGATGGTCAATCCAGAAAATTGGCCGGTTAACTTTATCAGCAAATTCTTGTTCCATCAGCGGCACATCCAAAACAAAAATTTTGTCTGGATTGATTTCTTCAACTTTTCTCAAAAATTGAACGCCTACGCAGGATGTTTTAGTCAGAGCAATATGCTTACCCTCTTTGTTAATTCTGTAGAGAACTAAATAAGCTCCTAAACCGTCACCATCAGCATCATGAAGGAATAAAGGATTTCTAGCAGTATCTAATTCCTTTCTAAGGTATTCCGCTTCTTTCTGAGTTAGCATAGGAGGGGGATATATTTATGCTTTTTAAAAGTGTTGATTTTATTCTAAAATATTATAAAATAGACCTGATTTTGAGATTAGATGGTTTTTTTAAAAAAGCTAGGAATAAGAAAATGACCAGAGTAATACTTAATGTTCCAAAACTCATACAATCTGTTGGTTCGACTCTTTGCGGTCCAACTTGTTTAGCTATGGTTTTCCAATATTATGGTCATAATATCACAACAGAAGACATAGCTGGTTATGGTTGGAGTGAAGAACATTTTGAAAATGGTGGTTTAAGTTATAGCAGTGAATTGTCTTATGTTGCTAGGAAATTAGGATTTAAGGCTAATCTAAGAAAACATCATAACTTTGAAACGATAGTTGATACAATAAACAGCGGCGCTCCAATGATAGCTAGAATACACTCCAAGATAGTGGAGAATGTCGGTCATTTTGTTGTGATTAAAGGTTTTTATGCCGACACCAAAAGAGTGCTGTTCAATGATCCTTCTAATGTAAGAAGAAAAGGTGAAAGAGTTTACGAATTTAACAATCTTTGGAATTCTGGCAATGGCTATGATGGTCTTGGGATAATCATTAGGCAAAGGTAAAGATACTGAAATTCCTTAAGAGAACTTTGGAAAAAAGGGATTTTACTAATTGTTATTTTTGATATAAGCAAAATCCTGACTATTTCACAGTCTCTTAGAGAATTTTTCTGATAAAAACTAATTATTCAAAATTCTCTTAATAATAGAACTAAATTTCAACTTTACACCGCTCCTTGGGCGATTGGGAGCTTCATTTTGGGTCTTTCCCTCGTCAGACGAAATTATAACAGGAAACAGGAATTAGCTATCCTTAATACTTAAGGGGTAAATAGAATTTACTTAGATTGGGTTGTATGCTGATTTTGCTAAGGGATGGAATTTTAGAAAATCCGTCTCGGAATTTTCTTTAAACTGCCATAAATAACCGTAACCTTTATAAATAACCTCGGAACAAAAGCAATTATTCATATTTACATGAAAAAATGGGAGGAATATAAGAAGAATGGCAAGAGCAAAAGAACATATTAACTTAGTATTTATTGGTCACGTAGACCACGGTAAATCTACCACTGTTGGTAGATTGTTATTTGATACTGGCAATGTAGATGAGCAAGCTATGCGTAAATTGAAAGAAAAAGCAGAACAACTAGGTAAGAAAGGTTTTGAATTTGCTTTTGTTATGGATCAATTAAAGGAAGAGCAGGAGAGAGGAGTTACTATTGATCTAGCTCATAAAAGGTTTGATACTGATAAATACTACTTTACTATCATTGATGCTCCAGGGCACAAAGATTTTATTAAAAACATGATTACTGGTGCTAGTCAAGCTGATTGTGCGGTTTTGATTGTTGCTGGTAATGATGGTGTTAATGCACAAACTATTGAGCATTTAAGGTTGTCTAAAATCTTTGGTGTTGGTGAATTAGTTGTTGCTGTAAATAAAATGGATATTTCAGGTGTAGATTATTCTGAAGCACGTTACAAAGAAGTTGTTGAAGATGTTAAGAAACATGCTAAACAAGCTGGTTGGAATGTTGATAAAGTTCGATTCTTACCAATAGCTTCATTCCCTGGACAGAATATCACTAAAAAATCAGAGAAGATGTCTTGGTGGACTGGGGATACTCTTTTAGATGCTATTAATAAATTTGATGTTCCTCAAAAACCTGTAAATCTACCATTAAGATTACCGATCCAGGATGTATATAATATTACTGGAATTGGTGTAGTTCCTGTTGGTAGGGTTGAAACAGGTATAATGAAGGTCGGTGACAAAATCATTGTAGTCCCAGGAAGGGAAGGTAAAGGAGTTCCTGGTGAAGTTAAATCCATTGAAATGCATCACGAAAGTGTAAACCAAGCTGAACCTGGTGATAATATTGGATTTAGCGTTAAAGGTCTTGGTAAAAAAGATATCGCCCGCGGGGATGTTTTAGGTCCTGAGTCTAATGCACCTACAGTAGCTACTGAATTTACTGCACAAATAGTAGTTATGAATCATCCTAGTGTAATCACTGTTGGTTATACACCTGTATTCCATATTCATACTGCGCAGGTTGCTTGTCAATTTGTGGAAATAGTCAAGAAAATAAATCCAGCTACTGGTGCAGAAATAACCGAAAACAAAGACATCTTAAGGAATGGTGATGCTGCTATTGTTAAATTGAGACCAGTACAGCCGGTAGTGATTGAGAAAAATTCAGAAATACCACAAATGTCAAGATTTGCTATCAGAGATTCTGGCTCAACTGTCGGTGCTGGAATGTGTATGGATATAGTTAAAAAAACACTTTGATTACTTTTAATTTTTTGTTCTATCTTTTTTAATAATTAATTTTAATTGATATTGGAAACCTTTATAAATAACCTATAATATTAAGCAGTAAATCCATGATTAGTTAGTGTTTATTGTGGAAATGATAAACTAATGGCACAACACGCAAGAATAAAATTAGCAAGTATTGAAATAGATAAAATTAATAGAATTTGTTCTGATATCAAAGAAATTGCTGAAAAAACTGGCGTGGACATGCGTGGGCCAATTCCATTGCCTACAAAAAAATTAAAAGTAACAACCCGTAAATCTCCGGATGGAGAAGGAAAAGCTTCTTGGGAACGTTATGAAATGCGTGTTCATAAACGTTTAATTGATTTAGGTGCTAATGAAAGAACCTTAAGGTTAGTGATGAGAGTTCCTATCCCTGAAGGATTGAACATTGAAATTGAAATGGTTGATGTATAGATTATAGATGATTATTTTTCTTTAGATAACTTTGAAAAAAAGGATTTTACTAATTTTTCTTCTTATTTATAAGAAGAATCTCGATTATTTCACAGTCCTTTAGAGAATTTTTATGATGAAAAATGAATTATTCAAAATTCTCTGTAGTTTTTATTAACCGTTTAGTAAAGTTTAATATTGTTTTTTTGAAGTTGTTGTCGCTGCAGATTTAGTAGGTAGTATTTTTAGTGAATAAACAGCTTCAACTTCTGCTACAACCGGACAATGATCTGAATCTAAGCGAGGACATTCCACTTTATCACTAACTATCCTTAACTGTAATTTCTTGTTAGGATTATTAACAACAAAGACATAATCAATTCTTTCGTATTTTCTCCCAATTCCGCCTCTTGGTTTTCCCAAATCTTCAGTTTGGACTCGGCCCATATAAGTTCCGGGGTAGGTTTTAGTCCTATTTGAATCCATTATATTCTCAAGAGCAGAACTTAGTACCAATCCGCGCTTTACCAATTCTTCATTAAATACTAATAAGGTTCTTTCATTAAGGTATTTTTGTCCGTCATCACCATAGGAAATATTTTGCGAGGGGAGCGGGGTAGTGTTAAAATCACCAACTACAATTGCCGGCGCTGAAATAAATGCAGCTAAAAGGCGAGCTTCTGTTGTTCTATCTCTTTCATGTTTTATTCCTGGAAATGATTCAAACTCTCTGTTACTAAAATGATTGCAGTAGATGTTAATTCTTTCTCCATTATAAACAATAGCTGCATGTAATAGGCCTTCAGTTCCAACCAGCCAGTCATTAAATGTACTAATAGTTGCAGGTTTAAAAGGTTCTGTAGATCTAATATGAGTAGTATCGATAATTCGTGCAGTTGACATAATAGCATTGCCATTAGCTAGAAAATCATGCCTAACTCCTTCGAAAGGATTCCAGTAACTAGCAGCAAAAGTAATGTTAGAACCAAAAACATAATTTTTTAATGGTGTTAGTTCTGCTATAATTCTAGGCTGGTGCTCACCTCTAACTCCACTAATTCCAATTTCGTTTAAACAAGCAATACTGGCTTTATTATCATTGAGTGTTTTAACTACTCCTTCAATCCCTTTGGGTGAGTATTCAGTTAAAGGACTTTTAAATAGACTTTTAGTCCACTCAAAAGGCCCGCCATCTCCCATAGCTATATTATAACTAACCATCTTAAATCTAGCTGGGAGAGGTTTTTCTGCTACTTGGTTTATTTCAGTATACCGACCTTGATGTCCAGTCCAGGTGAATAAAGCTAGACTGCTGGCAATCGATAATGTTGCAGCTGTTCCTCTTAAGGCTAGACTTCTCTTTCTATTTCTAACCAAGGGGGCAGTCAATTTCTCATACAATTTGAACTGGTCAGAAAGATTCTGATGAATTCTAGTTTTTTCTAATGGAAAAGTGGCTAAGGCCCATGCTTTTTTTATAATTCCAACCAGGCTCATAAAGTTATTTTCGGTAGAACTTAGTTATAAAAATGTATCGTGTAAAATATTTAATAATTAATAATGGTTATTAATTGTGGTATGTATTTAGTCTGGGCAATGAGCATCAAGATGCGAGCCTGCTGGTCAATAGCGTCGAGCAAAAAGGACGTTCATGAAATTAAGAAACTACTTAATTTCAGAACAGAAATTTCTTAAATTTCGTGTTCCAGTGGGAATTTTTGCTATAGTATTAAAGTAGCCAAAGGCGAGCTGATGCTCATTGCGTAAGAAGACTAAATACGTACTAATTGCGGACATTAGTTTTGCATAATTTTAGTGCTAAAATAGGCCTTATTTTTGTCGGCAACTATATCACAGAAACCTTTAAATAAAGACTGGTTGAAGTTAAAGTTATGGAAAAAAAGAAACCATCTGGTCCGCCTAAAGAGATTAAACAAATAAATTCTGTAACTTGGGAATTACCAATATCTTATAAGAAAGGAATGAAAGTTCCTGCAAGAATCATTGCCAGCAAAGAATTAATGCAGGGGATGGATGCTGGAGTATTTGAGCAAGTGACGAATGTAGCAACACTTCCAGGAATTCAAAGATATGCTTTCTGTATGCCTGACGGCCATTGGGGCTATGGGTTTCCAATCGGTGGAGTAGCTGCTTTTGATCCTGAAAAAGGCGGAGTTATCTCGCCGGGTGGAATTGGTTTTGATATTAATTGCCTAGTTAGTGGTTCAAAAATACTTACAGATCTGGGTTATACTAAAGCAATTGAGGATTTTGAATCTGATTTTGTAGAAGTAGAATCTTTTAACTCTCCTTATATTCTTAAGTCTTTAAAATGCAACCAATCAGTACTTTCTTTTGATATTGCTGAAAAATCTTTTTCTTCTAAGGAATTGGGGTATTTCATGAAGAAAAAACATTTAAATCAAATTTGTCACATCAAAACTAAACTTGGTTACTCTGTTGAAGTTACTGCTGATCATCCAATTTTAACTAAAAGAGGTATGCTTGAAGCAACCAAATTGTCTACAGGAGAAGAAATAGCCGTTGTTCCATTTAGTGGTGTTCCGTTTGAAATTGTAACTGATGGGGTATTAATTGATGATGAAACACTATTTACCAAGCAAGAAGTAGATGAACTTAAAAAAAGAAATCTCTTCCCACTGGTTCTAGCTAATGATAAATTACCGCTGCTCACTAAATTGTTTGGTTATCTTTTGGGAGATGGACAAATTTATATCTCTGGACAAAAAGGATTCGTTTGTGCTTATGGTTCAGAGGAAGATTTAAAAACCATCCAACAGGATATCAAAAAGCTTGGTTTTTCAGCTAGAATTTATGGAAGAGAGAGAGACCATTCCATACCGACGCGGTATGGCTTAATTGAGTTTTCTAATAAGAGCTATGAGCTTCATGTTTCTTCAAAAGCTTTAGCAAAATTATTTTTTTCTTTAGGTTATCCCCAAGGTACAAAAACTAATACTTTGTTTCTTGTTCCGGAATGGATTATGCAAAGTCCTTTATGGCTGAAAAGATTATTCTTATCTGGGTTATTTGGAGCTGAGCTATCTAAGCCAAGAACTCATACTAAAACCGGTTTTGATTGTCCTATTTATTCAATTAATAAAAATACTCCCTATTTAGATAATGCTAGAGAATTCTGTATCCAAATTATGAAATTACTGGAAGAATTCAAGGTAACTTCTGATAAATTAATTGAAAGAGATGATTATCACAATAGGTTTGGTAAAACAAGTAGAATAAGATTACAGCTATCATCCAATGAAGATAATTTATTAAAATTATGGTCCAGTGTTGGTTTTAGTTATAACAAAAAGCGAGAATTGTTATCACATTTAGCCATCCTTTATATTAAAGAAAAAAAGCAATTAACACAAAAAAGGAAAGAAATTGCCTTGAAAATAAAAGAATATCGAGCAAAAGGATTAAAATTAGGTGAAGTACAGAAATTATTTGAATCTTCAGAGGTAAACAAAAGATTTATCACACGGCATTATTATGAGAACAAAAGCCACAGAATAACCTTAAATTTCTTAGCTTTTAATGAATTTGTTGAACTAAAATTAAAAGAATATGGGGAATATGGGTGTTTCTTTGATACCGTTGAGAGTATCACGAAAAAACAATATGATGGTTATGTGTATGACTTCAATATACCGGACACCCATAATTTCATTGCAGAAGGTATTATTGTTTCAAATTGCGGAATGCGATTAATTACTACTAATTTGACCAGCGAACAAGTTAAACCACGAATTAAACAACTAGTTGATGAATTATATAAAGCAGTACCGGCCGGTGTAGGTTGTCAGGGTTTTGTAAAAATTTCTAAAGAAGAATTCAAAAATGTTATGGAAAATGGCGCACAGTGGTGTGTTAAAAATGGTTATGCCTGGCCGGAAGATATCAAGCATATTGAAAGTAATGGGAAAATTCCACTGGCTGATGCCAGTAAAGTTTCAGAGAAAGCTATTAAACGCGGTTTTGATCAACTAGGGACTTTAGGTTCAGGTAATCATTATTTAGAGATTCAAGAAGTTAGGGAAGGCCAGATATTTGACATAAAGGCGGCTAGAGTGATGGGAATTGACAAGGTTGGCCAAATTGTAATTATGGTTCATTGCGGTTCTCGAGGTTTTGGACATCAAATTGGAACTGATTATTTGAGGAAATTTCTAGATGTTATGCCGAAATATGGGATTGAAATTATAGATCAGGAGTTAGCTTGCGCGCCTTTCAATTCGCCAGAAGGCCAGGATTATTATAAAGCTATGGCCTGTGCCGCTAATATGGCTTTTGCTAACAGGCAGGTTATCACCAACCAAATACGTAAAGTGTTTGAGAATGTTTTTGATAAAACAGCTAAAGAAATGGCCATGAATTTAGTTTATGATGTTGCACATAATATTGCTAAGTTAGAGAAATACATAATAGACGGCAAGGAGAAAACGTTGCTAATTCATCGTAAAGGCTCAACTAGGGCTTTTGGCCCTAAAAGAAATAATGAAATCCCCGAGGATTATAAAGAAATCGGCCAGCCGGTAATTTTAGGAGGGTCAATGGAAACAGGATCATATTTACTTGTCGGGACTGATAAATCTGAAGAAGTTTTTGCCTCAACAGCACATGGTGCTGGCAGAACTATGAGTAGAATTTCTGCGATGAAAGAGTTTAGAGGGGACGAATTGCAAAAATCAATGGAAAAACGCGGCATTTATGTTCATGCCGTAACCATGAAAGGTTTAGCTGAAGAAGCTGGTAAGGCTTATAAAGACATTAATGAAGTTGTAAATACTTTAAATGAGGCTGGTATTACTAAACCAGTTGTAGCTTTAAAACCGATTGGTAATGTTAAAGGATAAATTTTAATACTACTATTTCTTTCTTAGGTCAATGAAAAGATTATTTTTGATACTAATTATTGTATTATTGGTTGGTTGTGGGCCAGTAGTTGTAGAAGAAACCAAAGAGCCAGAACTTGTGCCTCCACAGTTAGAAGAATTAGTTTCACCAGCAGTCCATACTATTAAAATCACAGAAACTGGGTTTGAGCCAAGTGCGATTACTATAAAAACAGGTGATACAGTGGTTTGGGAAAATGTCAGAAGCGGTAGATTAAATACAGCTTTAGTCGTTGGAACTAAGCAATGTGTCTTTATTAAAAGTAAGCTGCTAAAAACTGGGGAAACTTTTGAAAAAACATTTGATGAAGTTGATACTTGTCAATTTCTTGATGCTGTTACTAATACGCAGCTGGTAAAAGTAATTATTGAAGACTAGAAAACTATTTAATTACTTTGCTGATTAATTGATTAATTATGAAAAAAATAATTGCCATTATTATTATTATTACTATTATTTTAATAGTAGGGTGCAGCAGCAATGTTAATGAAGTTAAGACTCGAAAAGGGTTGCAGCAAGAAGTTACTGGTTCAGTGGTAGCAGTAGATTACGATGAAATTAATCTCCAGAATAAATCTTTAGGTGATACTGGTTGAGAAAAATAATTGCTATTTTAATGGTCATTTTAATGGTTAATTTAGTTCTTGCTAGCCTTTCTGAAGAAATAGATACAACTGAGATTGTTGGAACAGATTTACCTAGGTTTGCCAAAGGGCTGTTTGGTAATGCTAAAATAAATTTATATATAACTTTAGAGGATGGTACTACAGAAAATTATGGAATAGTCACTCAGAATGGCGTAGTAACTAGTTTAGCTGATGAAGAGTTAAATAATCCTTCGTTAAATGTTTATACTACTGAATCTATAGTCAGGAATTTAATACAATCAGATAATGCCGTTGCTAGCTTACAGGAAGCCTTAAACAGCGGCGGCATAACTTATCGGGCAGTCGGATTAATAAATAAAATCAGGTTTGGATTTGTTTCAATGGTTTTAAAATTGTTTAATAGCGGTAGAGATTCATCACTTCCAGTAACCGGTTCTGTTGTAGCTGAAAATATGGAAGGGATTGATCATCCTGAGGAAGTTGAAGAAGATGTTTCAGCGGCGATTGAAACCAATTATTTAGAACATCTAGTTAAACTAACTAATGATGGCTTTATACCAGCAGCAATTAAAATTAAATCTGGAGATAAAGTTGTTTGGAAAAATGAGCGTAGTGCCAAAGCTATGATCGTAGGTACAAGAAAATGTCGTGATGTTAAAAGTAAAATTTTTGGGAGCGGTGAATCTTACGAATATACCTTTATTGAGAAAAGCCGATGCGATATTGTTGATGGGATTATGACTCAAAAAGCTAGTGTTGTTTATGTGGAATAATGAAATCTGAATCTTTAAATCCTAAGAAGGTCTTTGATGGAATTCTTTTTGATGTTTACCACTGGGAACAAGAAATGTTTGATGGTAATTTCAAAACCTTCGAGAAAGTTGTTAGAGCTCCCTCAACAGATGTTATTGCTACTATTGGGGATAAAATTATGATATTATTGCAAGAACAACCTACCAAGCCCTTATTTCCCTCCTTACCGGGAGGTAGAGTAGAAAATGGAGACTCAGCAGAAGATACTGCAAAAAGGGAAATGCTGGAGGAAACAGGCTATGGGTCCAATGAGTGGTCTGTTTTAATTGATTTTCCAGGGATTTTGCACAAGTTTGAATTTCATGAAACCGTTTTTCTAGCAAAAAATTGTAAGAAAGTAACCGAACAGAATTGTGATAGTGGTGAAAAAATTAAAGTGGACTTTAAGAAATTTGACGACTTTCTAGAATTATGTAGAAATCCTAAGTTTACTTGCCCCTTAGGTTTAAAATTTATGATGTATGAAGCTTTATTAGATAAAAAGAAGAAAATTGAATTGAAAAAGAAAATGTTTGAATGATTATTTAACTTTGCCTTCCAATTGTTCTGTATGGCCACATTTGCCGCATTTCATTCTAAGGACTGAATCTTCATCGGAATAGAAAGGAGCAATTTCAATTAATTCAGATAGGTCATAACCACATTTCTGGCAAACATGATGATGTACTGCTAAAATATTCTTACCATCGGATACTTTGATTATTTCAGTTTTTTTTTGGTTTTTTAAATTTAAAGTTTTAGATTCCTGGTTAAGTTCCGGTTGGGAGTGTCCATCAGGACAGGCCATCCATTTACCATAAGGAGTTGTTTTAGGTGCTAGTAATCTGCCGCAGGTTTTACAAAACATTCATGGTTAAAATTTTGATCTTTATAATAATCTTTCTAACTAATATATCTATCTAATTTTTAATTACAGGCATAAGTTTTGCATAATTTTAGTACAATTGTGATAAACAAAAGTTTTAATCCAATTTGTTTGTCTATTACAAATATAGCAACCAACAGTTTGGATAAATAATTGTGTCGTTTATTTCCTAACTGGGTCTAATACCCCATAGCTTGCTATGATACTATGTTGCCCAGTTAGGATTAAAAAATCCCAACTAATTGAATACCCCGCAGCTTGCTGCGATCGGGATTTTTCATTTTTTCTACAACACTAAATATTCTCCAAAGGAAAGGGAAAACTAGAGATTTCCTCGAGGGATGGTTTCTATGAAGCCATTTCTAACTAAAATTTATATACCAGAGAATATTTATATAATTTGTGAAAGCCCTTAAAGTATTCAGGATCTTTGGCATAGATATTAAATTGCATTACTCTTGGTATTTTATTTTTATTTTGCTAGTTTGGAGTTTAGCTTCGTCATTCTTTCCACATTATTTTCCTAATTATAGTCCAAGAACTTACTGGCTAATGGGAATACTTGCAGCTCTATTATTATTTATCTCTGTTTTATTGCATGAGTTAAGCCATTCGTTAGTAGCTAGAATGAAAAAAATTAACGTAGAAAGTATCACTTTGTTTTTCTTTGGTGGTGTGGCTGGAATTGAAAGTGAGGATCTAAAACCATCCTCTGAATTTTTAATGGCTGTTGCCGGGCCGTTATTTTCATTAGTTTTAGCAGGAATTTTTTATTTGATTTACATATTCGATGGTAATGGCGTTATAACAGCAATTACTTTTTATTTATGGCAGTTAAATTTAATCTTGGCGTTGTTTAATTTAGTGCCTGGTTTTCCATTAGATGGCGGTAGAGCTTTTAGGGCAATTTTAAATGCTTATTATAAGGATTTGAAGAAGGCTACAAGGATTGCAGCTGCCGTAGGAAAAATATTTGCAGGAATTTTGGTTTTTCTGGGAGTGCTGGGAATGTTCACAACTACCGGCGGTGGTTTATGGTTTGTCTTAATTGGCGGATTTCTTTATTTCATAGCTGGAGTAAGTTATAGCCAGGTTGTGATTAAAGATATTCTTGATAAAGTAAAAGTTAAGACGTTGATGCGAAAAAATATTAAAGTCTTAAATGGAGAAATGAGGTTTAAAGAATTTGTTAATAAATTGGCTAATGTTGAGGACAACATTTTTTTAGTTGATGGAAAGTTATTAAATGCGGCTTTAGTTCAATCTGTTGATGGCAATGTTAAATTGAATCAGTTAGCTGTACCGATAAAAAATCTAAAGGTCATTGGATCGAATGATACAGCTTATAAAGCGTTTAAGCTGTCGGGAGAGTCTGGTGGAGCAGTTCCAGTGGTGGAGAGAGGCAAGATTATTGGTATTGTTACAGAAGGAGTTTTAATGAATCGTTTAGCTTGGGAGTTAAAGTTTAGCGGTCATAAAGGCTTGCATCAGCATAAAAAGATAAAGCATTAAAAAGTAGTCTTATTTTTTTCTATAAATGATTACAGAAAGGCTAAAACAATTAACAGGGCATAAATTTGTTTATCTTACTTCTAGAGGCGATGCTGCTATAAAAGCTGCTTTAACAAATTTTAGGCAGGTTTTAATTCCGGAAGAAGGCGGCTGGTTAAGTTATAAAAAATTTCCACATGAATTAGTCAAATGCAATGATGCTAAAATAGATTTAGAGGATTTAAAAAATAAAGTTAATACTAACACCTTTGATGCTTTTCTTTACCAAAATCCGGGAGGTTACTTTGCTGAACAGCCAATGAAAGAGATTTATGAGATTTGTAAAAATAAGTGCAAAGTTGTTATTGATGTTTCTGGTTCTATCGGAACAATATTATGTGATGGAAAGTACGCAGATATCTTTGTTGGCAGTTTTGGCCGATGGAAATTAGTGGAAGCTGGAGAAGGCGGGTTTATTTCCACTAATGAAATATTAGAAGTCAACGAAATTACTGATAAAGATCTTTTAGAAAAAATAAAAATTGCTTTGGTTAATCTCAATGGAAGAATAAATTATTTAACCGAAAGAAGAAAGAGGATCATTAATGATCTTAAAGATTATAATATCTTATTTAGGGATGATTTGGGATTTGTTGTTGTTATTGATGGAAATGAAGAAAAAGTGATAAATTATTGTAAAATGAATAATTTAGAATACACTAAATGTCCAAGATATATAAGGGTAAATAAAGAGGCTATCAGTATTGAGGTTAAAAGATTATAGAAAACTTTATATTGTAATAAGTAAAATAAAAAAACATGGTTACTCTGCCAATGACACCTTTTTTTGACTCTGGAAAAGTGTTTAAAGATGATCAAAGTGCTTTAGAAGCTTTCTGCAAAAAATTTGGCGTGGATTTAATTGGAGTAGCTGTTGATGATGAAGTGGTTCCGCCAAATGGTTTAATCTACATGTTTACTGATGATCTAGGTGGATATAGCCGAGAAGGTTTAAATTCTAGTTTAGGTGTTTTAACTCTAAAAACCGGAGGAAGAAGATGGCTTTAATTATTCCGAATTCAATGGATGAATGTTTATATTTTACTAACCGGGATGGAGTCATGGCTTGGGTTTACCGAAAGGATTGTCCTAAATGCAGGAAAGCTAAGATGGGAAAACCAGTAGTGAAAGGTAAGATTAAAACTAGAGCTGATGAATATGCTTGTCCTGCGTGCGGTTATAGTGAAAATAAAACTGAGCATGAGGATAGTCTGCAATTAGAAGCGCATTACACTTGTCCGGAATGTGCTAAGGAAGGCGAATCAACAGGACAATATAAAAGGAAAAACTTTAAGGGTGTGCCTGCTTATGTTGTAGAATGCCAGTATTGTAATGCTAAAATACCAATTACTAAAAAGTTAAAAAAATTAAAGAAATGATTTCTAAACTGGAATTATTTGTATCTACAACCATTATAATGGGTATGGTCAGTTGGTCAGTATTTCAAGCGTCTAAAAACAGTCAAATTGGAATCTTCATTGAACAGCCTCGACAATGCGCGGAATTTGGCGTTTGTCTAACTAAATGGGGAAACAGCGGTTATTTATTAAGAACAACACAACTTAAGATGTATGGTGAAAGCCTGGAAGACGCAGATAAAAGAGCTACTGCTTGGGGCAGGCATTTAACAGAACATTTATCTTTGCGAGGCATGAATCAGATAGATAGTGATGGTGATTATATTATTACTGATGATGAACGAGAGGTATTTTATGGAATTGGGAATTGATTAGGCCATAAATATTTGGTTTAAATCTCTAATAATAATATTTATAAAGTAAATTCTCTAATGATTGTTAAATGACAGAAGGAAATGAGGATATCCTGCAAAAAAAGAAAAAAGTACTAATAACCAGCGCTTTGCCTTATGTTAATAATGTACCCCATTTAGGCAATATTATTGGTTGTGTTTTGTCTGCAGATGTCTTTGCCAGATTCTGCCGTTCTTACGGCTGTGAAACTATCTTTATTTGCGGCACTGATGAGCATGGCACAACTACTGAGGTTAAAGCAATTGAGGAAGGTATAACTCCTAAAGAAGTTTGTGATAAATATTTTATAATACATAAGGAGGTTTATGAATGGTTTAATTGTTCATTTGATAAATTTGGCAGGAGTTCTTCCAAAACAAATTATGAAATCTCTATTGATATCTTTAAAAAACTGGATCAGAACGGTTATATTTTAGAAGATGAGCTAGAACAGATGTATGATTCTAAAGCTAAAAAATTTCTAGCTGATAGATTTGTAGAAGGCACCTGTCCTAAGTGTTCTTTTGAGTCAGCTAGAGGCGATCAGTGCGACAATTGCGGTTCTTTATTAGATCCGACGGATTTAAAGAACCCAGTTTCAAAATTAACCGGTGAAAAACCAGTTATTAAAAAAGAAAAACATCTCTTTGTGGATCTGCCTAAATTGTCTACAGATTTAAAAAAGTGGATAAATTCTGAAAAAAAGAATTGGTCTAAGAATGCAGTCAGCATGACTGAATCATGGCTAAAAACTGGTTTGAAACCTAGATGTATTACTAGAGATTTAAAATGGGGAGTGCCTGTACCTAAAAAAGGTTATGAGCATAAAGTATTTTATTCCTGGTTTGACGCACCGATTGCTTATATTAGTATAACTAAAGAAGCTACTAAAAATTGGCAAAAATGGTGGCATAATCCTAATGAAGTTCAGCTGTATCAATTTATGGGAAAAGACAATATTCCTTTCCATACAATTATGTTTCCAAGTTTTTTAATTGGCGCTAAGGATAATTATACTTTGCTGCATCAAATCTCATCTACAGAATATTTGAATTATGAAGATAGCCAATTCTCAAAATCAAGGGGGGTAGGTGTATTTGGCAATCAAGTAATGGAAACAGGCATTCCTGCTGATATATGGAGATATTACCTCTTGATTAACCGTCCAGAAACTGCGGATACTGAGTTTCGCTGGGATGATTTTCAGGCTAGAAATAACAATGAATTATTAGCTAATTTTGGAAATTTTGTCAATAGAATTTTAACTTTTTTAGATAAAAATTATGATGGAATAATACCTAAAGCTAAGCGTGATGAAAAATTTGTTTTAGAGTGCAAGAAGAAACTGAATAAAATAGCTAATTTACTGAGCGAGATCTCTTTACGGGAAGGGTTACAGGAAGTTATGCTGCTGTCACGACTGGGCAACCAATATTTTCAAGAAAAAAAACCATGGGAAACTAAAAATGATACCGTAATGCTAGAATGTGTTAATTTAGTTAGAAAGTTAGCCATTGTTATTGAAGCCTATCTGCCTGAAACCAGCCAGACTATTTTTTCTTTATTAAAGTTAAAGAAACAAACTTGGGAAAATCTGGATGATGATGTTCAAAATCATAAGATAGCTAAACCCAAAATGTTGTTTAGAAAATTAGAAGATGAAGAAATTCAGAAATTAAAAGAGAAATATGAAGGTAAAACACAACCTTTTCCATTAGATTTGAGAATAGCTGAAATTACTGATGTTAAACTACATCCTAATGCTGATAAGTTGTATCTTCTAACTTTGTCTTTAGGCAAGGAAAAAAGGCAGATTGTTTCAGGATTAAGGCCTTATTATGAAATGTCTGATCTTAAAGGTAAAAGAATAGTTTTAGTTCATAATTTAAAACCAGCTAAATTAAAAGGTGAAATCAGCCAGGGGATGTTATTAGCTGGTGAAAATAAGAACAAAGTAGTAGTTTTGGAAGCACCGGAAGCTAATCCCGGTGATAGAGTAAATCCTGAGGGGTTAGAGTGTTTATCTAAGGAAGTGAATATAGAAGAATTTGTTAAATTAGGACTTAAAGTTAAAGATAAAAAAGCCTGGTTTAAGAATAGAAAATTAGTGTTTAAAACTGGTGAAGTTAGTGTTGACTTGCCTAACGGGTCTAAAATCAGTTAATAATAGTCGTAGAGCTAAGGCAACATTTATAAACATTAATTCTTTCCTGTTTCTTGGTTTATGATTAGAAAAAAGGGGAGTGGATGTAGTAGTAGTAGTAGTTCTAAAGATAAAACTAAAAAATCAACTTATTTAAATTTAACCTCCAATAAATCTGCACAAGTTACTATATTTATCATTAGCGGGATCGTAATCCTTTTTGTTTTTGCTGCTGTTCTTCTGGTCACAAAATCTACTGTCAAAGAAGAGCTGTTCAGTGAAGCCAGGCCAATCATTAGCAAAGCTCCTCAAGAATTTGAACCAATCCAAATATTTACAGAAAATTGTCTAATTCAAGCAGCTAAACAAGGTTTAATCTTAATGGGGCAGCAAGGCGGCTATATTGATCCAGCAGTTTTAGGTCCATTCTCTTCAATTTCACAAACTGAACAAGCTGGGATCAATTTAGAACCAATCAAAGTGCCATATTGGCATTATAATGCTGAACCTAACGCTGCTAATGTCGTTTCTTTTGTTGCTTTAAAACCAGAGTTAAGAGGAAGTAAAGAGTTCAGCATGGAAAAACAACTGGGGAGATACGTCAATGAAGAGATTGATAGTTGTATTGCTCAATATCAAATCTTTGATGGGCAAGGCTTTGAGTTGGATCTATCTGATCATCGGGAAGTAGAAGTTAATATAAAATCTGGCAGTGTAGACTTAATTTTATCCTGGGATATTGATGTCAAGAGAAACAATGCTGACGCTAGGTTATCGAAATTTCAGGCAGGTATTCCTTTGGATTTGAGCCATTATTATGAAGTAGCTGAAAAAATAACCTTGGCTGAAATGGAACATTCATTCTTGGAGAAGCAGGGTCTGGAACTAATCTCGATTTATTCTGGTATTGATCCAAACAAACTGCCGCCAACTTCTGAAGTTACTTATGAATTATTTTCTCCTTACTCTTGGAACGAAAATGATATTAAAAGAAAGTATCAAGAAGTGTTAGGTTCTTATGTTCCCTTGTTAAGGTATTTAGGAAGCGCTAATTTTTATTATTCTAGTACTGATGATGGAATTTTAGCTCAAAAGGTTTTAGATAATACTGTTTTGCCATTAGGCGAGGCTGAAGATTTAGATGTTAGTTTTGATTATTTTAATTGGGAACCTTATTTTAAGGCTAACAGCGACGGCGAAGGAATAATTAAACCAGAACACGTTTTTGTTAATTATGAGTTTTTATCATTCGGACAGCAGAGATATGATACTCATTACGATGTTAGTTATCCGGTGCTAGTAAGGTTATATGACCAGGAAGCTTTCAATGGTGAAGGTTATAGTTTTGTTTTCGCTCTAGAATCAAATATTAGAAATAATGCTCCCGCAGTTAGTAATCAGGTTAGAACTGTTCGGCCAAGAATAATAGAGCCCTTAGGCTGCAATAAAGATCATCGTGATACGGAGTTGATTAAAACAGTAGTGGTAGATAGTTTTAGTAAAGAGCCGGTGGATCTAGTAAAGATTGGATTTAGCATTCCCAATCAGAATGAATGTGAAATTGGCGTAACTGACGATTTTGGCGTGGTAGAAGAAAAATATCCGGCAGTGCAAGGCGGGGTAATCAATTTTGTAAAAACAGGTTATTTAACTAATAGATATCCGATAGATACTTATGATACCAGAGATCAGCCTTTAATTTTAGGCAATGCAGTTGCTGGCGCTACAGCTGCTGAAAGAGTAATTGAAATGCATCAGTTTCATACTGTTAATATTTCAGTTAAGAAGAAAAATTTTGAGAAGTGTATCAGGCCAATGGAATGTTCTTATACTCTTGGTGTATTCCCGGTGCTTAATTTTAATGATATTAAGTGCGAGGAAGGTGTAAGGCAATGCAATTTCAATAGCGGCAATACCTTATTAGCTGGCGGGCCTGATTTCACCATAGTTGGAAATAGAAGTTTAAGCCAATATCATGATTACTATTTTACTAATCAAAATATCAATTTAGGAAATGATGAGCAGGCTGTAGTTACTTTAGAAAGAGTGGAAGATTTTAGTTCTGGCGTGGTTGGCAGCCGGCATTTAACTACAGCAATTGTTGAAGGATCCAGCAGTTTAGGAGTGCAGCTAGTTCCTGGAAGATACAAGGTAAATGCCCTTTTAACTAAAAACAGCAATTTATTAATCCCTCAAGATGAGAGATGTTTTCAGTTCAGCGTATTAGTTGCAACTGCTGAAAATTGTATCACTATTGAAGAATCAAATTTAGCTTCGCACCTGCTGGGAGGTTTAGAGTGGAATAGTTCAACTACTTATTTTGATGTTACGGCGGAAGATCTTTACACTTCTAACGAATTGACGTTTTACATCCCTGCGCAGGGAATTTATAATTCACCTTCAGTAATTGTTTCCAGGCAAAAAGAATGCGCTTCAATAATTTGCCTGCCGGGATTAGGATGTGCCGGCGATATCTGCACTGACCGGGATATTCAGATATCAGGCCGTGTAATTGAAGAAATCTCAGGAGGAACTACTATCAGCAGTTTATCAAATGAAGTAGAGTTCAGAAGCAGGTTGGAACCGCAATGGAGTTAAAAAAATATTTAGGAATCTGGATAATTTTGTTAGTGGTAAGTCTGCCGGTTTATTCTTCCAGCGCTTTAGCAGCTTCTGTTCAAATCACTGCTAATCATGGAACTAGCAATGTTAATGGATTTATTAATGCTAATGGCGATACTTGGACGGTGGAAGCCACAGTTTCAGAAGCTAGTGAAGTTAAATCGGATGATGTTTTTATCAAGGTAGGTGCAATAGACCAGAAATTTGATTCGTGTACTAGTGGGACAGCTGGTTATGTCTGTACTTATAACAGCGATTTATCTTCAGGAGTGCAGGAGAGAGAATTTCCATTTATCGTTGAATATAGAGCCGGGGGTGAGGTGGTTTCTCGAGGCAGTGTGGTTAAGGCTGACGGCAGCGCTCCGGTGATCAGTGGTTTAACTGCCAGGCAGGCCGCTGACGGGAAGATTGATGTCAATTTTTATGTAGAAGACAGAGGAGCGGCTCCTGTCGGATTGAAGACCATTGAAATTCTGGATGCTGATGATAATAGTGTTTTACAAACAATTGATGGAGCCGCTGAAAGACAGGAATTTAGTTTTCAAGGAGTATTGTCTGGAATAACTTCAGGTGAAGGGGTTAGAAGAATTAAAGTTCGAGCTGCTGATTTGCTGGGTAATGCGGGTGTTAGTTCAGCTGTTTCTTTTAGAGTTGATTTTATTAATGCCGTAATAGAAACAGTTAATTTTACAGATTTAGGAAAATTTATCGGCAAATCTTCAATTAGATCAGATTTGGCAGTAGATGTCAGAGAAACTAATTTGATTCAAATATTAGCTTCATCAGTGCAAACTTCGTTACAGAATAGCCTTCCCACTAGCAGGAGATGCACTCAGGATGCTGAAGATTATAAGTTATGGCATTGT
>Ga0209542_10002102_pt1 | contig 45458 bp, 54 predicted proteins | sample RifCSPhighO2_01_FD_184028 | JGI IMG/M metagenome (GOLD analysis project Ga0209542, IMG submission 184028) | Soil microbial communities from Rifle, Colorado - Rifle CSP2_plank highO2_0.1 (SPAdes) (version 2) | ecosystem: Environmental > Terrestrial > Deep subsurface > Rock core/Sediment ...
AATTCTTTTCATTATTCAAACTATAAACTGCGCTTGATAAAAATAATAATATAAGTATTCCGGCCAAAATAATATAATTTCTCATAAAATATGGACAAAAGCGCCATTATTTAAGCGTTGCTTCAAATTTGATACATTCAATTATCTCTATTGAAATTTAATTGTATTTACATAAAAAATATTTAATTTGTTGAGAAATCTAGATACACGCAATCATGAAAAATAATTAAAATTTAAATATGAATTATAGAACATTGTTAACTTATAGTCTCAGTAAGATATTATTATGATTGATAATTAGGGCAAAGTGCAGGTAAATTTATAATGTTAGTAACTAAACCGCATTAATGTTAGTAACTGAACTAAACCGCATTAATGTTAGTAACAGTAACCTTTATAAACTGATGCAGTCAACACGATATAAAAGAAGATGTGGGCTTGCTCGCCTGAATTCTTGTCTTGAGATTATCCAAGAATAGCAAAACAATGGAGGCAAATAAAAATGAGTTTATACAAATACATAAGGGAACTCTGGAAACAGCCTAAAGAAAATTTAGGCGAAATAAATAAACAAAGGCTAATCAAATGGCGTAGACAACCCTCTACTGTTAGAATTGAAAGACCTACAAGATTAGACCGGGCGCGTTCTTTGGGTTATAAGGCAAAACCGGGAATTTTAATTATCAGACAAAGAGTTTTACGCGGAGGACATTCGCTCTCAAGAGTTGGCAAGGGCAGAAAGTCTAAACACTATAAATCAAGAGTTGACCTTGAAAAAAGTTACCAAGTAGTTGCTGAGCAAAGGGTAGCAAGAAAATATAAGGCAAACTGCGAAGTTCTTAATTCATATTGGGTAGGAAAAGATGGTAAAAATTATTGGTTTGAAGTTATTTTATTGGATAAATCACACCCTGTAATTAAAAATGATGCTTACTATAGCCAAATAGTTGCTCAAAAAGGCAGAGCGTTTAGAGGTCTTACAAGCGCAGCAAGAAAAAGTCGCGGTTTAAGACATACGGGCAAAGGAACCGAAAAAATGAGACCAAGTATGCGTGCAGTAGCTAAACGTAAAAACCTAAGAAGAGAAACAAGGACAAGATTAAGATATAAATTAGGAGCAAAATCCTAATTTTGTTTTTATTTATTTTTGATTTCTTGTTCCAAGGATATCCTAAATTTATTAGATTCCCTGATTAAAGAATTTAATAAAATTTCTATCTCTAAAATATCCTTTTTTAATGTTTTAGCATTAAGACTGACATAATGAGTATTTTCAATCTCCATAAAACTTCCTAAAAAATTCTGTAAATCGGAAATATAAAGATAAACTAGTGAATCAATGCGTTTTAATCTTTCCAAATCATTATCTTGTTGATATTGATCATATTCTTTTTCAATATCCGCTAAAATCGAATTTCTCTTCCCGACAAGCTTAACCAATACGTCCCTAAGTGGTTCAATTAACGTTTTAATATTTTTAACAATTTTATCTACTTCAATAAAATGTGGGCTCTTTTTTGAAAGAATTAATTTATTTAATCCTTCCAATAACTTATTTACTTGTAATAACAAGTCAAGAAAATTTGATTTAAGATTATCAATTTTATCTTTATTGCCAGAAACACCCAAAAGATTTTTGAATTGGCTAAATATACTCATAAGGAAATAATAGGTATAAGATTATTTAAAACTTTCCTTTATTCCTACCGCGCTGTTCAACTTGTTCAAGTCTTTTAAGTACAGTTTTTGAACCGGGATAATTTTCAGAATAACCCCGCACTGCTTCAGCGAAAGATTTTTCATAAATATCATTATGTTTAGAAGCAAGCGCCCTATCAAGTAAATGCAAATCTACAGCTTTATCTTCGTCTTTGCTAGAAAAAAAAGATAACCCAAAATCTATAAAGACAAGTTTGTCTTTATTTAATATCATATTAGAAGTTGTTAAATCGCCATGAATAATATCATTAATATGCATTTGAGCCAAAGTTTTTCCAATCATATAAGCGCTTTTAACAGTTAAACAATCACGCAATTTTATTCCTTCAATAAATTCCATTTTAATTTTCATATCTTTGTCGCACATTGAAATAAGCTTAGGCGCGCAAATACCTATTTCATTTAATTTATCAATAATCTTGGCTTCTCTTCTTGTTCTGAACTTCCTTAAAGAGTCATCAATTTCAAGCAATCTATAACATTTAACAATACGCTCTTTAATTATAAAATTGCCTTCCTTGTAAATTACTGCTTCCGCACCCTGAGAAATTTTTTCCATTTGTAAAGATGAACCCGCCATTTTTAAGGATTAATAATTGATGATTTTTTATAAAGTTTATTAAAATCATCCCCTATATTGTAACTCATTTGGTACATAGTTCTGCCCACTATTCCGAATACAGCGCCCACTTCGGCGTCTTCATTTATCTTGTAACCCATTGCATTTGCAAATTTTTGCGCTATATTAACAGTATCTTTATCTTTATCACCCATTGCGCGTTCTTGCACTTCTTCTTCAAGGTTTCTTTTAGAAATTTGTGCTTTGACAGAAGCCCTTACAAGACTTTCAATAATACGATTAACAGATTGATCTTCAGGCAAATCATTTGATTCAGCTAACTGTTTAATAAATTCTCTTTTGCCATGCCCCCTTCCTGTTACATCTCTGGTTAATATAACAGTTGCATAACTCCTGTCTTCTTTATACATTTTCATTGCAGCATCAACTTTATCACTGCCTCCTGCAACTTCCCACCTTTTTTTAATATATGTTTGTAATAACTTATCAGCTAATGCTTCAGCTTCTTCTTTATTTGCAAGTTTTTCTCTGCCATTTAAAGCCTCTTTAATCAATGCATGATAAGTTTTTCTTATTTCATTTGATTCCTTACCTGCCTCTTTATTTACTTCGTTATGATTTAATTTTGCATAAAAATTAACGATATCCTCTTTAGACATTTTTCTTACATCCTCTTTTGATAAAAAAATGTTTGCATCATTAGCAGATATACTGCCAACAAATGAATCTAAACAAGATTTGTTTCCAATTTTTTGAATACTTCTCTCAAAATCGAATGCTAGATCATATGTACTATGCCCGACAATCGTATCTAATAATGACCATAATTCACCATTATTATATATTTGACTTGACAAATTATAGCCTAACGCATTCACAAAACCTTTGACTTCTTTTTCAAGTAACGGATTCCATTCATAGCTTTCACCAAACTCTGAAGTTAAAGCTCTTTTTTGTATTTTAGAATCGGGCGAGTTTTGCGCAATATACCTGACAAATCTTTGAAAGTCTCGATTATCTCTAGATAAGTTACTTAAATGGCTTAATTGTTCAACTAATTGTCTCCAATCTAACCCGGTTTTTTCATACAGCATCCCTTCATGGTCTTGGCTTCTAAAATCAAAAGTAGTCTGTGCAGCTGCAGCAAGATTTTGGTCTGGATAAAATTTAACAACCCTTTCTATTATTTTTTTTAATAATTCATTCGCCCTATCTTTAGCTTTGTCTTTAGCTGCTCTTTGTTCAACTTCAGTATAACCAGTTGCTTTGTATAGTGAAATACTTAATCCGTTATTTGCCAAAAATTCATCAACAATATCAAAAATCAAATCAGCTTTTTCTCTGACTTCTCGATTTTCATCCTTTTGCACGCCTGCGTGGCTAAGTGCTGCGTATGATAAGACTAAATCTCCCGGACTTGCGCTCATTGCAGCGCCAATTTCAAGGTCTGAACCTGATACTTGCTTAGCTTGTTCATAGCCCAATCTAACTATTCTATCCAAATCATTGATACTTTGCCCATAAATTTTCTTTAAAAGCGCCATTTTGTAATATTTAGTTATAAATCTATAGAAATCTATAAAAATCTATAAAAATCTATAAAAATCTATAAAAATCTATAAAATTAGGGTAAATAGTTTATTTATAAAAGTTGCGGTGTAATTAGTAGCAACCTTTTTAAATATCCATTATATTTTGAATTATAGTTATATGGTGAAATCAATGGCCAGAAAAAAAACTCATAATTCTGAAAATACCGCTATGGTTAAAAATGAAATTCCGCCGGAAGTTAAAGAAAAACTTGAGAAAATTAAAGCTAAAGTTGAAACATTTAAAGAAAATATATTAAAAAAATTTGATAAATATATTCTAGGAATAGGGGTTTTACCACCACCAAAACCTAAAGAAGGCGAAACAATAGATAAAGATAAAATATATACTTTAGTAGTAATCGATGATACTGATAGTAAACGCATGACTAAAGATGATCTGAAAAATAAGTTAGGTGTAATTATCCAAAAAATGGCTAAAGACACTGACAAACATCTAGATGTTGAAATATTAATCCTTTCAGAAATCTGGCAAAGTTGTTATGATGGAAAAAATGAAATATTACAGAAAATTGCGCTTTCTATTCCTATTTTTGATAAAGGCCTGCTTAAGACATTGAAAGTTACAGAAATTCACAAATCAATGGTCCTTAAAAAATTTGAAAAATATATTGTTACTTATACTCTAGGGGGTTCAATCTACAAAGGAACTGCAAGTGAAGAATCGGATATTGATATTTTTATTATTGTAGATGATACGGATGTTAAAAGAATGTCCAGAGGAGAACTGAGAGACAAGCTTAGGGCGATTATGTATGGTTTAGCTGCTGAAGCTGGAGATATAACTGGAATAAAAAATAAATTGCATTTACAGGTATGGATACTTACGGATTATTGGGAAGGTTTGAAAGAATCAAGCCCGGTTATTGTTGATGTATTAAGACACAACATTCCGTTATATGATAGGGGGATGTTTATGCCTTGGAAACAACTGCTTAATATGGGCAAAATTAGACCTTCACCTGAAGCGATTGATATGTTTATGAATACCGGAGAACAGGCATTAAAACGAGTGCAGTTTAAATTAAAAGACATGGCCATGGACGACATATTTTTATCAATTTTAACCCCTACTCAGGCAGCATTAATGTTATATGGTGCGCAACCATTAGGCCCAAAAGAAACACCAACCCAATTAAGGGAACTTTTTGTTAAAGAAGGATTGCTTGAAGAGAAATATGTTAAGATTTTAGAGGATAATCTAAAAATTAGGAAAGATATTGAACACGGTAAAAAAAAGGAAGCATCAGGGAAAGAAGTTGATGCATTACTAAAATCTGCCGAGGAATACCTCAAAAGGATTAAAAAAGTTTTTGAAGATATCAACGAGAGAAAGGACAAAGAAAACGCTGAAAAAATGCAGGACGCTATTCTTGACGTAACCAGAGACGCGCTTAAAACGGCAGGGGTCAATATGGCTAAAGAAAATGAGATAGTTGACTTATTCGAAAAACATTTGGTTTCAACTTCAAAAGTAAGCTCAGCATTGTTGAAAATGTTAAAATCTCTATTAAGCTCCAAACTTAAATCTAAAGATGATTTAAACAAGCTTAGAAAAGATTCTAAAGATTATATTAAATACCTTGTTGATTATATGCAAAGAACTAGGGCAAGAGATTTAGATCGATTAAAAATTAAAATTAAGAATAATAAAGTTTTAGGCGAAATTATCCTATTACAAAAAGAAGTTTTTATTGTGCAGGAAACAGATAAAATAAAAAAAATATATAAGGCAACTGTGAAAACTGACGGAACCTTTGAAAATTTAAAAGAGATAACTGTTGAAGAAATGGATAAAACTATTGATGGGCTTGAGATTCTGCCAAAGGTAGCTGTTAAACTCGGATTATTTGAAAGCCTGAAAAAAATATTTGGCGATGATTACGACATATTCTTCTCAAATTAAGTTTAATCTAGAAAAAGCTTTAAATACTTTAAACCAGTAATATTAACAAATATGGGTTTACTTGATAGGGCTTTAAAGAAAAAAAAGGAAATTTCTAAAACTAAACCTATTTCTAAACTAAAAAACGAAATTTCTCCTCAAAAAAATATTAAGGAAATAATCAAAACCAATTTTGATAAGCTCAAATATAAAAGGAAAATAATAAAACATCAAACACCAATTGATGCTAAACCGGCTAAAATTCCCCGAAAAATAGTTAAATCTAAAAAAGAAAAATTAGAAGAAGATTTACATTTATTGAAACCTAAAGTTTCTCTTTCAAGCGGTAAAATTATGTTGCCAAAAAAAAAAAACGTAAAAATTGATTTTTCTGAGCTTAAAAAAAATCTTGAAAAAAAATCTAAGAAATATACTGGAATAAATTTTGCAAAAGTCAAAAGAGACATTCAAGAAAAGATAGAAACAAAAACTATTGTGCATAATACAATTGTAGAGAGGGTTGCAACTGGTATTCCCGGATTAGATGGAGTTATGGAAAGCGGATTTATCCGGAAATCTTCAATATTAGTTGGAGGAGGAGCAGGCTGCGGTAAAACGATTTTCTGTATGCAGTATCTAATTAATGGCATTGATAATTTTAATGAGAATGGAATATTCGTTTCATTTGAACAGACGCCACAGGACATTAAAGAAAATTTTGAAAGGTTTAATTGGGAATTAGACAAAAAGATTAAACAACAAAAATTAGTTATCCTGCATTTTACGCCTGAAGAGGTTAATAAGTTTCTAGAGTCCGGTGGCGGCATTGTCCGGGATACAATTGAAAGTATAAATGCAAAACGGATTGTAATAGATTCTTTAACTGCATTTACATTATTATTTAAAGATGACTTTTCAACAAGAAAGGCAGTTTTACAATTATTTGCTTCCATGGCAAAATGGGGAGTTACAACTTTGTTAACTTCTGAACAAGAACCGGATCCAGATAAACATGAATCCACCATTATGGAATTTGAGGTTGATGGAGTTATTTTGCTCTATAATGTAAGAAAAGGAGATGTTCGTGAACGTTCTTTAGAAATATTTAAAATGCGCGCAACCAAACATTCTGCAAAAATATTTCCTCTGAAAATTGAAGATTCAGGAATACTTATTTATCCAGAAGAAAATGTATTTTAATAATAAAATAAAAGAATATATAAATATTAACACAAATATAAGGATAAAGATGATAAAAAAGAGAGGGCATAATATATTTTTAGGATTTTTATTAATAAATATAATTCTAATAAGCGGGTGCGCAACACAATCTAAAAATTTAATAACACCCGCAGAATTTACTAATGCCCAAACAAATAAGCAAACAGACAATATTATAAAAATCGAACCTGCCGGTTTTAACCCCAAAACATTAACAATTAAAACAGGAAATATTGTAACCTTTGTAAATAAAGATTCGCGTATGCACTGGCCTGCATCAGCAATTCATCCAACCCATGCTTTTTATGATGAAACTTCTCTTGATGAATACTGCCCAAACCCAGATAATGCTACTTTTGATGCTTGTAAGGGATTGGAGCATGGGAAAAACTTTTCATTTAAATTTGACAAGACCGGCTCATGGAAATATCATGACCATTTAAACCCAAGTAATACAGGCACTATTGTGGTAGAATAAGATTATGAAAAAAAAAATTAATGAACATAAATTAGTTTCGTTCTTTTTACGTATGAGTTTGTCTATAGTTTTTCTCTATGCGGGCATTGGCGCTTTTCTTAATCCAATTTCATGGGTTGGATTTATCCCTCTTTGGTTGAGAGACATAATTTCCCCAGATATATTTCTACCAATTCATGCTATTATGGATATGATAACAGGATTGTGGTTAATGAGCGGGTGGAAAAAATTTTATGCCGCTTTATTTACTAGCTCTGAACTTTTTTTTATAGTGATATTTAATATTGGAGCTTTAGACATTATTTTTAGAGATGTGGCCCTGCTATTTTCGGCAATATCATTAATAATTTTGCATTTCAAAGAGGTTGATTTAAAATAGCAAACATACAACTCAGCGGTTCTTTTTTAGTTTTAAGCATATTGGGTTTAGTCAATGCTTCTTACTTAGTATGGAAACACTATAAAAAAGAGCCAATGATCTGTCCGTTAAATCATGATTGCAGCATTGTTACTGAAAGCAAATGGTCGCACATTTTTTTTATCCGCAATGAAATACTCGGCATATTCTTTTTTATTGCAATGATGGCAGCTATACTAATCACTATTTTTTCTGCAGTTTTAACGCCTTTAATTTTATTAGCCATATTATTTGCAACCGGCACAGGTCTTTTGTTTTCTATTTTCCTAATATTGGTACAAATATATCAAATTAAAAATTATTGTTTTTATTGCATCCTCTCATCTCTGATAACATTATTTCTGTTTTTAAATGGTCTTCTTTTATATAGAGGCTAAGCAATAAGAATAAAAATTTCAGAATGTTTACAATCACCCCAATCAGGAGGATAATATCCCCGATTCTCTTCCAAATTTATTAAAGGCAACAAATTAAGACGTTTTAACTTCGCTATCAAGAAATCCACGTCCTTAACATGAAAGGAGTTAAGTTATGCGTAGTTCACGTTAAATCAATCATCTTATCACAAAATTGTGAAATCTCAGCTATCAATCTTTGATCGCTGTCTTCGTGCAATGCAACCATAACCCCCTGTATTCCCCATAACCTAATTTTCCCTGTTAAGAAATGTATGAATCTTAGCATAGTATTAGAATCATTATGTATACCCAAAGTACTTATTGAATCCACATACAAAAACTTTTCATAATCTTTGGTATGCACAATAAACTGATGCATTGCAATCCCGATATCAGTTAAAGATTTAGGCGAATCGATGTATACACAGTTAGGAGAATCAATGGATTTTCCACCTACTTCCTTGGTTATACAATCGATAAAGAAAAGGTTATCCAGCGAAATATTTGAAGACTTCAATTTGAGGGATAAATCATTAAACGGCCTGTTAACTGAGACATAACCGCCAACAACACCTTTTTGGGCGCTTAACATTCTCAAAAGTTCAAGATTGATAAATTCATAATTTTTTGTCGGCAACACAACTCCCACAATGAAATTTTTAGGTAAACTTTTCAACTCTTTTTTTAGTTTTTCTAACATATCCTAATTTAAAGTTTTACACCTATTTAAATTTAATTATATCAAAGACAATACCCACAAAAAAATCCACACACCGTAAGTTGTGAGTATTGTCAAAATCTACGATTTTGAGCACATATTAGAATCTTTGATTCTGAGCACGTTCATACATAGTCTGACGATCTGACATGAGTCCGATGTTTTGAACTTCATGTGTTAATGCGTTTAATTTATAGTAGTAAGCTAGGAATACTACAAAATCTCTGATTTTGCATACAAAAATAGCCATACTATTTTGAGTATTAAACCACTGAAGTAATAAAATGAAGACAACAAAACACTTATATATGTATAAATTAGCTTACTTATTTAAAAAGAGGCATATAATGGATAAAGCACAAGCTGCAACCGAAACTTTGATAATTTTAGCTATGGCATTAATAGTATTTTTAATAGTGTTTATGATTAATCAGCAAAATATTTCAAATGTTAATACTGATTTTGAAATAACTAAAGCAAGAACCGCGCTTGATTCCATAGAAAATGCCGCTAATTTAGTTTATCAACAAGGCGAAGGAGCTAAAGCAAGAATCTATGTGAACCTTCCCAATTCAGTTAAACAAATCAGCATCAATCAGCAAACAATAACAATGTTATTATATGGTCAGAAATCCGATATAACTGTTTATAGAAATTTGGATTATAATCTTAACGGGACTATTGATGCAACAATCGGTAATCAGTGGGTGCAGATTCAATCTTCCGGAAATACAATTAGCATAGGTAATTCTTCCATTGTAGCTGAAGATTTTTGCGGTAATTCAATCATTGAATCAGGTGAACAATGTGATTTATTGCAGTTAGGCGGCCAAACTTGTATTAGTCAGAGTTATGATTACGGCACTTTAGCATGTACTGGCTCATGTTTATATGATTATTCCGGATGTGATAATTATGTATGCGGCAATAATTTTATTGAAAGCATGGAAATTTGTGACGGCACAAATTTAACGGGTGAAACTTGTATAAGTCAAGGTTATAGTGGCGGAGATTTACTTTGTCAACCGGATTGTGATGCATTTAACTATTCAAATTGTACCGGTACTGATACCCATCCACCAGGTAGAGTTACAAATTTAACAAATCAATCCGTTGGTACAAATTGGATATATTGGACATGGACAAATCCTTCTGATGCAGATTTTAATTCAACAATTATCCATCTAAACGGAATAAATATTGTAAATACTTCTAATACTTATTATAATGCAACAGGATTGAACTCTGATTTTTTATACAATATTACGCTTAATACTAAAGATAATTCAGGAAATATTAACACTAGTGCAATTAGCAGTATTGTAAAAACAAACCCAATAATTCAAATAATCTTTTATGATGACTTTAACCGTGCAAACAGCGGAACAGTTGGTATTGCAACTCTCGGAGGAAGCTGGATAGAAACAGGTACAAAGTGGGAGATTTTAAACAATAGGGCGTATGCAACAAGATGTAATACTGAAGATAAGATAACTACTTCAAATATTGACTTATCCACATATTCAAAAGCTAATCTAACATTTGATTGGGAATATATAGACTTAGACGCGGGAGAATGTTCAAGTTTAGATTTAAATGATGGCGGTGGTTGGATTAGTGATATATGGACAGTTTGTGCTTCTGTTGCAAATGATGATTTATCAGGTTCTGTAACATTAAATCTTGCATCGTATATCTCGCTATCTTCAACAGTCCAGTTAAGATATGCTTGTGTAAGTAGCGCTACTTCAGAAAATCACTATATTGATAATGTAAATGTAACTGTTTATGGCTAATATAATAAAATTAAAAAATAGTGCGAGAAAAGCACAAGTTTCAGTAGAATTAACTATTATTATTTCTGTTGCATTAATCATGTTTTTATTCTTGTTTAAAACCGCATCTGACAAATCACAACAATTTCAAATATTTACAACTGATCAATATGCCAATGAAATACTCAATTTATTTACGCACGATTTTAATTCATTATATCTTTCCGGTGATGGCACTACCCAAGTAGTCTTTCTGCCTGAAACTTTAGCGAACAATATAGATTATTCTATAAACTTTTTTCCAGATTATCAACTCATTGAAATTAATTATTCTGATTTTGGTTTTAGAAAAACCCATTCTGCATTTTTAATAACTTCCCGAATTCAAACAAACCTGACAAATATACATGACCCAATAACCCTAGAAAATCAAAATGGTAAGATAATTATAAGATGAAACTCATAAAACTAAAATTTAAACATAAAAATGCCCAAATATTTTCAATTGATCTAATTTTTGCAATAACTTTGTTTATGGGAATTCTTTTAACTATAGCAACTCTTTGGAATATAATTAATGAAAAGATTATTTTTAAAAATGAGAGAGATAATTTTGAGATTACTGCAAGGAATATTTTATCATTACTTATTTTAACGGAAGGATATCCTTCAAACTGGTCAGAGGATGTCGATTCAATTGGATTAACCACTTCCTTAAGTCAAAACCAATATAATTCAACATATAAAAATAGAGCAAACGCTTTAGATAATAGGGGCGCATGGAACCTTGATGTGTCAAAGATAAATCAATTAATAAACATGAACTATACGATCTCAAAAAAATATTTAGGACTGTTTAACCCTTATGAAAATTATTATTTGGTCCTATCATTATATGAGGGTGAGTCGTTTCAGAAAATGTATACAATTGGGATTTCACCTTATGCTAACACTACACAAGTTATTAATCATAATAGATTTGCATTATTAAATAATGTTCCTGTATATGTTAATTTAAAAATATGGAAAGAATGTGAGGAGGGATTATGCAATTAAATAAAAAAGCAATATTATTTACAATAGATGCATTATTTGCATTGATGTTATGTCTAAGTTTTTTTTTATATATCAATTACTATTTTTTTAGTAATGACGGAAATCCCTATGCTCAATATGACTTATTGAAAGTATCAGAAGATTATTTAACTATCCTGGAAAAATCAAATTCACTTTCCTATATTCTTAACTCCGGAAATTTAACTTATATGCGTGATTATATTGATACATTGTCTGTTAATTATTGCGCAAACCTCACAATTCTTGATTCAAGTAACGTCCCGCAATATTCTGTTTCTAAAACTGGTTGTTTAAATAGCGATCAATATGTCATCTCCAGAAGAGTATTTATTAATAACCTGGATCCTTACATGGCAAATATGAAGGTTTGGTATTATGCAAAATAAAAAAGGATTTTTATTTACATTGATAACATTTTTACTTATGTTTTCAATTTTAATATTTGCAAAATCATACCTGCATAATCAAATAAGTTTATCTGAGTCAATAGTTAGAAGTAACTCATTTTCACGATTGTTTTATATAGAAAATGATATACTTTCAAATACTTTTTATGAGCTTCTAAAGGTTAGGTTAGATTCAATTACTCGTTCCAGTGATGTGATTATTCGGTTTAATCATTCAGAACTATCTCACGCTGTAGCTTATGAAACAGTGGCATCAAACTATAAAGATTATATTGAAAATACTTATTCTTCTAAAGTTAATTTGGACATTGCACTTGATGGATTTAATAACAGTTTCGTAATCCGTCCATATAATACTAGATTCTTAATTGATGGCCAAAATCTTTATCTATTTTTTTCACCACCTTACGCCAGTATTAATTCAATATCTATCTATGCTGTAACTAATTCCGAAAGGATGGGCAACTGTGACAGTCCAATTGGTGATGGTTCGGGCACATTAATTACCCAGACATTTGAAGATAAAACTGGTTGGACATGCACTAATTCTAAACTTTTGAATGCCATAGAAAATAACGGTAAACCTGATAAACAATTTTATTTAAGTCTTAAAAATCCTCCAGGAAGCATGGAAGTTAAATTTGGCCAGGTTAGCGGTGTTAATGGAGTTCTAGCGATATTGACTTCTAATTCTCATGTTAATATAACAGAATTAAGTTTAACATATGATTTAGATCCAAATAAAGTTTATCTTGAATCAGGTTCAATTTCAATTGGCAAAAATAAGACAAGCAAAATCATTTTGGCTCAAGAGTAAAAATAACTTCAATTTACTCTGTTATTCAAATTTAATCTATAATTATTTAATTTACTACTTAAACATATATTTCCATCCAAAAATTAAAAATGTGATTATAAGTATCTCTAACACAATTATACTTTGGGGCTGCCATTTATTTTTGCTGTTATTTGTTCCAGCAGGAACAGACAAAGGATTTAGTTCAGAAGAAATCTCAGGTTCTAGCGAAGTTTTTAAAACTAACCGCGGTTCTACTTTATAACACAGATGTGTAATCCCTGAACATTTTTCACCGATTTCACAGTCTTCATTTACCATACATTCAATTGTATTACTGGCACAATCTCTATCATCATTAATATTACACCCAGGAGCACAACAATTGTCTCCATTAATACAAGTTTTAACTAACCTATGCACACATTTTCGAGGTACCCCCTCACAAATATCAATCGTACAAGTCCTATCATCTAAACATTGTAAATCCGTAGTACATTCATTTGCTTCAGCTCTACTGCACTGATTATCAAGACAAACCTCTTCTTGAATTTTGCACCCGCAATCAGTACAACAAAATTCTCTTTCATGGCAAATGCCATCACCACATGAACCATATGTTGTGATGTTCACAAAAGCCGTCAAATTTCTATGGATATTTGTTTCATGCATATTTAACAGCATAATACTTACCCCATTTATCCATTCAAATTTTCCAAATATAATTGTACCATCTACTCCATCTACTAATACATACGCTTCATTAACTCCATCATCCCTCAAAGTGATTGATTTTCCATTAATTTTTAAAGGCACATTTTGCTGAAGTTCAAATTCTTCAGTGTTAATTTCAGACTCTTCCAGTTCTACAGCTGCAGAAACAAATGTGGCTAGCAACAATAATGATATTAAAACAAATGATGCCTCTTTTTTCATAATAATAATAATAATATAAAAAAGAAGTTTATAAACTTATCTTTGTTATAAAGGCGCTTAAAATTTTCTTTAATTTTGTTGATTACAATTTATTAAGAAATTATTAAAAAAATAAAAAAAACTTAACCAGTCCTAATTAGCGCACGTGCCTTCTAACTTAATACCGCCCCCGGTATATGTGTAATCAGCATTGGTCTTTTTATCAGTATATGTAATTGTCACATTGTAACTAAAACTCTGTCCGGCAGTGCATGACGCAGCTGCGCCACTATAAGTTTTAGTGCCTCCCGGCCCTAAAGTTGTTGTGCCGGCTTCAAAATCCACATCATTTATAGAAACAACAGTGAGATCAATGGCATTTCTTAGATTATTTTTCAGAATCACTGTATCACTTCCGGTTGCAGATATAGCGTAATCAATAATTGCCACATCAGCAGTTGCCCAATATGTACTGGATGCTCTTGAAGATGCGCTTATCCCAATACTAGGGATTCCGCCAATTACTCCTATTACAATTAAAGCAATAATTATTACAATTGCAAGAATAATAAGATATTCTGTTGCGCCTTGCGCTTTTTTGAATATTTTCATTTAATCGCCTCCTTTATCAATTTTGATATTTCATAAATCTTAAATTTAACCTGCGCATGTGCCTGTTAAAGGCGTAGCGCCTACAAATGTATACTCGCTATTAGTTATTAAATCCGTATATGTTATTTTAACCTCATATAAATATTGTCTTCCAGCCGTACATGTTTCAGAAGTACTGGTTAATTGTAATATTTCTCCGGCCTTTAACGTTTCATCGGTAGTGTAAACTAAAGTAGCATCAAATTTTATATCTGTTATTTTAATATTTCTTGCAAAATTATTCCTAACGAATAGTGTTAAACCTGTGCCATCCACTGCATAATCAGTTATCCCAATATCTGCGCTTTCCCAATAAGCTTTACTTGCCCTAATAGACGCAGATGCTCCAGATGCAGGAACATTCCTCATAACTCCAATCACAATTAACCCAATAATAATCACAACTGCCAAAACAATCAAATATTCTGTTGCGCCCTGGGCTTTCTTGTTAAAATAATACATAGTATATTCTTAGCTAAATTAGATTTATAAACCTATCGAAAAGCAATATTGTTGCGTTATCCCAAACTATTTCCATATGATATGTGTTTTTTATAGTTAATGAGACTATACTAATAGTATGATTCTCTTTTAGTGCAGACATACTTAACACGTGAAATAAACTAATTTATATGATTTAGATAATTATATATAACCTACAGAAATGCAAATTTACAAAATAAAATGTAGTATACCATTCTAAAAAGTAGCATTAATGCGGCTTATTAAAAGAGAATATTAATCAGATTTAACCGCAAAATAAGAGAAATCTATATAAATTAAAGTAATTTTAATTCATTATTAATAGGGGAAGTGGTCAAATTGAGTGAAATATTAAAAAAACAATTTAATGAAGATTATGTGGTTGCAACAGAAGATTTACAAACAAATCTTGAATCAAAAAGAATGTTTGTAAGCATACCAACGGAATTGAGTAATAAAATTGAAGAAATTGTAAAAGAAAATCAGAATTTGATATCAAAATCTCATTTTATAGAAAAAGCGGTAAGATTATTTTTGGGAAGGATTGAGGATGAGAAGGATTAAAGAAAATTAGAATTATTCCCTTTTTTTCCTATACTCATAATTTTTTAGAGCAATTAATTTTAATAATAAATCACGGATAGATTCTTTAACAAATTCACTTCTGGAAGTGTATCCTAATTTACCTTCTATAATAATTTGATCTATTTTTTTGATAATATCATCAGGCAACCCTATATTGGTATATTTTCTTGTCATTTTTTAGATTACTTTATTTTTATTTATTTTTTAATATTTATTTTTTAATATTTATTTTTTAATATTTATTTTTTAATATTTATTTTTTATCTAATGAACTATTTAAATGTTTTTGGTTATGTATCAATTGTTATGCGTCCTATCCAATTTAACTAAAAAATCTTTTTTATCCTCTATAAATTACACTGATAAGCGATGGGTTGTATATGGGTACTATATGCAACCCCAAAAAAGTATATATAAGTTTTTAACTGTAAAAATGCATATGATACACCATAAACAAAAATCAAATTTTCGATTAGTTATTTTAATTATTCTTATTTTTGCATTAACTTTTTCAATTTTTAACGCTATCTATGTAAATAATACGATAGACAGTTTAGGAGAACCGGTTAAAGAATTTAAACAAATTTCAACTAATTCTGGAAGAGTTACTTTACATGTTCCCTTGATTCCGGATTTAGAGAGCGCAAATGTAAGATTAACTGTAAAATAGATAAGATCAAAAAATAAAAAAAGAGGTTTAAAAAATGAAAAAAAAGAGTTTATCAAATGAAATTTTAGCTGGTTTAGTAATACTTGCAACTTTTGTTTCACTGGGAAGCAGTTTAGCCATTTATAATAGTATTCAAACTAATGGGTGGGGTTTAAGTTATGGTAAAACGGATAATTCGTTTTCAGGCTTTGCGACAGGTAAAACTAATGTGAGTGTAGCGCAAGTTGTAGCGATTTCATTGCCTGTTGCATTGATAGAATTTAATTCATTATCTAATAATGAAACAAATGATACTACGGATGACCATCCGCGTCCTTTTATTATCCAAAATGATGGAAGTGTGTTGGTAGACTTAACTATTGGAGCCACAGATTTGTTTAGCGGAACTGGCGGAGCTAATCCTTCCGGGCATTATCAATTTCAGTCTGATAATTACGAAGCAAGCACAACACCTAACAGCAGCGCGCTTGTAACCTCATGGACAAATATACCTACAACGGGTTCACCTGTAACTTTTGCAACAGATATGAGCTATGTTACAAGCAAAGATTCTCTTGAAGGTGAAATAAAGATTACAGTTCCGGGAGATGAAGCTCCGGGAGATAAATCTTCCACTGTAACATTTACAGCTACACAATCATCATAAAGCAATTAACAAATTTGAGAGCTGCTGTTTGCATATGGAGGATATGATTTTATCTGATTCATTTTCTGTATAAATAGCAGTATTCTTATCTTTTTTTAAATTTAATAATTTTAATAAATAAACGAAAATGAATTTTATAGAATACACAAGTCCAAAAATAATATTAACAGCAGGAATGATAATGATTTTATTAGCAGTATACTTGGAAAATCCTTTAAAGAGTAATAAACTTGAAAATTTATATATTGAAAAACAATTTATTCCTAATCTTATTACCGGCGCTCCTGTCGGAACAATCGGAGTTACTGTTTTAACCTCAGTAAGTATATCATTAACAATAAACGCTGTTAATTTTTCTAATATGTTCCCTAATCAAGCAGACGATACTGCAGATAATTCTCCAATCCCATTTAAAATCCAAAATGACGGAACCGTATATGTAGACATTAGCCTAGAAGCAACTAATCTATTTAATGGGACAAATGCCCAAAATCCTTCACAATATTACCAATTTTTAACAGATTCAAATAATGACGGCCCAGGCTCACCTTCAGTTTGGACAAATATAACCCCTGTTAATTCATCTATTTTGGCTGTTGATGCATTGGATTTTACTGACGGCAACAAAGATGATGCTGAAATTGAAATCAAATTAACTATACCCCCTGATGAATCCGCAGGAGGGAAAAGCTCTTTAATTACATTTACCGCTTCACAGAATACCTAACATGAGCCAATTTCAAAAACTTAAACTGCTGAATCTTTTATTTGCTTTAATATTTTTAATGCAATTTACAAGCGCAATCGGGTTATCCCCAAGCAGGACTATTGTCAATTTTGAGCCCAATCTAAAACAGGTTATATTAATGCAAGCAATTAATAGTGAAAATAGAATCATATATGCAAAATTTTATGTTAAAGGTGATTTAAAAGAATATATTTCAATTACAGAAGATTTTATTGTATTAAGCCCAAATGACGTTAAAAATTTTTATGTTAATATAGAATTGCCAAAAGATATTGATCAACCCGGCAGAAATGATAACAGGATTGGAATTGTGGAAACCTCTAATCCAAATGAAAAAGGAGCAATGATTGGGGCTGTTGCAGGCGTTGAATCGCAGTTATGGATTGAGGTGCCATATAAGGAAAAATATATAGATGCGCAATTAAGCGCAACAAATGTAAAATCCGGTGAAGATATAGACTTTATTTTAAAAATCTTGAACAAAGGAATATCCCCAATCGAAAATATTAAAGCCAGATTAACGATTTATAATTTTAATGATGAATTAATGAAAACATTAGATACAGAAACTCGGTCTTTAGACAAACAAGCAAGCACAGCATTTGAATTAATAATGCCAAGTTTAGGTTTAAATATCGGCAATTATAGATCAAAAGCAATTATAGATTATGATGGAATGCAGAAAACGGTTGAAACTAATTTTAAAATTGGAGATTTTTTAATCAAGATAAATAGCTTGGAAATAGCTGCAATCGAGCAAGGTTCTATAGGGGAAATTTTAATAAACTTAGAAAACTTTTGGCCTGAAATTATAAATAATATTAAATTAGAGCTTAAGATTTTTAAAAAAGGTAATCTAATAGACTCACTCCAAAGTTCATCACACTCAATCAACCCCTGGGAAGTTAAAACAATTCCTTTATACTGGAAATCAGGCAATAATGCGGTTGGAGAGTATGAAGCTGAACTTATACTAACTTATGGGGATAAAATTATGACATCTAATACTAAATTTAATATAATAGCAAAAGGAGAAAACCCCGAGCCAGAACTCCCATTTAATTTTTCAATTCCAATAACTCTCCTAATTATGCTATCAGCAAGCGGATTGATAATTTATTATTTATTCAAGTCTGGCAAAATTAAAATTAAATAAAAGGTATAGCAAATGAATCTTAATATAACTTATTATTGACTGCCAATTTAATTATTATAATTATTTATTTTTTAGCTTAAGATATGTTGCGCAAAAATTAAATAGACAGCAATTAAAAAAAGAATTTGTCAAATTATAAAACAGATAAATTAATTATCTTGTAAAGTAAACAATTAATCAGGAAAATAAACTGGGTGATAATCATGAAAAGAATGAGAATTATTTTTATTGTTTTAATGTTAATTTTAATTATAATACTTATAACTTTAAACTATACTGCAAAAAATACTTATGCCTCTGAAATATGGGAATATGATATGTTTTTAACTGTCGGAAACTATACCGGTTTTAATGTGAATAACAGCGCGCTTTATTTTGGCACCATAAAACCTGGTGGAACCAGCACAAGAAAAATTGAACTAAAGAACAACAATCAATTTGTAAAAGTTTCAATGTTCGTTAATGGCGAACTTGCTGAATGGATTTATACTGAAGATACATCATTTAATTTATTAGAAAATGAAGAAAAAACAATTGAAATTAAGGGGATAGTGCCAAAAGATGCTAAATTAAAAAATTATGAAGGAAAAATCACTATTAAATTTGAAACTGCAGTAAGACAATAGTAGGATGATTGAGAAAAAACTATGAAAAGCGGCAATAAACTTTTAATGTGGGCAATGTCATTCTTAATATTTATCTTATTAATAAATATTTTTAATGTATTAACTATTAACAAATTACAGCGAATTGATGGTTTGGCGAGCGGAGAAGTTTTATTAAAAGTTATTTCAGATATTGAACTGCCAAATATAACTGATTGCTCCATAAACCCCAAAATCGTTATTGCAAATAACTCTGTCAATCTTTATTTAAAGGTTTTTGATAACAATCCCTTGTCGAATACTAGCATAATATTAACTTTGCCGGATAATACCAATCACTCATTTTCAGGTAATACAAGTTATAACCCTGTTGTTAACGGAGATTACCTTATTACATGCGAGGCAGTTGATTCTGTAGGAAACCGCAAATATTTAAAAAATACCTTTATTGTTGCTCGGGCTTTCGATTTTGAAATGGATATGAATCAAAAGGACAATATTGGTGTTAATCTCGAATTTTATTATCCAAATTCAAATATTAAAATTTATACATTGGAAAATTATTCAGGTAATTACCATACAATGGCTGAAACAGTTTATGATATAAAATTTGCCAAAACAAATAACGAGTTTTATGCAACTTTGCATAACACAAATGTTTCAAGCAAAAATCCTAAAAACATGTCATTCTTTAAACTTGAAACGCCAAATGCTGGGTTTTTGTCAAATTATGTTATACAAACGAATTACGAGTTTGCAAATTCTACTCTTATTTTTAATTATAGCATGTTTAACATTAGTAAAGAAACAGATCTAATGACATATGTTTGCCACGATTGGGATTTAGAAATAGGAAAGTGTATGGGGGTTTGGTCAATAATAGCAAATGCTGAACAGGATAAGACTAATCAAATTATTACTGCAATCGTTTTAAATTTTTCGGGATTTGGAATTAAAGAAGTTGCGAATATTAGTTCTATTGTTGAAGCAAGATTAAATGCTCCCCATTCAGGAAGTAATGGTATAATTTTTCCGGATAAACCAACATTACCTAAAGAATTAGAGATTGAAGAAAACTTAATAAATGAGAGTTTAGAATTTAAACTGCCATTAATAGAAATCCCGTTTAACTGGGATATATCCAAAGAAAATAAAACATTAGAATTATTTATTTTGGGCCTGTTTTTCATATCAGTTATATTTATATTATTATATTATCAAAATATGATAAAATAAATTAAATTTTTTTCTGATGATTTTTATTTATAAATTTAAATTTATTGACCTACAATAACGCTATTTTTCGTTAATGGTATGACATATATCCCCCAATTTGAACATACTCGCGGTCTATTTCTATACTTAAACATAATTAAGAATTATCACAACAGAACCAAAAAACAACAACCTTTAAAAAGGATTAAATTTTCATATGAAAATTATGGTAACCAAACATCAAATTACAAAGAAAATGAGTTTTGTTGAAGTAATTGACAAATTTCCAATGACTGTAGAAGTAATGCTAAAATATGGTTTGCATTGTGTCGGATGCCATATGGCTGCAACTGAAACCATTGAAGAAGGTTCAAAAGGTCATGGAATGGATGATGAGCAAATAGATGAAATGATTGAAGAAATGAATGAAAAGATTGCTGTAGAAACAGAAGAAGATTATAGTGATTTTGAAGATGAATCCGCTGGTGAAGAGGAATAACCAGATGCCGTTTAAAATAAATTATAACGAAGAAGAATGCATAGGTTGCGGCGCATGCACTGTGCAATGCCCTGAAAACTGGGAACTTGTTGAAAAAAATGGCCTATTTAAAGCTAAACCAAAACAAACAAATTTAAGTGATATTGGAAAAAATAAGGAAGCTGAAGAAGTTTGCCCTGTAAATTGTATCAAAATTTCTGAAGAATAATTTGTTACTATTATTAGATAATTACTAACTCTAAACTAATGTATGCACTAGAATTAAATATATAAATAATAAATCTCAAAAAAAGTAAATGGGGTGTTAAATATGGGGACATTAAAACAAATACAAAAAAGGGATGGTTCTATAGTTAATTTTGATCAAATTAAAATTGCCGAAGCAATCTTTAAAGCGGCTAAATCTGTTGGTGGGCACGATTTTGAAAAAGCTAAATATGTAGCTTCATTAGTCAGTCAAGGTTTAGAAAATAAATTTAACGGGCATACAATTCCCAAGGTTGAACAAATTCAGGATCTTGTTGAAAATGTGTTAATTGAAGGAGGTTACGCTTCAACAGCTAAAGCATATATTCTTTATAGAGAAAATCGTAAAAAATTAAGAGATGAAAAGCTAAAAATTTTAGGTAGAGAAGATGATTTGAAGCTCCCTATGAATAGTATCAAAGTTCTTGCTGAAAGATATCTTAAACGAAATCACGACGGGAAACTAGTTGAGACTCCTAAAGATATGTTTAGAAGGGTGGCGGAGAATATTGCTTCTGCAGATGCATTGTATAATGGAAATGTCGAAGAAACCTCAAAAAAGTTTTTTGATATAATGACTTCTCTAATATTTTTGCCTAATAGCCCAACTTTAATGAATGCGGGTAATGAACTTCAACAATTAGCTGGATGTTTTGTTTTGCCGGTTGGAGATTCAATCAGCGAAATATTTGATGGGGTAAAACATGCTGCAATTATTCATAAATCGGGAGGGGGCACAGGTTTCGCATTTTCCAGATTAAGACCGAAAAATGATGTGGTGATGAGTACTAAAGGAGTATCATCCGGACCAATCTCATTTATGAAAGTTTATAATGTCGCCACTGAGACAATTAAACAAGGCGGAAAAAGGAGAGGGGCTAACATGGGAATATTGCGCATTGATCACCCGGATATTATAGAATTTATCAATTGCAAAGAAAAAGAAGGAGCTTTTAATAATTTTAATATTTCAGTTGGTTTAACTGAGAAATTCATGCAGGCAGTTGAAAATGATGAAGAGTATGAACTTTATAATCCAAGAACAAAGATTCATGAAGGTTCCTTATTAGCAAGAGATGTTTTTAATTTAATTGTAACAAATGCATGGAAAAATGGTGAGCCCGGAATTGTGTTTCTTGACAGGATGAACAGAGATAATCCTACTCCTGAAATTGGGGAAATTGAAAGCACTAATCCATGCGGGGAGCAGCCTTTACTACCTTACGAATCATGCAACCTTGGTTCTATCAACCTGGTGAAATTTGTTAAGAACGGCAATATTGATTATGATGAACTCAGAAAAGTTGTGCATATATCTGTACACTTTTTAGACAATGTTATAGATAAAAATAATTTTCCTCTACCTGAAATTGAAAATATGACCAAAGGGAATAGAAAAATAGGTTTGGGCATAATGGGTTTTGCCGATATGTTGCTGCAACTTAATATCGGATACAACACTGAACAAGCTGTTGAAACAGCTGAAAAAATAATGGGATTTATTCAGCAAGAATCTAAACTAAAATCTATTGCGCTTGCAGTAGAAAGAGGCAATTTTCCCAATATTGAAAGAAGCATCTACAATGGACAAAACATGAGAAATGCAACAAGAACAACGATTGCGCCAACGGGTTCAATTGGGATGATTGCTGACGCATCAAATGGGATTGAACCATTATTCGCAATATCTTTTGTAAAACAAAATATTCTAGGCGGAGACCATAAACTTCTTTATATTAACCATTTTTTTGAAAAAATTGCTAAAGAACGCGGTTTTTATTCGGAGGAATTAATGGAAGAAATTGCTAAAACAGGTTCAGTACAGCATGTTGATGCTGTGCCTCAAGACGTAAAAAAAATATTTGTTGTGTCACATGATATTGACCCTATATGGCATATCAAGATTCAAGCGGCTTTCCAGAGAAACATTGAAAATGCAGTTTCTAAAACGGTTAATTTTACACATGATGCGACAACTAAAGATGTTGAAAAAGCTTTCTTATTAGCCTATCAGTTAGGCTGCAAAGGTATAACTATTTACAGAGATGGCAGCAGAGAAGCGCAAGTAATTAATTTAGATACTACAAAACACCATAAAAAAAAAGAAACTGAAGAAAATCTTTGCCCGCAATGCAAAACAAAATTGTACCATTCAGAGGGATGCAGCACATGTCCTAGCTGCGGATTTTCCAAATGCTCCGTATAAAATGAGTAAAGACAACTTAGGCTTAGTACATGTATATACAGGAGATGGCAAGGGTAAATCCACTACTGCATTCGGCATGGCATTGCGGGGAATTGGACAAAATCTCCGAATAAAAATAATACAATTTCTTAAAGGGGGTTACTATACCGGAGAATATATCGCAATACAAAATTATCTAAGCAACATGATAGAAATTGAACAATATGGCAAAATGTGCTTAAAAGAAAATGTGCAAGTTAAACTTGACGAAAATATTTACAAAGGTTTTTACATACGAACTGAAGAAGATTGCGGTGATTGCAGACACTGTTTTACAAGCGACGCTGAAGAAAAAGCGTTTGTTTCTGAAGCTTTACAGCGCGCAAAAAAAATAATCAATTCAGGCGAATACGATATGGTATTTTTAGATGAAATTAATAACTGCATTGCAAAAGGCCTAATTTCTGTTGATGAAATTCTTGAAATGATTTCAAGTAAACCTGCGAAAATGGAACTCATATTAACCGGACGCAATGCACCTGATAAAATTAAGAAAATTGCTGATTTAGTCACTAACATGCAGATGGAAAAACATCCGTTTGAGAAGGGGATTTTTGCGCGGAGAGGGATTGAGTTTTAGAATATATCTCTTAAAGAATAGTAGAATATTTAAATTGTTTATAAAAATAAATTAACATGACAGATTGGCAGAAAATTGGTAGACCTGGAGCAATTGGAAGTAGAAAGAATGAAGTTCTGGCTAATTTTGACAAGATTTATGGTAAAGATAAATGGCGTTTAATTTGGGATGTTAAAGGGCAACCTGTTAGTGTACAAGGTGCATTAACTTTATATGAAGATGCATATTTTTAATTTTTACAACAAAACCCTGGTGAATTAGAATGGTTGATTAATAATTTTTCAGAAGTTTATGATAATAATGTTTCAAATGTTAATTCAGGTTTTGATTATTCAATTCAAGAATTTGAAGGCAATCATTTTCAAGACATTGCATTAAGAAGATGTTTAATTAGAAATGGTACCTGGTTTAAAGGGAATCAACCACTTGAAGTAAGGCTGTCAGAACCTGGAATTAAATTTAATCCTGGTGAAGTACTATTTCATAAGCCAGAACTTATACCACAACCAGAAGTTATAGGTTGGTGGAAATCAGGCTCAATTGAAAGTTGGTACCAATCTGCTCGTTATTTAGAAGCAAAAGATTTTGAACATGATACTGAAGATTATCTTTATTTTGTAACATCTAATGCTGGAAAAGTTAACTCTGCTCAAAAAGGGCTTGGAAATTTTGTAAGATTAAAACAAGCCCCCTTAGAAATTTCTGAACATCATTTAACTATCGAAGAGATTGCAAAACATAAAGCCAAAGTAGCATATTCAGTAATGTGTAGACCAATCATTTGTGATGATTCAGGATTAGTAATCCCTTCACGCGGAGAATGGCCAGGTTCAAGGGTAGGGAGAGAACTTGAAAAGTTAGGCGAACAAGGTTTTGCTGATATTTTTAAAGATAGACCTCTTGAAGCTTACTTTGAAATGGCAGTTACTTATTTTGATGAAACACTTGAAGAACCGAAAATATTTAAATCTACAGTGAATGGAAAATTTTATTCAGAAGCAAGAGGTGATCCAAACAAACCATTTATTAAAAATAAAATTTTGGGTACTAGGTTTGTTGTTGATGGTCAAACCAAAACTATTGCAGAAATGACTGAAGAAGAATATGAAAAAGATGCTACGAGCGATCGATGGAATAGATTAGTAGAATTTCTAAAAAGTAGAAAATAACTAATTCCGCAGCATAAACAAGAACATCTGCGCATATCCTGCATTCTTGCCCCAATATTCTTGGGCAAACTGCTTAATCTTTTTGTTAGAAGTTTGATTTCCGTCAAAGTAATGTTTTTCCATGATACGTTTTATCCAGGTATCAACAGGAAACGCTTCTGTATGTCCTAGTGAGAATAAAGATATACAATCAGCAACCTTTGGACCGATGCCTGGCAATTGAGTAAGAATATTATGCGCATCATTATATTCCATATTTTGCAAGTGATTAATTTTTTGGAGGGTTATCATCTTATTAATTTCATAAATATAGTTTGCCCTAAAACCGGTTTTTGAATGAACTATTTTTTCAAGAAGGTTAATATTGCCAACTTTAGGAAATGAGTGTGAAATATAACCTCCAACTTTAACTTTTTCTCCAAAATGCTGGGAAAGAAGTTCAATGTTTTTTTGTATCTTCGGAATATTTGAAGCAGATGAACAAACATATGAAATCATACATTCCCATGGATCCTGGCGCATCAACCTTAAACCATTATACTTTTGCGTTAATGAAGTCATTAATTTATCAGTTGAGATTTCTTTAATAATTTTGTTATAGTTATCATTTAATCCAAATAAATTTTTTAAAAAATCCTGCTCAACCCCGTCATATATTAAATAGTCACCATTTTGTTTTAGAGATATAACCCTATCTTTTGAGTTGACGTAATAGAATCCCGCAAAGTTATTATAACGAAAAAATTGTCCAGATTCTAATGTCAATGGCAGGTTAAAATCTTTAACACGTAATGTTTGCATAGTATTGTGGGGAGATTAGTTATTTATAAAACCTGCGGATAATCTGCGGTTTAATTCAAATAATCTGCGGTTTCAATAATCAAAATTAAATTTTTGACATATAGGGCTTACGAGTAAATAATAGCATTAATTAAATTACAAATTCCTTAACTTCTTAAGTTTGCCAAAATCAAATACTTTATCCCCAACTATAAACGCCATAAAATTATCTAAATCCTGTTTTAGAAAAGGGCTCAACAAACGCTCCCTTAAAACATCAGTGCCTTCTGTTACAAGATTAAATGATGGTTGAACAATAAGATTTTTTTGTTTATACCGCCCTAACAGAAAACATTTAAACCTCTCAGCCCTTATTTCGGTTCTTAAAGTTATAGCCGGATGTTCATGACCTATGATTATTGTTTTCTGTTCAACTTTTTTAGGAATAGCATCTCCATGACAGATGTAACAATCTTTAACAATGTAATGGTCAGTTATTTCAAGGCCTTTCTTTTTAGCAATAGGTTCAAGGATTTTATCATGATTGCCTTTTATGAGTACAACATTTTTTGAATGGTTTTGAAAGAGTTCAAGGAGTTTTAAAGTTTGCTTCCATTCAGTATCACTAATTATGCCAAACTCATGTTTCAAGTCTCCATTTATAATAATTATTTCAGGTTTAACTTTTTCAAGTATTGGAATAATTCTTTTAATAGTATCTCCAAACTGGAACATAGGCATAAATATTCCTTGCTTGTTTAATGCTTCTTCATAACCAATATGGAAATCTGCAAAAATTAAAATTTTGCCTATCTTTAAACCAAGGTCTACTATTTTGATTCCTTTCATAATCTCCATATTCAGGTATATTACTGAACTAATTTAAAAGTTTAACCGTAAATTTGAATAATAAGGATACAACTAAGAATTACAATGCCGGCAACAATCTTTTTCCAGCCCGGATTATCTTTATAAATAAAGTATGCGTAGGTGAAAACCGTAACAGGCAATAAGTTCATTATTAAATTCGTGACTACAATCCCGTTAAATTCAACACTTGTAAAAGTTGCAACATATTGAATTACGAAAGCCATCACCCCTGCAACCAAGTACTTCCAAGACTTTCGAGGTATCTCTTTAAATTTCACAGGGAATAATAAATTAAATAAAATAGTTAGAAAAAATGTCCGCACAAAATAAAGTGTAAACGGATTATACAAGCCAAGTAATTGTTTAACAAACATATATTCAATGGCAAGAAACAAAATTGATAACAATATATATTTCGAATTTTTAGTAAATTCTATATGGCCATGATAAAAATGTGACCATGCCAAAACAATTGTTGCTATGATGCCCAAAAAAAGAGGCAATAATAATCTTTCAGAAGGAAAAATAAAAAATGCTAAACTTATCGCAAACAATGGAACAAGTAACATTAAAAATTCTACTTCACATAAAGTTTCATGCCCAAATCCCTTAAAGAAAAAAAAATTGTACATGTATGCTACAAATATTAAACCCATCATTAAAGAAATGTTTATTGGTTCAAGCATGCGCATTGAAAAATTTTCTATAAAACCTAAGAATGGCAACATGAAAAGACTGGCTAAAATAAAAGTAATCGGCAAAAATTTATGAAAATTAACTTTATGCCTAACTAAAACAATCCGGCTCCAAATTAAATTAGCAGCCCCAGTGAAAACTGCAATCAGCGGAACCAATAAATTAATTAATTCTACCATTAAAAAAATTAGATGCTTTAATCTTTATAAAATTAGCGGTGTAAATGAAATTAAACCTAATAAAATACAAAAATATCCAAAGTTAAATTTCTTTGCAAACTGAGTAAGAAAATTAAGAGTAAATAATCCAATTATAAAAGAAAACACCATTGCAAGCAACAAATAATAACTGAAAGTTACTTTGTCTAATAATATTAAAACAATTTCTGCACCAAACACTGCAGGGATTGACATAAGAAAACTTAATGATAATGCAGTTTCAGGATTATAGCCTCTAAATATTAAAACTGACACAGTTAAACCAGATCTGCTCAATCCCGGAAGCCCTGCAAAAGGTTGCACAAAACCTGCCAAGATTCCATCAAAAGTAGTTGGTAATTTTTTGAGAGTTTGGTTTTTTATGAATAATTGTAAAAAGCCGGTGATAATTAACAAAATTCCGATAAATGCTGTTGCTAAATTACCATTAAAATCTAATTTATCCAAACCGAAAAGTAATATTGGCAAACCAATAATCCCAGTTACAATTGTTGAAGCAACTAAAAAGTTTGTCAAATTATTATAAGGAGTTTCTTTAAAAGAATAATGTCTAAGATTCTTTAACAATTTTAATATTTGTTTTCTAAAAAACACAACTGCCGCAAGTAAAGTCCCTGAATGAAGCCAGATTGACAAATATACTGCATCTGTTAATGATGAATTAAAGAAATAAATCAGAATCAGTGAATTAACCCCCTCAGAGCTAATCGGTAACCACTCCGCTATGCCTTGCACAATTCCTAAGATAACTGCTTGAAATAAATCCATGAAAGAGGTATTCTTTATATAAATATAAATTTATCTTATATCCGATATTGAGATTATAAAAAAGTAATAACTGCATTCGTAAAACTCAATTTTATAAAAGTATTACTCCTATTCAGATTTAGTAGTTTTCTTCATATTCAGCCCAATCTGCGCTTTAACCAATCCGTGCATTTTTCTTAAAAAATCAACCCGCTCATCTACTTTGAACAAGTCAGCGTAACCTTGCGCGATTATGTTGAATGAAAATGGGGATGGGATTTTTGTAGATTGTTCAGTTACTTTAATTTTTTTTTCTTCCACAAGTTCCAAAACTTTAACGGCATTTCCAATGTCCATCAAGTCTTCAAGTACTTCTCTCCGTGCTTCTTTCAAGATGGAGAAATTAGGGGAAATCCGCCTCACGGCATTTAAAAGAATCATAGAACTTACTTGCTGCCTTCCAACATTTTTCTTTCTGCCCATATAGTTCCTTAAAATCATCAGCGATCTCCCTGCGCAATGTCTAAACCTTCTTCTTAGTACCTCAGATTTTTCAATTGCAAGATCCATTAGCTTTCTTAATTCTTTTGACTTCAACATTTCAAAGGCTTTCAACGGGTTAATTGGTTTGTCAGAGGCAACATAAAATCCATTATCGCGGATACCAACTTCAACATCTCTATGTTGAGTTCTAAAAATTACAAATGCAACTGCTCTTGCAAGCACATCATTAACCCTTCTGCCAAAATTAGAATGAAATATGCTATACTTTTTTTGACCATCATTATAATTTTCAATAAGCAGCCACCGGAGATTGGGGATCCCAATAAAAAGATATTGATCATACATATAACTATAAATCGCTTCTGCTGCAACTTCATCTACATAAAGATACTTATGAATAAATTGTAATATCTCTTTTTTATTTACTTTGCTATTAAACTGGTCTTGCATCAACCCCCTAAACCTTTGAATTTCAGTGCCAAGGTCAAATGACAAAGGCAACATTTCTGATACCCAACTCGGAACTGTAGGAGTTTTACCTTGGGCAGCGTTTACCTGCGCAACCATTCCACGCGCAAATTTAAACTGGTAAGTATTCCCCCCTAAAACAAAAATATCGCCGGATTTTAATTTCTCAAGAAAACCTTCATCAACTGTGCCAATACTTTGCGTTCCAATCTTTACGACAATGCCATGCTGATCCGGAATAGTGCCGATGTTTGTCATGTAAAGAACCCGAGCCATTTTACCGCGTCTGCCGATTTTGCCTTCTTCAAACCAAATTTTTCCATAAACGTGCCTATCCTCCAGCGAAATAAATTTACCTGACAAATAATAAATAACCTCTATAAAATCGTCCATTGACAAGTCTCTGTAACAATATGATTGTTTAACTAACCTATAAAGTTCTTTAGTTTCAATAACTTCGTCAATCGCAAACCCATAAATTTGCTGCGCAAGCACATCTAAACAATTAGAGGGGATATGTATTCTGTCAATTTTTTTTTCTACTGCATTTTTTAATAAAACGGAACATTCTACAAGATCGTCACGATCCATTACAATTATTCTTCCTTTTGTGATAGAATGCAACTGATGCCCTGACCGGCCCACGCGTTGCAAAGCTCTTGCAACGCTTTTCGGTGAACCTAATAAAATCACAAGATCAATGTAACCTATGTCAATGCCCAACTCTAAAGAAGTCGAACATACAACTGCTTTCAGTTTGCCTTTTCTTAAACTTTCTTCAATATTCAATCTATGTTCTTTTGAAAGTGAGCCATGATGTGCCCCAATTAAAGATGAAACTTCGTCTGGCGAACCTTCTTTGATCTCTGAATATTTTTGCGGGAATTTGTCTTTCAAATGATGCACGACTCTTTCAGTCCCCGCCCTTGTGTTTGTAAAAATGAGAGTAGTTTTATGCTCATGTATTAATTTATCAATAAGATCATATGTTTTCTTTGATAATGTTTGATAATCAATATTGACTAGATCCGGCACTGGACTTATTACTTGCAAATCCAGTTCTTTAATAAACTGCACATCAACAATTTTACATGAACGTTTAACCCCTACTAAAAATTGAGCAACTTCTTCTAAAGGCGAAACCGTTGCGCTTAAACCAACCCTTGCCATACCTGGAGAAAGCCTCTGAAGTTTTTCCATTGTTAACGATAAGTGCACACCCCTCTTGTTATCTGCCAATGCATGAATTTCATCGATAATGCACCACTCTACATTGTTAAGTTTATCCCTAAACTTTGGAGAAGACAGCAGAATAGACAGTGATTCCGGCGTAGTAATTAAAATATGGGGCGGATTTTTCAACATCTTAGCTCTTTCGCTTTGGGGGGTATCACCTGTACGCACGGAAATTCGGATAGGGAATTGTTTTTTTTCTAACTCTTCCATCTGTTGCAATGGTTCAACTAAATTCTTTTTTATATCATTGTTTAGCGCTTTCAATGGCGAGATATAAACACAATAAACCCTATCTTCCAATTTTCCTTTTTCAGCAGAATCAATTAATTCGTTAAGCACAGATAAAAAACCCGTCAATGTTTTAGTTGCGCCTGTCGGCGCTGAAACTAGAATATTATTTCTTGAATGTATCTCTGAAACCCCATATAACTGCGGCAATGAAAAATCTTTAAATTTCTTGAAGAACCAATTACTGATTATAGGATTCAAAAGCTTTTTTAATACCGCTGCGCTGTCAGGTTTATCTTTAAATGTTATCATTTGATTGGTCCTATCGTCCTATCACTTACTAAGAAAATATCTTTTTTAGACTATACTTTCGAGTTTTTATATATAAAGGTTTGGGTAAGTTAATGCTGTTTCAAAGGCACCCCATCATTAATTAGTAACTGATAATCGATTATTAAAATAATTCTTACATAGATAGAATTTAATTTAATACCGGTATATTAACAATGGACTTTCAAAATATCCCGGTCTACCGCAATCTTTATAAAGAACCATTTAATCTTAAACTTAACCTAAACAGGTGATAGTTCTTAAAAATTAAAGAAAGCTAGAAAGAATTGATAGGAGGAAAATTAAAATGACAAATCAGGTTCAACCAATATTTATTTTACCCGAGGGTACACAAAGGACAACTGGCAGAAATGCCCAAAGAAATAACATTGCCGCAGCTAAATTAGTAGCTGAAGCGGTACGCACAACCCTAGGTCCTAAAGGAATGGACAAGATGATTGTTGATTCGCTAGGTGATGTGACAGTAACAAATGATGGGGTAACAATATTACAGGAAATGCAAATTGAACACCCAGCAGCTAAAATGTTGGTTGAAGTTGCAAAAACTCAAGAAAATGAAGTTGGAGATGGCACAACTACGGCAGCAATTCTTGCTGGCGAATTGCTAAAAAAAGCTGAACAATTATTAGATATGGACATTCATCCAACTGTACTCTCAAAAGGTTACGGCATTGCAGCTGAGAAAGCCCAAGAAATATTAAAAGAACTTGCAGTAGATATTGAAACAAACGATAAAGAAATTCTAAAAATGATTGCTTCAACTGCAATGAACGGCAAAGGTGCAGCAGTTGCAAAAAATAAACTTGCAGAAATAGCAGTTAATGCAATCATAAAAATCACTGAAGTAATTGATGGCAAAAAAAGCGTTATAATCGATAATATCAAAATTGAAAAGAAAGTTGGTTCCGGCGTAGAAAATACTGAATTAATTGAAGGCATCATACTTGACAAAGAAAGAGTGCATTCAGGCATGCCAACATTAGTAAGGAATGCAAAAATCGCGTTAATTGATTCGGCTATTGAAGTTAGATCAACCGAAACTGATGCAAAAATACAAATAAATGATCCGTCACAAATACAAGCATTCCTTGATCAGGAAGAAAAAATGTTGCGTAACATGGTTGAAAAAGTGGCAAACTCCGGCGCTAACGTTGTTATATGCCAAAAGGGCATTGACGATATTGCGCAGCATTACCTTGCAAAGAAAGGAATATACGCAGTAAGGAGAGCCAAAAAATCAGATATTGAAAAATTAGCTAGAGCGACAGGTGCTAAGATTGTTACCAATCTTGACGATTTGACGCCGGCAGAACTGGGGAAATCGGGTATAGTGGAAGAAAAGAAAGTTGGTGACGAACAAATGACTTTTGTGCGAGAATGTATCAACCCCAAAGCTGTTACAATTCTCGTCAGGGGTGGCACTGAGCATGTAATTGATGAAGTAAAGAGAGCGTTAGATGATTCAATCGGAGTACTTGCTTCAGCAATTAGAAATGGTAAAGTTGTAGCTGGCGGCGGAGCAATTGAGATCGAACTTGCTAAAAAATTAAGATATTTTGCAGATTCATTATCAGGCAGAGAACAGCTTGCAGTTAATGCTTTTGCGGATGCTATTGAAGTAATACCAAGGACATTAGCTGAAAATGCCGGCCTAGATCCAATTGATATGATAACTGGATTAAAAGCTGCGCATGATAGGGGACAAAAATGGGCCGGTGTTGATGTATTCAACGGCAAAGTTACAGACTCATGGGCTGACGGGATAATCGAACCTTTACAGATTAAAACTCAGGCAGTACAATCCGCGGCTGAAGTTGCTATAATGATATTAAGAATTGATGATGTTATAGCTGGAGCTTCCGGTGGCGCGCAACAGGGAATGCCACCTGGCGGGATGGGTGGAATGCCTCCTGGAATGGGCGGTATGATGTAAAGAGGACTTTGCATAATTCTTTTTTTAGGCAAACCCCTCAATGAGAATTTGGAATGGCGTAATTTTAGCCTTTATAAATCAAAATCTCCCCTGCGAGTCAAATACTAAATTGGAGATTTTTAAGACCCTATTTTTCCAATATAACCCTCAGCGGTATAGCAAATGTGTTAAATAATCGTATATTTATCCATACATTTGCTTATTAGTAATTGTGAAAAATGTACGAAAATTATTCACAATTACTATACACTGGTGGAAAAATAAGATTTTATTTACTTTTTGAAATTTATTTAGCTAAAAATTCCTTTTTGCAAAGCTCTCTAAAGATGTCTTTCTATAACAAATTGCAGATATAGACACAAGTAAAAGATTAGAAAATAATGAATAAACAAATCAATATATATTTGAAAGATATTTAGAATCTCCGGGGATTAACAAGTTAATCTCTCCAGGCAAAACTCTTAATAAAATCTCTTTATGCCTGCCGACATAATCACCATCAATTTCAACAGGCTCAAGATTAACTGATTTCACTACTCTGAAGTAATGTAAACCACTAACAAAACCTTTATAAATACTAAAAGGGTAAACTTTAGTATAACATAAATTATTATATATTCAAATATATACACAAATACTAAAAATGGTGATAGATAATGATTAAAAGTGATATTGATAAACTTGAAGCATTAAGGGATGAAATTGATTTAATGAAATCCAGAAGACCAGAATCAAAGTCAAAAGTTCCTGAACAAAAAGACGTAACGGCATCAATGGAAAAGTTAACTGAGACATTAAATAATTTCATGAAAACATTTGAAGAAGCAACTGATGAGATGAAGCTTGAAGAAAAAGAAGAAGAACTTTTTATAAGAGAACTTAAGCCTTTGCATGAAAAAATGGGCATAATAATTGAACAAAACGAAAAGATTGCTAAAGGCATAATTGCAGTTGCTAATATGTTAAATTCTGATATTCCTTTTATTAAAAGGATGGTGACACCAAGTTCAGGTGGAAATAGGTCTATGTTTGAACCTCAAAAATTAAATTTTGGAGAAATGCCCCAGATGCAAAGACCTATGGCTCCCAGGTCAATGGAAAGCCCAAATTTAACTGGCGCCCCAATGCCCTCTCCGCCAAGGCCAGGGGATAATAAAAAAAAATTTAGTAATTTATTTAAATAAAAATGAGTCCTTTACAGCCCAGAAAAGTTAGAAGGTTACTAAAACATTTTAAAAATATTAAAACAAAAAACGTTGAAAAAATTAAACCTGAACTAACAAAAGGAAGGGTAAAATTTCAGGAACCAATACCTGAACTGATTAGTTCTATAAAATCCATGAAAAGTGATTTTAAAATTGACCCCCCTAAGCTGATTATCAATACAGTAGAAAATAAAGAACTTCCTTTTTTAAAACAAAAATTAGCTGCAACTGAAAATCTGCTTAGTCAGGATGAACGCAGACTTTATGAGATTTTTTCAGAGATTAATGAATTAAAAGAAAAATTTGAAAAACAAGACTTGGAAAAAAATGAGCAAGATCAAAAGATTAAGGAACTTGAAAAAGAGATACAATTAATAGCATCAAAACCGCCTAATGATATTCAAACAAGGCAATTAAATGAACAAAAACAAATAAACTCTGAAAATGCAGAAGAACCAAAAACAAATAAGTTTAAAAGATTATTACATCCTTTCAAAAATATTAAAGACCCTAAAGAAGAAGAGAAAATTAGATTGTTGTCTAAACCACAAAAAACTGAATCTGATGAACAAATTACAAATTTAAATTACCTTTTAAATCCTAAAATTGATTTACCCCAGACATCTGCAGGTACAATAAAAAATACTGAATTCCCTTTATTAAAACCAACCAGTATGATTGCAGAGAAAAATATTAGCCAAAATGAATGCAGACTTAATAATTTATTCTCTGATATCAATGAATTAAAAGAAAAATATGAGAAGCATGATATTGAAAATAATGAATCCGGCCTGAAATTTAATGCGCTTGAAGAAACAATACATATAAAAAAATCTACGGCGATGGAACATGAACTTGATAAAGATAAACTCTATGAATTATTTTCAAACATAGGCGGATTAAAAGAAGAAATTGAAAAACAAAAATCTGAAGGAGAAGAACAAGATCAAAAGATTAAGGAACTTGAAAAAGAAATACAATTAATAGAAACAAAAAAATCTAATGATGCCAAACAGACTCTGCAATTAAATCAGTCTAAAACCGAAAAACTAATAATGGATAAAGACAAAAAAGTTAATACTTTGCAAAATACATTAATACTTATGCAAAACAAACTTAACCAATTAATCAAAATTAAAGTTAAAGAAGAGAATGATAAAATGAAAGAAAACAAAACCAAATTAAACGATATAGATAAATCAATCACGAAATTTGAAATAAAACTTATTAGGCTTCAAAGTAAACATAGTCAAAAAAAATTAATGCCATTAATGAAAAAAATTCAAAATTTAAAGGATAAGTATAATGAGATAGCCATAAAACTAAAAAGTAAAGAAAATTTTAATGTTGCCACAATTGAATTGGATAAAGTACCTAAAATTCCCGATATTATTGAAACTAAAAATATCAAAAAGAGTTTATTTGAAAAAGAAGCTTCAGAACTGCTTTCCGGGTATAGGAACGAAACTTCTCGTGAAACGTTGCCTATCAGTTTAGACCTGCCTGACATCACACAGGGTACAATAGAACTTGATTTGGATTTACCTGACCCAGTTCCGAATCCAACTTCAATAAGACCGATTACAAAAACTAAAAAAAAGGCCGGATTTTTGGAAAATGTAGGCCTGGAAGTTAAAAAGTTTCTGCATATTGGTTCTTGAGAATATAAATAAATAAATACTCCGAATTCATCATTAGTTTTAATGATAAATAATAATTTAGAGAAAAAAATTAATTCAGGTTTAATCCTTCCGAGACTTCACATTAAAAAAAGTAAATGGTATCAGTTAGGTTATGAAATGGCAGAAAAAGCCAGATCTGAAGGAAGAATTACGAGATATCCAATTGGTTTTGATCCGGATGATAAAACCGAGTATATGGTAAGGTTAATAGATAAGGACTATTATTAATTATCCGGGCAGTGTTTCCAAATAATCTATATTGAGATTTAGATATTTTAGTAAACCCTTATTAAACTATACCAACCCAATTTTCCAAAGCCTGCTACTGAAGTTATAACGATTTGAAAACACTGTCATTATCCGTAAGCTTTTTATAAACTAGTCCTATTTCTTTTATGAAGAAGTAAAAAGTGATTATAAATGGTTAAAATTACATTTTTAGATGGAAGTTCAAAGAATTTTAAGGAAGGAGTTACTGGCTTAAAAATAGCTGAAAGTATTTCTGAGGGATTAACTAGGTCTGCGCTTGCTATCAAAGTAGATGATAAAGTATGGGATTTGTCAAGAGAAATCAAGCACGATACAAAAATACAAATATTAACATTTAAAGATAAAGAGGGTATTGAAATATTTAGGCATTCTACTGCGCACATTTTAGCTGACGCAGTTATACAATTATTCCCCTATGCAAAATTAACTATTGGTCCAGTTGTTGATGAGGGTTTTTATTATGATATTGACCATGAACCTTTCACGCCAGAAGATTTATCTAAAATTGAGGCTAAAATGAAAGAAATTGCCAATGCTAAGCTGAAATTTGAACGTAAAGAAGTAACAAAAAAAGAAGCGCTTCAAATTTTTCTTGACAATCCGTATAAAACTGAGATGATTAGAGAACTTAAAGAAGATTCCATTACAATATATCAACAGGGCAAATTTATTGACCTCTGCAGGGGTCCGCATGTGCAGCATACCGGGCAGATTAAAGCTTTCAAGTTAACTAAAATTGCAGGCGCTTATTGGAGAGGAAATGCTAAAAATAAAATGTTGCAGAGAGTTTATGGTATCTCTTTTGCAGACAAAAAAGATTTGAACCAATATTTAGAAATCATTGAAGAAGCAAAGAAAAGAGACCATAGAAAACTTGGTAAAGATTTAGACTTATTCTCGTTTCATGAAGAAGGCCCGGGGTTTCCATTCTGGCACCCAAATGGCATGTATCTATACAACAAACTTATTGAATATGCAAGACAAGAAAATAGAAAAAGAGGTTATGAAGAGATTAGAACTCCAACAATTTTAAACGCGTCACTCTGGAAACTTTCAGGGCACTGGGACAATTTTAAAGAAGCAATGTATTTCACTAAAATCGATAACGAAGATTATGCAGTTAAACCTATGAACTGTCCGGGGGGATTATTAATTTACAATACCAAAATTCATTCATATAAAGAATTGCCAATAAGAAATGCCGAATTCGGTTATGTCCATAGACATGAATTATCAGGGGTATTATCCGGATTAATGAGAGTAAGAGCATTTACACAGGATGATGCGCATGTATTTTGCACTGATGAACAATTACAAACCGAAATAATCGATATGTTGGAATATGCAATCGACATTTATGGAACTTTTGGATTTAAAGAAATTAGCACCTTCATTGCTACAAGACCTGAAAAATCAATAGGCACTAACGAAGAGTGGGAATTTGCAATCAACTCTTTAACAGGGGCATTAAGCAAGAAAAAACTGGACTATAAAATTAAAGAAGGGGAGGGCGCATTCTATGGCCCAAAAATAGAGTTTAATCTTAAAGATGCTCTAGGCAGAAACTGGCAATGCGGAACTATCCAAGTAGATTTGTCTATGCCTAAAAGATTTAAAGCAATATATGATTCAGATGATGGCACTAGAAAAACTCCAATCATGATTCACAGAGCGATTCTGGGTTCACTTGAAAGATTTATTGGTATGGTTATTGAAAATTATGGTGGAAGGTTCCCACTATGGATAAACCCTAGACAAGTAGCTGTTCTTTCTGTATCTGAGAAAGGCGAAAATTATGCTAAAAAAATTTATGAAAAATTGTTTAACGCCGGTTTTAGAGTTGAACTTGACACCAGATCTGAATCTATTCCTAAAAAAGTCAGAGATGCGCAACTTAAACAGTGCAACTATATTTTAGTGGTAGGAGAAAAGGACAAAGAAACCGGAACTGTAACCCCACGTACACGTGATGGTGAAATTCAAAATGCTTTGAAAGTTGATGATTTTGTAACAAGATTACAGAAAGAAATTAATAATAAACAATAGATTTTTATTGTCCTTTCATTTCGTAGTTATCATGAAAAGATTAATAATGTTATTATTAATATGGATTTTAATAATTCAGCAAGTTTATGCCGGTACTACGCAAGCAAGTTTCACGATTTCAGAGAATCAAATAACTGGCGCGGTTGTTGGAGTTGATAATCAAACCGGAACAGAAAATAGTAATGACACAAATAATTTAATAACTGGTGCAGTTGTAGGCGCGAATAAGGGTTTTTCAGAATTTTGGAACCTGGTTAAAGGATTTTTTATTCAGCTTCTTGCCAAAATTTAAAAAATAATATTTTGAGGTTTTCTGCAAATTTTTGGTTTTCGATAAATATTACACCGCCGAATGTGATTGGATCTTCATGCACAAGTTTTAATAAAACCTTTTTACTATCAATAATATCGCATCGTGTAAAATCAAGGTTTGCTCTTTTTACTTGAAATTTAGTTTTATCAAGAAAATTTAAAATCAAAGGAAGTTCTATGCCCAGGGGATAAATTGCTTTGAACATAACGCCTCTATTAATTGCATTTCCAATTTCTTTTTCCCATAAAGTCTTGCTTTCTCTATTCGATTTAGGTTTATGGTGAATATTTATTATTTGTAATACTTCACGTTCGGCCTCATGAAAAGTTCTTAATTGCAGTCTTTTATTATCTTTCACATTTGTCCCAATTTCAAAAAAATGAGTTTGCCTATTTGCTTTTTGATCAAAATGCGTGGCTAAATCATGGAGTTTATCGGTAACACTTTGCTGTTTAAGTTCATAATCTCTAATTAATTTAGAAATAATAATGGAAACGTTTTCAATATACAAATGTTTAGGCCTTGTGCTTGTTTCCTGTACTAATCCTTTTTCTAATAATTGTTTAACTACTGTCGATATTTTTCCGGCAGGGATTCCAGTTACTTTACTTAACTCTTTCAGAGTATATCGTTTACTAAATAGTACTTCTAACGCTTTACTTTGGTAAGTCGATAAGCCTAACGCTTTTAGTTCTTCCATTTTCATACTTCCGTGGTGTGAAAAGTGCGGAATAATATTTAAATGTGATTGTTTGAGTTAGATATTAAGATGGAAAAAGATAATTTAGGATTCTATGTAGAAGGTTATGATAAATATGAACCCATTGCCTTTCTTGCAGGAATTTCAAAAAATTTGAGAAGGCCAAATATGTTCCAATATTATAGATGTTTTGATTTAGAGGGTTTATTTTGGTACATAGAAAGTATTCCCGAAAAAATCTTATCTAAACCAATCTTCTATACTGGAACGATTACAATCAAAGATGAACGAGCAATTAAGGAGTACAGAAAGACACTCCTTGATAAATTAAAATGAATAGTCGGAGGATGGATGAAAATGAAAAAAATACAGAAAACTAGCATTGAAAAAATATTAAATAAGGGTGATCTAAAATGACAAAATTATACTTAGAAAAAAATTCATAATTTAGATTATATTATCAAAGTGGATTTCATTTTGACCAGGATGATAGAGAAGAAGTGCCTTCTTACATCACAATTGCAAGTGCGAAAACAGTTTCAGATTTAAGGGAACAATTACGCATGTACATTGCATCTAAACCAACAGAAGAATTTGAGCTTAAGATAAGTAAACCTACCCTAGAAGCATTTGAACAGTTTGATACGAGAAATGACCTAGAAAAGATTGTAGGAAAGCATAATACATTTGTGCGAGAAGAACTAATTAAGAAATACAAAGACTACATGAATGATTAAGATGCCAAAATTAACACTACAAAAAAAAATTGAAACTTACAAGATTAGTTTCTGCTATCACCCGGAAGATAAAGAGAATCAGAAATATGTTGAAAAGCTTCTTAATATCGGATACAAGGTTTCAACAATTCCTGTTGCATGCATTCCAACATTGTATGTGAGGCAGATATGGCAACGTGTAAAGCTGTAGGAGAAAAAAGTATTGAAAAGTTAATTGAATGGCTTGAAAAGGATGATGAGTGAATGAATTTAAATGACAAAATTAAAATAGCAGAATAACATTTTTTGACTCTTCTTTGGAAGGACAAGATCCAAAATTATTAGAATTATCTGAAAATTTAAAAAGTGCAGGTTATAAAGTTGATTATACTTACACAACGGGAATACCCGCAATTTTGTATGACAATCCAGGACTGCCAAATTGTATGCACAAAGAAAAAGGAATAGACGCAATCAATAATTGAGTTAATTATCTCTTGAAAAATGATGAATAATTATCTTCTAAAAATAACATTCCCTCTGCCTTTTTTAACTTTCTTTACTAGACCTTTATGTTCCAGCTCAGTTATCATTAATGACATCTTAGCCTCCGACATTGATGGATGATGTTTTCTTATTTCTTTTTGTGTTATTCTTCCATTGTTTTGCTTGATAAGATTTAGAAGGTCATTAAGTTCAGTGTCAACTTTTACTATTTTAATCTCTTGTTTAAGTTGTTCATTCTTAATTGATTTATTATTGTTAACTTGAATTAAACGATACCTCAAAAAGAAAATACCAATAATGAATAGTGCCAGTACATAATAAAACCAATAAGATTCTCTTTCCAAAGTTGTTTCAGGTAATTCAATTACTTCTGTATCATCTTCAAGGTTTGAAAATAATACAAGGTCAACTCTAAATGTTCCTTGCTGTTCAATTAATACAAATTCTTCTGCCATAGAAATTAAGACTTGGTCTTCATAATATTCTGCGCGAAGGTTGTATTCGCCCAAGGGTAGATCAAAAGTATAAAATCCGTAAGGTGAAATGATTTTTTGTATAGGTTTAGAATCAACCGTCACAATTACATTATTAGCTTTATTTAACGATAAATCGTAAATAGTACCTTGAACAGTAGCCGCTTCAACCAATGAAATTGATAAAATAAATATCAAAACAAAAAATAATAAACGTTTCATGTATACTTTAAACGAAATGTGGTTTAAATAGTTTTCTACGAGCAATAGCCAAAATGGGGTTAAAAAGAGCTTTATTTGTTTAAACGAGGCTTTGTAAAGTTTTGTAAAGTGTTAAAGCTTTGATAATTGATTAAAAATGATTTAAAAAAAAAGTAAGTTTATAAACAAAAATCATCAGAATAATACTAACCCAAAAAAAAGATTTGGCGAATTATGTTTTTATAAAATATAATAAAATAAAATAAGGGAGGGATTTATCATGAAAAAAACATACGCATTGATGATTATGTGTTTACTGGTTTTTAGTATTGTTCCTTTGGCATTTGCCGAAGAAGATACTGACAGTACCAATTTAGATAACACAGAATCTGCAAATGTTGAAACAACAAATACTGAAACTGAAAAGACAGATAATTCAGATTCAGTTAAAAGAGAATTAACTCAGAAAGCAAGAAAAGTAGTTGGTGAAGCTGCAAAAACTAAAGAAAACGTATTCAGAGAAATCAAAAAACTTGCAACCGCAGAACAAGCTGAAAGAATTAAAACTCTGGCAAAAGAAGAGTTTAGAGAATTTCAGGAATCAAGGTTAATGCAGGCAGTGAAAAAGTGCAAAGAACAAGGTCTTGAAGGCTGTGAAGTAAAGGCACAAAAAAGGTTAAAACTTGTAGCAAATCTACAACAGAAAGATCTTGAAAGAATCCAAAACATTGTTGAACATAAATCTGAAGCTTTAAGAAAAGTTCAAGAACTTGAGCAGGATGAAAACTTTGAAAAATACAAAAAAGAAAGAGAGTTCAAAGCAAGGGCTTTAACAAAAGAAAAATTAACTAATGCAAGAGATAAACTTGAAAAAGCTAAAGAAAGGTATGAAGTTGCAAAAAATAATTATCAGAAAGCAATGGATAAATTTGAAGAAAGAAAGAAAGAAATAGCTTGTGAAGACGATAATTGTCCTGAAATTAAAGCTGATGCTAAAAAAGTTTTACAACACGCAAGCGAAAGAGTTCTTGAAACTTTAAATCAGTTATTAGAAAGAGTTGATTCTGCTGAATACTTAACTGAAGATGAAGTTGCTAACTCTAAAGCGTTCTTGGAAAAAGAGATTGCAAAAGTTAATGCAATAATGTTAAAAGTTGAAAACTTTGATGAGACTACACCTAAAGCTGATATTAATACAGCGTTCAAAGAATTAAGAAAAGTTACTCAAGAAGCAAATCAAGCAGTAAAAAGGGCTGCAGGTAAACTTGTTAATTCAAGAATAGGTGGAATTGTAATTAGTTCACAACATTTAAAAGTTAAGTTAAACAGGATTATTGAAAGGATGGCTGAAGCTAGTAAAGATACTGGCGCTACCGAACCATTAATTGTTGAGTTTAATAGCTTCCTTGAAAATGCTCAAGCAAACTTTGAACTTGCAAAAACAGAATACGATGCAAGGAATGTTGAAACAGCTCATGAGTATATTACAAAAGCTAAAGAAGCATTGAAGGAAGCACAAAGTGTTTTACAACAGATTGTAAAATCTATTGCTGACAATGACGGAACCGAAGAACTTGAAGATTCAGATTTAGATGAGATTGAAGATCAGATTGATAATGAAAATGAAGATTCAACTGAAGTAGGTGATGCACAATGAAAAAATCTGCAATCTTATTAATCGGAATTGTATTGTTAGTTACAATTATAGGATGCTCAAAAAGCGCGCCTATTCAAGACAATAACGAAGTTCAACAAAGTGCTCAAGCTACTACTCCTGCAATTGATTCAGAAATTAAAGAAGTTGATCAATTAAATCAGGAACTGGATACAAGTGAACTTGACACATTGGAAAGTGATCTAGATATCGAGATCTAGAATTTTGTCTATTTTTATTTATTTTTTTTTATTTACTTATCTAAGTGATAAAATTAGGCGTTAGCTTTATAAAGGTCACTTCGGTCCTCTATCATAATGATACTTGAAAATTTAAGCGAATCCCTCAAGAATACATTAAATAAGATTGCAAAATCTATTTTTGTAGATGAAAAATTAGTGAATGAATTAATCAAGGATTTACAAAAAGCCTTGCTTAAAAGTGATGTTAATGTTAAATTTGTATTTGAACTGACAAATAAAATCAAAGAAAGGGCATTGAAGGATGATGCACCAAAAGGATTATCGAAAAAAGAATTTCTAATTAATATATTATATGAAGAATTAACTAATTTTTTAGGTAAAGAACCTAAAGAACTAGAAATTGAAAAAAAACAACCCTTCAAAATCATGTTAATTGGTTTATTCGGTAACGGTAAAACTACGACTGCAGGAAAACTTGCGAAATTCTATCAAAAACGCGGATATAAAATTGCATTAATGAGCACAGATACATGGAGACCTGCAGCGCTTAAACAATTACAAACCCTTGGTCAAAATTTGAATATTCCAGTATTCGGAGATTCAGCAATAAAAGACCCAGTTGAAATTTATAAAAAATTTGAACATGAACTTTTAAAATATAATTTATTAATAATTGATACAGCCGGCAGAGATGCGCTTAATGATGAACTTGTAGAAGAACTTAAAAAAATTAATTATTGCATAAAAGCTGATGAACGTTTATTGGTGATGGCAGCCGATGTCGGACAAAGCGCGCAAAAACAAGCCGAAACTTTCCATAACACTTGTAATGTCACAGGAGTAATAATAACAAAACTTGATGGCACTGCGAAAGGAGGCGGGGCATTAAGCGCATGCGCAATTACATCTGCGCCGGTAAAATTTCTCGGCACTGGTGAAAAGATAGATGATTTTGAACTTTTTGAACCTAAACGTTTTGTAGGCAGATTACTCGGTATGGGAGACATTCAAACCTTGCTAGAAAAAGCTAAAGATGCAATCAATGAAGAAGATGCAGAAGATTTAGGTAAAAAATTAATGAAGGGGGATTTTAATCTTCTTGACCTTTACCAACAAATGGAAGCTATGAATAAAATGGGCAGCATAGGGAAATTAATGGAAATGATTCCGGGCATGGGGCAAATAAAACTCCCAAAAGATGCATTAAAAATTCAAGAAAGCAAACTGAAAAAATGGAAATTTATCCTGGACTCCTGCACTAAAGATGAACTTGAAGACCCTGAAAAAATAACTTCAACCAGGATTGAAAGAATTGCAAATGGGTCCGGCACTGAAACCAGTGATGTGCGTGAATTATTAAAACAACACAAGCAAACCAAAAAAATGATGAAAATGTTTGGAAGCAGCGCAGGATCTGAAAAAGGGATTAAAAAACTTATGCAAAGAATGGGCGGAAAAGCGCAGGAATTTAGTTAATCATGTCCTTTAAAAGTTTTTGAAATTGTTTAATGGTAATAAAATTAAATGGTTTTATTCGTTCCAAATCATCTGAAAAACGGAGCAAATCTTCATTTTTAGCAGTCAAGTTTAATTCTGAAATAAAAAATTCCTGATTATTTCCTATAAAAGAAATATCTTGATTTATTTGGTCCATGCTTTTTTTAAGGTTCCCTAGAATAGATTCTATTTCTTTTATTTCACTCCAAGCATTTAGATCAAGCTCTCCTAAATGAGTTGTTAAATTAATATCTATATCCTGCAAAGAATCAAACCGTTTTTGTAAAGAAAATATTTGTTCCCTTGGAGTTTTATAAAGTTCTCGTATCTTTAACTGGCCAATTGGAACCTTTTTTTTAAATAATGTCATTAAATTACTCCTTGATTGGCTGATTACCGCTTTCTATCGTAATATATCTGTTTAAAAAGTTTTTTACCCGGCTTTTAAATGGTTGTTTTATAACA